>WNGI01015955.1_pt1 | contig 11982 bp, 11 predicted proteins | sample 5400621 | NCBI WGS metagenome assembly WNGI01 (sample SAMN13153374, study PRJNA577476) | soil metagenome | isolation source: 20 cm soil or saprolite under Garry oak tree replicate 1 | place: USA:California | collected 2016-06-15 | reverse complement strand
ACTGCCGTTCGTCAGCGGGTGACATTTCCGCCCGGCTACTACGTCACCTATGGCGGGCAATTCGAGAATCAGTCCCGCGCCACGCGTCGCCTTGGAATCATCGTCCCCCTCGTATTGCTGGCTATTGCTGGGCTTTTGTATCTGACTTTCGGCGTGGTACGCCATGCTGTGCTCGTGATGCTGACGGTGCCGTTCGCGCTTGTCGGGGGGATCGCGGCCCTCTGGCTCCGAGGTCTCCATCTCAACCTCAGTGCGTCCGTGGGGTTCATTGCGCTGTTCGGCGTTGCGGTCCTCAATGGCGTCGTGTTGGTGACATATATCAATCAGCTCCGCGCGGCTGGGCGAGACCTGCACGAGGCCGTGCGCGAGGGCGCTACCATCCGGCTGCGCCCCGTTCTCATGACCGCGCTGGTGGCGAGTGTGGGATTCATTCCGATGGCGATTTCGACTGGCGCGGGCGCCGAGGTGCAACGACCGCTCGCTACTGTCGTCATTGGAGGCTTGGTGACATCGACGTTGCTTACCCTATTGGTCTTGCCAACACTGTTCAGCTGGGTAGAAACGATGAGCATGAAGAAGCGCTCAGCAGACTGAGACCCATGACAGACCACTCGCATCATCAACACACTCCGGCAGCGACGCCGCCAGCGATGGTGCATTCGCACGCAGGTCCCATGACCGAGACGGCTCACAGTGGGCACGATCACGGCGACATGGTCTCCGACTTTCGGCGACGGTTCTGGATATCCCTCGCGTTGACAGTCCCGGTCCTCGCGACGTCCGAAATGGTCCAACATCTCCTCGGGCTTCGTGGAATCCTCGCGTTTCCTGGCGCGCGGTATGTCGAGTTCGCCTTCGCGTCAGCCGTCTACTTCTATGGTGGTTGGCCCTTCCTAACCGGTCTCGTGGCCGAGCTGCGAAAAAAGCTGCCGGGCATGATGACGCTCGTCGGCCTGGCGATCAGCGTGGCGTATCTCTACAGCGCGGCCGTCGTCTTCGGCCTTCGCGGTACGGTGTTCTTCTGGGAAACCGCGACACTCATCGACATCATGCTGCTGGGGCACTGGATCGAGATGCGTTCCGTCCTGGGCGCTTCGCGAGCACTCGAGGAACTGGTGCGATTGCTTCCGGCCGCGGCGCATCGAGTGCGCTCAGATGGCTCAACGGAGGACGTCCCGGTCACTGACCTTCGTCAGGGCGATGTGGTGCTGGTTAAACCCGGCGAGCGGACTCCCGCGGACGGCGCGATCACCGAGGGCCGGACGACCGTCAATCAGGCATTGCTGACGGGCGAGTCGCAGCCCGTGGAGAAGGGTCCCGGAGATCCGGTCCTCGGCGGAGCCGTGAACGGGGAAGCGGCGATCACGCTGCGCATTACTCGAACCGGAGCTGAGACGTATCTCGCGCAGGTGATCGAGTTGGTGCGCCGCGCCCAGCAAAGCCGCTCGCGGACACAGGATCTCGCCAATCGCGCGGCGATGTGGCTCACGGTGATCGCGATCGCGGCGGGAGCGGCGACGCTGGTTGCCTGGCTCGGCGGTGGACGCAGCTTCGATTTCGCGCTCGAGCGGATGGTCACGGTGATGGTGATCACCTGTCCCCACGCGCTCGGCCTCGCGGTTCCCCTGGTCGTGGCCGTTTCGACGGCGATCTCGGCGCGGAACGGGCTGCTCATCCGGGATCGGGCGGCCTTCGAGCGTGCGCGCGCGCTGGATGCCGTGGTTTTCGACAAGACCGGCACGCTCACCGAGGGACGATTCGGAGTTACGCAACAGAACGGGGCATCAGTTTTCCGGCGCCGGCCGAGGTCAGCGCGATCCCAGGGAAAGGTGCGCGGGGGATAGTGGAAAGCATGGAGGTTACCGTCGTCAGCCCGGGCTACCTGAAGGAGCGCAGCCAGACCGTTGACGACGCCCGCGTGGTGCGCGTGGCGGAGCAGGGGAAGACCGTCGTCTACGTACTGATCGACTCAAAAGTGGTCGGAGCCATTGCGCTGGCGGATATCATCCGTCCCGAGTCGCGCGAGGCGCTGCAGCGTCTGAAGCAGATGGGCATCCGGGCGATGATGCTCACCGGCGATTCACAGGCGGTGGCGCAGTGGGTCGCCCAGGAGTTGGGACTCGACGAGTATTTCGCGGAAGTGCTGCCGGATCAGAAGGCGGCGAAAATCCGGGAGGTCAAGGCGCGTGGCTTCACGGTCGCGATGGTGGGCGACGGTGTAAACGACGCACCCGCACTGGTGGAAGCTGATGTGGGCATCGCGATCGGCGCGGGGACCGATGTCGCGATCGAATCCGCTGACATCGTGCTCGTCCGGTCCGATCCACGCGATGTACCGGCCATCGTCGGCCTAGCGCGCGCGACGTACCGGAAAATCGTACAGAATCTGTGGTGGGCCACGGGATACAATGCCGTGGCCGTCCCTCTAGCGGCCGGCGTGCTCTATCGAGCTACAGGCATTTTGCTCTCGCCTGCCCTTGGCGCGGTATTCATGTCGGTCTCGACTGTGATCGTAGCTGTGAACGCCCAGCTCCTGGGACGACGCCAACGATCCGCTTAAGCAACTTGCTGCACGACGACGCGCGTCCTCTCGTGTTTCGCATGAGGTCTCCCAATGGTTTCCTGAGCGGTTTTCACCAGGATTTCTCCTGTTTTTTCAAGTCTCCCGGCCCTTCTACCGGTGATTTTACCGGATTGTCTATGCGAGATAAGCAGTAGATAAACGCTTGACAGACTCCCGAAGGGGTGACGTGCTCTTCACGTTCACTGGTCATCAACTGGAAGGGGGCGCCGAATTCGGCATGCAACGCCTCCGGGGAGTACCGAGCGACCTCAAGCCCGCTGCAACGTGTTGGGCCGTCGTCCGCGAAGGTCGCTACGAGGACGAACCCGCCGACGCGAACAGCCTGCCGCACCTGTTCGATATAGCGGCCTCGGTCGGCCGGTGCAGTGAGAAAGTGGAAGGCAGCACGGTCATGCCAGACGGAATATCCGGCCTTCGGAAGCGACGCGTTCAGAACATCGGCCTCGACCCATCGGACGGTATCAGCCCGCGTGCCGAGACGACGACGGGCTGCGGCGAGCGCGACGCTCGAGAGATCGAGGACCGTGAGATCGTGATAGCCCGCGTCTAGGAGGTCATCGACTAGAGTTGATGCACCGCCGCCCACATCAATAATCGCTCCATCGAGTGGCGGACTCACGCGGCGAATCAGGTCCAGCGAGCGCCGGGCGTGGGGCTGATACCAGCTGACCTGCGTCGGGAGCTTGTTGCGGTAAATGCCTTCCCAGTGAGACTTGGGGTCCATTCTGCTCAGTCCCCGCCTGGCTTTTGCGCGGTCATCATGACGGCCTTAACGCCGTAGGCTTCGGCCGAGTCTTGGGTGGAGGGTTTCCGAAACCGGAAGCCGGGCACCACCGCCGATTTCACTCGCTTGAATCCCGCGTGGTCGAACAGCGTGAACATCTCTCCCTCCGGGAGAGCGCCGCCGATTCAGCTGGCCCAGAGCTTCGGATCATTGACGATCGACTGCGACAACTGCTTGGCGCTCACGATGTCGGCGATTGACACGCGCCCGCCTGGCTTGAGCACGCGATACAGCTCGCCAATCACCCGCCGCTTGCGAAACGAGAGATTGATGACGCCGTTGGAGATGATGACGTCCACACTCGCATCGGGCAGCGGGATATCCTCCATCGTCCCTTTGCGGCATTCCATCGCACCACCCGCGAGCGCGGCATGCGCTTCGGCCTTGGCGCACATGTGGGGATTGAGATCGACGCCTAGCACGTGACCGCTGGCCCCCACTTGCCAACCCGCGATAATGCTGTCGAGCCCCGCGCCGCTGCCGAGATCGAGCACCGTTTCGCCCGGTTGCAGCCGGCTGCGCAGGTGCGGGTTGCCAACGCCGGCGAACGACGCTACCGCGCCCGCCGGCGCCCGCTCGAGCCAGTCGCGCTGGTAGCCGAACATCTCGGCGGCCTCCCGACCATGGAAGAAGTGGAACTCCTGCTCGGGATGGTCTGCGACCTCCTGGTACATTCGCAGCACCTCGCCCTTGATCACGCCCTCGAGCGGGGCCTGCTCGACGGACTGCTGCGCCGCGAGATCGCTCACCGATTGCCCGCGGGCTTTGGGGTGCGCGGATCGTCAGCCGCTTTCACATAGGTGATGCTCCACGGACCGACGCTGTGCAGTTGGAACGTCACGCCGTCGGGGCCGGCCCACGCGGAGTGCACCATCTTGGCAGGCATCGCGGCGAAGCTGCCCGCGTTCAGCGCGGTACCGCCGGTGTAGGTCGCCTGCTCTCCCATCCCGACGTTGAGCGTGCCGGCGAACACGGTGACGTGCTCGATCACTGAGTGGAAATGGGGTGGGATCCGATAATTCGCGGGAAACCTGAGCCGAAATGTCAGCGGAACGGCATCGGCGGGATTTCCCTCGAGCAGCACGAACTCGGCGCCGGGTGGCAGCGACGGTGGTCCAGGGGCCCACGCCAGTGTGGCTGCGTGCGCGACGATGACCTGGGACGTTGGGGCCGGCGCGGTTTGGGTCTGGCCCGCGAGGGCCGCGGGAACGACGGCCAGAACAGCGAGCGCGATGGTGGAACGGAGCGACATGGCAGTCTCCAAGTGGTTGGGTACCTAATCCTCGCCCCCCCCTCGCCATAGGACAAATACGACGTTTTAATACATCACATCGGTTAAACCCTATGCCAAAACCCGGCCTCACGCTGCACCGTCTCGAGCTGTTCCTGGCCGTACTGGATTCGGGCGGCGTAAGCCGCGCCGCGCAGGCGCGCCGCCTCAGCCAGCCCGCGGTCTCGGAGCACCTGCGCGGGCTCGAGGCGTTCTTCGGCGTGCCGCTGTTCGAGCGGGCCGGGCGCGGGGTCCGGCCAACTGCTGCCGCCCGCCTCGTCGAGCCGTTCGTCCGCCAGGCGCTCGGTTTGGTGACGAGCGCCGAGCAAGCAGCCATCGATCTGCGGGGATTGCGAGCGGGAGCCGTGGCGGTCGGCGCGAGCACGACCCCGGGTACCTACCTCCTCCCCGAAATCCTGGGACGATTCCATAAGGCGCACACGCAGATCGCGCTCACGCTGCGGATTGGGGACACGCGTGAAGTCGAGCAGTGGGTCACGGCGGGTGCGGTGGAGCTCGGCGTGATCGGCGCGGCGCCGGTGAGTCCCGGACTCGCCGCCGAGCCGTGGGCGAAAGACGAGCTGGTGGCGATTGTCGGAAGGCGGCATCCCTTCGCGCGCCGGCGCACACTCTCCGGCGCCGCGCTCGCAGGTGAGCCGTACATCGCGAGAGAAGAAGGGTCGAGCACGCGCGCCGTGGCCGAGCGGTCCCTGGCCGATCTGGGGGTGACATTGCGGCCCGTGATGGAGCTCGGGAGCACGGAGGCGGTGCGCGAAGCCGTGGCCGCCGGGCTGGGCGTGTCCGTCGTCTCGCGGCACGCCGTACGGACGCGCGACCCGCGGGTCGTCTCGATCCGACTTCAGGGCCGTCAGTGGGTGCGGGACTTACTCGTGATTCGGCGCCAGGGAGCGCCGCTGAGTCCGGCCGCGGCGCGGTTACGGGAGCTGTTGTTCGCCAGTCACTGAGTGGCGCTTGTGGAGTACCGTATCGAACAGCGCGCCGCTAAGTTAGAGGGCCGCCACCGTAGCTCAGTGGTAGAGCTCTCGATTCGTAATCCTGCATGGCCAGTGCACACCAGCGCTGGCCTATCATCGAGTATTCTCCCAGACGATCATCGAGATTCTTTACCAACCCACGCCCCGCACGATCTGGACGTCCTCTGGCCGACGAAAGCATGACGCAGATCACCGCTCGACGGCAAATGCCCGGGTAGGCTTGGCCGCGCCCTGGGGAGCACGGTGCTCAAAGCACACCCGCCGAAAGGCGGCGACGCAGAGGTGGAGGCGCGCTGCATGTCGTTCAAGCACAAGTTCTTCCGCCGCCTGGCGGTGCTGGTCGGGGTCGGGGTCGTGGCCGATATCGCGTGCGAGTTACCCGGTGCCACGACACCGCCAGCCCCAACTGTCGCTGCGCTGATCATCTCACCGAAAGCCGTTGCCGTGCAGCCCAATCAAGACGTCGCCCTCATGGCGGTCGGTCTCATGACCTCGGGCGACACCGCCCAGATCATCGTGACGTGGGGCGCGTCGGACGGTACGATCGGCAACTACAGTGAAAACGGTGGGCGTCACTACGCGCACTACAGCAACACCAGCACCGGCACATTCAAGGTCTGGGCCACATCGGACCCCGGTGGCAAGTCGGACACGGCTACGGTCACCGTCGCGGCGCCGCCGCCGCCGCCGGTCGGGACGCCGGACCCGACGTTGCTCCCCGTGGCGACGACCACCCAGGGGCCGCTCACCGCGGCCTACGACGCCCTCAACGTGCCGCGGCTCGCAGCCGGGAGCTGGTATCTGGACCCGACGACGGGCGTGAAGATCTACAAGCTCACCTCGGGCACGTTCCCCACGTCGTCCTCGTCTTGGTATCACGACTACGCGGAGGGCGGCGACGAGGTATCACTCCCCTACAACGGGAATACCCGGTCGGTGCTCGTAAACGGCAGTGGGTACTGGCTCGTGGACTTCACGCCTGATGTGGGGGTGGGCAACGCGCGCCGCCTCACTGGGAGCCTCACCCCGTGTCTCGATATGGCCTTTACCTTCTCGTCGAATCCTGCGACGCCGTACTACGCGTACGTGAGCAACTGTTCCAGCGTGCAGCGGATCGATATTCGGACAATGACTCTGGCGCCAGGCAACGGGTGGCCGGTGAACGAGGCCGGGGCCGGCTGGCTGCACCAGACGGAGAACGACGCCTTTTTCACCTGGGTGCGTGGTGAGGTGGTTGTGGGCTACGAACCGTCGACCGGCACGCTCAAGACGGTAACGGTCCCGAACGTGGACCAGCCGCAAATCAACCGGAACGGCAGCGCGCGGCAGGTGGCGATCAACACCAACGGGCAGGAAGGACTGCTGCTCTGGGATTTCACGCAGAACGCGATCATCTGCACAGCGTCGGGTAACCCCGGTCCGCAGTTCAATCACATGGGGGCTCTCCGTGACCGTTGGATGGGCGAGAACTGGAACACGTCGGTGCCGCACAACTACGACCAGTGGCTCACTGATTGCTCCAATCAGAACTTGGGGAGTCCGGCGAGCGCCAACGACTACTACGCGAACGGCACCTGGAACCAACACCCAGCATCGCTCGACGATCAGTGGGCGATCTTCAGCACGCAGGAAGGGCTGGTGCCGCCGGGCAGCGGGTATCTCGCGCCGGGCGGGATGATCTTCGTGACGGCCAGCGGCCAGCGCCGCCTGTTGGGTCACCCGTACAATACATCGACGAGTTACTCGACGTTGAGTTTCGTGAAGGGGAGTTCCGACGGTCGCTACGTCCTGTTCACCTCGGACATGCACGGCTCGCCCCGCTCCGACGTCTTCCTCGCGGTAGTCCCCGTCAGATAGCCGCCAAGCGGTACCTCTCCTGATGGCCGCGGTCGCAGGTCCACGCGCTCGATGCGGCAGTATGGAAAGGTGGGCCGTCGTGGCGAAGCCGTGGAGTACCGTATCGGGCGGCCCGCCGCTAACTTAGGTGACCACGCCACCGTAGCTCAGTGGTAGAGCTCTCGATTCGTAATCGAGCGGTCGTCGGTTCAAATCCGACCGGTGGCTCCTACACAATCGCCCTCTTGGCTGCGGCTGAGAGGGCGTTCTCCATACCGGCTCCCATAGTGACGTTCCCCAACGGTAGATCGCCGCGGACGCTGAGTAAGGCGAACTTGACAGATCGCGTACTAAGCGGCATATCGTCTTGCATCCAAGTAGGACACGGTGGTAAAGCCCATAACGGTCTGCAATGTCAGGTGGAGTGCTCCTCACTGGGTTGTCTCTTGTGAAGATGGGTCGTTCGTGCAACACAATCACCGCTCGCGCGAAGAGGCGATTTGGGAAGGTCGGCAGCACGCACATAAACATCGCCCAAGTATTCTGCGTATTCACCGCGAGAATGGTTCCCTGGAAATCGAACACCCGTATCGCGCGGGCTTTAACTAGGATAGTTCCACAAAACATACGACTTGACAGTTCACGTCATAAGTGGAGATTACACGTCCACATGAGTTCATTCGCGCTGCTGTTCCTTAGCCTTATCCTGCTCCTGAGCCTTCGACTGCTCGGGGGAGGGTTCGAGGCGCGCGCGGAGGTAAGAGTCTAGAAGTCGCTCCGTAGCAAAGAGCAGCACCGGCGCCGCGAACCCAATCAGGTTCGCGGTCTTTTTTTTCACCGCGGGCGGGAGGCAAGCCATGGCCAGGGATGTGATCATCTTCGATACCACGTTGCGCGACGGCGAACAGGCACCCGGCAATGCGATGACACCGGAAGCCAAACTGCGCCTGGCCCGGCAACTCGACGCGCTCGGCGTGGACGTCATCGAAGCCGGCTTCCCCGCCGCCTCGCAGGGCGATCTGCGCGGCGTCCAGCAAGTCGCCGACGCCGTCCACCGCCCGATCATCGCCGCGCTGGCGCGCTGTCACGATGGCGACATCGACCGCGCCGCAGAAGCGCTGCAACCGGCGCAGCGCAAGCGCATCCACGTCTTCATCGAAGCTGCGCATCGACCGCGCGACCTGCCTGGAACGCGTCCGCAGCGCGGTGCGCCGCGCCCGCCAGCACACCTCGGACGTGGAGTTCTCGGCGGAGGACGCCACGCGCAGCGACCTGGACTTCCTGTGTCGCGTCGTCACGGTCGCAATCGCCGAAGGTGCGACGACGATCAACCTGCCCGACACCGTCGGGTACACCACGCCGGCGGAATACGGCGCGCTGTTTCGGACGGTCCGCGAGCGTGTGCCCGAAAGCGCCACAGTCGTGCTCAGCGCGCATTGCCACGATGACCTCGGGCTCGCCGTCGCCAATTCTCTGGCCGCGATCGAGGCCGGTGCCGGTCAGGTCGAGTGCACGGTGAACGGCATCGGGGAGCGGGCCGGCAACGCCGCGCTGGAGGAGATCGTCATGGCGGGACGCACGCGGCCGCAAGTCCTCTCGTTCCGCTGCCACGTGAACCCCCGGGAGATCGTCCGCACCAGCCGGCTCTTGTCGCACGAGATCGGCGTCTTCCCGCAGCCCAACAAGGCGATCGTCGGGCGCAATGCGTTCGCGCATGAAGCGGGGATTCACCAGCACGGCGTGCTGCAGAACGGGCTCACCTACGAGATCATCGCGCCCGAAACGGTCGGCGCCGGCGGATCGAGCATCGTGCTCGGCAAGCATTCCGGCCGCCATGCGCTGGAGCGCCGCTATCGCGAGCTGGGCTACGAGCCCGACGCCACGACGCTCGACCAGCTGTACCAGGCGTTCACGGTGCTCGCCGACAAAAAGCGGCAGATCCTGGACGAGGACCTGCTCACCCTGTTGCACGACGGATTCCACCGCGCGCCCGAGGTGTACAACGTCACCTACCTGCGGGTGACGTGCGGCACCGAGACCGCCATGGCGGAAGTGCGCATGGCGGGACCCGGCATGCGCGATCGCGCTGCCACCGCGACCGGCAACGGACCGATCGCCGCGGCGTTCGCCGCCATCGGCGAGGCCGTCGGCCGCACCATCGAAGTGCTCGACCTCTCCGTGCAATCGGTCACCCCGGGACGCGACAGTCTGGGCCGGGTGGTGCTGCAGGTGCGCATCGACGGCAAGTCGCTCAGCGGGCACGGTGCCTCCACCGACATCGTCGAAGCGGGCGCGCGCGCCCTGGTGCACGCGTTGAACAAGGCGGATCACGCCGACGGGCTCGAGACCGCGGCCCTGAGCAGCAGCTACTTCTGGGGAGTGTAGGCCATGACCGAGCTCCTGACTGGCGCGCAGATCCTGCGGCGCACACTGGTAGACGCCGGGGTCGACGTGATGTTCGGCTATCCCGGCGGCGCTATCATGCCGTTTTACGACGCGCTGCACGGCCACGAAAAGACGCTGCGCCACGTCCTCGTGCGCCACGAACAGGCCGCCGCCCATGCCGCTGACGGGTACGCGCGCGCGAGCAACCGCGTCGGCGTGTGCGTCGCGACGTCGGGACCAGGCGCGACCAATCTCGTCACGGGGCTTGCCACCGCCCACATGGACGGCTCCCCGGTCCTCGCGATTACCGGCCAGGTCGGCCGGCCGATGCTGGGACGGGACGCGTTCCAGGAAACCGACGTCGTCGGCGTGACGATGCCGGTCACGAAGCACAACGTGCTGGTGCGCGATGTCGAAGAGCTGGCCGATGACGTGCGCGAAGCGATGGCCATCGCGCTCGAAGGCCGTCCCGGCCCGGTGCTCGTGGACGTGCCGAAGGACGTCCAGAATCAAAAAGCGGAGTACCGGACACGCCCGGCCCCGTCGCGCCGCGGTGGCGGACACGCTGCCAGTGCGGAGCCGCCGGCCGACGCGACGCTGCGCGAAGTCGCGCAGCTGATCGCGCAGGCGGAGCGGCCGTTGCTGATGATCGGCCACGGCGTGATCGTGAGCGGCGCCTACGCGCCGGTGCGCGAGCTCGCCGAGCGCACCGGGATGCCGGTGATCACGACGCTGCTCGGCATCAGCGCATTCCCCCAGGCGCACGAGCTGCATCTCGGCATGCCGGGGATGCACGGCGAAGTGCACATCAACAAGGCGATCCAGGCCGCGGACCTGATCGTCGGAGTGGGGATGCGGTTCGACGATCGCGTGACCGGCAATACGGCCACGTTCGCGCCACGCGCCAAAATCGTGCACATCGACATCGATGCCGCCGCGATCGGCCGCAATGTCCCGGTTGCCGTAGGGCTCGTCGGCGACGCGCGCGGGGTCGTGGAGCGATTGCTGGCCGTGATCGCGCCCCGCGACTGCCTGCCGTGGCGCAGAGAGATCGCCGCGCTGATGCGGCCTCACGTGGAGGCGTTCGCCGGTGGGCTGTCACCCGAATTGATCCTCGCGACCCTCGCCGACGTAACGGGCGGGGACTGCACGATCGTGTCGGACGTGGGGCAGCATCAGATGTGGGTGGCGCAGCGCTATCCGTTCCAGCGGCCGAACACGCACATCACGTCGGGCGGTCTCGGAGCAATGGGGTTCGCGGTCCCGGCGGCGATGGGCGTGCACCTCGCGCGCCCTGATGAGTCGGTATGGGCCATCTCCGGCGACGGCGGATTCCAGATGAACATGGCCGAGATCGCGACGATGATTCAGGAAGGTCTCGAGGTAAAGCTCGCGGTCTTCAACAACGGCTACCTCGGCATGGTGCGGCAGTGGCAGCAATTCTTCCACGGTGGGCGGTACTCGAACACGCCGATCTGGAGTCCAGATTACGTAAAGCTGGCCGCCGCGTACGGGATTCCCGGGTGGCGCGTCAAGCACGCCGCGGAGGTGAGCGATGTGCTGCGCCAGGCTAACGAAGCGCGCGGGCCGGCGCTCGTCGAGCTGGTGATCGAGCAGGAAGCCAACGTCTTCCCGATGATCGTGCCGGGCGGATCGCTGTCCGAGCCGCTCGAGGCGGCACCGGTATGACCGCGGCACGCCGTGTGACCGTGTTGATGAGCAGCGAGCTCCTCACGCTCGCGCGCGCGTGCGGTGTGCTCAGGCGCCGGAACCTGCCGATCCGCGGCCTTTCGGTCGATTCGAACGGTCCGCCGGGCGTCTGGCGGATGTCGTGTGAGATTGACGTAGACGACGCTACGGCGGAGAACCTGGTGCTCCTCATCGAAAATGTGATCGGGGTGAGGAAAGCGACGATCACGAGTGTCATGGTAGGGGCGCAGCATGCTGCGCCCCTACAACCATCTTCATTTTCAGGAGCAAACATGAGCGCAGCGGTGCGGGTCTACTACGAGGCGGACACCGATCGGGCGCGGTTGCGCGATCGCGTGTACTCCGTCATCGGATACGGCAGTCAGGGGCATGCGCACGCGCAAAACCTGCGCGACAGCGGTGCGCGCGTCATCGTCGG
>WNGI01004909.1_pt1 | contig 11982 bp, 8 predicted proteins | sample 5400621 | NCBI WGS metagenome assembly WNGI01 (sample SAMN13153374, study PRJNA577476) | soil metagenome | isolation source: 20 cm soil or saprolite under Garry oak tree replicate 1 | place: USA:California | collected 2016-06-15 | reverse complement strand
CAGATGGGCGTGGTTTCAGCAATGTTCCCGCATTGCACGGTGTTGATGATTAGATCCTTTTTTGCCGCGATCCGACAAAGCTCAGGATATTTAGGGCCATCAGCATAATCCAGGTGCGGCGGCGCATCGCCGACCAAAAAAATAATCTTCAGAACTTTGCGGTCCTGACTCCACGGCATCTTCTCGATCGCCTGGGCAAGGGCTTCGTTCACGCTTTCCGGTTCGTCCCCGCCGCCTTCTGCCTTGAAGTCGCGCAGATGGCCATAGATCGAATCAATGTCGTCCGTCAGCCGAAATGATTTAACAACGTATTCATCGCCGCGATCGCGGTAGCCAATCAGGCCGAGTTTTAATTCGGGCGCCGGTTTTGCGCTGATCATTTCATTCGCGATCGACCAGATTTTTTGTTTCGCGCCCTCGATCAGGCCGCCCATCGAGCCGGTGGTATCGAGGACAAAACAGACTTCGATGCGTGGTTTCGCTTCGCTAGTCTGGGTTTTGGCGTTGAGCATTTGCGACCAACCAATCGCGATCGCAAGAGTGAGGAATGTAACGGTTTTTTTCATAGTTTATTCGGTGATTTCGTAAACGGTGTCGTCGAGCGTGAGCAGGACGTTTTGTCCGAGCGCGAGCCAGGAGGCCGCTTCGGGGTATTTGGTGAGAAGATCGAAATAAGCGTCGGAGTTGAACTGAACACGTTGCCGTTTGCTCACGTTTTGCACGTTCGCATCAACCCATTGCTTGCCGTTTTGGAAAAAGGCGCGGCCGTTCACGAATTTTGATTGCTGAGTGTATTGGATGACCCGATCCGACTCCGCTCGCGCGGCCGGAGCAGCGAGCGCGAAGCCACGCAACGATTCCGCTGCCCCGGAATAGATGGAGGCCGCGGATTGATCGGCGAACTTGAATGCATTCTGACTACGCGCGTTTGCTACCGCATCTTCGCCATCCTTTTTCTCTTTGAATCCGCCCCAGGCTTTCGAAACTTCAGCCCGCGCCGCACTATCCGCGCTCATGCTTTGCATCGAACGCTCAGTCATTGGCACTCGCCGCCGATCTTCGTCTTCGACGATTAAGTAGGCCGTATAAGGGGTAACTATTCCAAATCGCCGCGCCAAATCGGTTGCTTCATCGCGCAGCTCATTGGTTTCGCCGTGAATTCGAATTTCATCGAGTAAAAATCCAACACGTCGCGTCGCCCAAAGCCGCGCCACATAATCATTGGAAGAATCATTGAATTTTACTTTGTAGTTGAATGTTTGTTCGCGGCCGTTGGCGATGCCGGTGAGTTTTGCTTCTACTTCGCCGGAGCCAGTGTAACGCCCGGTTATAACAAGTTGATCGCCTTTGAACAAGTCCGGTAATTGCGCTGGATACAATTTACTGGTGCGAACGCCGCCACCGAATTCCAAACGCACATTCGTCAGCACCGGCTCTTTGATTCGGGTATAGAAATTGGAAACCTTTATTTCGAGATCTTCGTTCGCCAACACGTATTGGCTGAAGGCCCGCGTTCCCTCCGCGATTTGATCGAGTAGTTGCGTGTTTACGTCCGAGCCGATGCCGAAAGAAAAGATGCGCGCGTTCCCAGCTTTCTTCACTTCGGCCACGATCTCGTCCGGGTTGCGCGTTCCGACGGTTGGCAATCCATCCGTTAGAAAAATGATGAGGAATGGCCGCTCCGTTTTTTCCGTGCGCGCTTTGAGTGCGCTTTGCAATGCGTCGGCAATGGCGGTCCCACCGATTGGCTTCAAATCGGCGATGAAATTCGAAGCGCGCTTGCGATGTTCCGAATCGGCATCAACCAGTTTGCCGAAAAGCGGCTCCGCTTCAGTGGAAAACCGCACGATCTCGAAACGATCTTCGCCGTTTAAATTCTCGACACAGAATTCGAGCGCTTTCTTCGCCTGTTGCAATTTCGCGCCCGCCATCGAGCCCGAGGTGTCGACGACAAAGACCACATCCTTCGGAGCGGGCTTGGTTTCCTTCGCTAAGGTAGGAGCGGCAAGGAGAAGGAAGTAACCATCTTCACCTGGGGGTTTGTGGGTGATCAAACTCAGCCCGACATCGCGCGCTTCCGAGTTGTAGACGAGCTGGAAATCTGTGTCTGGTTTTTCATCTTTCGATTCATATCCGATCACCGCGCGATTGGGACCGTCCCGTTTGATTTCGACCTTGTGACTGGGCGAATAAATCGAAGCGAGCGGTTGCTCGGATTTCACTTCAACTTTTACGCTCAAGCTCTTGATCGGCTGCGCGGAAAATTTCTCCGTGCTCAACGGGTAGCTGTAGGTCACTGTGCCGGCGTCCGAACGCAGTAATTCGCTGTAGGAAATTTTGATCGGCTTGCGGCTCCGCGGTTCGATCGGGAAAATGCGAACCTTAAAGAGATCGCGTCCAGCATATTCCAGCAACGCGGGATCGCGCATTTTGCGCACGATCTCCTCGTAAATTTGCCGCGCCTTTTCCGCGGGTAGCAATTCGGCGTCCACCATTTTCCCGCCGATCTCCATGCTGAACTTGTCGATGTGCGCGCCTTTCGGCACCGGAAACATGTAGGCGCCTTCCAGTCGCTGATCGTTCGGGTTGTAGAATTCCTGATCGATGGCGGTAACCGCTACCTGGCCGTCGATTTTGACCTCGACGTGGTGACTGGTCACTTCCAACGGCGCAAAGGGGAAGTGCCCAGGCCGAATCAGAAATGGCCGCTCCACCACGATAAAGCCATCTCCCCGCGCATTGGAAAGTATCCCGAACAAACCGGCTGCGAGAATCAGGAGCGATCTTTTCATTGCTCTGTTAGTCGGCATCCCCGCGAAAATGCTCCCGCCTTTTCTGAACCGGAGAGAAACTGGACAGGTCAGATGCGGTGGGGAATCGCCAGCGCCGATTAGTACTGCCGCAATCTTGTTTTCCTGGCGAAGATCTTTCACGAAGCGAAACCGACCCGCGCGCCCTTGGGGCCTCGATGGGCCCACTTGTCATGTCGAGCGAATACGCCAGTCCGGCTCGGACCGAGACATCTCTTGCCATTCCTCTGCAAAAAAATCAGAGATTCCTCGACTACGCTCGGAATGACAAAATGGGCGCTAACCCGAGATGAACGTCTCTCGTGCCGCGGCTTCACCGCTCTCAGTATCGAATGCCAGAAATTAGAATGCCGTCTGACCGATACGGCCCTACAATCATTGTGTTAAATTGGTAAGGCCAAGGTAGAATGAGCGAACCTCAAGTTGCTGTCTCTGATCCGGGAGTGGCCGAAGCTGATTTGATTGCTCGTTGCCGCGCGGGCGAGGCAGACGCCTGGGATGCGTTATTCGACAAATATTATCCGGTGGCGGCGCGCTTCGTGTTCCAATTGTCCGCCGACTTCAATCACGAAGACACGGAAGAAATCTGCCAGGAGACCTTCCTCGCGGTGGTGCGAAACCTCGCGTCATTTCAAGGAAAGAGCTCTTTTCAAACGTGGTTGCTGCGCGTGGCCGCGAACAAGGCGCTGGATTTTCGCGGAAAAAGTCGCGCCGAGAAACGCGGTGGCAGCATGGTTCACTTCTCGCTCGATGGCGCGCACGAAAGCCTCGATCCGCCATCGCGATGTCCCGGGCCGGATACCGTGCTGGTAAACGCCGAAACTTCTCGTCTCATTCGGCAAAGCCTCGATCAGCTGGACGATCCATGCCGCGAAATCATCGAGCTGCGTTATTATGGCGAGCTGAGCTATACACAAATCGCAACTGAGTTGCGGTTGAATCCGAAAACGGTCAGCTCGCGCTTAAGCAAGTGTCTTGATCGCCTCTGCGTAATCGCGAAAAAAATCTTTCCGTCAGAACATTTATTTGCCGTCTAACCTACTGCATCATGCCGCCGGAACCGAAAAAGCCAATTGAAGAGCTGCTGGAGGCCTCCGCCAGAGCCCGCCGGACCGCGTTCGGGGCCGACCCGAAAATGCCGAACCCGATGCGGGCACAGCTGCATCATGAGATCACACGTTTGGCGCGAAAGGACGAATGCGAGTCGCGCTGGCGCGCATTTGGGTTTTCTTGGCCGCGGCTCATGACCGCCACGGCTTTGGCTCTAGTTCTCGTTAGCGCGTCCGCCATTTGGTGGTGGCGGGAACACCAGTCAGCCGGAGGCGAAACTATGAAGCTGGCAATGCAGCAGCCGATGGCTCCGGCAAACCAAGCCGCCGCACCGGAAAAAGTATTCGAACACGGTGCGGTGGCCCCGGGCCCTACCGCGCCGACCTTCGCAGACGGCAACGCTGCCGCCTCGCGATCCGCAGAAGAGGCCAAGGAGGCTGACGCACTGACGAAGTCAGCCGGGACAACGAGTACCCCTTCTCCGACAGGGCCGGTGGCCGAAGGTCTTATGGCTGCCGGCGCGAAAGCCGACCAACCATTGCTAGCCGGCAGATCGTTAGCCGCGAAAGAAGCTGTGGATTCCACCTCACCCGCGGCTTCGCTGACACAAAACCGGCAGGCGACCAATTTCCGTCAGCAATTTTTACAGAACGCTGCCGACCAAGCCTTTCGCAGTAAACCCAAACAAACGCTCAACATTTTGAACGAGTTTCAGGTGGAACAAACTGATCACGAAATTCGGGTGGTCGACGCCGATGGTTCGACGTATTCGGGTAAGCTCGAACCGTTGGACCAGAACGATGCGCGCAGCATCTTTAACCAGAAACGAAACTATGCGGCCCCGTCATCCCGCGCGGCCACTAGTTTTGATGACAAAGCGCAGGCGGCCAACGCCGAGTTCTATTTCCGCGCCACCGGGTACAACAGCAGTTTGAAGAAGCGCGTTGTCTTCGAAGGCAACTACATCGCTTCGTCAGCGTCCGCGCAAGAGAAAGTGGCCGAAGCCGAGGAACGAGATGAACAAACTCCAGCTCGAATCACGGGCACCGCGAAAATCCGCGGTGAGTCGCCCGTGCAAATCGATGCCATCGCAGTGGCGAAATGATTCGCCTGCCAAATTCCCTTCTTTTGTAGGGCAAGCGCATCGCTTGCCGTTTATTCGGCAACCGGAAACGGTTGCCCTAAAACCTGATTCTGGAGCGCGGCGGCAGAGTCACGCGCGAAACGGAATCCGCTTAGCGTTTCGTGAAAATCTTTGCCGAGCGCCAGCGCTTGAAAATCTCGGCCCAGCATTTCTGGATGAAGCAAAGTTTGCAGAGCACGTTTTTCAGAAGCGTCAAAGTCGGCGTTTGGAAAAAATTTCGAAATAATCCCAGTGAGAAAATGATGTTGATCGGTAAAACCGATCGGCCTTGCCCCGGATGATTGCGCCGCTTCGGCCAGGCTGGTCCACTCGACATGCGCGGAAATATCGGCCAGCCCGATCTGCTGGAAGGGCGACGACAGCTTCCTTTGTTTCGCCCGGACCTGGAGAGAACCCTGGCTGCGATGAAGCGAGTAGAACTCCGTGCGCGAAAAACCGTAGTCGATTGTAAGAATGACTCCGCGGGAAAGTTTGGCGGCGATCTCGCTCATTAGTTTCGGCGCGGCCAAGTTCACTTCCGTTTCGAAGCCACCCGGGAAAAATCCGAGATGATGGGGTAGTAGGTCAGGGCGACTGAGAGTGGATGTAACAAACTCGAAGGAAGCGTCCGGACAGCGGAGTTCAACTCCGCTGGGCGCACAGGCTGAAAGCCTGTGTTCCAGAACGAATTTTTCGTTCCAAACCGTAGCGCCGTTCATCACGCCTCCGGAAACGATGAGATGCACCGGCAACGAATCGAACAGTTCGTTGGAAAAATGAATTCCGACGAAGGGTGCGATTTCGTCAACCGACGCAACCCAGGAAGTTTTTTCGGAGAACTCGCGCAGATTTTTTTGCTGTCGCTCCCGCCAAATCGGAAACGGCTCGACGATGCAATAGGAAGTTGCGGCAAAACAATCGCCGGTAAATTGCCGCAGCGCACTCAGCGAATCGGCCGCAAAGATGCCATCATGCGCACCTTGCTCCACGATCTCGAAATCGTGCGGCCGCCCGAGCTTTTCCCAAATTTCCGCAAACTGTACCGCGAGCAATTTTCCGAAGAGCGATCCTACACTCACGTTGGTAAAAAAATCGCCACGCCGGCCGATGTTCGCCCGCCCACCGGCGTAATACCCACAGCCGGGGTGATAGAGCGCCAGCTCCATGAAGCGCGCGAATGAGATCGGGCCGTTCAAGCCAATCTCAGTACGGATAATCTGGATTAGTTCGGAGTTTGCCACGGCTCTTTGCCCTTTGGATTTTCTGGAGAATTGCGCCTAAGTTTTCCCTCCAAGTCTATTCCTCTTTTTTACGTCCCCGCATGCCTTTTTCGTTTTTGATGCCGAGCTCTTCGCACCGCTACCAGCGACGCTGGTACACGCGGCCCCGATTTTACCTGCCCGCGCTGATTGTGCTGCTCGCAATAATTTTCGGCGCAATCTATTTCGGAATTGTCTCGTCGCAATTGAAGGCGGAAGCCGCGACCTACGACCTGAGCAAGCTCGAACAGATGGAATCGGCCAGCGTAATTCTGGATCGAAACGGAAAGATTTTCGGCCAAATCTACGTTGAGAACCGCGAGACCATTCCCTACGATCAATTGCCGCGCGACCTGGTGAATGCGGTGGTCGCGATGGAAGACTCCAAATTTTATCAGCACAGCGGCTACGATCTCTTTGGCATCGTGCGTGCGGCCTTGGTCAACTTTGTCGCCGGCCACGTCCGACAGGGCGCCAGCACGATCACGCAGCAACTGGCGCGCAACAGTTTTGCTCTCAAAGAAAAAACGTATCGGCGAAAGCTTCTCGAAATCTTTGTCGCTGAACGAATCGAGCAGCATTTCGACAAACAAAAAATCATGGAGTTGTATCTGAACCGAATCTATTTCGGTGGCGGACTCTACGGCGCGGAGGCAGCCGCGCGCGGCTATTTCGATAAACCGGCGCGCGAGATGTCGCTGGCGGAATGCGCGACGCTGGCCGGCATCATCAGAAGTCCGAATCGGCTTTCGCCCTGGTCGGACCGGGCGGCGTCGCGTGAATCGCGCAATGTCACCCTCGGCCGGATGCGCGATCTCGGTTTCATCGATCGCCCGCGTTGTGCCGCAGCGCAATCCGAAGACGTCCTCATCGGTAACCGGCAGAATGCTCAGGGACAAACATACGCAGTCGATTACATCCGGCAGAAGGTGATCGAGGCGGTGGGATGGAACCGCGCGATGAACGAAGGTTTCCGCATTCACACCACGATCGATTCCGATTTACAAAAAGCGGCCGAGGAATCGTTGCGGTCACATCTCGATCACGCGGAAAAGCATCCTGACTACGGACATCCGACCTATGCGGAATACACCGCGAACTTCCGCAAGGCGCGCCCGGGAAGCAGCCCACCGCCGGTGCCCGATTATTTGCAGGGCGCAGTGATCGTGCTGGATAACGCGACTGGCGGCATGCTTGCGCTGGTAGGCGGCCGCGATTTCGAGCATAACCAATACGATCGCGCGTTGCAGGCCCGGCGACCGGCGGGAACAGCGATGACGCCGTTTGTTTTTGCCGCCGCCTTTGAGAACGGAATGTTCCCTGGCTCCGTGGTAGAGGATTCCGCGCTCGATAATCGCGCGGTCATGATCGGCGGGACGACTGGAATTCTCGGTGAATGGGGACCCGAGAGTGCGGAGAACCGCTACGAGGGGCCCATCACAGCGCGTGAGGCACTCTCGAAATCGAAAAATGGTGCGACCGTGCGGCTCGGGATGAACCCCGGAGTCGATAATGTGACCCAGCTTTGTCGTAACGCCGGAATGAAATCGCCGTTGCGGCCTTATCCGGCGACATTTCTTGGGAGCAGTGAAGTTACTTTGGCGGAACTGGCCTTGGCTTACACCATTTTCCCGAACGGCGGTTGGCGACCCAAGCTGCCGCACGTTCTGGAACGAATCGAAGAAAAGGACGGGACGGTTTGGCATGCGCAACGCGATTACGGCAAACAGAATGTAATCAAGCCCGAGATCGCTTACGAAGTGCATTCGTGTCTGGTTGACGCGCTCGACAAAGGCACCGGTAAGGCCGCCCGCGCGAACTTCGGTTTGAAGAAAATGGAGGCAGCCGGAAAAACCGGAACCGCGTACGATTTTACCGACGTGCTTTTCGCAGGATACGACAGTGCAATTACCTGCGCAGTCTGGGCCGGTTTCGACAAGCCGCAGAGAATTTTTCGCGGTGCCTTCGGACGCGACATAGCGCTGCCGGTATGGGTGGATGTGATGAACGCCTCGGCCGAGCATTATCCGCCGAAGGACATTTCGCAGCCGCGTGGTCTGGAGCGAGTGAGCATTTGCGCGAAATCCGGTTTGCTTGCGACCGATAAATGCGTTGACAAAATCAAAACGAGCGACGGCGAGACAGAAGAGAAAACAACCTATCTCGAGCTCGTAACGTCCGAGCAAAAACCAACCGAGCCATGCAATATCCATGGAGAACTGCACGCCTCGCTCACACGCGATCTGACGCCGTCGGAATTTCCGCGAGCCGCCCTGGCGGTTGACACGACCGCGGTGACGCCGATCACGCCGAAAGGGCCGACACTCCTGGCCGCGCGCGACCCATATAATTCAGTGCACGCGATGGTCTATCCGAAACCCGCGCCTTCGCCTTCGCCCGAAGTCGAAAAAGCGGCGACATCGGAAGAAATGCCAGACCCAACAAAACCGGTTTTGAAAGCGGTACCAGTGCAACCAGGGGCAGAGGAAGCGAGCGCGCCGAGTCCTGCGCCCGTCCCGACAGACACGGTAACAACGGTGGTGAAACCATCCGGGTCACCCGTCGAAGTCCGCCGCGCCATTCCGATAACGCGACCAACCCCACAAGCTTCCGAGCCAGAAATCCGCCGGGCACAGCCGGTGGACGAAGACGAAAGCAATTAGAATGGCGTCAGCAGACGCGGAAAATTTTCGGCTGGCGGTGCTGAATCCAGGCGGACGCGATCACGAGCAGCATTTTGCGGAAAACCGGCCCGCGACGGCCAACGAGCATCCGCCGGTAAATTTTCATGCGTATGCGGCGTGCACGCACGGTGCCGTTTTTCGCGACCTCAAGCGTGCGATCGCGAGCGGATGGCCGGTATTGCTGCTCTTGCGCGGCGATTTTCGCGCGAGCGAACGCGCCCTGGCGGAATTGAAAAAATCGAAACGCAAAACTGTGGTGGCGTTGAAAGAGACGGGAGCGCATCAGATTGCGCAACAGTTGAGCGGTCCGGCGCGATTCGCTCGCTTTGTCAGAATCGTGCGTGCAGCAAATGGTGGCATCGCGAGCACGCCGGAAGCCGCCGACTTCTTTCGCTTATTTCGCGATAAAGGAATCGAGTATCTCCCCACGCCCTATCCTATCGAGGACGAGAACTGGAATTGGGCAATGGAAAATCGTTCCGGAATTTTCGTGGGCACGCGCGAGTTCGAGGTACCTTCGCGGAATCATCTCACTGCCCTTCTCACTGTAAAAAAGTTGAGCGATGCGACCAAAGAGCCGGTAACGGTTTTCAATTCCGAGCGGCGCCGCGGAGCGAAACTCATTAGCGAAATCGGCTTTCGAAAAATTCGCGTGCACGAAAAACGGATGGGGTATCGCGCCTATCTGGGCGAAGTAGCGCGTCATAAAATTGTTTTCCAGCTCGATCGTAGCCGTGTTCCAGGGCAAGTGGCAGGTGACGCACTGCTTTGTCGCTCTATTTGCGTCGGCGGTGATGGTGCGATTGAACGGATCGTGTTTCCCGAAACGTGTGGTGAAAAACGTGGCGATGCCGAGTTGATGGAAATTGCACAGCGTTTGTTGATGAATGAAGAGGGGCGTCGTGCCGTGGCCGAGCGCGCAACCGCGCTCGCAAAAGAAAAGCTTTCCTTTCATGCGGGTCGAGAAATTCTCGCACGTTTCTTTGCGGAGTTGTAGCTGCCGCCGTTACTGGCGGCAGAAATTCAAATCCTGCCTCGAAAGCGTTCGGGCAAAATCCAGAATCTGCCGCTGATGACAGCGGCAGCTACATCAACTAACGCGCGATCTGGTCTTTTTTTATCATCCTTGAGCGAACGACAAGCTCGACGGTTAACGACCTATCTCGCGCAGGTAGATTTCTTCGAGCCAGCGAGTTTGCTCCGCCTGGCTAAACTTTTTAGCGACGCTTTCCGAAGCCATGCGTCCCATAGCCCGAAGGCGAGCCGGACTTTTCGCAGTCTCGATGAGGCCATCGGCTAGCGCGCGATGATCGCGTTCATTTACCAAAATGCCGCTGATGTTGTTTTCGACTGATTCGGGAATTCCGCCATGCCAGGTTGCAAAGACCGGCAGTCCGCTTGCCATCGCCTCCAGCATGGAATTGGGAACGCCTTCCTGATTTCCGTCGCGTCCCGTTTCGCTCGGATGCAGAAAAATGTGCGCCTCATTAAAAAGCTCACGCAGTTTTTCCTGCGAGACGAAGCCCGCGAAATCGACAACGCCGTCGATCTGAAGTTCGCGGGCGAGAGCTTGCAATTCCTTGAGTTGCGGCCCTTCACCGGCAATGGTGAGTCTCGCGGCCGGGAATTCTTTCCCAAATTTGGCAAACGCGCGCAGGGTCGTTTTCAATCCTTTCTTTTCAATCAACCGCCCTGCTTGTAGCAACCGCCATTGACGGTTGTCAGGAATGCTTCGTTCGCGAAAAGGAAAATCAGCCAGCGGGATTCCGGCCCGTTGAATTTCGATCTTCTCCGGAGCGCAGCCGAGATCGATCACCGCCTGCCGAAGCGAGTCGGAACGAACCAGAACGCGTCTTACCAAAGACAACATTTCCTTCGTGGCGCGGCGATAGGCCGGCCTTTGCATGTCCACCAGAACATCCGCGCCGTGAAACGAAACCAGCGACGGTTTTTGCCACTGGCGAATCAGGGGCCTCAGCAAGACGGCGATATGACCAAAATAAATATGCAATAACTGCGCATTGCTTTCAGTGAGCGCGCGCTCAATTGCACGAACCTCGGCGGGAGAAGTTTGCCATGGCCGATCGGCAATTTGTTTAAACCAGATTCGACGCAAGAAATGCAGCGCTGGTTTTTCGACGATGCGAATCGCTTGGAATGGAAAGAGATCAGCGTTTTCGCGTTTTTGCGCGATGACCACTGGACGCACCCTGCGGAGGGATGTGATCTGCCGGTAGATATGCAGCATCTCCGGCTTCAGGAAGGTCGCGCAATACGACGCGACCACGGGGCCGTCCGAAGTCCGGTCTTTCAGGAGACTATTAAAAATAAATTTCGAACAGCTTAATGCCGTTCCATTTGCCGGGATCTTCCGGCTTGACCGTCACACTTTGTTGCGCGGTGCCATAACGAGCAGGTGCGCGCGGGTTCAACATTTGCAGCGGATTGCCGCCGCGAAGTGCACGCGGAATTACCCCGCCCGGCTCCCGCGCAGGCAACGGCGGAGGCGGTTTTTGCGGCCCTGTGACTTTGCGCGGAACAACCGGCGCGGTGTAAGTCTGGGCGAAAGCGCCGCTGGCGACCAGTGACATTCCCACAATTGCGAATAATTTTTTCATAACGATCCCTTCTCTAACGGAACAGTCTTGCCCGGTTTCATCCTCCGGCTCAATTATATTTCGATGGACTACCTTGAAAAGGCCGCACGCGTCCTCGAAATAGAAATTTTTGAGCTGCAACGGTTGCGGCAGCGTCTCGGCAAAAGTTTCGGCAACGCCATCGAATTGCTGAAAGCGACGGTTGATGCGCACGGAAAAATTGTCGTGCTCGGGGTGGGAAAATCGGGACACATCGGCAGCAAAATCGCCGCGACCCTCACCAGCACCGGTTCGCCCGCGGTCGTGCTCGATTCGCTCAACGCCTTGCACGGCGATCTCGGAATGGTGGCAGACGGCGACGTCGTTTTGGCGCTGAGCGCGAGCGGCGAGACCGAGGAATTATTGCGGATTTTGCCGGCGATCGCGCGCTTTCAGGTAAAGATCATCGCGATTTGCGGT
>WNGI01004908.1_pt1 | contig 11982 bp, 12 predicted proteins | sample 5400621 | NCBI WGS metagenome assembly WNGI01 (sample SAMN13153374, study PRJNA577476) | soil metagenome | isolation source: 20 cm soil or saprolite under Garry oak tree replicate 1 | place: USA:California | collected 2016-06-15 | reverse complement strand
GCTCAGCGCTGCCCGCCGCCGCCTACGCGGGCGCGGGCTGGTGGCGAAGATCGAACGCTTCGCAGACGGCCGCGCGGGCCGGGTGCTCGCGCAGATGCCGGTCGCCGGAGTTGCCGCGGCGCCGCGCATGAACATCAGGCTGATCGTAGGCCGCGGCTGATCTCCGCGGAAAGTGCTACGCACTTTCCACGGGTCGATAGCTAGGACTTCGCTTCGCTCGTGGATTAAGAGCTCCGCGCTGCGCGCGGAGCTGCACGGCTTAAGTAAGGCGAGGCTGCACTCATGTAGCGCCAGCTCAGCTCGGTTGCGCGCGTGATGCCAATGCGTGGGCCTGTAGCGATCTCTGGAACCTCCTCTCGCTCCACGAGCTCGAACGGAGGAAAGTCGAGCGCGAGACCGTCTTGCTCGCGCGTGATCCCGAGCGCCTGACACAGCTTTCCCGGACCGGAGCACAGTGCCCGCACGTCCTCCACGCCCCGCCGGCTCCGCTGCAGGTCGAGGCCGCTCGTCGGCTCCAGCGCTCGGATCAGCACGGCCTCGGGCACGCCTTCCTCTCCGCAGACGAGATTCAGGCACCAATGGATGCCGTACGAGCGGTAGACGTACGCGTGCCCGGGCGGACCGAACATCGCTGCGTTGCGCGACGTTCGCCCGCGATGAGCGTGACTGGCCGGGTCCTGCTGGTCATATGCCTCCACCTCGACGATGCGACCGCCGACGCCGTTGACGAGCAGCGTCACGCCGATCAGGTCCGGTGCGACCTCGTGGACGCTCCGGCGGAAGAAGTCACGATTCAGCATTCGCCTGAGCGTCATATCGGAGCAGCGCCGGAAACGCGGCCGCAAGGAGCAGGCAGCCTGCAACACACGCGACGCCGCCCGAGACGATCGAGAACCGCAGGCTGGTCGCCGACGCAAGCGCGCCCGCCTCGAGGTTGCCGAGCGACGGCGCGGCGGCGACCTGCATGAACTCGATCCCCGAAACCCGCCCGAGCATCTCCTTCGCGGTGATGCGGTAGAGCATGACCGAACGCAGGATCGCGCTGATTTGATCGCCCAGGCCGGCCAGCGCCAGCAGCAGCAACGCCAGCCAGAGCTCTTGCGCAAAGCCGAAGGCCGCGATCGCCACCCCCCAGAGCGACGCAGTGATCACGACACCGAGACCTTGCCGGCGCACATGCCGCAACGGTCCCGAGAGCAAGGAGACGAGCAAAGCGCCGGCCGCCGGCGCCATGTACAGATAACCGACCAGCGACGGGTCGCCGAAGCGGTGTGCCGCCATCGCCGGGAAGAGGGCGCTTGGCATCCCGAAGATCATCGCGTTGGTGTCCACGAGGAAGAAGCCAAGGATGACCGGCTGACTGCGCACGTACCGAAAGCCGGCGACGATCGAGCTCCAGCTCGGGCGGTCGGCGTCCTCCCTCGCCACGAGCCGCGGGAGCAGCGCGACGGCGGCGATCGCGCCTACATAGGAGAGCGAGTCGCCGAGGTACACCCATTTCAGGTCGACGAACTTGATCAGGAGGCCCGCAATTCCCGGTCCACCGACCGCACCGAACTGGGACGTGACACTGTTCAGCGCCGAGGCTGCCATGAAGTGCGACTCGTCGACGAGCTGGGGCGTCATCGACCGCTGTGCGCCCACGCCGATGCTGAAGGCGGCGGAGATCACGAACTGGAAGACGTACAACGGCCAGACCCGCGGATGGCTGAGCGCGGCGTTTGCGGCCAGCCCGAGGCTGCCGGCGACCATCCCGGCCTGTTGCACGAGCATCACGCGGCGACGGTCGAACGCGTCGGCGATCGCCCCTCCGACCACCGTCAAGGTCAGGAGCGGGACCAGGTGCGTGAGCGAGATGAGCCCGACGGCGAGCGTCGAGCCGGTCAGCTGGTACATCTGATACGCAAGCGCCACCTCGGCGATCTCTGTCCCGATGAAAGAGATGCCTTGCCCGAACCAGAGCCGCCTGAACGCCGGATTCCGGCGCAGCGGCGTGATGTCGAGCGCGAACCGTGCAGCACGCTGACGTAGGCCGCGGCGCTCGGCGGCAGCGACCCCGGGCTCGTCAGTCAAAACAGCTTCGCGTCGTCCGGATCGAAGCCGAAGCAGATCATTCGAGTCGCGTCGGCCACGCGCCGCATTATTCCGGGTCGACAGTCGCCCGGCACGCGTCAACCAGCGCGGCTACACGGCGTTTGAAACTGCGGCGTTCAGCACCTCGACGACACGGTGCTGGTCGGACGCTTCGATCTGCGTGAAGAACGGTAGAGCCAGCGTTCGACTCGATGCGTCCTCCGCGACTGGACAAAGCCCCGCCCCGAACCCGTAGCGCTCTTGCATGTAGGGCTGCAGATGGATGCACGGCACGTACTCCGCCGTCGCCACTCCCTCCAGCCTCAGAGCGTTCATGACACCGGCGCGGTCAACCTCGGCGTCGAGCTTCACGACGTACACGAACCACGAACGCTTGTGATCGGCGTCGGCCGCGAACGGCGCTTCGACGCCGTCCAGCTCCTCCAGCAGCTCGCCGTAGCGTTGGGCCGCCGCCCGGCGGAGCGCGAGGATCCGGTCGAACTTCTCCAGCTGCGCCAGGCCGATCGCAGCCTGCACATCCGTCCAGCGGTAGTTCAGGCCAAGTCGGACGTGATGAAACCAGCCGCCGCCTCCGTCGTAGGAACGCCCCTGGTTCCTGAGGCTGCGCAGCAACCGCCACTCCTCCTCGGAATGAGTCGTGACGACCCCGCCTTCGCCGGTTGCCATCTGCTTGTTCGGATAGAACGCGAAGACCGCCGAAGGCCCATGCGCTCCGAGCGGACGACCGCGATACTCCGCGCCCAGCGACTCGCACGCGTCCTCGATCAGGGTCAGCCCGTGCCGGTCGGCGAGCGTCCGCAGCTCGTCGAGCTCGCAGGGTAGCCCGAACATGTCGACCGCCACGATGGCGCGGGTCCGTTCCGTGATCGCCGCCTCGACCGCACCCGGATCGAGATTGAGCGTCACCGGGTCGACGTCGGCGAAGACGGGTGTCGCACCCTCGAGGATGAAGCAGTTCGCCGAGGAGACGAACGAGAGCGGTGACGTGACCACCTCGTCGCCGGGTCCGAGCGCTGCGATCTTGCAGAGCAGGTGCAGTCCGGCCGTGCCGCTGGAGAGCGCAGCCGCGTAGGGCGCGCCGACCCGCTCGGCAACCTGCTCCTCGAAGCGGTCGATCCAGGGACCGAGCGACAGGCGCCCGGACCGCAGCACCTCGAGGACGAGCTCCTCCTCACGCTCGTCGAGCCACGGCCGGGAGAGTGGGATCTCCCGGACGGCTTCGGTCATGCCTCCGCTCGCGCCGGTTCGGTCGACGCGTACTCGAGCCAGTGCGACCAGCGCTCGCTGCCGCCGCGCACCGTGTCGAGGTATGCCTTCTGGATCGCCAGCGTCACGGGCCCAGGGGGCCCGATCGTCTGATCGTCGACCTCGCGCAGCGGAGTCACCTCGGCGGCGGTACCCGTCATGAAGACTTCGTCGGCCAGATAGAGATCGGTGCGGATCAGCTGCTTCTCCACGACGGAGTAGCCGAGGTCCTGAGCGATCTGGATGATCGTGTCGCGCGTGATGCCGCGCAGGATCGACGCCGAGAGATCAGGCGTATAGATCGTCCCTTCCTTGACGATGAACACGTTCTCCCCCGAGCCGTCGGCGATGTAGCCGTCGTCGGTCAGCAAGATCGCCTCGTCGTAACCAGCACGGTTCGCCTCCATGACCGCGAGCATCGAGTTCAGGTAGATGCCCGTTGCCTTCGCGACGTGCGGGATGACGTTCGGGCCGACCCGAGACCACGACGAGATCTTCGCGCGAATGCCGTTCTTCAGCGCCTCGGGCCCGAGGTACGTCCCCCAGGGCCAGCTCATGATCACGACGTCGACGGGATTGCCGGTCGAAGCGACGCCAAGCTCGCCGAACCCGAAGAAGGCAATCGGCCTGATGTAGCACTCGGCGACGCCGTTCGCGCCGATGAGGTCCATCGTTGCAGATCGAAGCTCCTCCACCGTGTATGGGAGCTCCATGTTGAGAACCTGCGCGGAATTCTGGAGGCGCTGCAGGTGCTCGGTCAGCCGGAAGACGGCACTGCCTTTCGGCGTCTCGTACGCGCGGATTCCCTCGAACACGCCGGAGCCGTAGTGGAGGCCGTGCGACCCGACGTGGATCTTCGCGTCAGCCCAGTCCACGAGCTCGCCGTTCATCCAAATCTTCTCGAGTTCCTGCATGAAGAGTTTCTCCTTTGGGGGCGGGCTGGACCGGAGTCGAATTCTACCCGGGCCGCGCGTCGTCGACCTCCCCCCTTCTAGCCTTCCCGAAGGAGATCTGCGGTTTCCGCGTTCGTCACGCGGGCGAGCTGGACCGGAGTCAATCCGAGGATGTGACGCGGCGAGCCCGCCTCCAACCAGACGGCATCGAAGGACAGAATCGACTGGTCCATGAAGACGCGGGTTTCCGCGAACGGAAAGACAGTCGCGGCAGTGGGCTCTACCTCGTCGCAGCCCGCTGCCGCGGCGAGCTTCCGCTCGTCGACGCTGCGGCCCGCGGGAACGATCGCGACCATCCCAGCGCCGTTTCCGTCGAACCCTTTTGCCGACAAGTTCTGGCCCGGCGGCGGCCCAGCCCCGGGCAGCAACTCCTCGAGCCTTCCCTCGACGCCCGAGACTCGCAGGAACGCCGCAATGCGCTCTACCGCCTCAGGCCACATGAGGCGCAACCGATTTGACGCCTTCGCCGTTCTTCAACTGACAGTCAATCCACGGGAGACGACGATGGCCGAACGCGAAGTGCGGATCGCACACACGGAGGCGCTGTTCAGAGACGTCAACGAGAGAATCGCCGAAAGCGCCGACCGGTTCGACGCCGTCGACGCCGAGTTCGTCTGCGAGTGCGCTGATCCCGAGTGCGCCGAAAGAGTTCCCGCGAGACTCGACCAGTACGAGGAGGTCCGTTCCGACGGGACACACTTTCTGTTGCACCCCGGTCACGAGCTCCCCGAGGTCGAACGGGTCGTCGAAAGACCGCACAAGCGGTTCGTCATCGTGGAGAAGTTCAACTCGGTCGTGGCGCGAACCGTTCGCCGCCTCGATCCACGCGCCGGTGCCGCTTAAGTCACTCGAGCGAGATGAAGCGGGCATCATCGAACTCCGAGTGGATCTGCTTAACCAGTTCCGGCGGGGCGGGTGAGTCGATCGACAGCGCCATCAGCGCCTGGCCACCCTGGCGGGTTCGCGACACCGTCATGTTCGCGATGTTGACTCCCGCCGCGCCGAAGAGCGTCCCGACCTTGCCGATCACGCCCGGAACATCGTCGTAGCGGAAGACCACGAGCAGCGGTGCGAGCTCCATGTCGAGTTCGAAGCCGAGTGCGCTGACGAGCCAGAGCCGGTTGTCGTTGCCCATCGTCGTGCCGGCCACGCGGAGGGGCTCTCCGCCGGAGACGGCTTCGACGCGCACGAGGTTGGTGTAGTCGCGCGCCGAACGGCTTCGCTCCTCTCGGACGTCCACGCCGCGCTCCGCGGCGATCATCGGCGCGTTGACGTAGTTCACCGGCTGGTCGGAGCGTCCCTGGAACGCTCCGTTCAAAGCGGCGACCGTCAACAGCCTGGTGTCGTATTGGGCCAGCGCACCGAAGTAGGTCAGCCGCAGTCCCTCGACGTGCCCTTCTGCGAGCTCCATGGCGAGACGCCCGAGCTTGGCGGCAAGTGGGATGTACGCCCCGAGTACTTCGAGGTCCTCCGCGCCGATCACGGGGATGTTGACGGCGTTCGACACGAGACCGCCTTGGAGCGCGGCCGCCACCTGCTCGGCGATGATCACACCGGCTCGATCCTGCGCCTCCTCGGTCGAGGCGGCGAGATGCGGCGTGACGACGACGTTGTCCAACTCCAGCAATGGCCCCGAATACGGCTCGGTCGAAAAAACGTCGAGTGCGGCGCCGCCGACCTTGCCTGACTTCAGTGCATCGAGCAGGTCGGCCTCGTCGACGAGGGCGCCTCGAGCGGCGTTGACGATCCTGACCCCCTCTCGCATCTTCCCGAAGGCGTGCGCGTTGAGCGATTCGCGGGTCTCGTCGGTCAGCGGTAGATGGAGCGTTAGGAAGTCCGCGGCCGCGTAGACGTCGTCCTGATTCTCGACTCGCTCGACTCCGAGCTCGCGAAACCGGTCAGGCGAGACGAACGGGTCGTACGCGACGACGCGCATGCCGAGCCCCGCGGCACGGCGGGCGACCTGCTGGCCGATCCGGCCGAAGCCGAGGACGCCGAGCGTCTTGTCGGCCAACTCTACCCCGCCGTACGTCTTGCGCTCCCACCGGCCCTGCTTGAGCGCTGCGTGGGCCTGCGGGATGTTTCTCGTCAGTGCGACGAGCAGGCCGATCGTGTGCTCCGCCGCGGAGATGACCGTCGACTCCGGTGCGTTCGCCACGACGATTCCCCGCCGCGTCGCCGCTTCGACGTCGACATTGTCGATGCCGACGCCGGCGCGTCCGATCACCTTCAAGTTGTCCGCGCGCGCGATCAGGTCCGCTGTCACCTTCGTCGCCGAGCGGACGATGATCGCGTCATAGCGCCCGATCGTCTCCGCGAGATCCGAGTCACCGTCGACGTCGACCTCGAAGCCACGGTCGCGCAGGAGGCGAATGCCGGCCTCCGCGATCTCCTCGCGGACGAGAACCTTGCTCAAACGGGGGTGTGCTCGGCCCAGGCTTCGAGCGCGCGAGTGACTGCGACGCCGCGTTCGATCTCCGCGCCCGCGTCGGCCAGCACGAGTTCGACCGCCGCCAGCGCGGTGGTGATGTCGAAGATGTCGAACCAGCCGATGTGCCCGATGCGGAAGATCTTTCCCTTCAGATCGGCCTGGCCGTTCGCGATCGTGATCCCGAAGCGGTCACGCAATGCTTTGACGACCTCAGTCGAGTCGACGCCGTCTGGGACGCGAATCGCGGTCACGACCGCGGATCGCTCTTCGTCCGGGGAAAACAGCTCCAGCCCCATTGCCTTCGCTCCTTCGCGGCACGCTCGCCCCAGCCGTGCGTGCCGATCGAACGCCGCCTCGAGCCCTTCCTCCAGCAAGAGCCCGAGCGCGACGTCGAGCGCGCGGACGAGGGAAACGGCAGGGGTGAACGGCGCGTCGAGCTTTGCCTGCCCCTTGCGAGTGCGTTCCCAGTCCATGACGTAACGTGGAGACCCGGCGCCCGTGGCTACTGAAAGCGCAGCGGCCGAGACGGACGCGAAGGCCAGACCGGGTGGGCACATGAGCGCCTTCTGGGAGCCGGACACGACGACGTCGATTCCCCAGAGGTCGGACTCGAGCGGCACAGCCCCAAGGCTCGATACCGCGTCGACGACCACGAGCGCTCCGGCGTCCTTCCCGACGGCCGCAAGGGCCTGCACGTCGCAGACGACGCCGGTCGAGGTCTCCGAATGCGTGAGGTATACGACCTTCACGTCGCCGGCATCGGCGAGCGCGGAGCGCAGGTCCTCGGGCTCGGGTATCTCCCCCCACTCCAGCCGCGCGTGCACGAGGTCGGCGCCAAAGGCCTTCGCCATTCCAGCCCAGCGCTCGCCGAAGTTTCCGGCCGAGAGGACGAGCTGCCGATCGCCCGGCGAGGTCAGGTTGGCGACCGCAGACTCGAATGCGCCCGTCCCCGAGGTCGTGAACATCAGGACGTCGTTCCGAGTCCGGTAGACCTCTTGGAGCCGCACGAGGCAGCGCTCGTAGATCTCGCGGAAGTCGCGCTCGCGGTGGTGGATGATCGGTTTCGCGAGCTCTGCAAGAACCTCCGGGGGCACCGGAGTCGGCCCGGGAGTGAGCAGGTAGCGCTTCTCGGCCATCGGATCTGAGACTAGCGCGGCCTATGGCTGTCGAAGCCGATGATCTGCTGGAAGGTCCGGCGGTTCGTGCCCTTGCGCTTGCGGCTTCCTGCCGCAGACGGCGCGCTGGACGAATCACGCGCGAACGACCTTACTACCCGGCCGCTTCGAGGCAATCGGCACGAGTGATGTCTAACTTCTGCAACGCCGGGTAAGTCTTAACTCTTCGACACAACCAGCCGACCTCGGCTGCGGCACGGTCACGAGGCGGCGTTGATCCGGGGGGATCACTCAGATGCATTCCAAACTCACACACGCATTCGCGTGCGCCTGCGCCCTTTGTGTGGCGCTGGCCTGCGCTGCGACGATCCGCGCGGACTCGACCCCGGAGCCGCCTCCTGAGAGCACGACGGCTGAACCGCAGTGGACTCAGCGTGACATTCAGCGTCAGATCGACAGATACCGCCATGAGACGTGGCGGTGGCAACGCACGATGGGGCGCAAGCTCACCCGCAAGCTCACGGACCCGCCGGCGGACGTCCAGACGAAGATCGCGGTCTGGCAGCAGGTTGCGCTCAAGGCGCGCGAGCGAGCCCAGAATCCGCCGCACAGACGCCAGTGGCTCTGCATCCACCGTTTCGAAGGCGCCTGGACGGATCCGAATCCGCCGTACTACGGCGGCCTCCAGATGGATCTCAGCTTCCAGCGTGCGTACGGTGGGGGGCTGCTCTCCCGCAAGGGGACGGCCAACCACTGGACGCCGCTCGAGCAGATGTGGGCCGCCGAGCGTGCGCACCGCTCCGGCCGCGGGTTCTATCCCTGGCCGAACACGGCGCGCTACTGCGGCTTGATCTAGTCGTTTGGCCGGTGACGTTGCCCGGTTCCTGGCGAACGTTGCCGGTCAGACCACTACCGCAGACGCTCGACGTTGTCGTGAGCACGGACTTCCTCGACCTCACTGTCACGGGTTGAGGCGTCCCCGGCTTCGTCGTCAACCTCGAGCAACTCGACGAAGAGCGCGCGGTAATGGCGTACCGAGTGCCGGAGGTCCTCCGTCGAAGCCTCGCCGCGCTCACTCGCGCGGGCAATGCCGTTGGCGGTCCGGTACTTCTCGACGAGCTCGGGATGCTCGACGGAGATGTCCGCCGCACGCTGCTCGAAGTCGTCCACCGGGTAGCCGCGATCTCGCATCACCTGTTGAACGAGGTTGTCCGCTTCTGAGACGGCCCCAGTCGGATCGTCGACGAAGCGAGCCTGCGTTAGCTGCCACTGCTGGAGATAGCGGTCGCGCGCATCCGGCGACAGCGGCCTGAGCTCGAGCTCGTCATGGCGCTGCTCACGCTTCCTGAGCTCCTGCTCAGCCTCTCGACGACCGCCGGCCTTGTCGACCGTGCGGTCGTACTCCCGGCCGAACCGGTCTTGCAGCGAACGCGACCGTCGCGTGCGCAGGACGCTCGCAAAGACTCCGAGAACGACGATCGCGACTACCACCCCGACCACGATCCAGACCCACGTGTCCATCTCGACTCCTTTCGGTCGTTAGGAAAAACCGAAGAGGTTGGCCGAGGGGTACCCGGGGAGAGGCCGGCGAAACTAGGACAGTTTCTGGCGCAGAAGGTCGTTGACGACCTTCGGATCGGCCTTGCCCTCGGTCGCCTTCATCACCTGGCCGACGAAGAAACCGAGCAGGCCTTCCTTGCCCCCTTTGTACGCGGCCACCTGCCCAGGGTTGCTCGCGAGGATGCGATCGACGAGCGGCTCGAGCTCCGCCGTGTCGGCAACCAGAGTTTCGCCGAGGTAAGTCTCGGCACGGAACTCCGGATCGGCGCTCTCGGCCAGCGCGCGGGTGAAGGTGTCTCGCGGGAGTGTCGAACGAGCTGCGATCAGCCTCGCGAGCTCCGCGCCATTGACCGCCGCCGGGTCGACTCCGCTGGCGCCGAAGTCGTTCATCAGAACGTTCGACGCGGCCTTCGCATCGACGCCGTCGAGCGCGACCTGCTCGTACAGCGCGGCGAGAGCAGCCGAGCCGTTGAGAACTGCGGAGTCGTAGTACGACAGCTCGTACTCCCGCTCGAAGCGGCGGATGCGTGAACCGGGAAGCTCGGGCACCTCGCTGCGGAGCCGTTCGACGACTGCAGCCTCGGGCTCAATGGGCACAAGGTCCGGCTCCGGGAAGTAGCGGTAGTCGTCGGCCTCTTCCTTCCGTCTCCGCGGCGTGACCGTGTCCGACTTCACCTCGTAGTCGAGCGTCTCCTGCACGACCTCGCCGCCGGACTCCCACGTCTCGATCTGACGCCGGAGCTCCGCCTCGATCCCGCGGGCGATGTGGTTGAACGAGTTCATGTTCTTGAGCTCGGTGCGCGTTCGGTAACCCGTCTCCCCCTGTTCGCGCACGGAGACATTCGCGTCGGCGCGAAGCGTGCCTTTCTCCATCTCCGCGTCCGAGATGCCGAGCTCGATGATGGTCTGGCGCAGCAGTTGGAGGAAGCGCTTCGCCTCGTCTGCCGATCGGAGGTCTGGCTGTGTCACGATCTCGACGAGCGGCGTGCCGCCGCGGTTGAAGTCCACGTTCGAGTGGGCCGATCCGACGATGCGACCGGTCTCACCGCCAACGTGGATCGTCTTCGCCGCGTCTTCTTCGAGGTGGGCGCGCACGATGCCGACCTCGCTGTCGCCTTCGGGGCCCGGGACGACGAAGGAGCCGGCGATGCAGAGCGGCTCGTCGTATTGCGAGATCTGGTAGCCCTTGGGATTGTCGGGATAGAAGTAGTTCTTGCGGTGGAAGACCGCGCGCTGGGCGATGCGGCAGTTGAGCGCGTGCCCGAGCTTGATCGTCCATTCCACCGCAGTCTCGTTCGGCACGGGCAGTGCTCCCGGGAAAGCAAGGCACACGGGACAGGTGCGCGTGTTCGGTTCGCCTCCGAAGCCTGCCTCGCAACCGCAGAACATCTTCGTGTGCGTCTTCAGCTGGACGTGGATCTCTAGGCCGATGACCGGTTCCCACTCAGGCACGCAAAAACTCCTTCGCCCGCAGCAGCGGCACCTCGATGTCGCCACGCACCTCGAAGATCGCGAGGTATTCCTCCAGCAAGCCGTGCATGCGGATGAGGCAGAGCTCTCGTTCGCCCGCTTCGAGCGACAGGCGAACGTCGTCGATCTGCACTGCGCGCGAGCCATCCAGCACGCGCGGCGGCGTGCCGAAGACACGCTCGACCGCGAGCACGAAGTCGGCGGCTCGGTCCACGATGGTTCTCATGCCTGCGCCCCTGTTCGAGTGGTCTCGGCCAGCGGCGCCGACGGAGGCGCGGGCAGAGCCCACGCCTCCTGATGACGGCACTGCAAGCAGTGCCTCGTCATCGCAGCCGTTCCGGGACGGTGTCGAAGCCGATCGCGCGCTCGAGCGCGTGGCCGGTGCGGAAGAGCGTGTTCTCCGAGAACTGCGGGCCGATCAGCTGCAGGCCGACCGGCAAGCCCTCGGAGAGCCCGCACGGAATCGAGAGCCCAGGCAGCCCGGCCATGTTCGGAGGGATCGTCAGCACGTCGGTGAGATACATGGCCAGCGGGCTTTCGGCCTTCTCGCCGATTTTGAAGGCAACCGTCGGCGAGGTCGGACTGACGAGGACGTCGAAGCGCTCGAACGCGTCGGCGAACTCGCGCGCGATCACCGTTCGAACCTTCTGCGCCTGACCGTAGTACGCCTCGTAGTAGCCGGCGGAAAGGGCGTAGGTCCCAAGCATGATCCGGCGTTTCGGCTCGTCGCCGAAGCCTGCGTCGCGCGTGCGCGCGACCATCTCGTAGTAGTTCTCCGTGGGAACACGAAGCCCGAAGCGCACGCCGTCGTAACGCGCGAGGTTCGAGGACGCCTCCGCCGGAGCGATCAGGTAGTAACAGGCGAGGCCGTACTCGACGGAGCGTGGGAGCTCGCATTCGCCCACGTCCGCGCCCAGCTCGGAACAGAGGTCGATCGCGCGGCGTACTGCCTCTGCGACACCGGGCGAGATCCCGTCGGCCTCGTTCAACTCTTTCGGGACGCCGACGCGCAGACCCTTCAGGTCCTCCGCTTCCGGCAGCTCGACGGGTGGAACGTCGACGGTCGTCGAGTCGCACTCGTCGCGGCCGCTGATGATCCCGTAGAGAAGAGCGT
>WNGI01004905.1_pt1 | contig 11982 bp, 18 predicted proteins | sample 5400621 | NCBI WGS metagenome assembly WNGI01 (sample SAMN13153374, study PRJNA577476) | soil metagenome | isolation source: 20 cm soil or saprolite under Garry oak tree replicate 1 | place: USA:California | collected 2016-06-15 | reverse complement strand
ACTATCGTGACCACCGCTCGCACGAACGCGGAAGCCAAATCGCTGCTCAGCGAAATGGGGATGCCGTTCAGCGACCGCGCGAAAAAGCTCGCCACGGCGAGTCCGTCCGAAGGCGGACCGGCTGGGCAAGCTCAAGCAGCTTAATTATTAATGAGTACCGTAACCGATCCGATTGCAGATTTGCTGGCGCGTGTGCGCAATGGAGCGCAGGCGCAGAAGCCGGAGTTATTTGTGCCGTACTCGAAGATCAAAGCGGAGATCGCGCGAATTTTGAAAGATGAAGGGTACATCACCGATTACGAATTGGATCGGAGCGCAGCACATCCGCGGATCAAAATTACTAACAAGCTGGTCAACAGATCGTGCGCGATTACGGGATTGAAACGCGTGAGCCGGCCCGGCCTCCGGCGTTATGTCGGGGCGCAGGAAATTCCGCGCGTCCTGGGCGGAATGGGCGTTGCAATCCTCTCGACACCGCGTGGTGTCTTGTCCGGGCGCGAAGCAAAGAAGCAAAACGTCGGCGGGGAGTTGCTGGCCTACGTCTGGTAAATTTTTATGTCGCGAATCGGAAACAAATCAATCGCACTGCCGGACAAAGTGAAAGTGAATGTCGGCAACGATGGGGCGGTGGCGGTGGAAGGCCCAAAAGGTAAACTGAATTGGAAATTGCCGCACGATATCTCGGCCAAAGTCGAGAACAATCACGTCTCGCTGGCGCGGGCAGCAGAAACGCGAAGCGTGAAAGCATTGCATGGGCTTTCGCGCGCGCTTCTCAACAACATGGTGCAAGGGGTAAGCGAAGGATTTAGCAAGGATCTGGAAATCGAAGGGGTGGGGTTCAAAGCGGCGGTGCAAGGCCAGAAGCTGAATCTTTCGCTCGGATTTTCGCACCCAATTTTGTTTCCGATCCCGAAGGACATTAAAATCGTCGTGACGGAAAACACCAAGCTAACGATTAGTGGGATCGATAAGAAACTGGTTGGTCAGGTAGCCGCTGATATTCGCAGATATTATCCGCCCGAGCCTTACAAGGGAAAGGGCGTGCGCTATGCGGGCGAGCAGATTCGGCGCAAGGAAGGCAAGACGGTGCAGTAAGATGGCGACGAATCGAAAAGCAACGCGCCAGCGTATTCACCAGCGCATCCGGAAAAAAGTGAGCGGAACCGCCGAAAGGCCACGCCTCGCCGTCCATTTTTCCGCGCGCCATGTTTACGCGCAAGTGATTGATGACGATGCCGGCAAAACGCTGGCTGCGGTTTCGACTTTGCAAAAGGATTTAGCGGGGAAAAAAGCTGCGGCGAATCGCGAGTCGGCAGAACGTGTCGGCAAGGCGATCGCAGAGAAGTTGCTGGCGAAAAAGGTGGAAAATGTGGTCTTTGATCGCGGCGGTTACATTTTCCATGGCAAAGTGAAAGCGCTGGCTGATGCCGCGCGCGAAGGCGGACTAAAATTTTAAGATGGCATCACCGAATCCAGGCAGACGACAGGACCGGAGTACCGACAAAACCCCGGCGGCGCGAGGTGATACGACTGAGAAAGTCGTTTTTATCAATCGTTGCGCGAAGGTGGTAAAAGGCGGACGTCGTTTCAGCTTTAGTGCACTGATCGTGGCGGGCGATCACGACGGAAAAGTGGGTGTCGGTTTTGGCAAAGCCAACGAAGTGGCGGAAGCGATCCGTAAAGCTTCGGAGGCGGCACGGAAGTCGATGGAAAAAGTTTCGCTGCACGAGAACACCATTCCCCACGAGACGATCGGTCAGTTTGGTGGTGGCCGGGTGTTGTTGCGGCCGGCGTCGCCGGGAACGGGCGTGATCGCGGGTGGCGGTGTGCGCGCCGTAGTCGAGGCGGCGGGAATTCGTGATGTGCTCGCGAAATCGCTCGGCTCGAGCAATCATGCCAACGTGGTCAAAGCTACCATCGAAGCGTTGCGAAATTTGCGGCGGCGCGATGAAATTTTAAAAGTGCGCGGAATCCGCCCACGGGTGAATGCGCCGGGTGATGGAGGACAGCCGTCATGAAGTCCGAGGCTAAAAAAGAAAAGGCGACTGGGTTGAGTCTGCATAATTTGCGGCCGCGTCCGGGAGCACGGCATCGGGTGAAGCGCCTCGGTTGCGGCGAAAGTTCCGGGCACGGTAAAACCAGCGGCAAGGGTCACAAGGGTCAAAAAGCGCGCTCGGGCGGAAGTCTCCGTCTCGGATTCGAAGGCGGGCAGATGCCGCTGATCCGGCGATTGCCCAAGCGCGGATTCAACAACGCAGCTTTTCACAAACGCTATGCCATCGTGAATTTGTCCGAGCTAGCCGATTTCAAAAGCGGATCGGTCGTGAACGAAGAATCATTGCGGGCGGCAAAATTGGTCCGCGGAAATTTTTATGGGATTAAGATTCTTGGCGACGGCGAACTAAAGCATGGGCTGACGATTCAGGCGGAAAAAGTGAGCGCCTCGGCCCGCGAGAAAATCGAGAAAGCCGGTGGCACTATTGCAGCGCCGGAAGCTAAAGCCGCGGGCAATGGCGCAACCGAGGCGCCGGCGGAAAAACCGAAACGCGAAGCAAAATCGCCTGTTTCTCGGAAGGCGAAGCCGAAGAAAACAAAGGTCGGCAAGAAGTAGCTGGGGAGTTTAGGAAATGATCTCGGCGTTCCTGAACACAGTAAAAATTCCGGAGCTGCGACGCCGGATTCTTTTTACTCTGGCGATCATTGTCATCGTGCGGCTGGGCGCCGCCATCACCACGCCCGGAGTGAACCAGGCGGTGTTGTCGGAATGGTTTCGCAGCACTGCCGACAAAGCTGGCGGGGTCGCAGCACTCTTTAATCTTTTCAGTGGAGGCGCGCTGGAGAATTGCGCGATTTTTTCGCTCGGCATCATGCCTTACATCAGCGCGTCGATCATGCTTCAATTACTCACGGCGGTAATTCCACAACTGGGTCGATTAGCGCGGGAAGACGGCGGTCGACAGAAAATCATGCAGTACACGCGCTACGCCACGGTCGCGCTTTGTATCTTTCAGGGATATTTACTGGCCATTTCCTTCCAGCATCCGGAAGCGTACCACACCGTTTTGGGTGGAATTCCGGACACGATTCGCAGATTGGGAATACCGCTAGTGGATGATCAAGGGTGGACCTTCCGGGTTGTGACGGTCATTTCGCTTACCACTGGCACACTTTTTCTAATGTGGTTAGGCGATCAAATCACCGAACGCGGGATCGGCAATGGTATTTCCTTGATAATTACGGTCGGGATTGTGGCGCGCCTGCCGGCGGCGCTGGCACAAGCGTGGAAAACATTTGTACCAACGGGCACGGGAACTGGTGAGAGCCAGGTTAATCCAGCGATTCTCGTCTTGATGGTGGCTTTTTTGTTTCTGGTAATCGCAGCGGTCATCGCCATTACGCAAGGAGTTCGGAAAATTTCGGTGCAATATGCCAAGCGCGTGGTCGGCCGAAAAATGTACGGCGGACAATCGACCTACATGCCGTTGAAAGTGAATTACGCGGGGGTGATGCCAATCATTTTCGCCTGGGCCCTGCTCCTGTTTCCAACCACCATCGTCGGCTTTTTGTTCCCGCACAGCGCGCTGGCGAAACGGATCACCGACGCGATGGCTTCAGGTTGGCCGCATTACGTGTTAATCGCAGCGATGATTTTCTTCTTCAGCTATTTTTGGGTGGCGACACAATTTCAACCCTCACAAATCGCCGACGATTTAAAGAAACACGGTGGCTATATTCCGGGCGTGCGCCCGGGCAAACCGACAGCGGATTTTTTGGATTACACAATGACGCGCCTTACTTTTGCGGGTGCCGTTTTTCTGACGCTGGTCGCGGTGCTGCCCAGTTTGCTAAGCCAGGGCCTTCACGTTCCGCAGATTACAGCGCAATTTTTTGGCGGAACGAGCTTGCTCATTATAGTGGGTGTAATGCTTGATACGATGCGGCAGGTGGAAACGCATCTTATTCAACGGCACTACGATGGATTTTTGCGAAAAGGGCGGATTCGCGGGCGATCTTTCGATACACGCGCGGCCTACAACCGTGGCGAGGCAGCGGCGCAGGGCACGTTGATGTGGCTTTACGTCGCGATCGCTGTTCTCGTCATCAGTGGGGTTGCGATTTTCCTTTACGGCCGCTGAGTGAAGAAACGGCTTGTTCTGCTCGGCGCACCCGGTTCTGGGAAAGGTACCCAGGCTGAATTGATCACGCGGCAGTTTGGGATACCGGTCACTTCGCCGGGCGCGATCTTGCGGCGAGAGAAAGATCTTGGCACGCCGTTGGGGACCGAGACGTCCGAGATTATTCAACGAGGCGGACTCGTTCCGGATGCAACGATAGTGAAGCTGATCGAAGACTGGCTGCGATTGCACGGCGCGCACGGATTTGTTTTCGACGGGTTTCCCCGCACCGTGCCACAGGCGGAAAGTCTGGCGGCGATTCTCACCCGACATCGCACCCCGCTCGATCTCGCAATCTGGCTCGAAGTTTCCGAAGAAACCGTGCGCGATCGCATCTCCGGGCGATTGCAATGCCGCAGCTGTGGTTTTGTCACCAGCGTGGCGGCCGGAAATTTTTCCGAGCGCGCGGTCTGTCCTTATTGTGAAGGACCGCTGGTCCGGCGTAACGACGACGACTTAGAGGTTCTGCAGAATCGATTGAAAGAATACCACGCGAAAACAGAACCCCTGGCGGCGTTTTACCAGAACACAAGCGTATTGCATCGAATCGACGGCAATCGCGATCGCGAGACCGTCTTCGGCGATATTTCGCGTTTGATTGAATCGAAATGATTCCGATCAAGAACGCAAAGGAAGCGGAAAAGATGCGGCTGGCTTGCCGCGTCGCCAGCGACATCCTCGATCGTGTCGTCGCCATCATTCGGCCAGGAATCACGACGAAAGAGGTGGACGAAGCCGCCGCTGAGATGATGGAGGAAGCGGGAGTGAAAAGCGCCTTTCTCGGATACCGGATCGGTCATCGCGTTTATCCGGGGAATATTTGCATTTCTTTAAACGACGAAGTCATTCACGGGATTGCCAGTCTGCGGCGAATTCAATATGGCGATATCGTGAAACTCGATATCGGAGTCATCCGCGAAGGCTGGATCGGCGATACCGCGACAACGGTGCCGGTAGGAATCATCGACGAACGCACCGAACGTTTGCTGCGGGTGACGGAGCGGGCGTTGGAACGCGCCATTGGAATGGCCTATCAGGGAGGGCGGCTCGGCGACATCAGCGCGGAGATTGAGGAGGAAGCGATGCGCAACCAGCTCAATGTCGTGCGCGAGTTTGTCGGCCACGGCGTGGGACGAAAACTTCACGAAGAACCACAGATTCCAAATTATGGAAAGCGTGGGAGCGGGCCGCGACTCAAGGCCGGGATGACACTGGCCATTGAGCCGATGATTAATTTGGGAACTGGCGCCGTCAGATTACTCGATGACGGCTGGACGGCTTGCACCGCGGATGGAATGCCATCGGCGCATTTTGAGCACACGGTCTTAATTACAAATGAGGAGCCAGAAATTCTGACATGGCGCGGAAAGACGCAATTGAAGTAGAAGGCAAGGTGGTCGAGCTCCTGCCGAACACGATGTTCCGGGTAGAACTGCCCAACGGCCACGTTGTCCTGGCTCATATTTCGGGAAAAATGCGGCTGCACTTCATTCGCATCTTGCCAGGAGACAAAGTTATGCTAGAGATTTCCCCCTACGATTTGTCGAAGGGGCGAATTACATATCGCCAGAAGTAAAACCCGCGGATATGTCTCGCGGTTTTCGTCTCGTGAAAAAAATGAAAGTACGGCCATCAGTAAAAAGACTTTGTGAATCTTGCAAGATTGTGAAGCGCAAGAATGTGGTGCGCGTGATTTGCAAGAATCCACGTCATAAGCAACGCCAGGGATAATTTTATTTAACAATTTAACGAATAGCATGCCACGACTACTTGGAGTTGAAATACCTGCGGATAAACGCATCGAAGCGTCGCTCACCTATATTTACGGGATTGGGCCCGCGATTGCGAAGCGCATTCTCGATCAGACCAATATCGACCCGAATCTGCGCGCCAAAAATCTTACCCCGCAACAGTTGAACGAAATTATCCATTCGATCACGAGCAACAAGATCGCGATCGAAGGCGATCTGCGCCGTGAAGTGCAGGGCAACCTCAAGCGTTTGCAGGCGATCAATTGTTACCGCGGGATCCGGCACCGGCGGGGCTTACCTGTTCGTGGCCAGCGCACGAGCACGAACGCGCGCACCCGCAAAGGTCCGCGCAAAACCGTCGGGGTCATCCGCAACAAAGACGCGAAGGCAGGGAAAGTTTAATGGCTGAACCAACAAAACCAGCGGACGACGCCCCCAAGAAACCGAAGGCACCTAAAGCTGCCGAAAAAGAAGCGGCGGCGAAACCCGCGGCAGCAGAAGTTCAGGGCGAAACGGCCAAAGCCGACGCACCTGCCGCATCGGTTGCAGCTGCGGCTGAGCCGAAGAAAAAGACCGCGCCGAAGGCAAAGAAAGAGGAAGCGGCTGCTCCCGCCGCGGCGCCGGCGGAGAACCTTTCCCTTAGTCCGGACAGCATCGAGCAACCGAAGATCGTCAAGGCAAAGGGCAGCAAAAACGTTCACAACGGCGTCGCACACATTCTCGCGACGTTTAACAACACCATCGTCACGATCACCGACATGAAAGGCAACGTCATCGGATGGTCGAGCGCGGGCAAAGTTGGATTCAAAGGCTCGCGTAAGAGCACGGCTTACGCTGCGCAAATGGTGGCGCAGGATGCCTCGCGGCAGGCTATGGGGCACGGTCTCAAGGAAGTTGAAGTGCTGGTGAAAGGTCCCGGAGCGGGGCGTGAATCGGCCGTGCGCGCCCTTCAGGCAATCGGTCTCGAGCTCACCGTCATCCGTGACGTAACTCCAGTGCCGCACAACGGCTGCCGCCCGCCAAAGCAGCGACGGGTTTAGTCATAGTCTTTTCCCATGGGCAGATACACCGGACCAAAAACCAAAGTTAGTCGCCGCTATGGCGTGCCGCTTTTCGGGCCGTCGAAATCGCTCGAGCGGAAGAATTATCCGCCCGGGATGCATGGGCCGAAAGGTTCGCGACGGAAACAATCCGACTACGCCATTGCGCTCGGTGAAAAGCAGAAGTTGCGTTACCAGTACGGGCTGTTGGAACGACAGTTCCGCCGGATTTTTCAGAACGCGTTGCGCAAGCGCGGCGTTACCGGTGAAACCCTTTTGCAGTTGCTCGAGACTCGCCTCGATAACGTCGTCTTTCGTCTGGGTCTGGCCAATACCCGCAGCGGCGCGCGTCAGCTCGTTTCACATGGGCACGTCCTGGTAAACGGACGGACGGTGAATATTTCATCCTACAACGTGAAGGCCGGCGACGAAGTTTCGGTGAAAGACAAACCGAAAACGCGACAACTAGCGCTGCGGAACTTGGAACTAACCCAAATCGTTCCAGTTCCCGATTGGCTGACCGTCGATCGCGATGCTCTCAAAGGCAAAGTAGCCCGCATTCCGTCGCGGGAAGAGATCCAACCGATGGTCAACGAGCAGTTGATCGTCGAGTTGTATTCGCGGTAACTGTAGCAGCGCCCTATGGGCGCCCAGGGACGGCTGCAATGGGCCCGAATTGGACGAGGGTGGTCACAGACCGCCGCTACTGCTAAAGAGAAACTCGAGGGCTTTATCGTAGCTTCGGCGTTCGAGAAAATGGGCCAGCCGCTGCGGAATGGGGCGGGGGAGGGCTGCTACCAGTATTTCAATACGCTCAGAAACTTCGCGCAAACGCTTCACGTGCTGGTTTGGATCACGCCGGCTCTCTTCGTCAGAAATAATTTTCAGCCGGTCTCGCAGTGCCTCGGCCAATTCGGTCTCTGGTTTCGTCATTGTTTTAGAGGAAGCCCATGTTTGGGACGAGCGGAAGCTCGTCCGTCCGTCTGCTCTTTGTTCTCATCGTGACTAAGGAAAGCTTGAAACTCTTGGCCATTTAGCGCAAGCGTCTGCCGTGAGCGAAAAACGGATTCTTGTCGTTGATGACGATACTTCGCTCACTCGCCTAATCAGCGAAGCGCTGAGGAGCCGGTTTCGTTGCGAAGTCGATGCCACGCCGAATCCCGAGTACGGTTTTGAGCTAGCGTTGAAAAAGCGTTACCGGGTTTTCGTTTTTGATTTCTCGATGCCGATGATTGACGGCGCCATGCTCTTCGCCCTCATCGGCAAGGTATATAATCACGTGAATCCGCCACTTGTTGTTCCACCGTTGATCCTGATTTCGGGCCGCGGCGATGAGGCGCGCGCTCAGGAATTGATGAAAGAAGCCGGGGTGCGCGGTTTCTTGCCAAAACCGTTCGCGATGAATCGGCTGATGGAGAAGATCAGCGAAGTTGCTCCACAGCTCGAGCCGGACAGTGGGGAGTAATGGAACAGGTTTAGCGCCGACCGATCCTCTCATTAACACCCTGCTTTAGTTAGCTGGGTGTTAACGACGCTTAAGGGAGCCTCAACCGCTTCAGCGGTTATGGTAGCAGGCTCGGCCATACACCTCGCTAAAGCGAGGTGTTAATGAAATGGCATATAGCAGACAGCAATGCTAAACAGGTGCCGCGCAGAAGCCCGTCCCTTCGTTCAGTTTTCTCCCAGCTCGGCCAGTAATTGTCGCCGGGCTTCGATCCAATCGGAATTGGCGTCGCCCGGAATTGCGAGGCGCTCCCGTTGTTCGGAAATGAAATAGGCGCGAATGCGAATGGCTTCGTCGCTAACGGGCGATTTCTCTTCTTTTGTCGCCGGTGTCTTCGGCGTCGTCGCCTTCTTCCGCGGCGAACGGGTTTTCTTGGCTGCGGGTTTCGCAGTGTTTCCATTCAGCGCCGCCCCATCGGACCGCGCCTTCTCGTCGTCGTTGGCTTTTGCTTTCTTTGGCATGGCTTGAACAGGTATCGCTTTACCCGGCCGAGTTGGATGCGCAAGCCATTTTCGCAAAGAACATATCTCCTGAACGGCGGATTGCGCGGATAGCGCTGATAAGAAGGGCCGGACGAAAGCTCACCGCACGACTCAACCCCAAGCAATGTGATCGAGGCTTGGCGGAGTCTCGCCCTACCAATGTGTCCTCGCGAAGGTTTCGCTGGTAGGACCACGCTCTGCGGAGCCGGTTTGCTTCAATGAATCGGCTTTCGGTAATGGGCTTGATATCACACAAATTCTTGTGGTCTTGTTCCAGGCTAACAAACAGTCAGCAAAGAATTGGCGTGAACTCGACCCTTCGCTAGCGTTCGCCATGCGGTCTTTTGTTTTTCGGTGGCTGACAACAACGATAGCCGTAATGGTGGCGGCGTCGGTCCTTCACGGAATTCGCTACGATTCCGTCGGTTCACTAATTGGCGCCGCCTTGCTCCTCGGCATCCTGAATGCTTTTGTCCGGCCCGTGCTGCTAATTTTAAGCGTACCGCTGATCCTGCTGACGCTGGGATTCTTTATTCTGGTGGTCAACGGCTTGTTGCTGTGGTTTGTGCCTAACATCGTGCCTGGCTTTCACGTCGATAATTTTGGCAGCGCTTTCTGGGGTGCGATCGTCATCGGACTCGTATCCTGGATGCTGAGCGCATTTTTCCGCGGGAGCGACGGCCGCGTTCATGTCTTGACGCACCACACTCAAATCAAGCGCGTGCAAGGTCGCGTGATCGAACCGGGAGATCGTTCATGACTTATTGCCTGGGCATGCTTTGCCGCACCGGCGCGGTTTTCCTGTCCGATTCGCGCACCAGCGCCGGGATGGATAATATCACCATGCGCAGCAAGATGCGGGTTTACGAAAAACCGAGCGAGCGGGTCATTTGTATCATGACCTCGGGCAACCTTTCTCTCACTCAGGCCACCCTCGCCTTGATCGACGACGATTTGGTTCTGGCGAATAATGAACCGGCGAGCGAGACGATCATGAACACGCAGACGCTCTACGAGACCGCGCGCTACGTCGGCACCAAGGTTCGGACGGTGGAGAAACGCGATCGTGTGGCCCTGGAAGCCGATGGATTCGATTTCAACATCAACCTGCTCGTGGGCGGTCAAATCGCCGGTATGTCCCCCGAGATTCACCTGATTTATCCGCAGGGAAACAGCATCCACGCGACGCGCGATTGTCCTTTCCTGCAAATCGGCGAAACAAAATACGGCAAGCCCATTCTCGATCGCGGATTCAATTACGAGACCTCGTTGAGCGACGCGGTGAAGTTTGGAATCATTTCCATCGATGCGACGATGAAAAGCAATGTCGCGGTGGGGCCGCCGATCGATCTGCTTTGCTATGAGGTCGATTCGCTGGTGGCAAATTTGCGGATGCGCCTCGATGAGGATGATCCATATCTGCAGGAGATCGGGCGGAAATGGCAGAATGGAATCGTGAAGCTGGTCAAAGACATGCCGGCGCCTGATTTCACCAAATCTTCGCTCGGCTTTGCCACCGCGGCGTAGAACGACCGGTGTTCGTCAAAATCTGCGGCATCACCAATCAGGCCGACGCAGAAGGCGTCATTGCAGCCGGCGCTGACGCTCTTGGCTTCAACTTCTGGCCGGGGAGCGAACGCTACCTCGAGCCGGCGGAGGCGGCAGAGTGGATCGGAGAGTTGCCCGATACCGTCATCCGCGTTGCGGTATTGGTAAATCCGACCCCGGCATATGCTAAAGAGATTGCGGCAATTGACGGCATTGATTGCCTGCAACTGCATGGGGCCGAATCGCCAGAATTTTGCCAGAGCCTCGTCGAGGCGCAAATCCCACTGTGGAAGGCAATTCCGATGATAGGACGGGACATGGCGCTGCCTGATTTTCACACGAATCGGCTGCTGCTGGATACGGTTGCGGGGACGAAATTTGGCGGAACCGCGACCCGGTATCCATGGAGTTGGGCATCTTATCTTATCGTGGCGAACCCAGCCCGGGAATTCATCCTCGCCGGTGGCCTAAACCCGGAAAATGTAGCTGAAGCAATCAACCAAGCCCGGCCGTTTGGCGTGGATGTGGCAAGCGGAGTCGAGACCCGACCGGGGCATAAAGATATTTACCGGGTCCGCGATTTTATTACCGCTGCGCGCTCGGTCTGAGGCGGTTCGAAAACGCCTCTTTAAGGGGCGGAAACAACATAGGAAGGCTGGTCTGCTTCCTGCTTTAACGCCGCTTTGCATTAACCAAACTCGCATCACTACTATGCCAACTTTCACTGACAAACTGACTTGCGGAACGATCGCATTCTTCGCGACCATCTTCGTTTCCTTCGGGCAAGCGAATTCGCCGGCTCCGGACAGTAACGAAAAAACGGCAGTAAAGGCCCCTTCCGGGCCTTCGACCAACCCTGCCAAGAGTGCCGATAAATCCGAGTCAGCGGCCGCGCCCGTAACCGTTGTTCAGGCGACGAGTGCGACGTCTACGCCTGCCGCGGTCAAGCCGGCACCTCCCCAACCATCTACTAGCACGCCCGCCACCACGACTGTTCCGCCTGTCGCTGCCGATACCGCTACGGAAAGCGGTGGTGTCGGCGTGCGTGAGTTTCAGGGCGATGACGTCGGCCAGGTGCTGCGTCTTTTGGCCCGCCAGGCTAAGATCAACATGGTGGTCAGCGACCAGGTGACTGGCACGGTGACGATGCGATTGGAAGATGTCACCGCTCTTCAGGCAGTCGCCATCATCGTTAAGGCCAAAGGCCTATTCATGGACCAGATTGACCACGTTTACTATATTAAGACGCCGGCCGAAAAAACCGCCGAGCCGACCGAGAGCGATAGCTATCAGTTCAGTTACTCACGGGCAAAAGATGTCTCGCCGCTGCTCGCATCACAGCTTTCGAGCAAGGATCCGCCTCAGTTCGACGAGCGCACCAACACCATTTTCTTCCGCGAGACCCGCAGCAACATCGACTCTGTGCGTAAATTGCTGGTGACAATCGATAAGCCGACCAAGCAGGTGATGATTGAAGCGCGG
>WNGI01026420.1_pt1 | contig 11983 bp, 15 predicted proteins | sample 5400621 | NCBI WGS metagenome assembly WNGI01 (sample SAMN13153374, study PRJNA577476) | soil metagenome | isolation source: 20 cm soil or saprolite under Garry oak tree replicate 1 | place: USA:California | collected 2016-06-15 | reverse complement strand
CCTTATAGTATTTTGTGCCCTAATAACAAGTGTTGTAATGTTATCATGTTGAACTCGTAAGATGTATTAGAATTAGTTAGGACTTATTACTTCCAATTATGGTTAATGATAAAATTAGGCTAGGTAATTCTAAACCTGTCCCATACGGGGTTATTACATATAATTAATTCTAATTAATGACATACGTTTTTCCTGATGTCGTTGCCGATTGCTATGGAGAAGCCCTCGTCTTTCCACTTTATAATCCATAACACCGGTTTCGTCGAGGGAGAGGGCTTTTCTAAGCCCCTAGGGCAGACACGTTACTACTTCCACTCGGGATGTCAAGATCGATGTCCTCTGCAGTCTCGATGCAAAGAATCCGCTATACACTTACGTGTGGAGAGTTCATTTATTGTTATGACGAGTCCGATCACCTCTGAACTGAACGACCACCATCAACTTCGCCTTTCTCTTAGCTATGGTCACCGTGGTGTGATCGAGGTTACTTGAAAGAGAGGGTCTTGGACACATTATATCACTCGTTGGGATGTCGTCTTGTGCGTGTTGTGCGTATCTATGTTTACTATAATTGCTTTTCAAACTGATTGTCTGGCAGGCGCGAGTTAGAGAAAGGATGGCATGGAAAGGATGACATGGCTCGAAGAAAAGGCCGCGTTGTCGCAGGACTGTGTGTAAGTGACATCTACGTACGATTTGCGATGCAATGAATCCCGTTGCAAGTGGATGTGGCGAAGAGTCCTGTCCAATCAGGGATGCCTTCCTCCGCCAATTGGACAACTGAACTAATGTCCCAGCCACAGCTTTCGCCAGTTAATGTTATCAACCAAATCGCTCTTGTCCACAGGCTCAAATTATTATCTTACTCCATATTATCATCAGAGAGACGGCATTTCTGATCTGAAAAATTGACATGTCGCAATTACATATGTGGAGGAAATATATCTGCCAGTACCAACACGCACGTTACTTCCACGAGGCGAACATGAGGTATGGTATATGGTAGATATATATTCGCGGAAACCCTTTAGTCCCCGAGTCTCCGGACGCGCGCAGTGCGCACGTTACGATAACGATAATGGCAGGCCTGAGAGATAAAGGAGCTCCCTATTTCAGCTCCCATTCAGACACGATGATAAAAGCAGAACCGTCGACTCAGGTGACGCGCTAACTCAATTTATGGTCAAGGGTCAACACCCACCGCCCTCATGGTTGCCGTCTTCGCTATCACTTTCCCATTGCCGCCGCATATGATTACACCAAGACGTCCGGATCCAGTCGCACCAGCCGACTGACCTCCACAGACGCCCACATCGCCAAGCCAACTTCAGCCTTAAAACTTCTTGCTTCCACTTCCATCAGGATCGCCTGTGGGAAGAGTGCCTCAGGACTCGTCTCCGTGTTACACTTCATCACTATGTTTGAAGAATTAGCCCTTATCCCGTATGGGGTTTTCCATGGATATATACGGGTGATCTTCACATTGGAATGGCACTGGACGAGAAATGGCAAGGATCGCAGCTTATTTGAGGTGCGGCTCCGGACTGATGGCAATATGCCAGCAGTAGTTAGTCGGGGACCATAGTGGCACCATTCTCTTCTAACTGCCATTTCGCTCCCAAATACAATTTTTTCCCTGTTGCCTTCGACGGAATAATCATCATGTTCTACCTGCTCTACCCTGATTCTGTCGAAAAACCATTGAACGGCCTCGAACGGCTTGCTGCCCTTTCGTATCGATCAAGGGTTGCTTTTGATTATCAAGAAGTTCGGCAAGTTCCAAGTACGGCCTCCACTCAAACGCTGATGCAACCCCGATTTTAATGTGAAAATATCATTGCAAGGTAAGTCGTTTTTTGGCCCTATCATCGCACAACGAGCAGGACAAGGCGATAAAATTGTACACTTATATTGAAGTCTCGATTTGAAGTCTTTATTCAAACCATGGTTACTAATTATTTCACCAGCGTCGAAAATTTAGTGTCCCTTTCTGATGTTTTCCACTGGAAAAACACGTTGACCAAGCAACACATCAACAGGCACGTATTTTTACACTCGTGCGTGAGAATGACGTTTCGAGCGCCCCGCCTTCCCCGCCACTGATGTCAATTCCGCGGCACGGCAGGTAGGTGTGGGATCCCGCAAATCTTGGTTATTACAACTCACGGGGAAACTTAGTCCTCGGTTTTTACAGCGAAGCACAAGTAGTTCGAAACGAAATGAGTTTGCATGGCGTCTGCATACTCTAATTTAGAGAAAGTTATTATTTGTGGATCCGTTTCTTATCATGACGAAGTTCGCCGTCAGCTGCGGCAATGATTCCCACCGGATCAACCGAGAACTAGACTAAAACAATCCAGATTCGATTCTCGATTCTGATCTCCACAATAGCACGCAACATAAACACGCAACATAAACAATATATGGGCCGACCACAAAATNNNCAATCCTCATCATCATCAGCATGGACGTTCGTTCGCTCCTCAAAATACCATGCCTTCTGCTGGTAACTATGGGTTTTCACCTTGCGTTTTCGCGACCAAATCGTATAGCACCTTCGGAGAATTGCCCAGGTATCCCATCTTCAGCCGATAAATTGGTGAGGGCCATGTTAATGATGGGCACTCCAGGTTACCTTAAGGTAAGGCCAAAGCCAAGTACGCTTGCACGAAAATTTCACACTTGCATTACTAGACATGTTTATGGTGTTCGGCGCTAGCTGAATGCGCCATTATCATCGCAAGGGCATACCCTTCGCATCCCATGTCAAAGATAGTTTTCGAAACCATCCTCTTTGGAGGCAGTGGAAAACAAATTCAATTCACGACCGAGGCAGCAACAGGCATTGCGTTCGGCATTGTTGGCGCAACCTTACGAGCGTGGTGCTATCGGGAGCTGGGGAAATACTTCACATTCGAAATGTGCATTATGAAAGATCACAGTCTCGTGAAGACGGGACCATATGACATCGTTCGGCATCCAAGTTACACGGCCACCTTCATGATCAACGTTGCTATCTACCTGTTACACGCGACGAGAGGATCATGGGTTCGGGAGTCAGGCGTATTGAACCACCTTCCGGGCAGAATCATTACCGGTATTTTCGTCGCTATGCTTGCCATAGGACCCCTGGGAGTGATGAAGAGGATGAAGGATGAAGATGAGGCATTGCGCAGGCGGTTCGGAGTCGAGTGGGATGTGTGGGCATCCAAAGTCCGGTATATGATGATTCCAGGTGTATTTTAATAACGTCTTCAACGTCGCAATGTATCGCATCGTGTTGTTGTCTTTGTTACGAATCGTATTTTTTACAATGCATGATTTTTACGTTTTCATTTTCACTGTGGGGCGTACAACGTCTACTCATTGTCAAGGCAAAGGAACGTGCTGAACCCAGGTGCCTTAACAGGAGCAAGAACTTCTGTACCCGAGTAAAGTGTAAGTAGACATGTACAGAATGCGGAAGGCTGCAACTTACTAGTAAGGTGTAAAGCTCAATACCCCCCACAAAGTTGTAACTATGATGGTATCCCCGTCATCACTACCAGGTGCTTTGCCTAAAGCCGGCGCCGCACAGAACTTTTCATGTCACGGTTTGAAAGATTAGCGTTTGCCATGTGGCATGTATGATGTATACCGGAAATTAATGAATTGATTTCACAGGTTCAGCACAGCGCCGACCAGTTGTGTCACTGCTGCATACAATTTTGCCCATCTCTCCCTCCGCCACGCTGGCTCTTGACACCGAAGCATCATGAGGAATCCTGGATCTACGACGATTAATTATGGAAGAGGGTCCAAGTTCTTCGCGGCGTTTCTTTCACGCGTGCGGCGCTCTTCTGACTTGACGAGTGGCGGGCCACCGCAAACGCATGAAAAAGAGAAACAGCAGAAACGTAGAAGAGGATATTCTTCAGGTTTTTATTCATTCTTGACTCGAGCTGATGGGTCATTGACGTCAAATTCTGAGAAAGAAACGGCTGGTCACGGAAAGCATAAACCGATTAGCAAAGCAGCTATCATTTCTCCCGTTCCTCAATCACCCATCTCCCTCACCGGATTCGACAATGGCTTTGACTCACCTTCGAGCCCCAGCGTTGGCGTGCGCGATGGCCTGAGCAAGCCTAGCTCTACCACATATGAAAATGCTAAGCCTCTGTTCCAACGTCCATACTATGATTGCGACTCCAGTATAAGCCTCCAAAGTTCCAAATCCGCAGTGGCGAGGGCCGTTTCCCGGATGTATCACCTACCCCTTCGTTTGTCCTCTCCATCGTTCTATGATGGTTATGAGGAACGGTCAGATACCTTTCCGTACCAGAATCAAGGATTCGAAAGATCGTGCACGACATTTTTCACCTATTCACGACCACAGACGCCTTATGATGATCCTGACTATGGACTTTCGCCGACCGGGGCCTTCACCGAGAATTGGACCCAACCTCCCGAGTTTGGGGAAATTGGGATAGCCATTGGAGATGAAGAAGAGCTGGATGGTGAGGCCGCCATCGATGATTATTATTTTCTACAAAGACCAGAAGTGCCTCGTAAGTCTGCGCCATTTAATTAATGACCATCATGACAATCCACTGCATCATTTAGGAAAGCTCCATCGTGACTGTCGCTCAACCAACGACTCTGAAACTGCGCCCTCACCGGTATCTCAACTTCAACGTATCACTTGTCAAACGGACGAGATGATTTCTTGTAAAGCCGACCCTCCGCTCCTTTCTTTGCTTCGACTCCCCAGAAAGAAGGTAAATATCTACTCTCACGATACGCAGGCGTGCGCCTCAACTCTTACTAGGCATCAGCTCCCATAAGTGCAGTTGTAAACAAAGCAACTATCTCTCTCATGTGCGAAATATTAGACCAAGAACAGCGAGTTGACATCGCCTCAGAGCTCAGCTCCGCCGACGACGTTGAGATTTTGCTTGACTTCACGTTTTATGTACGAACTCCCCACCACATTGAAGGATAGCGCTCACTCTCCCTTCAGTTGATCGATAATGGATATCTACAGAATGTGTCTGTTCAAGGCGCAAATCGAAAGGCAAGACGTATAATGTGCAAATTACTGGCCATGACACCGGTGATCCCCAAATCCATTTTCATGACGGGAGTCAACGCAAGAATGTGTTCACTAGCAAGTCGTATCGGAATTGGAGGGTTCGGCTGTGTTTTTGAAGGCGAATATCAAGGAACGCGGGTCGCCTTGAAAGTGTTGTACAAAGTTCGCCGTGACGATGTTAGGATGAATGCATTGTCCCCAATGACAAATGCTAATCTATTTTGTTTACAGGATTTCTGTCGAGAAGCCCTGGTATGGCGTTCTCTCTCCCATCCGTATATAATGCCCTTGTTGGGGATCTACGAAGAACAATCCCTATATTTTCTTGTTTCGCCATATATGGAGAACGGAACATTAGCCGATTGGAGAAACAATCGGTACCCCTCAACAACCGACATAGAGATGCGTGTAAGGGCCGAAGATCAGTACTTCCAATGAAAAAATTGACAATTCCTGTCAGATCCGAGAAGTCGCAGAAGGTGTTGGGTATATTCATTCGGAAGGAATAGTCCATGGCGACCTGCGTGGAGTAATTATTTCTTTCTTTGGAAACAATCATAATTGAACATCTTTCAGGCAAACATTCTTCTCGATGCTAGTTTTCATTGTCAAATTGCTGACTTTGGATTAGCGCGCCATTCAGACATTACCGTCACACGGTCTACTACGGCATTATCCTTTAGCTTTTCAGCACCAGAGTTATTCGGTGCCTGCAGTATATGCCATCAGAGTGACGAGGATGGTGAATGTCCAGGATGTGGTAACAATGGCACTCAACGTCCAATGAAGACACCAGAAACTGATGTATATGGATTTGGTTGCCTCTATTACGAGGTTAGTGCCGATCTTTGCCTGAATCATTCTTCTTGGTCCAGAACGTCTGACTTCAAGCCGCTTAGATTCATTTTGACCACATACCTTTCAAAGGACTTGGGGAGGCTCAGATAATTAGGTCTGTCACAACTGGAAAGCGTCCACCTCGATTACAAGAGCCACGATTGACGGACGCTGCGTGGAATTCAATTGAGCGCTGTTGGGCAATGGAGGCAAAGAATCGCCCGACAATGACAGACATCTTAAATACGATGAAGGCGCCCAAAATTTAAACCAGGGGGGGAATTTGGGATTCCGCGCCCAAGCCAGTCACAAGCGAAGCGCTCGCTCGGCCGAATCGCGATGTGTGATTTTGAGGCATATGCCCCTGAGTTCGGGTAAACTGCGCAGGCGTATTCCACAGACTATGGGACTGTTCGTTACAAAGGCTTATGATAATGGCAATGATTCAGCCACGTTCGCTACTTTCTGCCCATGATGCAGCTCGGCGTTTTCCACATTACTTGAAACATAACGATATAAGTATGGACTATATGGAACCGTAATCCAATGTGATATCGGATGGCCCGAGAATTCAGAAGCCACGCGCACGGGATACTTCAGTCAGTAGTCTTCTGCCCGTAATTTTCCCTTTCTTTTTCGGCAAGAAGAGATCCCGCTAAGGCGACGATAATCCCGTGAGGTTTTTTCTCAAGGAAGATGCAACTGTGGCGTTAAACGCAAGTAACTAACGATCATTTTTCGTCCTCTCATCGAGCACCATCCTTGGTTCAGTTCCAAGCAGCGCACTAGCGCTGATGCATGGACTCGATGCAGGTGCCGATTGCATCCTGGCATGGCATACTGAAAAGGTGCTGGAACTGCTGGACGGGCCGCTGCACGACGAAGTAACTCCCGCCCAGTAAAATGACAGCTGTGGCGTAAATTGAACCCGCAGGCGAACTTCCAGAAGCAACAAGCTGGCGATATAAGCCCCGTTTTATTACTTAGATGTACCCAAGTTATTTTATCGCTTCGTCTTTCGTGCAGAAATGCGCATCTCGCTCTTGATTCTCTGCGTCTTTGCTACGCATGTGGTCGCCTCGCCAGTCGAAGCACGCCAGACAGACGACTCTTCGGATGATCGTAAATCTTGAATTTTCATTCTTCTGTCTCTGCGCCTAACAACCGTTGAATGGACACAGCATGCGTCAAGTCGTGCAAAGCCGCTGCAGTGATGGAAAGTGTATTCGGTGACATTGATGCATGTACTATTGCATCCCGCTACGTCGCTTGCCTCGAGAATTGCGCAAATCATTCCAGCAATGTCACCGCTGAACAACTAGCAGATGCGGAGACGGTTGAGCAATTTTGCGGCAAATAATTACTGGTTTGATGTGAGAGGCATGCCCAACAAGCAGAGACTGAAATACGGAACTGATTTTTTCGAGTCAGGCTGCAGCGGTTGGTTGGTCCAACGCGTAGTCAGAACTTGAAGTGTTGTATAGTACAGTGACGAGTAGAAGGTTGCCAGAAAAAATCTGCCCGCCGAATGCCCTGCTTGTCGGAATCCGTTCGAGATAACCCGCGAAGCGTACGGGACAGAAGAAATTTGAGTGTCCAGTAAAATCCCAAGTGACTTGAACCATGGCTGCATGCCAAGACGAGTTTATTAATTGCAGCTTACTAATATACGTTGCTACTCGAAGTCAACCGAGTTACATACTGCAATACACAAAATTCCAAGAAACAAACGAAACATCCGCTACTTTGGCATCTAACCTGATGATTAGACACCAGATACATAATTTAAAATAACGAGAAAGCAATGAGGCCAAGAGCAGACGAAGCGCCCACGAGTGCAAGAGAGTGGCCGTCGTCACGCCCTACGTCGAAGACGACGGTCAGCGGGGAAAAAATACAACATTTCAGAACAACACGTACGACAGCTTGACACATCTCCTTTGCGATGTTTAGTGCGGTGGTAAGATCGCTTCCTGTGCATTTGGCGTATATGCAGTTAGTAACGCTAGTTACAAATGCCTGGTTTTTGCATAAGCATGAAGTGTCAGTCGCTGCGCATCCATTGAGGCTGGCACCAGTTATGCAAACAGTGGCGCATGCTGTTCGTGACAAGCAAACGGTAAGATAGAGAACGTAAAGAAAAAAACGTTGGATTTACATGGGAAACTCGATTGGCGGGCCTCGAGCATATGTGCGCTAACACCGGAGGCAACCAGCCCGGAGATTACAGCTGCAGCGAGAGCGAAACGCATTGCGATAAATTATTTTAAATAAAGGGGGAGAGAGCAAGCGAATGGAGAGCGTCCTGCTTCACAGTGGGCGGAAGATTGAAACAATGTGAGTCGAGCGGGATAGCAACGAGAAAGATTAAGTCATCGGATACGGAGTTTATATACCTGTCAATTAGAGCGGGAGCGGCCCCCCATGGTCTCCATACGAAACAGTTTCAAAACTCTCATCATCAGCCACGGAATCGTGGATGTCCATGATGCCTTGTGATATGATCCTCACGGACTATTGAGTCCACACACGATGCAACTCCAGATGAATGCTTCCAATTGCGCGCATAAACGCCGCACAGCGCTCCTCGAGTCGGATAAGGTAGAAGAAAGATCGGTAACGGGATGAACCATACTGGGCACAATGGTAAACAAACGCTAGTCTATGAATGGCAATTTTAAAATTTGACCCCTGTCACTGCCGTTTGTACTTCTGCCATTAGCTAATGGAAAGAATGTGCGGATGTATACGACAGGTAGACAGCTTGACAAATCTCACTATCTCCATTTCATTGGGAAAACATATGCATAACCCGTTGCTATGTGGTACATGTATAACAAGTCCATGGACTCCATACGGCACACCATTGAGTCCCACGCATAGCTACAGATAGTACATCCAAAACCGTGGGTGTGGCTGATACATGTTTAGACGATGCTATCCATGGCAATTCGATGTACTATTGAGAACCAGCGTCCCACCAAATATGGACGGTGAAATCGCTTACTAATCAATCCGGCATTTGCCGTCAAGTGGAAAGCCACTGAACCTTAATCTGTTTACCAACACAACAGCGCCGACGCAACCGACACCAGCATCATCCATGGCCCCAGCGCAAAAGAAAAAGGTCAAATCCACCCGTACACTATCCTAACCGCATGCTTACCATCTAGTTCACCCAATCAGACCGGAGGCAAGACCCGTTCAGCCCTCCAGGACGTCGTCACCCGCGAATACACCATCCACCTACACAAACGCGTCCATGACCGCTCTTTCAAGAAGCGCGCTCCGTGGGCCATTAAATCCATCGTGGAATTCTCACGCAAAGCGATGGGCACTTCGGATGTCCGTCTTGACCCCAAGCTGAACCAGGAAGTATGGGCTCAGGGAATCAAGAGTGTCCCTCATCGGATGAGGCTCAAGCTCGAACGTGGGTACAAGGTTCTCATGCGTTCGAGTGAAGGCTGATGGATTTGTATTACAGGTAAACGTAACGATGAAGAGAACGCAAAAGAAAAGCTGTTCACGTATGTTTCTCATGTGCCCGTTACATCATTCAAGGTATGCTCGTATTCTATTCCTTTACTACTTTACGCTGACATTGTTGGGCAGGGTCTGGAAACAGTCGTCGTCGAGTAAAATGATGTTTAGTACTTGTATTCCCGCATCTTCTCATCAACTACCATGTCACTCCCCCGTGCTGTCTTATGCACATAAGTATATACAATGCAGAACACACCGCATGATATATAATAAGTATGTTGCATGGAAACTTGGCTGCCTCGCAACGATCGGTTTAAGGGAAAATCTGAAGATTTTCAAGAAGGTACATATGTAGGATACAATCGTTCAATTGCGCCATGACTCCAGTCCAGCTGAGTAGACGTCCAATCTAGGCCCATAAGCTTCATACCCCCTTACACCTTCCGTTGCATCGCTATAATCGGGCGGTCCAGGCGTAATCTTGTACGGCGATGAAGCGCTCTTCATCACCGAAGTCATCTGCAGCTGTTGAGCTTCACCAGATTTGACAGCAACCGGTGCATCATCGGGCTTGGCAACCGTTGCCGAGAGTTTCCTCCTTTGCGAGGTACCAAAAGACTCGGACTTTTTCTGTTTCTGGAGGAGTCCTCGGGCTTCTTTAACGCTACCCTGTACTCGGCGGCGCTGCGTGCTGGATCCCAAAGCGCGGTTCACCCGAGAGCTGGTCACACCGGCGTTGGCAATGCTAGCACCGGGATTAGGTCCAATCATGACACCTTCCATTCGAAGACCCCCGGTTCGTGGCACGGCAGAGAGAAGACACGCTTTATGCGTGGGGTCCGTAACTTGGCGGTAGTAGGTATATACGATGAAGACGCAGAGCGCCGTCGGGAGGAGCGTGCAGAGAAAAAGAGAGGCAGCCTGGAAGGTGGATTCCCGTGACCATGCAATGAGGCACACTGATGGATGGGTGAGAGATGGTATCATAGGAGCGTGATGTGGGACTTACGCTTGTAAGCCTTCCTTGGGGAAAGGCGTTTGATTGGCCAAGGTTCTCCTTGCTTGGAGTAAATTAGTACAACATCTCAACGATAATTGGCTATCTTACAAATGTGGATCGGAGATGCAGCTTTCCTCGTGTAGCAAGCGACGTGCACTCCAAGATGATCTCTTCCTGCAAATTGATCAGCGACCGCATAGGATTCAGAGGGGAAAACCTACTGCGAAACCGAAGAACATCACAGCGGCGATGACACCCGCGACTGATACGAACAATGCAGACACGAATGTAAGGTAAGTATATGCGCGTGCCAGTGAAAGACGGCGCTTTCACACGATTAGCTTGGCGGTAACGGCAAAAAAACGTGGCGGTTACCATGAAAATGCAAATGATGCCAAATATCTCTATCAAGGAAACGACAGTGTAGAGGAGGCAGATGACGAGAGACATTTGTCCAAGTCCATCGTGGTGATTTACATGGTCAACGATTGCGTCTTGGAATGCGTTGGACTAGGTACAGGTTAGATGCTGGCCACATTGTAGGAAACCATGCATACCGCGCTGCAGGAAAGAAAGTGTTATATAAGAACTTCGGATTGAAGGACGCGGGCAACTCACGATAATAAGAAGCGAATCGCATTCAGAAGAGCGACTGCCAAACCGTAAGTATGGAGCAAAGCGTCTAGTGAACGAAGAACATGCCTGCAATGACGGCCTTTCTCCAGTTGGCTCTGTACAGCTTTTGAAAGAATGTTTTCTTTCGCTGCTGGAGAACCATTGGTGACGGCACCGCTGCAGATGTGTTAAAACCTCAACTTCCCGCATACCAAACAACCGAGCAACTCACACAAACGAAAGTTATCATCTGCATGAACATCAGCTCAAAACTGCACAGCCAACGAGGCAGCAGTGAAGACTTACACTTGAGTTCAAGAGGAGGTGGGCGGCGGGCGACCATCTTTTGCAGCTCTTAGTTCACGATCAACGTGATGGTTCCAGACAAGGAGCATTTCTGCCGGCACGTTCCGTTATAAAACCGTCGGCCAAGCCGCAGTCATCGCTTAGCTTAGCGCTCAAACGTAACTACCGCCCTTTGATTGATCCAGTGATGCCAACATGATGCCAGCCTACCCAACCAATGCAACTATCTCTTCGCGGCGGTCGAAGCAGCCAGAAGCAGCCAGACTCATCTCACGCTATCGGACAGCATAGTTAGCATAGTAAGTAACTCTCTCTGGGGCTAGGCTCCAAAACCTAGTGGACCACTCGCTGTCAATCACGTGATGTGGAGTCACAACCGCACTGCCACAGTTCCGTACGGGATCACTGAGACGCTGTGCCATTAGCGATATTGCCTTTTGTCTCTGACGACCACGACCAACTCACGATTACGACGTGCCACTCAACAATATGATGGATACTAGACGTCCTCCAGCCCTAGGTGCGTGACCATGCTAATGACACCATTCGTCAAGCTAATGAGATCAACTGTGCTTCGTCACAGGCAAGCATTGCGCGTTGCATGCGCATGTTCTATGAGCGCTCATAAAGATTTTATTTAGGGCCGCCACCCTCTTATGCGTTTGTAAGAA
>WNGI01021013.1_pt1 | contig 11983 bp, 10 predicted proteins | sample 5400621 | NCBI WGS metagenome assembly WNGI01 (sample SAMN13153374, study PRJNA577476) | soil metagenome | isolation source: 20 cm soil or saprolite under Garry oak tree replicate 1 | place: USA:California | collected 2016-06-15 | reverse complement strand
AGGCGCATTCGGGCGCGCCGTGGTTCGTGTCGATGGTCGGTTTTGTCGCGGGCTTGCCGTTTCTCTATCAGATGGTCGAGCGTCAACGGCAGATCGAGGCGCCGAAATATTTAAGGCCGCGCACCGACACCCCTAAATTGACGGTCGGCCACGGCGGCTGCTTCAGCTGCATCTACTCCGTGCGCGGCGCCGGCGGTTACCAGATGTTCGGCATCACGCCGATGCCGATCTACGATCCCAGCCAGAACATCTCCTATCTTCGCGACGCGATGTGCCTGTTCAGTCCGGGCGACATCGTCAAATGGAAACCGATCACGCGCGAAGCCTACGACCAGGCGGTCGCCGATGTGGAGGCCGGGAAATTCGCGCCCCTGATGCGCGACGTCACCTTCTCACTCGATGAGTTCCAGCAAGACATCGACGGTTACAACAGCAAGCTCGATGGGGTGCTCCATGGCCATTAAGGTTCTCAAACCGGGTCTTTCCACCACCGTGCAGGATCTCGGCCGGCCCGGATACTACCATCTCGGCATTCCGCTATCGGGTGCCATGGATCGCTTCGCGCTTTGCTGCGCCAATCTTCTGGTCGGCAACGAGGAAGGGGCGGCAGCGCTCGAATGCACGTTCATGGGTCCGGAGCTCGAATTCGCCGCGGATGCGACCGTTGCCGTGACCGGCGCCGAGCTTCCGGCCAAATTGAACGGGACGCCGCAGCCCGGCTGGACATCCTTTGCCGTCAAGAAGGGCGATGTGCTCACGTTCGATTTCCTCAGGAAGGGCGCGCGCGCCTATGTCGCGATGTCCGGCGGCATCGCAGTGCCGCTGGTGCTCGGTTCGCGCTCGACTTACACGCTTGGCGCGCTTGGCGGCCACGAGGGACGCAAGCTCGAGGCCGGCGATGTCTTGCCGATGGGCAAAGGCAACGCCGCGACGGCCGGCCGTACGGTCGCCGAAGGCTCTCGCCGCGGCCCCGGTCCGCAGGCCGAATTGCGCGTCATTCCCGGTCTTTACTGGCATCGCGTCACCGAGCAATCCGGCCGCTGTTTCTTCGAGGATAGCTGGAAGGTGGCTCCTGAAGCCGACCGCATCGGGTACCGCTTCCGTGGCGGCCGTCCGCTCGAGTTCGTGCCGCGAACGCCGCCCTTCGGGGCGGGATCGGATCCCTCCAACATTGTCGATGCCTGCTACCCCTATGGCTCGATCCAGGTGCCCGGCGGCACCGAACCGATCGTCCTGCATCGCGATGCGGTTTCCGGTGGCGGCTACATGATGGTCGGCACCGTCATCTCCGCCGATATGGATCTGATCGGACAATTACAGCCGCATACCGTGACGCGTTTCGTTGAGGTCGACATGCCAGCGGCGCTCGCCGCACGGCATGATCGCGAGGACCTGCTCAACAAGGTGCGCGCGGCACTGGGCTGAGCGCGCGCCTGTAAGGGCTGCGCGAGAGCCCGATGGATTGGTAACGGGGCAACGCCCCGAGATGAGATCGTATGATGAACCGATCCTTGCGAGCGGAGCAGGTGTCTGTCGCCTTCGACGGCTTACGGGCGCTATCGAACGTCACGCTCGACATTCCACCGGCGCGGGTGACAGGTCTGATCGGCCCGAACGGCGCCGGCAAGACCACGCTTGTCAATGTGCTGACAGGCTTTCAGCCGCCGACCAGCGGCCGCGTGACGCTTGATGGCACGGCGACCAGCGCGATGAGCGCCCATCAGGTTCGGCGGCGCGGCGTCGCCAGGACCTTTCAGTCCGGACGATTGTTTCGCGATCTCTCGGTGCTCGACAATCTTGCCGTGACGGCCGTTGGGCTCGGACTCGGGCGGCGCGAGGCGGCCGCGAAAGCCGCCGCGATGCTGGAATGGATCGGCATCGGCACGCTGGCGGAGCATGGCGCCGGGGCCTTGCCATATACCGACGAGCGGCGGGTGGCGATCGGTCGCGCGTTGATGCAGAAGCCGGCCTATTTGCTGCTCGACGAGCCCGCCGCCGGCATGTCGCGAGGGGAAGCGGCCGATCTCGCCTCCCTGATTCGCCGCATCGTCGCCGAACTGAACTGCGGCGTACTTCTGATCGAACACAATATCGGGCTGGTGCTCGACGTCTGCGATCACATCGAGGTGCTCGATTCCGGTGAGATCATCGAAGCTGGCACCCCGTCCTTGATTCGCGCCAGCGAAGCGGTTCGCCACGCCTATATGGGCACCCAGGTCGAGGTCGACGTCGCCAACGCAGAGGAGGCGATCCTTTGACGCTTCTGACGCTCGACAAGGTCTCGGTGCATTACGGACAATTGCGAGCGCTCCGCGGCGTGTCCTTTGCTCTGGCGAAGGGCGAGACCCTGTTCGTGACCGGCCCCAACGGCGCCGGCAAATCGACGCTGCTCAAGGCCATCGCCGGCGTCGTCGCCGTCGCCTCTGGCGAGATCGGTCTCGACGGCAAAATCATTACGTCCTGCGCACCGGAGGACATCGCACGTTGCGGCATTTCCCTGGTGCCCGAAGGGCGCGAAATTTTCGGCTCGCTGACGATCGAGGAGAATCTGAGGCTCGGCACCGGCATCCGCGCGGACAAAGCGGCAATCGCCGATGACCTTGCGGAGGTCTATACCGCTTTCCCGATGCTGAAAGCGCGGCGGAATTCTTCCGCGGGCGTGCTTTCAGGCGGCCAGCAGCAAATGCTCGCCATCGCCCGCGCCCTGATGACCCGCCCGCGCGTTCTCGCCATCGACGAGCCGTCGCTCGGCCTCGCGCCCAAGATCATCGATCAGGTTTACGAAACTCTGCTGAAGCTGCGCGACCAACGCGGGCTGACGCTGCTGATTGTCGAACAGAGTTCGACCCGCGCCCTGCTCAGCGGTGGACGGATGATCCTGATGCGGTCAGGCGAAATCATCCTGCAGGGTGATGCGCGCGCCCTCGCCGGCGGTCACTCCCTGACCAAGGCCTATTTCGGCTATGAGGAGTCGTGAGGACATGACGGCGCTGCTCCAGATCGCATTCGATGCCTTAAGCCTTGGCAGTCTCTATGCGATCTGCGCGCTCGGCATCGCGCTGATCTTCGGTGTCATGCGGCTCGTGAACTTTGCCCAGGGCGACTATATCGCGTTCTGCGTTTTCGCGCTGCTATGGCCGTCGATCAACGCCGCCGCCATCGTCTTCATCGGCAGTTTGCCGTGGTTCGTTCTGGTCCCGATCGTGCTGGCGTTCGGCGCGGCAATCTCAGTGGCTTCCGAAATTCTGGTGTTCCGCCGGTTTCGCAGTGCCAATCCGGCCACGATGATGATCGCGTCCTTTGCCGTTGGATTCATCATTCAGCATGTGTTGCTGCTGTTGTTCTCGAGCCGGCCGAAGTCGATCAATCTTTGGCCGGCGCTGGGCCTGCCGGTGGAAATATTCGGCGCGCGCATTCCTCTGCTGCAATTGATCACCATCATCATCACCGTCGCCATTCTGATCGCGCTGACCGCGTTTCTTCGACGCACCCGCTACGGCCTCGAAATGCGGGCCGCCGCCGAAAATTTCACCATGGCGCGCATGCTCGGGGTGCGCGCCAATGCGGTAATCATGCTCGCCTTCGCGGTCAGCGGCGCACTCGCCGCCGCCGTCGGGCTTATCCTCGTCACCCAGACCGGAACGGCCGACATCCAGATGGGTGTAACCGTGATGCTGGTTGCCTTTATCGCCACGGTCATCGGCGGGCTTGGCAGCCTCACCGGCGCGGTGGTGGTTCGTCTATGGCGCCGTCATCGTCTCGCTGATCTGGCGTCCGCAAGGCTTGTTCGCGCCCCGCTCAGCCAGGCAAAGGATCTGATGATCGATGCGGAGTTCCATTCTCTACAAAACCGTATCGACGCCACTGATTCTGGTCGCGATGCTGCTTGGCATCGCGATCGCAGCGCAACTCGCTGGCTCCGGTCCCTTCAGCCGCACCATCGTCGAGATATTCATTCGCGTCATGCTGGTGGTCGGACTCTACATCTTTATCGGTAATTCCGGCATCATCAGTTTCGGGCATATCGGCTTCATGTGCATCGGAGCCTACGCCACGGCATGGTTCACGATACCGCCGATGATGAAGAAATACTCGCTGCGCGGCCTGCCCTATTTCATCAAGGACCATCAGCTTCCGTTCCTGACATCGGCGCTGCTGTCTTCGCTGCTTGCGGCGGTTTTCGCCCTGATCGTGGGACGCATCCTGATGCGCCTGTCGGGTATCGCGGCCAGCATCGCTACCTTCGCCATGCTGGCGATCATCAACACGGTTTATTCGAATTGGGAAACGGTCACCGGCGGAACCAGTTCGATCGTCGGCATCCCCATGTATACCGGTATCTGGCTCTCGTTCGCCGGAACCGTGATCGCGATCGTCGCGGCCTGGCTCTATGCGGTGTCATCGTCGGGCCTCGCGCTTCGCGCCGCGCGCGACGAGGCGATTGCGGCGAGCGCGTCCGGCGTGAACATCGAGCGCGAGCGGCTGATCGCTTTTGTGGTCAGCGCGGCGGTGATCGGCCTTTGCGGCTCACTCTACGCGCATTTCCTCGGCGTGGTGAACCCCGATGCCTTCTACCTGGGCCTGACCTTCGTGGCGCTTTCGATGCTGGTGGTCGGCGGCATGAACAGCCTGTCCGGCGCGGTGATCGGGGTCGTCGTCATCTCGTCGATCATCCAGATCCTGCGCTGGTTCGAGAAAGGCGTCGACGTCGGGGGCCTCACGCTGGCGCTTCCCAACGGGACGCAGGAAATCGCCATCGGTGTCGTCACGGTAGCGATCCTCATCTTTCGCCCTGCAGGCCTGATGCGCAACCAAGAGATCAGCTGGCGGAAGCGACCGCAGAAACGGAATTCCGAAGGCGCGTGACGGACCGGTCTCCGGCCAAAGCCTTCGTGGATAAGTGTGAACTGGGTTCAAACCGTGGAGATTACCGTGCGAATAGGAACAAGATTGAAATTTCTTTCGATCGCGAGCGCCTTCCTGGGCTCGTCGATTGCAGCCCATGCCGCCGACATCATTGTTGGTTTTGCGACGGCGAGTTCCGGCTTCATGCAGGCCTATGACAAGCCTGCGCAGGACGCCGCCATGATACGGATCGATGAGATCAACAAGGCCGGCGGCCTGCTTGGCCGTCAGATCAAGGCCGTGGCGGTCGACACCAAAACCGATCGCGCCGAAGGCGCCAAGGCCGGTCTCGAGGTGATCGACAAGGGCGCCGACCTCGTCGTCGTCTCCTGCGACTACGATTTCGGCGCGCCGGCGGCGCTCGCCGCGCAGGCGGCCGGAAAGACCTCATTCTTTCTCTGCGCCGAGTCGATCAAGGCCGGAATCCAGGGCGTCGGTCCGAATTCATTTTCGGCGTCGGTGCTGGCCGCGGTGCAGGGCGCCACCATGGCGGAATGGTCTTACACCAAAAAGAGCTCCCGCGATTACTATCGCCTGCTCGACAATTGGACAGAATACAACAAGGGCATCTGCGACGGCTTCGACTATATGCTGCCGAAACTGAAGGACGCCAAGCTGATCGGCAGCGACACCTTCAAGAACGACGACACCTCGATCGCCTCGCAGATCACGCGCATCAAGAACCTGCCCAAGGAGCCTGACGCGATCATGCTGTGTTCGATGATGCCGGGGGTTGTCAGCGCCATCAAGCAAATCCGGGCCGCCGGCATCAAATCGATGATCCTGAACGGCTCCGGCGTCGACGGCAGCTATTGGCTGAAAGCGGTGCCGGACCTTTCGAACTTCTTCGTTCCGGTGCAGAGCTCGATCTATGGCGATGATCCGAATCCGAAGGTGACCGAATTCAACAAGAAGTACGCCGAAGTGACCGGCGCGCCGCCGTCGAGCCAGTATGTTTACCCGGGTTATATTCTGATCGATGTCTGGGCCAAGGCCGTTCAACGTGCGGGTTCGACCGACACCGCCGCCGTGACCGCGCAACTCGAGAAGATGAAGGATGAACCGACGCTGTTTGGTCCTCGCACCTTCACCAGCGAGATCCACCATCAGAACCGCGGGCGCTATCTGATCGTCGACACCGAGGCGGGCAAGCCCGGCGTCGTTGACGAGTGGACCATATCCAACGCCATCCCGGTCGCCGATCTCCTGAAGTGACCGGCTGAACGCGCTCGATTTCCTTGCGACCGTACCGGGACAATGGGTGCGGTCGCATTGAAATCGCTACTGCTGCTGCGGTTAATTGAAGCGTTCCGGTCGCGGCCTTGCCGTCGGCCGTTCTTCGCCTAGAGCGGGATGACTTTTCTTCGAATCGTCATCCCGCTCTATCTTTTTGTTTGAGCATGATCTTTTCGGAAAACCGGTACCCACTTTTCCGGATCATGCTCTAGGTCCTGGTTTTGCCGTTGCCGTTTTTTTCGCTGGCGCGGCGCAGGGCTTCTGCGAGCGCCCCGCCCGGCTGCTCCTGCGGCTTGCGCGGCGCGGACGATGTCATCGACGCGCGGGAATTGTCGCGCGGCTTGCCTTGCGCCGGACGCTCGCTCTTGCCGGTTTCGTCGTCGAGACGCAGCGTCAGCGCGATGCGCTTGCGGGCGACCTCGACCTCCAGCACCTTCACCTTGACGATGTCGCCCGATTTCACCACCTCGCGCGGATCCTTGATGAAAGTCTTCGACATCGCCGAGATGTGCACCAGTCCATCCTGATGCACGCCGATATCGACAAAGGCGCCGAACGCCGCGACGTTGGTGACAGTGCCTTCGAGGATCATGCCGCGTTTGAGATCTTTCAGCGTCTCGACGCCTTCCTTGAACACCGCGGCTTTGAAGGCCGGGCGCGGATCGCGGCCGGGCTTTTCCAGCTCGCGCAGGATATCGGTCACCGTCGGCAGGCCAAAGGTGTCGTCGACAAAACTCTGCGGCTTCAATTGGCGCACGATTTCGCCATTGCCGATCAGCGCCTTGATGTCGCTCTTGGTGGCGCCAAGAATCCGTCGCACCACCGGATAGGCTTCCGGATGCACGCCGGAGGCATCGAGCGGATCCTCGCCGTCGTTGATGCGCAGGAAGCCCGCGCATTGCTCGAACGCTTTCGGTCCGAGCCGCGGCACCTCTTTCAGCGCCTTGCGCGATTTGAACCGCCCGTTGGCGTCGCGATGCTGCACGATGCTTTGCGCCAAACCAGATCCGATACCCGACACCCGCGCCAGCAGCGGCGCCGAGGCGGTGTTGACGTCGACGCCGACCGCGTTGACGCAGTCTTCGACCACGGCATCGAGCGAGCGCGCCAATTTGGTCTCGCCAAGGTCATGTTGATATTGCCCAACGCCGATCGCCTTCGGATCGATCTTCACCAGTTCGGCCAAGGGATCCTGCAGGCGCCGCGCGATCGACACCGCACCGCGCAGGGTGACGTCGAGTTCCGGCAATTCCTCCGACGCAAAGGCCGAAGCCGAATAGACCGACGCGCCGGCCTCCGACACCACGATCTTCGACATCTTCAGATCCGGGAGCAGCTTGACCAGGTCCATCGCGAGCTTGTCGGTCTCGCGCGATGCGGTGCCGTTGCCGATCGCGATCAGATCGACGCGATGCGCGACCGCGAGTTTGCCAAGCGTCGCCAACGCCTCGTCCCAGCGCTTCTGCGGTTCATGCGGATAGACCGCCGTGGTGGCGACCACCTTGCCGGTGGCATCGACGACGGCGACCTTGACGCCGGAGCGGAAGCCGGGATCGAGGCCCATGGTCACGCGCGCGCCGGCCGGCGCCGCCAGCAATAGGTCGCGCAAGTTCGAGGCGAACACGCGCACGGCCTCGGTTTCGGCCGCCGTCCACAGCCGCATCCGCAGGTCGATGCCGAGATGGACCTGAATCTTGGTGCGCCACGCCCACCGCGCGGTCTCTATCAGCCAGCGGTCGCCGGGGCGACCCTGGTCGGAAATATTGAAGCGCTGCATGATCTTCAGCTCGGAGGAAGAAGGCACATCGGTGGCCGCGACTTCCGCCTCCGGCTGCATCTGCAGATCGAGGATCTCTTCCTTCTCGCCGCGGAACAGCGCCAGGATGCGGTGCGACGGCAGCTTGTGCAGCGGCTCGCTGAAATCGAAATAGTCCTTGAATTTTTCGCCTTCGGTCTTTTTGCCCCTGCGCACCGCGGACGCCATCCGCCCCTGCGACCACATCTGCTCGCGCAGCGTGCCGATCAGGTCGGCGTCTTCGGCAAAACGCTCCACCAGGATCGCGCGCGCCCCCTCGAGCGCGGCCGCCGTATCGGCTACCTGCTTTTCGGCATCGACAAAGCCCGCCGCGACAGCTTGCGGAACGTTTTGCGGCTGTGTCAGCAACAGTTCGGACAACGGCTCGAGGCCGGCTTCCTTCGCGATCTCGGCCTTGGTGCGGCGCTTCGGCTTGAACGGCAGATAGATGTCTTCCAGGCGTCCCTTGCTGTCGGCGGCGAGGATGGCTGCTTCCAGCGCGGCATCGAGCTTGCCCTGTTCGCGGACCGAATTGAGGATCGCGGCGCGGCGCTCTTCGAGTTCGCGCAAATAGTTCAGGCGCTCTTCCAGGGTGCGCAATTGCGCATCGTCGAGCCCGCCGGTGATCTCCTTGCGATATCGCGCCACGAACGGCACCGTGGCGCCGCCATCGAGCAGCGCCACCGTTGCCTCGACCTGCTGCTCGCGGACGCCGAGCTCTTCCGCGATCTGTCGATTGATGTTTGCCACGCGATATCTTTCCAAAGCAGTCGCTGCGGGTGAATCGTCAGCTGGGGGACGTCGCTTATGGACCATCACCGATCGATTCATCAAGCCGGCGCATCAAACAAATTGTTCTGTGGACGGACATGATTCACTTGCCAAGCGATTTGGCCTGCACAACAACGTCTCGTGCGCATGGCGCGACCAGATGATGGTGGATCGATGGCGTGTTATTGTGTAGACGGACGCTCCCTCTGGAGCGCTCATGTCGATCTGCGGACTTGATTTCGGAACGTCGAACACGACGCTCGGCACCATTGAAGGCGACGCGCCGATGTTGGCGGCGCTGGAAGAAGGCGAGACCGCGATCCCCAGCGCGATCTTCTACGAGGTGGACGGCGCGGTGCTGATCGGCCGCAAGGCGGTCGCAGCCTATGTCGAGGGCGCGCCCGGCCGCCTGATGCGCAGCCTCAAATCGGTGCTCGGCACCGCGCTGATCGAGGAGACCACCTGGCTCGGCCGCGAGCGGACCCGGTTTCGCGACGTGATCGGCTATTACCTGGGCGCGGTGAAACGGCGCGCCGAACAGGCCACCGGTCGCGAGCTGCGCGATGTGGTGCATGGCCGGCCGGTGCATTTCGTCGACGATGATGATGACGCCGACCGCAGGGCGGAGCAAACGCTGCGCGAGATCGCACGCGAGATCGGCTTCGATGAGGTCACCTTCCAGTTCGAGCCGATCGCCGCGGCGCTGGATTATGAGCGCCAGATCGCGACTGAGGAGGTCGCATTGATCGCCGATATCGGCGGTGGCACGTCGGATTTTTCGATCGTGCGGCTCGGGCCCCGGCATCACGGCAAGGCCGATCGCTCGGCCGATATTCTCGCCAATGACGGCGTGCGCATCGGCGGCACCGATTTCGATCGCCAGCTCAGTCTCGGCGTCATCATGCCGCTGTTCGGTTTCGGCAGCGCCATGAAACGCGCCGGGCTGGAGGTGCCCTCGCGTTATTTCCACGACCTCGCCACCTGGTCGAACATAACTCCGTCAGGTCCGGCGCGAGGCCCGCGAGCCGGACCTGCTCGATCGGCTGGTGCGCGTGGTCGACGAACAGCGCGGCCACACGCTGGCGATGGAGGTGGAGGAAGCCAAGATCGCGCTGTCCGAAACGCGCCGGGCCGACATACCCTTGGAATGGGTCGCGCCAGGCCTCGACGCCCGCATCGGCCGCCCCGATCTAGTCGGCCATACCAGGCAACTGGCCGAGCGCATCGCCGCCCGCATCAAGATCTGTCTCGCGCAGGCGCGATTGTCCGCCGACGACATCGACGCGATGTTCCTGACCGGCGGTTCGGTGCGGCTCGCCCATGTCCGCAAGGCGATCACCAAGGCCGTACCGTCCGCCCGTATCGTCGAAGGCGACATCTTCGGCGCGGTCGGCAAAGGCCTCACGCTCGAGGCGCTGCGACGATATGGGCCGAGGGAGTGAGAGCTGCACGAAGCCCGGCAGGGCGAAGGGTGGCGGAGAGGGAGACGGCCGAAATCCGTGTGGAAAATAGCGGGCGGCGTTTGCTCCGCCAAAGTAGGACAGCACGACAACGGCATTAGTTGCGGCGCTTGCCTCGTTTATCGGAGCGTGGCTGACCGACCACGGTCGCTTGTCGCATCGCGATTTGCGGGAATTTGCTCTAGCCTGTTGCTGGCTATCGGCGTATTTTCGGCGTGAGCCGGTCGGGACAAAGGCTCATCCATTCTTGTCAAAGAAAATGACGATCGCGCTGCCGCCAATCTCCTGGCGTTTGATCTAAATCAAGCTGAGCGCCTCCAATATGTCTCGAAATCTGGCTGCACTCTTTTGTAATTGAGTCATCCGATGCAAACCTGGGTCAGAACGCTGAATGCTATTGTCTTAGCGCTTACGTCATTGAGCGCGATCTCTGAGCGACTGCGCGAAGAAGGCGTGACCGACACTGAAATTCGCATCGGGAATGTGATGCCCTATAGCGGGAGATTGGAGGTCTTCGGAGCGATTGGAAAAGCCGAAGCAGCGTATTTTGAGATGATCAACGAACGTGGCGGGATCAATGGCCGCAAGGTGCGCTTTATCTCCTATGATGACAAATCCGATCCGTCGGCGGCCCTAGACCTTACGCGCGATCTTATCGAGAAAGACAATGTCCTCTTGATGTTCGGTTCTTTCGGAACTCCTGGAAACTTTGCCGTTCGCACATACTTGAATGACAGGCAAATTCCTCAACTCTTTGTCGCCTCCGGAGACGACCATCTGAGCGATCCGTCGTTGTTTCCGTGGACAATGGGTTGGCAGCCCTCAATTCGGGAAGAGGGGCGCATCTACGCCAACTACATACAGGCGTTCTACTCCGGAAAGCGGATTGTAGCTCTTTGGCAGAACGATCATTTCGGTCGAGAACTATTCAAGGGGTTGGAAGACGGGCTCGGTGACATCGCCCGGATGATCAGGGTCGATATCGCGTACGATATCGCAGATGAGCATCTGGACACGCACGTATCGGTTTTAAAGCGATCAGGAGCCGAGATTTTTGTATTTGCAGGAGTGCCTGCAAACGCCGCGAAAGTAATCCGAATAGCGGGGGATCTCAATTGGCATCCTGTGTTCATATTGAACTATATGGCTTCATCGATTGCGACGGCGCTGAAGCCTGCCGGCTTGGAAAACTCCTCGGGCGTAATTACAGCCGCCTTCTTGAAGGATGCAAATGATCCGGCTTGGAAGGACGAACAAGCCACCACCAAGGACTGGCAGACATTTGTTGACAATTATAATCGGGCGGGAGGCAAAGACGACAGTGCCGCGGTCTTCGGCTACGCGGCCGCCGAGACATTGGCCCAGGTGCTCAAACAATGCGGCAATGACCTATCTCGCGAGAACGTCATGAAGCAAGCGGCGGCTCTCGAAGACTACCAAGGCTCCATTTTGCTACCTGGGATTAAAATCAGCACTGGACCTTGGAACTTTCGGCCGATCAAACACCTACGACTAGTCCAATTCGACGGCCGCACGTGGCAACCGATTGGCGAAGTGCTCGAAACGGCTTTCTCCAACGTCCAAAAGTAGTTGTGTCCGGGCAAACAACATACCGAGGTGCGCTCGACGCTACCCCAGCGGAACGGAAGCGCGACGGTGAGCCGCGCGTGATCGCACAACTCCGTCAGGTCCGGCGCGAGGCCCGCGAGCCGGACCTGCTCGATCGGCTGGTGCGCGTGGTCGACGAACAGCGCGGCCACACGCTGGCGATGGAGGTGGAGGAAGCCAAGATCGCGCTGTCCGAAACGCGCCGGGC
>WNGI01004903.1_pt1 | contig 11984 bp, 14 predicted proteins | sample 5400621 | NCBI WGS metagenome assembly WNGI01 (sample SAMN13153374, study PRJNA577476) | soil metagenome | isolation source: 20 cm soil or saprolite under Garry oak tree replicate 1 | place: USA:California | collected 2016-06-15 | reverse complement strand
AAGTCCGAGCCGAAACCGCTCGAGGGAGCCCGGGTCACCGTCCCGCGCGAGCCGGGCCCGCGGAGGCCGCCGCGGCGGCGTCCGCGCGTGCCTAGGTCGCACGGCGGGCCAGATCGACGCGACGCCCGGGTCGCACGTGCGGCCCGCTCGAGGCGACACGCGTGAGCACGACGCCAATCGAGCGCCGTTCTAGCGGGGCGGAGACGGCGGCCGGGTTCCTGGCGGCGATCTCGCTGACCGCGAGTGCGATCGCGATCTTCTATCGCCCGGTGCGTCTCGCTCCCTTCGCGATCCTGTGCGCCCTGATCGCGTCGGCGCTGACGAACGAGCGTCACCGGAGACTGGCCGCGGCCGCGGTCATCGCTGCGAGCGCTGCGTGGCTGATCGGAATGGCGTTCGCGGTTCTGACGAGCAACCCGATCTTCTGACCGAAGCCGCTCCCGGAGGGAGTGGGGGTGGTAGAACGAACGTGAGATGAGCGTGCTTGACGTCGACGGGTTGAACGTGGGCTATGCCCAGGCGCTCCTCGAGCAATACCTCGAGAATCCCGAGGCGGTGCCTGAGGAGTGGCGGTCGCTGTTCGAAAGCGGCGACCCGGCGATCGTGAACGCGCTGCCCGGTCTCGCCCGGTTGGTCGAGAACCTGAAGGAGAACGGTGCTCCCGCTCAGGCGGAAGCGCCTCCAGAGCCAGCTCCCACGCAGGAGCCGGAGCCGGTGCAGGTCACAGCCGCACCGGAAGCACTCCCGGAGCCCGCCGCTGACGACCTGCTGATCGGAGGCGTCGCCGCGGCGATGGCGCTGATCAAGGCGATCCGCATGCACGGGCATCTGGCCGCGACCCTCGATCCACTTGGCTCGGATCCCGTCGGCGACCCCGCGCTCGAAGCCGAGCTGCTCGAGCCGCCGTTGACGCCAGAGCTCCAGGCCCGCATTCCGGCATCGGTGCTGCGCGTCGGGGTCGAGGGCCAGTCCCTCGCCGACGTCCTGCCAAAGCTCCGCGAGATCTACTGCGGGACGATCGCGTATGAGATCGAGCACATCTCGGACCACCAGGAGCGTGTCTGGCTCCGCCACGCGATCGAGTCCGGCCGTTACCGGCAGCCGTTGAGCGGCGAAGAGCGCCGAGGCCTCCTCGAGCGGCTGACGGAGGTCGAGGGTTTCGAGCACTACCTCAAGCGTGCGTTCCTCGGGCAGAAGCAATTCTCGATCGAGGGGCTCGACGTGATGGTTCCGATGCTGGACGAGGCGGTCGGGCTCGGGGTCGAGGCCGGCGCGCACGAGGTCGTGATCGGAATGGCGCATCGTGGTCGGCTCAACGTCCTCGCACACATCATCGGGCGGCCGTACGCGGAGGTTCTCCGCGAGTTCGAGGGCGAGCGCACGATCGAGGCGATCGCAGCGACGGCGGAAGGCGCAAGCGGCGACGTCAAGTACCACCTGGGAGCCGTCGGCCGCCGAAGCACGGACGCTGGAGACGCGACAGTCCTCCTCGCCTCGAACCCGAGCCATCTCGAGGCCGTCGACCCGGTCGTCGAAGGCGTCACGCGCGCCGAGCAGACCGACCGCTCGTCCCGGTCAGGCGTCCACGACCCGGCCGTCGCATTGCCGATCCTGATCCACGGCGACGCGTCGTTCCCCGGCCAGGGTGTCGTCGCCGAGACGCTGAATCTGCAGCGACTCGTCGGCTACACGACAGGCGGCACGCTGCACGTGATCGCGAACAACCAGGTCGGGTTCACGACGGAGCCCGCGGACGGGCGCTCGACTCGCTACTCGAGCGACCTCGCGAAGGGCTTCGACACGCCGATCATCCATGTCAACGCGGACGATCCCGAAGCAGCGCTGTCGGCGATCAGGCTCGGGCTCGCCTTCCGGCGGCGATTCGGGAGCGACGTCGTGGTCGACCTCGTCGGCTACCGCCGCCACGGGCACAACGAGGGCGACGAGGCGTCGTTCACCCAGCCGCTGATGGCCGAGCGCATCGCGAACCACCCGAGCGTGCGCGCGCTCTACGCCCAGCGCCTGGCCGACGCGGGCGAGGTGTCGGCCGAGGAGGCGGAGCGCCTCGCCAAGGAGACGCAGGAGCAGATGCGCGCGGCCCACGACGAGCTCAAGACGGAGCTGACGAGGGCTCAGCCTTCGAGCGGAGAGAGCACTCCGATCTCGGCCGAGGCGTCAGTCGAAACGAGCGTCCCGGCCGAGCGGCTGCGCGAGCTCCAGGACGAGCTCGTCAGCGTTCCGGATGGCTTCACGGTCAATCCGAAGCTCGTGAAGATGCTTGAACGGCGAGTGGAAGCGCTCGACGGAGGAGGCATCGATTGGGGCCAGGCGGAATCGCTCGCCCTCGCAAGCCTGCTCGTCGAGGGCATCCCGATCCGCCTGACCGGGCAGGACACCGAGCGGGGCACGTTCTCGCACCGGCACCTCGTCCTGCACGACGCGCACACCGGCGCCCAGCACGCGCCGATCAAGTACCTCGCTGACGCGTCGGCGTCGATCGAGGCGTACAACTCCCCGCTCTCGGAGTACGCGGCCCTGGGCTTCGAGTACGGCTACTCGGTGACCGCGCCGGAGGCGCTCGTGCTCTGGGAAGCGCAGTTCGGCGATTTCATCAACGGCGCGCAGATCATCGTCGACCAGTTCCTGGTCTCAGGCCTCGCAAAGTGGCGACAGACCTCGCGGCTGACCCTGCTGCTCCCTCACGGTTACGAGGGCAACGGCCCCGAGCACTCGAGCGCCCGGCTCGAGCGCTTCCTGCAGCTAGCCGCGCAGGAGAACATCCGCGTCGTCAACGCGACCACGGCCGCGCAGTACTTCCACCTCCTGCGCCGGCAGGCGCTCGACCCGAACGCCAGGCCGCTGATCGTCATGACCCCCAAGGGGCTGCTCCGGCTCAAGGAGGCATCGTCCGGGCTGGACGACCTCGCCCACGGACGCTTCGAGCCGGTGCTCAATGACCCGGCGGTGGCGGATCGCGCAGCGGTGACGAGGCTCGTGCTCACGTCCGGCAAGCTCTTCTACGACATCGCCGGAAGCGAGCTCCGGAGCCAGGCGCAGAACGTCGCCGTCGCCCGCATCGAGCAGCTGTACCCGTTCCCGGTCGATCCGGCGGCGAAGCTCGTGGCGTCGTACCCCGCGCTGCAGGAAGTCGTCTGGGCCCAGGAGGAGCCGCAGAACATGGGCGCCTGGCGGGCGATCCGCCACCGGCTCGAGGAAGCGGTCGCCGGCCGCCCGCTACGGTACGTCGGCCGGCCGTGGCGCGCTAGCCCGAGCGAGGGTTACCCGACGTCGCACCTGCGCGCACAGCAACGGATCGTCGGCGAAGTGCTGGAGACGAACGCCTAGTGGCGTCCGCGTCGACGCCGTTCCACGGCGGCCTTCGCGACCCGGGTCCCGTGCCTGCGAGCCTCCGCGACGAGCATCCTGCGGTGCTGAGGAGGGATCCGGCGCCAGATGTCGTAGGCCGCCAACGCGACCCCGAGCGGGCCGATCTTGCGTGGAATCAAGCGGTTCGCGCGCGGCACGGAGAGGATCCTACTCGTCCGCCCCGGCGGGTAGCCTCGCTTCCTTCGGCCGACCCCGCTATCATCCCCCGCCGTCCCGTAAACATGCGACCTACCGACCAGGGAGGATCAATGCCGGTAGAGACGCCTTCCGTCTTTGCGCACGTGATCCAAGAACATCTCGAGCTGAAACGCCGCAACTCGGAGCTCGACCAGAACATGCCGATCGAGCGGTACTCGACTGACGATCCGTTCGAGAACCACCCCCTGTTCAAGACCGAAGAGCAAGCGAGGATCGAGGAGACCATGGACGGAACAGAGTCCATCCCGCCCGAGCAACTGGCGAGCCTCGCTCCTCAGCCCAAGCAGACCGCAGACGAAGACACGCTCTGGGGTCGTTCGCGCGACTTCGACTGGGGCGACTGAGCCTCACGTCACCCGGTTTCACGTTGGCCCAGTAGGGTAGTCGGACCGTGCCAACGAGCCAGAGGAGACGAATGTTTCGCAAGCTCAGATACATGGCCTTCGGGGCCTTGCTCGCCTACTTCTTCGACCCGCAGAGCGGCCGCCGGCGCCGTGCGCTCGCTCTCGAACGGATCCCTGCGTTCCGAGGCGCGAAGCAAACGCCGATGGGCATGAAGGATGAGGAGAAGCTCCAGCCCGACGATGCGATGCTCGCGCGCAAGGTCGAGACCGAGATTTTCCGCGACTCGGACATTCCCAAGGGTCGGATCAACGTCGATGCCGAGAACGGGAAGGTCGTCCTCCGCGGCGAGGTCGAGAAGCCCGAGTTGATCAATGACCTCGAGCTGCGGACGAAGAACGTCCAGGGCGTGCAGGAGGTCGAGAACCTGCTCCACGTGCCCGGCGCAGCGGCGCCGACGACGTAAGTAGCTCCCGCGGCGCGCGAGACAGCCAGGGTCACGAGCTCGCGGGTCGGGCCGTTCTCCCTTGCTCTGATCACCCCACATGTGCTGATGTTCGCCGCGAGTTCGTCTTTCAACGGAAGGAGCACCGTGCGCATCGAGTCATCCGTCACCGCAATCTCCTGGATCCCTTCCGAAGCCGTCGAGGGCCTGCCGAAGATCCCGTTCACGATGGGCGTCGCCCACTACGACGACCCGCCGCCGGACGTGATCGAGGACCTCGATGCGATGCGCGAAGCCGATGCGTTCCGCGAGGCCAACGAGCTGCGTGCGTACATCGAGGTGGCAGACGACGGCTCGATCACGGACGCCGGCCATCTCGGTGCGGGTCACCTCGGCGTGACGCGGATCAAGGTCGGCCCGAAGGAGCTGAGCGTCGCCGCTGTCGCGCTGCCCACGATCCAGGGCGAGCCCGAGATCGGTGACGGCTGGGTGCGCTTCAAGCAGACGGCGGGCGGACGCACGGGTGCCCCGGCGCCACGGCGCGTGCGCGGCAAGCCGTTCATGCGGATCAGCTCGGCGATCGCCTGGACGACGCTCGCGCTGACGATCAAGGCCGACGGCTCGTCCGAGCACGAGCTGGCCGGAGCAAGCCCGTTCCCGCGCCACTGGGTCTATGACAAGGACGGGAAGCTCGTCCAGAAATCGGGGACGATCGACTTCGAGCAGTGGTACCGCGAGTCGCATGGTGACAACACACCCTGGGGAAGCGAGGAGACCGAGGCGTTCGTGACCGAGGCCGAGTCGGCACTCGAGCGCGAGCTGTCGCGGACGATCATGCGCAGCGGCGCGACGTCGAAACCCAGGCAGCTCGAGCTCGACGAGACGCTTACCGAGCAGGGCGAGACCGGCGACGGCATCTACCTCCTGCTCGACGGAATCCTGGCGGTCGAGGTCGACGGGGAGACGATCGCGGAGGTCGGCCCGGGCGCGGTCCTTGGCGCCCGCTCGCTCGTCGAGGGCGGCCAGCGGACGGCGACGCTCCGAGCCGTCACGCCCGCGAAGGTCGTGGTCGCGAGCGCCGACGACATCGAGCCCTCTGCGCTCGAGGAGCTGGCCGGAGCACACCGGCGCGAAGAGGGCTAGGGACGGGCGGAGCGGATCGCGTCGAGCACGTGGTCGACTCGACCGTCGCGAAGCGAGTCGGCGAGCCGCTTGTCGCCGCCGAGGCCCGCGCGCGCCGACAGGATCTCGTAGAGCCGGTTGCCGGGCAGTCCGCGTTCACGCGCTTCGACGACGATGCGCTTCACGATGGGCAACGGATTGCCTTCCTCGTCGAACTGCCAGAGCGGGTAGTAGTGCTCGCGTGCACCCGCGGGGCGGAAGGCGATCACTTCGCCGTCGCGGCGCATTGCCTCGAGCTTCAACGGCTCGATCGCGAACCGGGAGGCGAGCCACGAGGCGGAGAGCGTGTCGTCGGCGAGTCGCGTGGCCACGAGCGGGAGCCTACCCCGACATGAGCGACGTACGCGATCTGCTCCGTCGTCGGGTCGACCCCTCCGAGTACGAGGCCATTCGCGAGCTCTGGAAGCAGCATTCCCAGGCCGAGGAACGGCGCGACCTGCCCGGGCTCCTCGCCACGCTGACCGAGGGTTGCGTCTACGAGATCGTCGGAACCGAGCATGTCTGGCACGGCCACGAGGGCGCGTCGCGCTTCTACATGGGCCTGCTCGGCGCCTTCCCGGACATCGACTTCCGGCTGACGGACATCGTGATCGGCCCGCAGGGCGTCTGCGAGGCGGCGAACGTGACCGGCACGCACGAGCAGAACTGGCTCGACTACGAGGCGTCCGGTGAGCGCGTCGAGTTCCGGGTCGTCATCTTCTTCCCCTGGGATCCGGTGCAGAGGCTGTTCGGCGGCGAGCGCGTGCACGTGTCGCTGGAGTGAGTCAGGAGCCGAGGATCTCGGCCAGCTTCGCCGAGTCGATGTTCCCGCCGGAGACGATGCAGACGACCTTGCCGTTGCCCGCGGCTCCCCTTCGTGCGAGCGCGACCGCGGTCGCGCCGGCGCCCTCGGCGACGATCCGCGCGCGCTCGGCGAGAAGCCGAACGGCGTCGGTCACCTCGTCCAGGCTTGCGACGAGTGAGCCGGCCAGGAGCTCCTGCGCCAGCTCGAACATCTCCGGGAACACCTCGGGTGAGCCGATCCCGTCGACGAAGCTCGGCGTGTAGTCGACCTTCACCGGCTCGCCTGCTTCGAGCGAAGGAGCGAGTGGGGCGGCCGTCGCGACCTCGGCTGCGAAGACCTTGCAGGACGGGGTGACTGCGCGCAGTGCCGAGGCGATCCCGCATGAGAGCCCGCCGCCTCCATAGGGTGCGATGACCGCTTCGACGTCGGGCAGGTCCTCGAGGATCTCCAGCCCGATCGTGCCGTTCCCAGACATGACCGCGTCGTCGCTGAAGGCGTGCACGTGCAGGCCGTCGAGGCCTTCGAAGGTACGCGTTCGGAAGACCTCGTGCCACTCGTCGAAGGTGACCGGGATCATGTCCGCGCCGAGCCGCCTGATCGCGGAGATCTTGGTCTCCGGAGCCGTGTCCGGAAGGACGACCGTGCAGCGCACGCCGAGCTTGCGGGCCCACCAGGCGACGCCCTGCGCCATGTTGCCGGCGCTCGCGGTCCACACGCCGTGCTCGAGCTCTTCGGACGAGGCGAGCAGCAGCGCGTTCCCGGCGCCGCGCAGCTTGAAGGAGCCGATCGGCTGGAGGTTCTCGAGCTTGAGGTAGATCTCCGCCGGAGCGTCCTCGAGCTCGAGCCGCACGAGCGGCGTACGGACGACCGACCCGGCGAGGCGCTCGCGGGCGGCTTCGATCTCGGCCAGAGCGATCACAGCTCGACCTCGGTGCCGACGTTATCCTCGAGCGCTCGTCGGTAGACGAGCCCGGCGGCCGCCGCATCCTCGACCGCATGCCCCATCGACTTGTAGATCGTGATCTGCTCCGGGGAGACGCGACCTTCGCGCGTGCCGGCGAGGATCTCGCCCAGCTCGACGGCGGCATTTGGGTCGAGCCCCTGCAGCTCGTGCGCTCCCGCCGGGTAGGGCTCGAAGGCGACGCGCGACTCGACAGCGAGGAGGCCGCGGCCCATGGCGGCCGGGTCGAGCTCGGGACCGTCACGGGAGGCTCCGACCGAGGTCACGTGCATGCCGGGCTCGAGCGACGCCGCCGCGAAGATTGGCTGCCCCGCATCGGTGCAGGCACAGACGACGTCCGCTCCGGCGACGGCCTCTTCGAACGAGGCGCACGCGGTCCCGCCGATCTCGTCGGCGAGCGCCCGGGCGTGCTCGGGGCTGCGGCTCGCGATGCGCACCTCGGCGAACTCTCGGACGCGCGTCGCCGCCTCGATGTGCGAGCGCGCCTGCACGCCTGCGCCGAGGACGGCCAGCACGCGCGCGTCCGGCCGGGCGAGGGCTCGCGTCGCCACGGCCGAGGCCGCACCGGTTCGCACGGCCGTGATCTCGGTCCCGTCCATGAGCGCGAGTGGCTGGCCGGTGGCGTCGTCGAAGAGCGCGATCGTCGCCTGGTGGCTGGGCAAGCCGACCTCGTGGTTGCCGGCGAAGACCGAGACGAGCTTCGTCTCGAGGATCCCGTCCGCGTAGCCGGGCATTGCCGCCAGCAGGCCCCGCTCCGTCTCGGCGGCGATGCGGGGCGGAACGGACGCGCGGCCGGCGCTGAGCTCGACGAACACACGCTCGAGCGCGTCGAGGAGCTGGTCGAGATCGAGCAGGCGTCGAACGTCGGCGCGCGACAGAACGAGCACGGTCAGGGCAGCAGGCCGAGCGCCAGGAGGCCGTCGATCGGCTCCTGCGCGCTGCAGCTCCCGAAGCTGACGAAGAGCTCCCGGGCCTGAGCGACCTCGTAGGCTCCAGCCGTTCGCTCGCGCCAGCGAAAGGACTCGGCGGAGACGGCGAACGCCTTGGGATCCTCGTCCGCGAGCGCCTCCTCCTCGTCGCCGAAGGCGGCCGCCGCGAGCAAGTTCAGAAAGCCGTGCTCGTCGCCGTGGCGGAGCGGTTGGTGGAGGCCCGCTGTCGCCTTGAACGGAACCTCGAGCCGGCGACACGCTTGGACGAACTCGGCGAGCGCCGGCACGCTGGGCAGGACCGAGCCGCCGCAGCGAACCTTCGCCCGGAGCCCGAGCTCACCGAGCTGGAGGATCCGGAACGAGATGTCGTCGCGGAGCGGCAGCTCGCAGTAGACCTCTGGCGCGGCGTCGAAGAGCACCTCGGGGTCGATTCCCGCCGCCTCGACGGCCTCGATCCTCGGGTCGGCCGGAGGAAGAACGCCAGTGTCGAGCACGACCGAGAGCCGCAGTGGCTCGTCGCCGAGCTCCGCGAGCTTCGACGCGGGGCACACGAAGCGGTTCACGATCCAGCCGGTGTCGCTCGCCCGCACGCGCAGGTGCTCCGCGAGCCCGTCGTCGAGCGATAGCTCCTCCGGCGGAAAGGTGGGCGCGTGGTCGATCAGCCCGCCGAAGAGAGCGCGCCGCGCGTCTGTCAGCGTCTCGTTCAGCCCGCGGTGATGTAGTCGGTCAGGTACCGGATCTCGAAGCTCTGCTGCTTCGACTTGAACTTGACGACGTCGCCGATCGAGACGATCCCGACCACCTCGCCGCCTTCGACGACCGGAACGTGGCGGATGCGCCGGTCGGTCATCAACGCCATGCACTCGTCGATCGATGTCTCCGGGCTGACGACGATCAGCGGCGACGACATGATCTCGCCGACTGTCACCTCGTCGCCGGTCGGCCCGTCGCGCGCCACGCGGCGCAGGTAGTCCCGTTCGGACACGATGCCCGCGACTTCGCCGTCCTGCTTCACGAGCAGCGACCCGACGTTCGCATCGACCATCTGTCGCACGGCCTCGAGGACGGGAGCGTCCGCCTCGATCTCGAGCACGTCGTTGCCCTTGTCGCCGAGAATCTCCGATACGCGGTTCACATCGCCTCCTTGCGGTGAATGAGAACGACACCCGCAGCTTACGAGACAATGAGTACCGTAGCGTCCGAAATGCTGAACGGGAAGTGCGAATGCGGGGCGGTCCGCTACCAGGTGGCGGACGAGTTCCTGTACGCGTCGAACTGCCACTGCTCGCGTTGTCGCGCGGCAACAGGGTCGGCGTTCAAGCCGTTCGCAGGGATCGAGCGCGAGAAGCTCGAGCTGCTTTCCGGTGACGACGCGCTGCTGATCAACGGGGAGGCGGAGCTGAACGACACACGCTGCGCGGGGTGCGGCTCGCTCCTCTACTCGGTCGTGCGGGACGGCGCGTACGTCCACGTCGCGCTCGGCTCTCTCGTCGACGAGCCCAGCATGCGGCCGACGAAGCACATCTTTGTCGGTTCCAAGGCGGGGTGGTTCGAGATCACCGACGACCTGCCCCAGTTCGAGGAGCACGCGACGGCTTAACCGCCGATGAGTTGTCGGCGCGGCAGCGGTCTGATCAGGGACTAGTCACGCGAGCGAGAGGAGTGCGAAGTGAGCGAGTCGCTGAAGAGCGTCGGCGCGATCACCCTGTTCGTCGAGGATCCGCAGCGGTCGAAAGCGTTCTACGAGAAGGCTTTCGACGTGCCCGTGATCTTCGAGGACGAGAACTCGGCGGTGTTCCAGTTCGAGAACACGATCATCAACCTGCTCGCGACGCCCGCGGCGCACGAGCTGATCGCGCCCGCGCCGGTCGGCGGCCCCGACGCAGGGGCGCGTTCCCAGTTCACGATCTGGGTCGAGGATGCGAACGCGGTCATCGCTGAGCTGTCGAACCGCGGCGTCGAGCTGCTCAACGGCCCGATCGACCGGGAGTGGGGTATGCGCACCGCCGCGTTCGCCGATCCCGACGGACACGTCTGGGAGGTTGCTCAGCAGCTCGCAGAGGGCTAGTGACATGCCGTTGAGCCTCGCACAGACCCAGGTCCTGATCGCAGCCGCGCATGACCACGCAGTCGCCAACGGCTGGAAGATCGCCGTCGCCGTCGTCGACGAGGGCGGGCTCGTCGTCGCGCTCGGCCGCATGGACGGCGCGTTCCCGCTCTCAGCGCAGATCGCCGAAGCGAAGGCAGCCGGCACAGCACTGTGGCACCGCGACGGCGAGCAGCTTGCCGCCAGCCGCGCGTCCCACGAGGGATTCTTCGACGCGGTCAGCAGGCTCGTCCGGCTGCCACTCATTCCTGGCCCGGGCTCAGTGTTGATCCGGAGCGGCGAGAGCGTTCTGGGCGCAGCCGGGGCCAGCGGCGCGAGCGGCGACGACGACCGGGCCTGTGTCGAAGCAGGCCTGCGGGCCGTCTTTCCGGGCTGACACCACCGGAGGCTGGGAACGGCCGGAGCGCTCCTTCGTGCTGCGCCCGAACGCGTTGTGTAGGCGGCTCCGCGCCCGACCGCAGGGCGGGCGCAAACCGTTTCAGCACCATCAAGGTGCCCGCGCCGGCGCCGGACGGCCTGACGCATCCGGGTCATCTTGCGCCGCACCCTCGTTTCGCGCCGCCCTCGAACGGTGACTACTCTCGCGTAAACCCTGGGAGGTTGAGATGGACTACGTGAACCTGGGCGACACGGGACTGCGCGTCTCCCGCGTGTGCCTCGGGATGATGAGCTTCGGCAAGCACGAGAGCCGGGAGTGGGCGCTCGACGAAGCGGACGCGGAGCCGATCGTGAAGCGCGCGGTCGAGGGCGGGATCATCTTCTTCGACACGGCCGACGTCTACAACGGCGGCCAGAGCGAGGTCGTGACCGGGAACCTGCTCCGCAAGCTCTTCGGGATGCGCGAGGAGTACGTCGTCGCGACGAAGGTCAACGGGCGGACGATGCCCGGCGAGAACGGCCGCGGCCTCTCCCGCAAGCACATACTCGCGTCGATCGACGGCTCACTGGAGAGGCTCGGGCTCGACTACGTCGACCTGTACCAGATCCACCGCTGGGACAACACGACGCCGATCGAGGAGACGATGGAGGCGCTCAACGACGTCGTCAAGTCCGGAAAGGCCAGGTACATCGGGGCCAGCAGCATGCGAGCCTGGCAGTTCGCGAAGGCCCAGCGCGTCGCTCCGACGCCGTTCGTCTCGATGCAAAATCACTACAACCTGATCTACCGCGAGGAGGAGCGGGAGATGATCCCGCAGTGCCTCGACCAGGGGATCGGCATCGTCCCGTGGAGCCCGCTGGCGCGCGGGCTGCTGGCGCGCAGCGTCACGTCCTCGGACGAACGGGCGACGACCCGCGGCCGGAGCGACCCGTTCCGCGACTCGCTCTACAAGCCGGAGCTCGACGTCCCGATCATCGAGCGCCTCGCCGAAGTCGCAGGTGAGGCAGGCGTCTCGCCCGCGCAGATGGCGCTCGCGTGGCTCCTGCACAAGCCGGGCGTGACGGCGCCGATCGTGGGTGCGACGAAGCTCGAGCACCTGGAGGACGCGCTGGCCGCCGACGAGCTGTCGCTGAGCGAGGACCAGATCGCGCGGCTCGAGGAGCGGTACGTCCCGCCACCCGGTCTCGGGAATCGATTTCTAGCAGCGCTGGGAAAATCGATCCGAGCAAGATTATCGACTCGACAATTTGAGCCATCTGGGGCATGTCGC
>WNGI01009316.1_pt1 | contig 11985 bp, 6 predicted proteins | sample 5400621 | NCBI WGS metagenome assembly WNGI01 (sample SAMN13153374, study PRJNA577476) | soil metagenome | isolation source: 20 cm soil or saprolite under Garry oak tree replicate 1 | place: USA:California | collected 2016-06-15 | reverse complement strand
CTCACCATGGGGTCTCAGTCGGAAGCAGTATGAATGAGCAGGGGGCAGCGGTGAAACTATTCGTATCGAAGGGCAATCAACAGATCCACAGCAGACCAGGCGCGAGCCCGAGACCAACAAACCCTAAGGATTCAACGCTCCCCCCTGGAAATTACACTCCTCATAGTGATTGGCAAGAGGAGAAACCGACTTCCGCTGTCGTGCGCTAAGAGCCTCAATCGGATGAAATCTCGCCGGGTCCCCGAACTCCCGTTGTGGGAAGTACGAAACTCCGTTGGGAGCCTATGGGTTGCAGGCTGATCAGGACGCACTTGCCCTTGCGGCGGGCCCACAATGACTTCCGGATGAATTTTTATGATTTAATTGTCAGCATGGAACAGGCTGGATTTAGTCCGCGCCCGGTGGTTGGAGCGATCGTTGCGGTGAGCGGCCTCGCAGTGTCGCCTCGCTGTATCATTTCTACTATGGCTGTTGTACGGGCATCATGCTTCGGCTGATTTCGCCGGGCGCTGGATGTTTCTGCCGGCCCTCAACGCGCTTCTGAACGGATTGTGCGCAATTGCACTCTGCGTGGGATTGTATTTCATCAAACATCACCACCAGGAAGCGCATCGCACGAGCATGCTGCTAGCCTTCGCGTTCTCCTCCGTTTTTCTCATCGGCTACATCGTGAACCACGCACTGCACGGCGACACGATGTTTCCCGGCCACAGCCCAGTGCGCAAGCTGTACCTTTCCATTCTAGCCAGTCACGTAATCCTTTCCATCGTCGCGCTGCCGATGGTGCTGACGACTTTTTTCTTCTCATTGACGGGCCGGTTCGCGATGCATCGCCGAATCGCACGCTTGACGTTCCCCATTTGGCTTTACGTTTCGATCACCGGCGTATTGAGCCGCCCTGATTTAACTAATAGGAGCCGCTATGAACGTCTTTTCCACACCCCCAGCCAAATCGCTCCTCTACCCCTGCTCGCGCCGCGCCGCCATCGCGTTCCTGGCCTTCGCCACCAGCCTCGCACCGACTTCCCCCCCACCGCCGCCCCCCAAGCCTCGACTCTCGTAACCCAGGCCAAAATCCGCGAAGCCTGGGTGCGAGACCTACGCGCCAAACAGCTCGGAAGCCATCCTGAAGTACTACGCCTCAGACGCCGTCTTCCTCCAACCCACCGGCGAACGCATCACCGGCTCCACCGCCCTGCCCACCCTCTTCCAAACCATAATGGCCACCTTCGACAGCAACCTCACCCTCCACAGCCAGAACCTCGAAACATCCGGCGATCTCGCCTACGATAGCGGCAACTTCCAGGAAACCCACCATCGCCAACGACGCCAAGATCGCTACCAAAGGCAGCTACATAATCATCTTCAAACGCCAGCCCAACGGCAGTTGGCAAATCGTTCAGCAAGTCTGGACCGGTACGCCGCCACCTGGCACATAAGGCTTTAAGGGAGTATGGGCAAGAAACCGCCGTTGCGGGTTCCCGGATGACCGCTCGATGATCCGCCAGCTCCGCGCGCACTCCAAATCCCGACACCTCCGCGAGATCGTCATCCCAGGTAAAGCCAGCATTGTTGCGCAACATGCGGAGGCCGTTAAGGAAGACAGTCAGGAGGTCTGGCAGTGGGCTGCCATTAAGGACTCTCTCACCGATGTTCGCAGGGAGTTCCCCTTCAAGATGTATCTGAATCTCTTCTCAAAGATCGCTGTATAGGCTCAACTTGTTCAGAACTATTCTCAACCTTCACTTCGGCAGGGACGGCTTCTTCTTCTTCTCTTGCTCTGCCGCGCGCCGGGCACTTATTCTCTTGCGAACTTCTCTCTGCTGCTCCGGCGTCAGCAGCTTGAAAACCTGGCCGCGCTCCAGCCGCCGGTACCCCTGGAGCATGGCTTCTTTCTGATCTGGACTTAACTTTTCATCCTTGACCACCAAATCCATACGCGACTTCGTATCCTGATGAATCTGGTCAATTTTCTCTTTCTGATCATCCGTGTACTTCAATTCGGCAAAATCGTCAGTTGGTTGAGCGTCATTCTTCGGTCGAGCCGCAGGTGAGGCCTTATGAGTCTGCGCCGGCCTGGGGGGACTGCTCTGCGCGCGGGTCAGTCCTGGTCCCACACACAGTAAAAGGAATCCGGCTGCCACCGTCACTCGTGCCGAAAATCGGTTCTTGTTCATGTGCATCCTTATCTTGAGCGAAGCGTGTTTTTTCATTTCTAGAGCTCTCCAACGACTGGAATGTCGCGCGTGACGACCGCCAAACTCCCGCCGCACTTACGAAACCGGGAGCGGAGGCGCCTTGTTTCAGCGGAAGGACGAGATCGATTCAGCTTTTTTCCGCTTGGTCTAGTTCGGCGGCCTTTAGGGCCGGGCTCGCGCTCGCCACTGGGCAAGTGTACTTTGCGGAACCGCAAAGTACAAAACCAGCGGCGTGCTTGCAATTCCGTGGAAAGATTTCATAATTAGCGCGTCCCCACAACAGGACGTTTTCTTGATGGTTTGCCCACAGTGCAGCTACGCAAATTTGGAGAGGTCGGTGACTTGCGCGAAGTGCGCGACGCCATTGCCGTTGAGTGACCAGACACTGGTTACAGGAGGCCAAGGTTGGTCCGTGCCTGCCGGGGACGTGGTCATTTCTCCATCAGGCTCTGGACAGTTGGATCCCGGCACGATTTTGGGCGGGCGCTACGAGATTGTTCGCCTGTTGGGACAAGGCGGCATGGGCGCGGTGTACCAGGCTTACGATCGCGAACTGGAACGACAGGTGGCGCTGAAGCTGATTCGCAGCGATCTGGCGGCCAATCCGGAAATCCTGAAACGGTTCAAACAAGAATTGATATTGGCGCGGCAAATTACACATAAGAACGTCATCCGTATTTTTGATTTGGGGCAGGCCGACGGGTTCAAGTTCATCACCATGGATTACATCGAAGGCGAGGATTTGCAGAGCCTGCTTCGCCGCATGCTGGACAAGCGCGGCCGGGCGTACGTGATGGATTTCGGGATTGCGCGATCGACCTTGGCTCCGGGAATGACGCAGACCGGGGCGCTGATCGGGACGCCGGATTACATGTCGCCCGAGCAGGCGAAAGGGCAGACGCTCGATGCGCGGTCGGATTTGTTCAGCGTGGGCATCATTTTCTACGAGATGCTCGCCGGGCAAACCCCCTTCCTTGCCGACACCACAATGGGAAAGCTCTGGAAGCGCACGAATGAGCTGGCACGCCCGTTGGGAGAACTAGATAAGACGATTCCGCCGACACTCTGCGAGATCGTCCGGCGATGCCTGGAGATCGATCCGCACAAGCGGTTCGCGAGCGCGGCGGAATTATTGCAACAGATCGAAGTGTGGCAAGGACCGAAAGCGGGAACGCGTGTGTTGGTCCAGCGGGTCGGCGGTCTGCCCGCATACGTCAAATGGGCGGGGACGGGGCTTGCCGTGGCGCTGCTTGCCGCGGGATTTTTTCTGCGTTCGAAATTGGGGACACGTCTCGCAGCGCCGCACGCGCCGGTATCGCTGCTGATCGCGGATTTCGACAACAAGACGGGAGATCCGGTTTTTGACGGGACACTGGAACCGATGCTAGGAATTGCGCTGGAGGGCGCGCCGTTCATTTCCTCGTACAATCGCGGGCAAGCGAAAAAGGTGGCGGCCAGGATACAGCCAGGGGCGTCGCATATGGAGGCGGCGCTGGCGCAGTTGGTGGCCGTTCGCGAGGGAGTGAATGCGGTGGTGGCAGGCTCGATCCAGAAAGAACGAAGCGGCTACAAAGTTTACGTGACGACGCTCGATCCAGCGACCGGCAGGGCCCTGCTGAAGGAAGAAAGCGACGCTTCGAATAAACAGGATGTTCTTGCCGCGGCAGGAAAACTTGCGGAACGCATTCGCAAGGGTCTGGGCGACACAACGCCTGAGTCCGCGCAGAAATCCGCGGCAGAAACATTTACCGCAGGCTCGCTCGAAGCGGCGCATCAGTACGCGGTCGGCCAGGACCTGCAGCAATCCGGGAAATGGACTGACGCGATCAACGCTTATGGGCAAGCGGCCAAATCGGATCCTGATCTGGGCCGAGCGTACGCCGGGACGGCGGCAATGTACGCGAATCTCGGGAAGAATCAGGAGGCGGAAAAGTATTATCAATTGGCTCTGGAGCGGATCGACCGGATGACCGACCGGGAGAAATACCGGACACGCAGCGGGTATTACTTGCTGATGCACAATCAGGCGAAGGCGATTGAGGAGTTGTCGGCCTTGGTCAGCCAATATCCGGCGGATACCGCGGGGCATGCGAATCTGGCACTGGCCTATTTTTACGGCAGGAACATGAGCAAGACGCTAGAGGAGCAAAAGCGGGCGATGGAGATTACCCCGCACAGCCTGCTCCAGCGTGTGAATTATGCGATGTATGCGTTGTATGCGGAGGATTTTGACACAGCGGCGAAGGAAGCACAGTCGATCCTGAACGAGAACCCGAAGTTTGATCAGGCGCTTCGCACGCTGGCGCTGGCGGAGTTGGGGCGGGGGCACAACGAAGAAGCGCGGCAGAACTACAAGAAGCTTCAGGGGGTGGGCGCCTATGGCGCTTCGATCGCGTCAACGGGACTAGCGGACCTGGAATTGTACGAAGGCCGGCTCACGGAGGCGGCCGCGATTCTCGAGAGGGCCATCGCGGATGATCGTGCGGCGAAGGATGAGGAAGCTGCGGCCGATCGCACGGCCACGCTTGCCTTGACGGAGCTTGCGCGCGGGAAAACATCGGAAGCGGTTTCCGCTGCGGGAATGGCTGCTGCGGGAAGCAAAGAAGCGAGCGTGATTTATCGAGCGGCGCAAGTCTATGTGGCTGCGGGACAAGAAGCGAAGGCGCTGCAACTGGTTGCGCCACTTTCGCAGCGGCTGGAGACTGAACCGCAAGTTTATGCGAAATTGATTGCAGGCGAGGCGCGGCTCAAGCGTGCCAATGCACGCGAGGCGCTGAATTCATTTCAGGAAGCGCAGAAGCTGGCAGACACCTGGCTGGGGCATTTTGACATGGGGCTGGCATATCTTGCGGCTTCGGCGTACACGGAAGCTTCCTCGGAATTCGACGTGTGCTTGAAGCGGCGCGGAGAAGCTACTTCCGTTTTTCTCGACGACGTCCCTAGCTACCACATCTTGCCGGCTGTGTATTACTACCAGGGGCGCGCGCGCGAGGGATTGCATAGCCCGGGGGCCGCAGAGTCTTACAAGGCATTCCTCGCCATCAAAGAAAGAGGCGCTGGAGATCCTCTCGTCGCGGACGCCCGACGGCGCCTTGGCCAGCACTGAGGCAATTTCTCCTGTGCCGATTCTGAAGAGGCGGCGGCAGACAAGCCTTCGCCTCTCAGGAAGAGAACGCCGCGCTACGGCACCGGAACGTAGGTCAGGTTGTCCACGTTATATCCACTCGCACCACTTCCCGTGCCCTTGATAGTTACGGATGTAAACGGCGTGCTCGAAATCAACCCCACGAAATAGAACGACGAAGTATCGTAGGTGGAGCCGTTGCAGGCCGTCCCCACGGCCGTGCTGAGACAGTACGAGCCGGGCACACTCGTATAGGCATTGAAGAAGATCCCCGAGGCGATGACCGGAACAGGGAAAGTAACGGTGATACTATCCCCCTGAAGGAAGAAGCTGGGTGAACCGCCGCGCCGGGCAGTCAGACTCTGCGTGCCGATGCTGGCAAAGCTTCCATTGATGAGGCCGTCTACCCCCGCTGGGAAACTAGAGTAAGTCAGGCTATCCACAGTCGCCCCTTGCAGAATCACGCTTCCATTGGCAAGGGTTTCATATGTCTCCGTTGTCGAGGGAATCGAACCAAGAGCAGCAAAGAAACTGGCCGAACTTGTAAACGTCCTAGGTGTGAACCCGAGATTTGAGAGTGGATAAAAGATTTCAGCATTTGCCAATACGTTGGGACCGTTAAACCCGCCCGCGATCACTACGCTGCCGTCGGGCAGGAGGGCTTCTCTTCCTCCACCGTTGTTGCTAGTCAGGTCTCCGCCGGCACCAAAAGTACCAGTGGCTGGATCGTAGAGTTCGGCGTACGCAGTGGTGCCCCCTCCCACACCCTCGATGAGCACCAATCCATTCGGGAGCACGGTGTCGAAGTAGCGAGCGCGTGGCTGAGCCATGCTTCCCGTCGAGCTGAATGTTCCAGCCGATGGATCGTACAATTCAGCCGTTGCGGTTGTGGCTCCGCCACTAGTGATTTGCCCGCCCGCGACAAGGACTTTGCCAGTATTCAGGAGAGCTGATGCGTGGAACAAGCGCGCGGTAGCCATGCTTCCGGTCGGTACAAACGTCAGAGTCACCGGATCGTATAGTTCCGCACTAGCGAGGAGCGTAAGGTGAGCATCAAAGCCGCCGGTGATCAACACCTGACCATTGGGAAGCAGATCGGCGTGATGATCCGCACGTGGTGTGTTCATGCCCAATTCGGTGTTGGAAAAAGAATTCGTAGTTGGATGGAAGATTTCCGCGGTCCCTACGGTCGTCAAGGTCGTGGCGTTGTTGACGGAGTCGCCGCCAGCAATTAGCACTGTGCCATCCTGCAGGAGGGTGGCGGTATGTTCCGAGCGCGGGCTTGTCATGGCGCTAGGCAGCAAGGTGAAGGAATTGTCAGCGGGGTCGAAGATTTCCGCGGACGCTAGAGAGGTCGTGTCGTTGAAGCCACCAGCAATCAATACTTTCCCATTCGAAAGCAGAGTCGCGGTGAAGTCGACCCGCGGATCATGCATGTTTCCAATCGAGGCGAATGTATGAGTGGCGGGATCGTAGATTTCCGCGCTCATCAGCGCGCCCGTGCCATCTAGATTTGACGCGCCCCCGGCGACTAACACCTTCCCGTTGGGCAGGCTGACTGCCCGATGGTACTCGCGCGCCACTGTCAAACTGCTCGTGTCGCAGAAACCTTCGACGTTGAACGCGACTGAAGTCCCGAAAACGTTCGGTGCGGAACTGACAGTGGCTTTCAGCGTGTAAGCCTGTTGGCCCCGGTCGATCTTCAAGTCGTTAAAGCTTGCCTGACCCGTCTGGTCCGTCACTTGCGTCAGCGTACCGCTCAGAACGGCAGTAGAACAAGGCGGCGTACCATTGAAAGAAATCGTGACTGGGGCGCCTGGAACGACCGCTTCTTGGTTGTCAGTCACCCGAACCGTGATTGGGCTATTGCTAAGCACATGACCGCCTACCGAGTTGACCGGACTCGTTATGAAGAATATATTTCCGACGGTATGAACGGGCATCACGATGTTGATGCTATAGCTCTGCGTAAACACCTGCTGCGGGTTTGAGCGGTCGACGGCCCGGACGGTGAAGTTGGACGTGCCCGTCCCGGTGGGCGTCCCAGTAATCGTGCCGTTGTTGAAGTTGAGCGAGGCTGGTAACGCTCCTCCGATAAGAGAAATAGTGACAGGAGAAAGTCCTCCGGCGGGCACGATCGCCTGGCTGTAGAACGTGCCTTGCGTTCCGCCGGGAAGCGTCGCGGATGCCAGCGACAGAGGCGGAACGACGTGAATCGTGTAGCTCTGCGACGTGGTGTGCTGCGGAAATTGAGTTCCAATGGCAGTGTCTTTTACCTGGATCGTAAACGTAAAGGTTCCAGTGGCGGAAAGCGGGCCGCTGATTGCGCCGGTCGCGGTATTCAAGCTGAGGCCAGTAGGCAACGCTCCCACAGAAACGCTCCACGTGTCGGCGCCCGGGTTTCCACCCTGCACGGCGATACGCGCGCTATAGGAATTGCCAAGGATGCCATCGAGCAGCGTCGCCGTTGTGATCATGAGAGGCGGCACGGTAACCGGCGGAAAAATCGTCGCGCCGGGATTCGAGAGGACGGTTTGCGTGTTTACGGCCTGCGGGATGGTCACTGGAGTGATTGAGGTCAACGGATTGAACGGAGTAATTGCTGGCGTTGGATTTACAACGCGAAGCGTGATGTATACCGTCTCACCTGGGGCGAGGGTGACCGAAGCTTCATTCGGGGTGGGATTGGTAATGTTTGGATTTCCGAGTTGGGGATCCGTTGGGGTGTAGAGCTTTGGGTTGGTGATGTTGGCTACGGTGACCCAATGGGTTTCATTGGCGAGCTGGCAGTTGTTGGCGGCGGGCGTCTCGTAAAGCTTGTTGAGGATGAGCTGCAGGAAGACGCCGCCTGGCGGGGGAGCAAAAGTCGCGGTCTTCACGGTGTAGGTGGCGGTGGTGTTGCCGTTGTTGCTCATCGGGTAGATGACGTCCTGAATCGAACCGTTGGTTATGTCCGGATTGGTGATGTTGGGATTGGTGATGTTCGGGTTGGTGATGTCTGGGTTGGTGATATTGGGATTGGTGATGTTGGGATTGGTTGCACTAACGTTGGTGATGTTCGGGTTGGTGATATTCGGATTCGTGATGTTGGGATTGGTGATGTTCGGGTTGGTGATATTCGGATTCGTGATGTTGGGATTGGTGATGTTCGGGTTGGTGACTTCAAAATTGGTGATATTAGGATTGGTGATGTTGGGATTGGTGATGTTCGGGTTCGTGATGTTGGGGTTAGTAATGTCTGGGTTGAGAACCGCTGAAGAGCTCAGACCGTTGGTGACCACGGAACCGCCGATGGCGTTGATTTGCGCGACGTTCACGGTGACGCGTGCTTGAGGATTGCTGGAAGTAACAAAGACGCTGCGCGAGACCGAGGAGAACGCGGGAATCGTCAGGTCGAGTGTGGTTAACGGGGAGAATTGCAGGAACGAGGCAGATCCGCCCGTCGGCTGGTTCGCAATCGTAAAGCGCACGTTGAGCGGTTTGTTGGTGACGTTTTGCGCTTCCACGGCAAAGGCGCGCTGGAACGGAAACGTCATATTGTTAAACGTAGTGGTGCCGAGTTGCTTGGCATTTCCCGGGGCGCCAACGACGAGGCCGCCGGTAATCTGAGAAGTGTAGATGTTTTGATTGCGCATGCCTTCCTGGCCGGGCTTGCAACTCGCCACCGAACTGCCCGACTGGAACACACTCGTTGTGCCGATAGGCACCGCCGGGGTGTAGTTCTGCCAGTTACCGTCCGCGGGCGGCACGACGTCACGATTGTCGGTCCAAGAAGCATGGAAAAGCGGATTTACGCTTGGCGTGAAGTTATACGACCAAGAACTTCCATTGGGCACAAAAAGTGGTGATGGCACGACTTCAATGTAATCGCCGAGGAAGGGGACTTCTCCCGTCGAGAAGAGCGGCAGGTTCGGCACGTTAAACTTGAACTGTTCGATGTCGGGAGCGTTGGGGTTGACGCAGCATCCATAGGCGTATTGCGAAACGAGCACCGAGGGCCCCAAGGTCACCGTCGGGAAAATTCCGAGCTCGAGAACTCGCAAGTCCAGGGTGTGGCGACGCAAGGTTAGTCCGTTGTCATCGATGAAGTTGGTGAAAACTTCGCTCGAGACTGGACTTGGCGGCGCCAACTCGCCTTCGGGCAGAAGCGTTTGAGCATATCCCGTGGGGCTTGTAGCGTTCGGAGTGTAAAAGGCGCCGTAGTGGTCGAGGCGCAGGTCGTAGTAGAGGATGGTAAGCCTTCCGTTGGCAAAGGTCATCGCCGGCATGATTTGATGGCCGCGGCCGGAGGGATTGCTTTGGGCGTTCAGCGACGGATTGTCGACCATGATGGCGGGTGTCCAGTGCGCGCCGTCGATGGACCCTGCGAAAACGACGCGCGCATCACCACTGGCTGTCAATCCCCGGGCGGAAAAGGCCACGTAAACAAGCCCCAAAAAGTCGGTCGTGATCGCGGGATAAGCGTTCGTGCGAAACGATGTGCCAGTGGTTCCTTGATCGAACGGTTGAAAAGTCGAAATTCGGACCGGCGCGCCGAAACTCGTTTCGCCATTCGTGGATTGCGCGATCATGATGGCGTCGGGCACTCCCGTGGAGGCGAATTGACGCCATGCCACATAGACATTCCCGTTCAGGGGATTCACCGCGATGGCACTGCCCTGGCTGGTCGTGGTTCCGCTGTTGATCTGAATCGGAGAGCTCCAGGTTACGCCGCAGTCGGCCGAGCGCGTGAACATAAGATGGGTGGGAGTAGTGTTGTCTTTTGTGGCCGTCAAGAAATCGGTGTAGGTAAGATAGATATTGCCGGCGGGGAAGGATTGATGGACCGTAAGCGTGCCGCCGTTCGGACCGGTGCCGGGTTCGTTGGCGTTGAACGAACAAGTCATGGCACCGGAGCGCGGAATGTCCACGGCCATGGCGGGCTTGTCGAGGAATTGCGAACTGTTCCCCGTAGCGACGATGTGGGTGTCGATGTAAGTGATGGGATCGACGTTCTCATTGTTGTTCAGGTCGTTGTAGCGGGCCACGAAGATCGAGCTGAAGGAGCTCGCGGTGGTTGAACTGGTCGCGCGGTCGAAAGCTAAACCCGCGTAATAGAACATGCCGTTTGTGCCGGCCCGGACGACCGGATCGGAAGCCGCCTGGTACCGGCCGCCTAGAGCGCCGCTGTCCGTACACTGAGGAACGGCTTGCGGGCAGCCCGGGAGCAGCGTGCTCTGCCATGTCAGACCGCCGTCGAACGACTTGAACAATCCGAGCCAGGAATCGCCGGTTTCCGCACCGCCACTGAGCACCAACTCGAGATCTACGCTTCGATAGTCGTTCGATCCCGCCAGAATATGCATGGGATTGCGTGTGGAAACGGCCATGGAGGGTTCGTTCTGCCGCTGCAGAAAGGGGTCGCCCGTCGGCCACTGTGTGCCGGAAACCATGTTGACGTTTTGTCCCGCGACCTGAGCCACCGACGCCGATGGCATGAGCAAGGCGGATAAGACTGTGAACACGGCAAGGGCACAAATAGATTTGACGAACGGGATCATGCAAACTCCTAGGCTGAGGGTAGAGTTCCGGGACCGGTTCGATCCCGCCGGCAATCAGTCACACTCGCTTCGGACAGAGACGCTTGGCGCGAAGCGATTTGCCATTCGAATACTGACTCAAAGGTGGGTGAGACAAGCCACGTTTCGAGAATCCGATGAGTGGCAGTCTCCTGTGAAAGCCGGAGAAAGTCAAGTGTCCGTTGTTTTGTTTCTAGTGTTTCTGGCCGGGTTCCGCGAACACGCGATTAACGAAAGGCGTCTGGAGAATACCTGGGGACACCATCTAAGGGGTTCATCATGGAGAACAAGCCGGAGAGGTGGAGGACGGCGGGTGGTGAGTAATTTTTGCGGTCTAGTACTAGCCAGCAAATACAGGCAGCGCCTGGGAAGGTCGTGGCAAACCTAACTGTTTCTTAGATTTGGGGCCGTTCTCTGGAATTTGCGGTTGGTTGGATAAATGCAACTCGTTTTGGCTACCGGGGTTGGTGAAGGGGGGAAGCATGTTCAATCGACAGAGTGAAGCGATGGTAGATGGGACGCTGTCCCGGCTGAGGAGGTTTGTCCCCGTTGTGGCCTTGATTCTCTTGCTCTCCGCGGCAAACAGTTATGCCGACAATCGGGTGATGGGGGAAGTGCAGTTTGAAGGCGCGAGCAGAGTGGAGCGGGACTCGGGGGTCTGGATCGATGGACAGTATCTAGGCTATCTGAAAGAGCTAAGAGGCGACAAGAAGGTGATGCTGCTGCCTGGAGAGCATGAAATCAACGTCCGGCAGGCGGGTCTTGAGGACTTTGTTCGCAAGATTGTGGTCGAACCTGGTCGAAAACAAACGGTGCACGTGGCCATGCAAAAAAGCGTGGGATGGCAGACACCATCGGCAACGGCGACGTTGAAGCTGACGGTACAGCCGAATCGAGCCGCCGTGTTTCTTGACGAATGGTATGTAGGACATGTGGGCGAATTTGGCGGGAAGTTTCATTCGCTGCTGATCGCGGCGGGCAAGCATCGCATTAAGATTGAATTGCCGGGCTACCGGACGTTTGAGACCGAAGTAAACCTATTGGCAGGACAGAAATCGGAAGTAAAGACGGAGCTCGTGAAGGGCAGCATCGAACAGAACGATGC
>WNGI01020275.1_pt1 | contig 11987 bp, 16 predicted proteins | sample 5400621 | NCBI WGS metagenome assembly WNGI01 (sample SAMN13153374, study PRJNA577476) | soil metagenome | isolation source: 20 cm soil or saprolite under Garry oak tree replicate 1 | place: USA:California | collected 2016-06-15 | reverse complement strand
TCCTCATTGGAATTCTCGCGCTGACCAATATGGGCCTCGGTGACAAAGCCGCCGCGCTGGCTCTGGCCGAGCGCGCCATGGCCGTCACCCCGATCGAGAAAGACGCGGCGGATGGTCCCATTCCGATCGAGATCTTCGCTCGAGTGGCGGCGCGCATGGGGGAACCCGACCGCGCCATCGCCACTTTACAGAAACTGCTCTCGATTCCGTACGAGGGCGCACTCGCTGCAAACGTGCCGCTCACTCCCGCGCTGCTCCGGCTTGATCCGATGTTCGATCCGCTTCGGAATGATCCGCGCTTCCAAAAGCTCTGCGAGGAAAAGAAGCCGTGAACCAGGGCGGGTTGCTGAATTGAACGGTAGAAGGGCTGCATCCTCTCCTCGCATCCAAGTGCACTGAATCACCGGCTGCAAAGTTACAGGGGAGCAGGGTTGCGGGCGTCAGCGAGATCCATTCACGCCTTGCCATGAAAGACGATGGACGCGGGCCGGGTTTGGTCATCTTCGAGAATTGCAGACACACAATCAGGACGCTTCCAAGTTTGTGCTACTCGAAGACGCATCCCGAAGACGTTGACACCGACGCGGACGATCACTGCTTCGACGCGTTGCGGTATGGCCTTATGCACAAACCAGCTACGGCTCGCCGTGTCCCCGTTCATTTTTAGGCTGTCAGTTAAAAACAAAAAAACCAACCATGAGAAAGAAAACCAAAAAACAGCAAGGCGGCCTTTCGGGGCCACGCATGAGAATAATCAATCGACCGCCGGTGAGCATTGGTAAGGGCGTCGGTCCGGCGGATGGCGGCAGTCCGCACCGGCGACGGCTCGGCAGCGGACGTTGACCGCAACGTGAGCGACCATGCAGCGGGAATACAATCGCGGGCGACCTTCCGACGCAGAGACGCGGGAACAGCGGCTGCGGATGCTGCAAATGCGCGGCTGGACGCGGCTGAACGGCGACCGATGGCAGAGTCCTTATACCGGCATTTGCTTCGACACTCGGGGGGCGCTTGACGTTGAGCAACTGAGAGGGACTGGGCGAAGAAAATGCTGGCGGCGATACAATGAGCGGAAACGGCGTTGGTGATCTTGATAAAAAGTTCGGCGGTTGCGGCTACGTGTTCCGGTGCTTTCCCGGCGCGACGTGTGAAGTGTTGAAGTTTCAAGCTGGCCGAACAGTAGAGGAAATCGCAATTGTCCCGGCGCACGTTGGCACCGGCGGACGCCGATACGAACTGACGGTCAAGAAGTTTCACCTCATCGCGTTCGGTGCCACAGCCGACGAATTGACGGAACGCCTCGAAAAGCTGCCGACAGTGACGCCGTCTTATCGCGAATTGCTCGACGCGTGAACGGCCCCGGCGTTTTTATTCGAGGAACGCACACAGGAAGAGCCAGTTACGAAGCTTGGAGCGAGTTGCTCGACGTGTGGTGAATTTCGCGACCCGGGACGCTTTAATCAGGCAAAGCCTCTGTTGTCAGCCACTTGCGTCAGGCGAAACTAATGCAAGAACGTGATTTTCGGGGCCACGCGGCCCTTTTATTCAGCAAACGCTAGGTGTGGAGCCACTTACGCCGGGCGATACAAAAGTGCACGCGGAACGCCGCTAGAATCGCCGGAGCCGGTCGCCCGCTGTCTTGATACTCCGAAGGGGTGTCCGAAAAAGGTAGCAAGTTTAAATCCTACCTTGTCGCCGTCTTCTGGAAGGTTGTCGTAAGCCGGTTACGCTTTACGGCCCACGGCGCTTTGTGATTGAATCCCAAGAGTAGCGTCCAAGCTGTAATTAACTGAATGAGTATATTCGGCACGCCAGAAGAACGAAAGCGGCGCCAGCAAGAACAAGAAGCGGCGATAGCTGAGGCAAAGCAGAAAATGAAAGAAAAGCTGCTTTCTCTCTGGAACATGACCCGTCAGCTGCCAGCCCCGATTCAAGCCGCCTTGATTGGAATCCTTGGGATTATCATTGGTAACATGATGGGGCGAAATACCAGCGCGGCGCAGTTGCGCGACGCGCAGAATGCAAGCGCGGCACAATTTCACAGAGATCGCCTCACGCAAATCTATAGCGACTGCATGTACTACAGCTTCCGATTGGAAACAGCACTGTCTACCACGAAACAAGTTGATTGGAACAGCATCAAGGATGATGCGAGTCAGACGGTTCGTGCGGGTAACTTGCTCTGGGCATATCTCAAGAAACCGCAATGGGAACAAATGAATGAGGCGTTGACCGCGTTGCAAACCTATTCAATAGGGTACGCATACGGAGTACCTTCGAGTAATGATCGTGACCACCTTAGGCAAGCCGCTGGACAAATATATTTTGTTGCTCACATGTCCTACCAATACGATGGCCGCATTTTTGAGCGATGGAAAAGCTTAACTGAGCATGAGGATGAGGATGAAGACAACACCATTACGAAGTCCTCGCCGTCGCCGACTTCAGTTCAAGAAACGCCATCAGCCTCTCCTCAGTCCGCTCGATAAAGCGTTTGTTGCTCGCGTGCAAGGGCGACACACGCGCGCGCGAGACGCCTAACGAGTGGAGATAACCCACTTTTCGGCCTATTCTCAGGGGATTCTGGCAACTATGTGGCAACAACCGAAGCTGCTATCGTGTGGCGACGGATACAGAATCCGTCGGTCGTGTAACAACGGTTTGCAAGATGCGTTCGACTTAGGTATTTGGGAGCCAAACATGAGCTCACTTTTGGCGTTCGTTCTCAAGCTAGGAAAGAGAGCGGCAACGATGATTGCCGCATTGCTTGCGACGGCGCAGTTCGCCCAGGGGCAAGCTGTATTAACGGCTAACGAAGCACGAGCGGTTGCAATTTATGCACCGCGCCCGCAGTATCCGTATGAGGCGCGTTCGAAGGGCATCACGGGTAGCGGTGTATTTATGCTGAACATCGATCCGAAACACGGTTTGGTACGAAGCGTCACGGTAGTGCAGAGCACTGGCAGTCCGATACTGGATAACGCTGCGAGGGCGGCATTTAAGCAGTGGAGATTTAAGCCCGGCACGGGGTCAAAGGCGCGGGTGCCGCAGGCTTTTGTACTGCCCAAAAAGAGTCAAAAATAGTGGTTGCACGGGCACGATCTCTTGCGCCATCGCCGCGGCGGGTAATACTTCCTTCAACCACTGTCATTTGCGCATCGCCTCTTTCTTTTGGCGCGCCAAGAATTCCCGCAGCGGCTCGCTGCTCACAATCGGTGCAGTTCGCAAAAACTCTTTTATCTCGGCGTTGGATTTGCCCTGCATCGAACCCTGCATCGAGACGACTTTGGAGACCGGCGCTGGCCGAATGTTCCAATATCGCTCGGCCTCTTTCGGCCTGACGAGTTGGCGGTAGTGATTGAATATTAGCCCGCTGTCGGTGTGCCCCATTTCGAGGGCGAGCGCGGCGGCGTCTTTGAAGTGCGCCAAGTGATAGCTCGCGAAGCTGTGACGCAACGCGTTGTCCGGCCAATCGTCGATGCCCGCGGCTTCGCGCGCCGCGTCCAGTCGCTTTGGAAAGTTGTCAGGGGTCACGCTGCCTTTCTGTTTGCGAAATGGCAGCAACCATTCGCGGAGATTCGGCTGTATTTTTACGAAACGGCGTCTCGCCGTCTTGCTCTTTTGCGCCGTGACCTCGATCAAGTTGTCATCGAAGTGAATGTCCGACCAGTCCAACCGCTCCAACTCTGCGCGCCGCAGTCCGGCGAACGCGCCGATTGCCACGTACGGAAGCAACTCCGGCGAAGCGGCTTCGAGAAGGCGAGCCGTTTGTTGCACGGTCAAGATGCCGGGCGGCGCGTCGATCTCCTTCGCCTTCTGAGTTTCCGCCGCTGGATTGCTGGTCGTGTATCCGTGTTTCGCAGCATAGCTGAACATCATGACGAGCGTGCGCCGAAAGTTATTGCGCGTGGTTGGCCCGACCGCGAGCGCGCGAAGCCAGTCGTCGATCTCCTTCGCAGTGATCTCCGCGACCATCTTCCCGTCAAAGTCTTTGGCGAAACGCGGGAGCCGCGAGCGCAAATCTTGGACGTAACGCTTGCTCATGCCGTCCACTTTCTTCGCGGCGATTACTTGCTCGACCAATTTCGCGGCGGTGATGCTCCGTTCGCTCGCAGCCAAGTGTCGAACGAAAAACTCCGTCGCGTCTTTGATCGTCCTGCCGTACGCGCGCAGCCGCTCCGCGCACTCTTGCGCCATGACGCGCAGCGACGTTGGAAACTCTGCGCCCTCGCGCCCTGAGTTTTTTAGTTCGATGTTTCTGTTTTGAGCGAACGTGTCTCCTTCGTTCATCGTCTCGAAGAAAGCGCGTTTCCGTTTTCCGGCTTCGCGGTAGTTCACAACGAATTTCAGATGCGGACGGGCGCTGTCTCGGTATTTGCGGACTCTGATCTTGTGCCGTTTCATGCCTGAACTGTTGCCATCGTGTTGCCGCAAATACAAGCAAAATCTCGTGTTTTCTCGTTTTTATGTGTTCGAATGAGTAGGATGGCCAGACCCGCAACGCGCGACGTTTTTACCTATGAAAACGCGTTTTCAGAGGCACTGCGCCCGGCGCGGCTCGAACGCGCAACCTACGGCTCCGGAGGCCGTCGCTCTATCCAGTTGAACTACGGGCGCGAATGGATCCCGAACATTAACGCAATTTAATGAGTTAGCGATTCAAGGATTTGGCGGTTATCCAGCCGGTAAACCTCCAACTTGTGAAATCGCTAAATGACCCTGTGGGTGGTTGCAATTTTACCCATCCTGCCGGAAACTGTTCGCCCGCACGAGCGGGCGGGGAAGGGGAATTTTCATGAATCAGATCATTGATGCCATTGAGAAAGAACAGCATAAAGGCGAAGTGACAGCGTTTTCTGTCGGGGATAGCGTGCGGGTTCACACCCGCGTGGTGGAAGGCGATAAGGAACGGGTCCAGATATTCGCTGGCATTGTCATTGGCCGTAAGGGCCGGGGACTCAACGAAACATTCACCGTGCGGCGAATCTCCTATGGCGAAGGCGTGGAGCGTGTATTTCCGCTGCACTCGCCCCGCATCGCAAAAGTAGAGGTGGAGCAAAAAGGTCGCGCACGTCGCGCCAGATTAAATTATCTTCGCACTCGCAAAGGTAAAGAAGCGACGGCGGTAAGAGAGTGATCAGCGTGTGAGGCGTGAAAAGCTTCGCGGCTTTGATCTTTTTCTCGTCACGTATCACATGTCACTTGTCACTCGCGCAAATCTGCCAATGATTTGCACAGATGTATCGGCGATGCGGATTTCGTTACGAGAAAAAACTGCGCGGCACCGGTGTCGCGCGTATTGCTGGGATTGATGAAGCTGGCCGGGGGGCGTTGGCTGGCCCGGTTGTGGCCGCTGCAGTAGTTCTTCCTGAAAAATTTCGTCACCGTCGTCTAAACGATTCCAAGCAGCTTGCACCGGAATTGCGCGAGGAGATCCATTCGGATCTGGTGTCTAATCCCGAAGTCAGATGGACGGTTGGCGCTGTCGATTCCGTTGAGATTGATCGCATCAACATTCTGCGCGCGAGCCATCGAGCGATGCGCCTGGCAATCACAGCACTGAGCGACCCGCCCGATCATGTTTTGATCGATGGACTGCCAGTCATTCCTTTTCCGCTTCCGCAGACTGCGATTATTGACGGCGACTGCATCAGTCTGAGCATCGCTGCAGCGAGCGTGATCGCCAAGGTAACGCGGGACCGAATGATGCGTGACTTTTGCGCCCAGTTCCCGCAGTATTGCTTCCACCAACACAAAGGCTACGGAACCGAACTGCATCTGCTGAAACTCCATGAATTCGGCCCTTGCCCAATCCATCGCCGATCTTTCGAGCCGGTGGCACAACCGCTTCTCGCATTGGAGGAAGTCGTCCAAGTCCGGTCATCTTCGGCGAGGCGTTCTCGGCGAGAAGTTGGCGTGTCGCTATCTCAAGCGTAATGGATACAAAATCCTCTTCTGCAATTTCCGCGGTCGCAGCGGCGGTGAGATCGATGTTGTGTGTCGTGACAATGACAGGGGCTCTGGCCTGGCTGCGAATGCTGGATAATCCCGATATTCTCTTCCGATTCGACGTTGTTGAAGTGATCATCGCGGACGACGGGAAAGCGCGTGTCGAACTAATCAAAAACGCATTTCCTCTCTCCAAACCGTATCTTTACTGATTTGCGGAGTAACTCAGGCATCTTGCCTGATGGGTCTTGCGGGGTTTGAGCCTGCAGACTTGCGGACAAGATGTCCGCTCGACTTGTCAGGCAAGATGCCTGAGTTACGCTTGCAATCGCGTCCTCGATGGAGACCTATTCATTCGCTCAGCGCTGGACAATCGCGCCGTCGTTAGCAAAATCTTACTGTCCAATCATGTCCGATCCCATCCTCGTTGCCGAATCGAAGGAACAAATCTTTTTGCTCCCCAAAATGGCGAACCGCCACGGATTGATCGCCGGCGCCACCGGCACGGGGAAAACGGTCACACTGCAGACGCTCGCTGAGAATTTCAGCGCCCGCGGCGTGCCGATCTTCATGGCGGACGTGAAAGGCGACCTCGCGGGCCTCAGTCAGCCGGGCGGAAACAATCCCAAAATCCTCGAGCGCGCGAAGGAGCTTAAGATCGACAATTTCACTGGCGAAGCCTCTCCGGTGGTGTTTTGGGACGTGTTCGGCGAGCAAGGCCACCCAGTGCGCGCGACCATTTCGGAAATGGGCCCACTGCTGCTTGGGCGCTTGCTTGAGTTGAACGACACCCAGGAAGGCGTGCTCAACATCGTTTTCAAAATCGCCGACGAAAATGGATTGCTTCTGCTGGACCTCAAGGACCTGCGTTCGATGTTGCAGTACGTCGCGGACAACGCCGACCAGTTTAAAACTCACTACGGGAACATTTCGGCCGCCAGCGCCGGAGCGATCCAGCGCAATCTGCTCGCACTCGAATCGCAAGGCGCGGACAAATTTTTCGGCGAACCCGCACTCAATCTCGATGACTTGATCCAAACACAAGGCGGCAAAGGAGTGATTAACATCCTTGCCGCCGATAAATTGATGGAAAAATCGCCAAAGGTTTACGCGACATTTTTGCTTTGGATGCTCTCGGAGTTATTCGAGAATCTTCCGGAAATTGGTGACCCGGAAAAACCGACGCTGGTTTTCTTTTTTGACGAAGCGCATCTGCTCTTCGCGGACATCGCACCGACGGTCCAACAAAAGATTGAGCAGGTGGTGCGACTGATTCGCTCCAAAGGCGTCGGCGTTTATTTCGTGAGCCAAAATCCGCTCGATATCCCTGATGTTGTGCTGGGTCAGTTGGGGAATCGCGTGCAGCATGCATTGCGGGCGTTTACCCCGCGTGATCAAAAAGCGGTGAAAGCCGCTGCGGAAACCTTCCGGCAAAATCCGAAACTGAAAGTCGAGGCGGTGCTTACCCAACTTGCGGTTGGCGAAGCGCTCGTCTCGATGCTGGACGAAAACGGCAGTCCACAAATTGTCGAGCGCGCAAAAATTGTGCCTCCGCGTAGTCAGGTCGGTGCGATCACGCCAGATCAACGAAAACAGATCGTAAATTCCTCGGTGCTTGCCGGCCACTACGAGAAGGCAATTGATCGCGAATCGGCTTACGAAATACTGCAGGCTCGAGCAGGGGAAAAAGTTCAAACGGCCGGGGCTCCACCTGTGGCAGCGGGCGCCCCAGCGGGCGAACAAACCAAACCATCGATGCTTGCGGAGGCTTTGGGAACGGTCACAGCGGCCTTTCAACCAACAATTGGGCCGCGTGGCGCGGTTCGCGATTCACTTGCGACGTCAGTGGCAAAAAGTGCAATGCGCTCGGCAAGCAGCCAGCTTGGGCGCCAGCTTATTCGCGGAATCCTCGGAGGAATTCTCGGTGGCAGCGGCAGCCGCCGGCGATAGCTGCCCTCTAGCCACGGCCTTGTGGGCCGTATCAGAAGGTCGGACAGCGACGTGGCTAGAGAAAAAATCGCCGGGCGCTAAAGACCCGGCGATCTTGTTTGCCTTTGATTATTTCTTTTTCGGCTCACCGGCGGGGCTGGCGCCTTCTTTCTTTCCGCCGCCCTTGCCTGCCTTCACTTCCACTTCCGTCGCTGACATCGTGTAGGTGATCGTCACTTTTTCGCCGACCTTAAGGTCGCCCGTGACCTTGGTATTCGCGTCTCGATTGATTTCCCAACGGTCCTTTCCCTTCTGGACGGCAATTATCGTGTCCGTCACTTCCAGAACTGGCCCGGTAACCTGATAGGTCTTCGCTCCCGCGGCGAAAGCCGCATTGGTGAGCGCCAGACTGGCAGCTGCTAATAAACTAAATGCTGTTTTTATATTCATAGTGACCGATTAGACCCATTCCTGTTGTCTCTATTCAAGCGTTTTTAAGGAGAATCCTGCTAAGTCTGGCGGCGCTGTTTGCAGTCGAGGTCGTTGACCGTGGACATCAGTCGTTCGGATTTTCTTCCCTCGTTGCTCTCCTATCTTTTTCTCGATTTCGGCGCTGCTGTCTTTGGACACGAGCCTTCTTTCCTTTGATTATCGATGGACTGGCACTGTACCGTGACTGGCTGTCCGGCCGAACACGTGCCGGTAATGATTGTACTCCCGGTGCGCTGGATTATATCGTAGTACTTTCCATCTGCTTCCTGAACCGTAACCTGAGTGTTCGTACACGAGCACACCGTCCCTTTAATTGTCAGCGTTCCTTGTTGTGTGAGTGAAGCACAGCCCAACACGCATCCGACGGCCACTGCGACGGTTAACATTTTTATTTTCATGCCACCATTAAACCGCGGTATATCGTTTGAGTGCAAGCTTTTTACTCGCTTCTCGTTAGGCAAAATTCTTCCTAAGGGGCATACTCCGCCTACCGTTACACGAATTGTGGCTGGGGTCGCTGACTGCAGTTCCGGCGGCATTGGATGTTTGATGTAGAGCATTGTGCCGTTTGGCCGCTAGCCAGTTAGCGGTTCCGACATCTCATTCACGCCAATACGTAAGGTTAGTGGCCCGACAGCCTTCCGTATTTGCTCCGGTGGTCCCCACGCATCGCGAAGCTGATCACTGATTTCTTGCAATGGATCGGCGCCTGTCGCGGCAATGGATCGCTGCGTTGCAGACCACGTTCCAAGATAGCCGAGTAAATGATCGAGACTCCACTGTGCTTTCATTTCGAATTTCGGCGGGGCAATCTTGTGAAACGGGAACGGGAGATCGGCGAAGGTCTCAAAGAGCTTTCGCTCCGGCGGCCAGAAAGGCCCAACCACGTCGTAATAGTATTGATTCACAACTTCATCGATCGCAGGCTCGATCTTTAGCAAGTTGTAAGCCGACGCAGCGAGAATGCCGTCATGTTTTAACACTCGCCGCGCTTCGGCGTAAAAACGATCCAGATTTAACCAGTGCAATGCCTGCGCAACCATGACCAGATCAATCGTCTCTGATTGGATGCCGCTGTTTTCTGCCGGTGCGACGCCATATTCGACACGCTCGTGTTGTTGGGCATTCGCAATTTGTTTCTCGCTCGCATCGGTTGCCATCACGCGGTCGAACACCGCTGCCAATCCAACTGCCGCTTGTCCGTTTCCCGTGGCGCAATCCCACGCGAGCTGACGACTTGGCGCGACGCTTCCCAGGTAAACGAACAGCTCCTGCGGGTAACCTGGTCGAAAGATCGCGTAATCAGCAGCCTGTTTCGAAAAATGATCTTTGAACGTCATACCAGCCTCCGCTTTGCGGCCGCACGCCTTGGTGAGCCGCTTCCTCTCATCCACGTCATCATCGGCCCTTTGTCATTCCGAGGGGAATCGAGGAATCTCTCGCTTTTAGGGTTGGCCTTTCGCCGATCATAAGCAGCTTGCGGTGGGTGAGACCGTCGTTTGGGAGGGGTCCGCTCAGTCGCGTCCCATCATTTGGGACGATAATGACATCGTCCCTCCACGTGGTCTATTCACCTAAGGCGTAGGACTAACAGCCGGCACCTCTTTTTTCTGCGAACCGGGCGCTGCGCTCGAAGTGACCGGAGCTACAGCTTCTTCGGCGGCGGCTTTGAGTTTTGTAAGGGCACCGGCATCAACCTTTGCCGCGCTCATCGTGTATGTGATCGTGACCTTTGCTCCCACTTTCAGTTCGCCTCTGACCTTGGTTTGCGGGTCGAGATCAATTTCCCATCGCTCCGCGCCTTTCTGAACGACGATCTTCGTGGGCGTGGTCTCGAGAACAGTTCCGGTGACTTCGTATGTCTTAGCGCCAGCGGCAAAGGCTATACCGCAAAGAATAAAATTCGCAGCTGCGATTAAACTAACTGCTGTCTTCGTTTTCATTAGATAAGAACGCCTTCTTGTATGAGGAACGCAAGATTTAACGAAGATTCGGCTGTAGAGCGGCCATACTGACGGCAGCGAACATCGCCGCCTTACATTAATCCGCGAACCCGCTTCACTCTTTGGGCGGCTCGGGCATCGTTCTCAGCCCGACCCGCGCGAGATATTCATCCGCTTGGAGCAAATCTGTTCCAGCGCGTTCGATGATCTTCAGCAGATTATCCATCGACGAAACTTCCTCGAGCTGTTCAGTTAGGAACCATTGCAAAAAATTAATCGTGATGTAATCACTCTGTTTTCGCGCAAGCTCGACAAGACCGTTGATCTGATTGGTGACATGAATCTCCTGATCAAGCGAAAGTTTCACCGCGTCGCGCGCCGTCTTAAATTTTGATTTCGGCGCATCGATCGCCGGAATCGCCACCCGTCCGCCGGCGTCGACCACATATTTAATGAAGCGCAGTGCATGACCTTTTTCCTCTTCCGCTTGTCGGAAAAAATGCTGCGCAAGTTGGGGCAATGCTTCCGTCGCAAAATGCGCCGCAATCGCATAATACTGCAACTCCGCGCTGAATTCGTACCCGATTTGCTCGTTTATCGCATTGATGACTTTTTGACTGGTTAGCATGAAAACCTTTCGGTTGATGTAATCCTTGTCTTAGCGCATGTATTGGCGGTGATCAATGAGAGGAATGACGCATCGCGTCAGACGCGATTCTTCCCCAATCGAAGCACTCGATAGGATGGAAAGAGGCGCACATTGGATGTCGAGTGTCGAAAGGGACATTCGTTCCGTTCCTGCTTATGCCGACTTCTATTATCTAATCCGTCGATTTCTCACTACGAAACCTTCCGGTAATTTCGCGTAGGGATTGATTCTGTTGTTCCCAGCGCGACTTGAGCATCCCCCCGAAAGCATTCGGGGTTCAAAATAGTCGACGACCGTTCACGGTCGCATGAAGAAAAACGACATTCGTGTTGTTTCCGCCCCGCTTAATTCGTTTTATGGCGGACGGCGTTCCGCCGCGCCGTGTTCGAGTAGGACGTAGAATGCAGGAATGTAAAAACCCCACTGAGATAACCCAGTGGGGTTTTTAGTTCTGGCGACGTCCTACTCTCGCACGGCCTGTCGCCGTACTACCATCGGGGCTGCAGCGTTTCACTTCCGTGTTCGGAATGGGAACGGGTGGAGCCACTGCGCTAGGGTCACCAGAGTGCGATGCCGGACTGGCGGCGTCGCCGCTTCGCGGCCAGCAAGCCGGTACCGAACTCTGGAGACGATGTCGATCTTGGAAAGAACTATCAGCTATCAACAATCAACTGCTGCCGATCCGCTGACATCTACATACAGGAGTTCATTTCGGCTGAGACAGCCGACGGTACAACCGAGCTTCGTTTTGTTTTTTAGATCATTTGATCTTCTCTGTATGCCGTCGTTCGCCGAGGCGAACGACGGGTTAACAGAAAAGTAAATGATCAAGCCGAACGGGTTATTAGTACTTCTGAGCTGAACACATTACTGTGCTTACACCCGAAGCCTATCAACGTGGTGGTCTACCACGACCCTTCAGGGAGATCTCATCTTGGGATAGGCTTGGCGCTTAGATGCTTTCAGCGCTTATCCTTTCCGAACATAGCTACCCAGCACTGCCGTTGACACGACAACTGGAACAC
>WNGI01004901.1_pt1 | contig 11987 bp, 6 predicted proteins | sample 5400621 | NCBI WGS metagenome assembly WNGI01 (sample SAMN13153374, study PRJNA577476) | soil metagenome | isolation source: 20 cm soil or saprolite under Garry oak tree replicate 1 | place: USA:California | collected 2016-06-15 | reverse complement strand
GTTCATAGGACGAAGCTGGATTGAGTGCGGCTCCTACACGCAACGTTACCTCGTATCCTGCTATCACGGCTGAGTAGAAGTCAGCAGGTTGTGAGCCAATTTGCTCCGCGAGCGCAAGGACAGCAGGGAATACAACTACACCGGGATGTAGTGAAGAGCGGTTCTCAACGTCATCCATCTCCAATCCATGTGCGGCAATGCCGTTTGCAAGTGAGGCCCACGTTGCCTCAGCCCGTTCTTGCCTTCCGAAAATTGTTGCAGTTTTAGTACTTCCTATAGCCATTTGCTCCAACATCTGATAGCCAGCAAGGCTAGATGGAAGGGTAGAGCCGCGAAGAGTGACTGCAAGATGATCAAGCAGTAAGAAGCGTACGCGTTCGCGCACTGTTTCTGATAGATCTTTATATTGTAATCGAGCGCAAAAACGAGCGAGATCAGCTGTTGGGTGATTTGCCATAAACATGCTCCTGGTTGTCTATTTGCTTAATGTAGATTTTTAAGAGAGTGTAGCATATTTCATTTTCGGAGGGTATCTTCGTGGGGAGTGTCTTATGGAAGAGCAGGATTGCGGCGCATTACACTATAGCAACCTTTTCAGGATGGGCTTCACCAATTTTCTGAGCTACGAAAATGATACAAAAAAGCAGCTTACCTTTGCGGAGAGTCATGATATAGCCATCGAGACAGGAATCGAACCCGCAAATTTTCAACTTCGCCCAAATCGCCACCAGCTGCCTCTTTCATTTGTTTTGATACGATGGCAATTGGCGCAACGGACCTCACACTTAGCGATTTCTTTTTCCATGGTAGACCACGAGACAGCATTATTCAGTTGCCCAGCTATATTAGCAGACTTGTTGCCGCGTACATGGTCAAACTCAAGAACGCGCACATCAGTTTCACCGCAATCAACACAGGGATGTTCGGATAAATAGGCATATAGTCTTTGCCTGTTTTCAGTTTTCACACGAGCGTTACGGGTGAGAGCACGATCAAGATAGTCCTGCTTGTTATTTCGATAGTGATCTTTATTAGCGGTGGCCTGGCAGTATTTACACCATCTCTGGCGTATACCACGATCTTTGTATTTCCAGCGGAAGTCTTTCTCAGCATCTCTTTCTTCACCGCAACCTGGACAAATCTTTTTCAATGGAAAACTGTTCCTCCGGGTAAGATATTCAAGTACCCTCACACGTATTCTTCTCGCATGAGATATTCTAACTATATTTCTCCCGGTGTATAGCAGAGTTGGCAAAACATCAGTACTATTCGGTTATCAAGAAAGTTTTAGGACAAAATAAAAACTCCTGAACTTTAGCTGTTCAGGAGTTTTAGCAGGGGAGACAGGAATCGAACCCGCAACCTGCCGTGAACCGAACCGGACTTGCACTTTTCAATGCATCCGGCTCTCCAGAAGTCTCTCGTAAAGATTGACTTCCTGTATCCCTTCCCCGTGTCCTGAACATTACTTCAGGTGTTTGAGTACTATGGATACTCCGTCGCCATGCATCTTTCGACGTTTAGGCGATCCCCAGGTTACGCGTCTGTTCTGGTCCGAGTGTAGGTGCCCTTTTCGTCGTTTCTCTCAGGAGAAGCGTTTGCCAATCCTCCAAAACACGATTGACAATCCTGAATAAGTGAGTCACGACTGGGATTCAGGCAATCCAGCTTTCACCATACCCGGCCTAGCTGCCTGGATATCTTTTCTGTTGAAACAGGGATAACCAGACTTTTCGAGCCATGCTGTTGTCCCTTTACCCTTTCGGGATCAGGTCAGACTCGCGCTTTAATCACTTTCGCCTCAGTGATACTGCACTGACACAGTAAGAACAAACCCGCCGCGAGGGCGCACGTACTTTGGAGACGGCTGCTCTGCCAGTTGAGCTACTCCCCTAAAATGGTCAATCAGTATTCACGTTAATGAGTACTGATGGCGGAGAGGGAGAGATTCGAACTCTCGGAGGCGTTTCCACCTCAGCGGTTTAGCAAACCGCCGCACTAGGCCACTATGCGACCTCTCCGTACAAAGTCTCAATTGGATGACCAATGAGATTAATCGTTTATTCCAAATCATGAATAACCTTAGCAACCCAGACACATAATACCAAACCGTAGAAGGTACGTCAAGCGTTTTTGAGACCTACTCTACTTTCGATACGTGTTTGATGATGGGTCAGGTCCATGGTATATTGAAGATAATCTTGTGACGGAGACCCCCGTGTTGCTGCAGAGGACTTCGGTTACATCTACCTCTGGGACGAGTACCACATTGTTTACCGTTTCGACCACATACTCAGAAGGGCAAAATAGTGCGCCAACAAGCGCTCAACTGTTTATCGATACCATAGCTTATCCGATGTCTAGGGTGACACTGTGTGACTATTCAAACTGTCAAGGACTCTTCTTGATAATTGAACCTCGCCTCAATACATTATCACTGCTTCAAATTCGCCGGGAATTGGTACGTTGAGACATCGTCGGGTTTGGGATTGGGCGTGCCGTACTCGAGTGTCACGATGTCGTGTGATGACAGTGGTACTTCTGTATTTATAGGAGCAGAAACAGTGCCTGTAAATGGCTGCCCGTTCACAAATATTTTCCAACCTGTAGGTTGAGTTAACTCTGGCGGAAAGTTCAGTTTAGCGAAACCAACATGCCAGATGGTGAGAAAGTCATCTAATGCCAGGTTAGACTGTTTCTGAGGAGCTTCTGTGTGGATGATACCATCACTTGTATGACTGTTCATCCAGTATAAGCAACTCCCATCAGAAGCGATGCCTATATTCTTTGGAATGGTTACAAACTTGCCATTTATGTAGATTGTAAGGTGTATGTGAATGTGATAGGCGTTCTGTGCTGTATCACAGGGTATGTTGTTTATGGGTGGGTAGGCTGTATTATTAATAGGGTCTGTTTGGATACGTAAGAAGGTAAATCCCATTATACCTAGTAGTAATATGCTACTGGCTATCGTTCCCCATAAGATTAAGCGAGCACGTTGGCGCTGTTTGCGCCGTTTCATGCGTGCTGCGCGACGTTCAATGCGCAGTTGTTCTTCTTCTGTGTAAATTTCTGGGATTGCCTGTTTGCTGCTCATGATATTTTCCTACTATTTTGATTTCATACTATGCAACGGGATAGACAAATTGAGGTAACTATAAATAGGAATGGAAGTTTGATTGCAAGTTGTTTCTGTAGGACCGCTCGTCATTTGTTGGGCTTAGTTTAGCCATCCCTGGCTCTTCAATCGTCCCGGCGATTTCCAGGTGTAGCAAATAACCCCATTTGTACCTGCCGTTTAATTGACTCGATATTTGGATCATCTGGAGTCATTTTAGTAGGCTCACTAGTGAGACTTGAGCTTCCTCCCTCAGACTGTTGCAGTAAATGAGTATATGGTGAAACTTGCAATTTTTGCGGCGATGGAGGTGTGGATGCAACTGGCCAGGGTGGTGAAACAGCCATTGAACCATTATTTGCTGGAAAAGGCATACTGCCAAATTGATTGTTTTGCCAGGACATTGGATTACTTTGCGTAGGTCCGACTGTGACAACGATGTCTATTGAACGGGCTTTTTTGCGTCTGATAAATAACGCAATAATCAAGATAGTTGCTAAGAGGGCTAACACACCTATTATGCTGCTTATGAGCACAATTCTTGTTGATTGGTTTGAGATAGAATCGTTGCTGGTAGTACCCGAAGATGGAGTTTGACCTGTATTTGTATTTTGTGAACCTGCAGGCGCGGTAGCACCAATAGTCGGTGTCAAGATAGGCGTAGCAACTGCAGTTGTTACTGCTGTAGGCGACAGATGTTGCGTTGGTGTTGGGTCGGATGCTGGAAGGGGAGTTGGCGACGGGGTAGGAGTTGGAGTTAGAGCATTATAGGTGAAAGTTACAGATGAACTAAGTGTTGGCTGTTGACCTCCAACGTTAGCCACAATTTTGTAGTAACCACTTGCAACTGTATTAGGTATTAGAAATGTTCTCGAAATAAGGCCATTGCTGTTCGAAACGGCTGGTGTAATTGTGAATATACCATTGCCATTTGTAGTCTCCCAGAACAAGTTCACTGTCGTGCCTGTTGGAAAATAATTTGATCCTGTGATCGTTGCCTGTTGTACTCCTGTCTGTATGGAAAGAGAAATGCTTATTTGGGGTGATGATTCTGTTAGCACTGTGTAAGAAGTCTTCGCGACGGCCGTTGTACTTCCAAAAGTAGCACATATTGAATATGAGCCTAGCGGTGTACCATTTGGCAGATGTAACCAACCACTAAATGAGCCGCTTTTGAATGTACTTGTCTGAGCATCTGGAACAATTGAGCAGTAGGATGCAATCATATATCCTAAGGATACCTGCTCACCATCAGATTCGGGCCAACCAGAGCCGCTTATTGAGATTGTGGCTCCCACTGGTCCAGAAGAAGGACTGCTACTTACGATCCCAATAATAGATTCTCGTGCCGCATGTACTGGTGCAGCAAATCGTGTCGTTGAATAGTACACAACTGAAAGACAAAATACTACACTTGTGGCAAGGCAGACGCCGCTTGCAAGTCTCGCACCGTGCTTCATTACAAAAATCCTTACCAATGTGTTTTACAAATGAAAACACATCTAGGCACCATCGCAGTTACCTGGAATTTTCTTTCCCCCGTATATCAAGTGTAGATGGGGCAGAGTTTATACGTCAAGAAAAAGGGTAATATGTACTACCTCCGAAAATCTTCTGAAATCCCGTTTATTGATATTAGGCGTGTGCGGGAATGTATTAAGGCTGTCGGCAAAAAATTACTGACTGTCGCTCAAGTTTAGATCAATACGATTGAACTGTAGTGAAAGAAACAACTTATGCAGACAGATTTTTGGTTGACTGAGGAAATTGATTACTCCGAACGATGCCCTCTGTGTAGTCAACCATTAAAAAATGGATCAACCACCTGCTCCTCTTGTGGTTTCTCAACGAAATCTCCAACAGGTACGTCTGTTTGGATTGATCCTGCAGTCTATGGGTTTCCACTTTCTTCTTCACAGAGACAGTCCCAACAAGCTCCCCAAGAAACAGGGTGGAGATATGCTCGTGGATTGCCACAGGCACGAAGACATCCAAATCCTATTACTCCTATTCCGCCACGTGCTTCTGCACAACCTTCTAATGCTACCCCTGGTTCGATTGTGAAGCCATATAGGCGTCAGAAAAATGCCACTTCTGGCATAGAAAAGCAGCGAAAAGCGGATCATAGAGGTGCTCCACACTCTGCATTTGAATCTTCAGCGCAGGTTGAAGCACATAAAAACTCAACTGTTTGGGAATATGAAACACCTGCCTTTCAAGTCTCAAGTAGTTTGCCAACTCTTTCATTATTGATATCTGAAGAGCCTACGCAATCCGAACTTGAATCTCGAGGTAAAGTAACACGTCGTTTGTCTCGTATCGATGAGATTACGACAGTTCCCCCACTACATGTAGATTACTCAATCAAATCCTCCAAAACCCTGGTTCCTGTAAATTCTCAACTTGATGTGACCTCCTTTAATAGATCTGGCCAAACTAGTACTAATATTCTGTCCTCCGAAGAAGTCGACACAACCTCCTGGACAGCAGGAAAGGCATCAAAGTCACCACATGCACGACTGATTTCCAGCCGAAGTAGGCGCAAGAATCCTCATATGGCTGTTTCTCTTAATCCTATTGATCGTGTGAGGTGGTGGCTGCTACGTCCTGGGCATATCGAATTTGTCTTATGGCTCGGAGGAACGATTTTATTAGTCGCTGTTACCTGCATGCTTTTGCTTGTTACTGTATTTAGCTTTGAGTGGATCACGCCTGGGATTATCAGTCATACATCGACAAACACATCCGGAACTTCGACAGGATCAGGGCAACAGTCAACAGTAGTTGCAACACCAGAAATGGTCTTGATGCGTACTGATACAGGACTGATATTGCCAGGGCAACTCATAGGTCTTCATGGTCAAGGATTCAGTCCCCACGGCTATATTACATTTCTATTTGATGGCACTGAGCAACTCTTTGATCAAAATGGCAAATCCGATTCAACGCGGGCAAATGCGCAGGGTGTATTTTCCACGACCGTAGTGCTAAATAGTAATCTTCCCTGGCAGCCAGGAACACATTTTATTTACGCGCAAGATATTACAACGAAACGTATGGCAAAACTTACAATTATCCTTGCTCCAAATCCGATTGGTAAAGGTGTGCCCAGCACGCCTGTGCCCTCCTATCCACCTGTTCTTAATCCGCCTGCTCTTACTCCAATTCCGAGTGTTACAGGTAGTCAACCAACACCAGTACGGCTAACACCTGTCCCTGTCACGCCTACTCCTCATCCTGTTACTCCTACACCAACAGTGGGAACGACGCCAACTGTGGGAACAACGCCGACAGTGGGAACGACACCGACAGTGGGAACGACACCAGGTGTGACAACAACAGCCGGTTCAACGGTAGGTTCAGGGCTAGGTAATGCATTAGACCATTCTGGAGACATTTATTTGGGGAAGCAATTGACACGTCTAAGTCCCTGGGTGTGGCTGATGATAGCTTGCTACTGCCTCTCAATGGTACTATTAGGACTCGCTGGCATTCTACATAAACATCATCAATGATATACTGCCTCGTGAAAGTATAACTGAGTCATTTGAAATATGAAGCCTTCTAGAGACAGGGTATATTTGTTCTTTAGCAATCAGAAAGGCGGCCACAAGGTCGCCTTTCTGATTGCTTTTTGAAATTTGTTCACGAAATTTAATGAATATTTAACCAATAGAATCACAATCTTGATACCTTTAGAGTCTTTTGCGAATAGTAGAGATACAAGATAATAAAATGCGTTTCAAGAAGTCAGGTCGCTATCCACTTATGGCACCCAGGGGGGTAGCGATGTGATTGGCTATATTAGTGGATAGACAGGGCAAAATAATGTTAAATACGAGAAAAATTATACTGAGTCTTTTAGCGCTTTTGATGTTAATAGGTAGCGCTATTCTGGCTTTGAGTATGACTGGATATGGCATGTATTCATCATATGCGCATCAATTATATTCGGTTACAGCACGGGATTTCTATATTCCTGCTGGTCAAGATCCATGGGGAACTACATTCGACAGCAACGGGCATGTCTGGCTGGCTATCCCCAGTTGCGATCCTGCTCCGACTTGTAACTCAAATACGCCAGCGGGAAAGATTGCGGAATATAATCCGTCGAATTCGAGTTGGATGAATACTTACCAATTACCCTCAGGATATGCTCAAGCACTCTTTCTGGCATTCGATTCACAGGGGAGATTGTGGTTTCCAATGCCAATGAATAACTCTATCGGGATGTTTAACCCTGGCAAAAATACGTACCAGCAGTGGGCTGTTCCAACGGGAAATGCTGGGCCGTGGGGAGTAGCTGTTGACCTTAACGGAAAAGTTTGGTTTACAGAGCATTATACGAACAAAATTGGCCGCTTTGATCCGGTCACTCAGAAGTTTTTGGAAGTGTCTACTCCTGCGTCGAACAGCCACCCGTATGGTATTGTAATAGATGCTTCCAACAATGTATGGTTCGCTGAAAATAACTCGTCAGTTGCGCTCATTGGAGAGTACACCTCAGGGGGGAAGTTGCAGGAGTTTAAGATTCGCAACAGTTTGGTGAGTGGATTGACGCCTCACCTGATTACGGTAGATCCAGGTGGGAATATCTGGTGGACTGAGGGATGGGTTGGCATGATAGGTGAGTTAAAAGTCGCGCAGGCTGTACCTGGAACGAATAAGGGTGTGACAGAGTATGCCTATCAGAAAGTCTGTGGCAATTGTAGTACCCATACCTCTGGTATTAGTGTTGATAGTAATGGGCTAATCTGGTTTGATGACGCAGAGCAAGGAATCTTTGGATCTTTTCCTGATAGCGGTTCAGGTTCGTTTGCAACATATAATGCACCATCTTCTAATAGCCACCCACATGATGGTTTACATGTCGATGGCCAGAATCGGATCTGGTTCAACGAGGAGTTCGCAAATAAACTAGCTGAAGCAAATCAATCTGGTATTCCTCAGCCTACTCCGACATCAACACAAGGCGTGAAACCTAGTCCGACGAGTACAGTAATATCCTCACCAACGGTAACTACCTCACCAGGTACTACACTAGCGCGGGATACATTCCAGCGAACAAATCAGACGTACTGGGGTAAGGCCTCGGATAGCCAAACCTGGGGTGGAGATGCTAACAGTTCAAACGTATTTTCAATCTCAGGGAATACTGGAAAAGTAAGTAATGGTAACATGAGCTATAGTGCTGTGCTCGGCCCGGTAGTTACAAATGCCGAGGTCTTGTTTAGCGGCTCAATCAGCAGCTTCAATAATGTCAATCTTGGGGCAGTACTGCGTTGGAAGGATGGCAATAATTGGTACAAAGCCTATATCGATGGCTCTAATCTAGTTATTCAGAAAAAGATTAATGGCTCCACAAATGTTTTGGGGCAAGTCGCATTTACAGCTACCGCTGGAACGTCTTACACGTTGCGTTTCGGCGTGAGTGGTACAACACTTTCTGCCAAAGTCTGGCAAACTGGTAAAACTGAACCCACAAACTGGATGGTTAAGGTAACTGATAGTAGTCTCCAGTCAGGACACTGTGGCCTGAGAATGCTCGATCAAAACGCTGCTGTGGCAACGTTTACGAGCTTTATCTGTACATCACTATAATCAGAGTTTGTGGTAAATGACTGAGCTATTTCTTTCTTTTCAAGTAGAAAAGAGAGTCGTCTCTTTTAGGGATGACTCTCTTTTCTACTAAATGGTGTACTCTAACCTGTATTAGCCGCCAGCATAGCCAATGACATCACTGCCCCCCTGAGTGCCAGAGGCATTCCAGTACATAGGCCGCTCCACCACAAACGGTCCGTTACTCGATTGCACCGCCAGCGAGATTTCATACCCATTGTACCCATCAGTGGCATGGTACATGTGCCCGATCACGATGGCCGTCATGTCCACCGTGTAGCGACTGTGCCCCACCACCTGCTGCAGGAAGGTGTAGACGGTGCCCACCGCATTGGCGGCGGTCACGCTGATGGTCTCGGTGTTGGGTGTGGGGTTCTGGATGGTCAACCACTCGTCATAGCCCAGGTTGGTGTAGCCCTCGGCGAAGCTGTAGGCGCTCACCCCGGCTGGTCCCACCTGCCCCAGCACATCGGTGCCGCCGGTGGCCAGCGTGGTGCGTCCATCCCCCACGTGGCTGTAGCCAAAGTACATCTCACGCTCGACGGCGATCTTGGCACCACTGGAGGTGATCTCGGCGGAGACCGATTGCGAGGTGGCGCCCAGGCCGTTGCTATTGACATTCCAGAGCACCTGCGAGAGCGGGTTGACGGTCACGGGAAAGGCATGCGAGGTGCCATCGTTATACTCCAGGGTGATGGTCACACTCGCCGTCCTGGCGGGATCGAGATTGGCGAGGGCGAAGGTCTCCTGGAAGTGGCCGCCGGTGTAGCCCTCGGCAAAGAGCCAGTCGTTGGCCAGGTGCGGCACCCCGATGACATCGGCGCCGCCGGAGACGATACCGGCATTGCCTGCGTGGATGCCACTGAAGTAGGTGGGTCGCTCGCTGACCACGGGGTGGGTGGAGGTGAGCAGCACCGAGACGCGACTGGGTAAGCGAGGGGAGGCCTGCGAGGGGAAGATGGTGCCGCGGCTGTTGGGAGCCACGGTCAGGCTCTGGGTGCCGACCGGTTGGCCACTGGCAAAGTAGGTGGCGGTGACGACCGCCGAGGTGGTGCCAGGGTTCAAGATGGGCAGGAACGACGACACGGTGCCTCCACCGGGTTGGCTGCCGACGGCCATGTCGGCGAAGGAGAAGCTGGTGGCGGTGTGGGTGACGCCCACCACGTCGCTGCCACTGTTGGTGCCCAGCGCATTAAAGTACATGGGCCGCTCAGCCACGATGCCAGCGCAATTAGGGGTGACGGTGGTATCCACGCTGACGGTGGCGGCATCGGAGATGCCAGGCCCGGTGGGCGAGGTGCCCAGGTCGCCATCGACCCACTCGGTGACGCGTTTGGAGGCCGGCACGCTCACCGAGACGGTTTTAGAGCCACCGCTGCCGCGATCAGGTTGGGTCAGGTAGGTGATATTCACCTGGCAGGGGGTGCCGGTGGGGTTGCCCAGGGTGAGGAACTCTTTGAAGCCGGCTCCGGCGCGTCCCTCGGCAAAGTACCACACCTTACTCACCGGCCCTGAAACCGGCGGAGGCGTTGGCGTTGGTGAGGGGGTTGGGGTGGGAATAGATCCTAGCCCGTAGGCAAAGAGATTTCCATCCTTATTTGCTGCGTATACGACACCGTTTGCAATCGTTGGTGCAGCATAATAGAGGGAGCCATTTGATTTATCCCAGGCTTTGAAGAGAGAATGTCCATCGGATGTTGCCATCAACCAGAGAGCGGTTCCCTCGGCTACCGCCACGACTCCAGGTACGGCAGTAACAGCGCCAATGACAGGTCCATCTGTCATGCACTGTGCCCAGATAACGGCTCCATTAGCTGGATTGATTGCTCGTAGACCGCCCTGGCAGTTCTGGCCGTTGATTGTAGTCCTACCACCACCGATATAAAGGGTGTTGCCGTCCCACGCACTGGGGGAGATACTGCCATCCCCGCTCTCAGGTCCTGGTCCTCCCTGGGCCAGCGTGATAGTCCAAACAGGTCCTTGGGCGATATTCGCTTCATCAAAGGCATAGTAGATACCATTCTTGTTTGCCACACCTAACATATGATGGAGAGACCCTCCAATGGTAGCCGTGAAAAGGGTCGGTGTAGAGCCAAAATCACTATCTATACCCTGCTGCGCTGATGGTACTTGCCAGGAACTCTTAAATGTCAGATTGGAGGCATCAAGTTGGACGATTGCAACAGCATTGGGCTCGGGCTGCGGACAAACGTTGCCATTGCCTGTGGCAAAATACAGTGTTCCATTATTGGTGTCAACAGTCACTGTGCCCCAAACAGAAGCGCCCGTACACCCATTGGGTACAACATTGAAGGTATTTTGGATGGCTCCCGTGGACGCGTTCAACTGGAAGACTTTTCCCTGTACGAGGGGACAATCATTAGAGGCTATACCGATATAAATGTTCCCGTTATAGAGGACCGGTGAACTCCAGAGCACCTGCGTACCAGGTGTACCTAATGAGATTTGCCAGATGATGGCACCCGTGGATGCATTCAGCGCGTAGAAGGTATTATTGGCTGAGCCCACAAAATCCACCGAGGTCACTGTCCCATTGATAGTCACAGGGGCCACGGTTGCCGTGCTTAATACGCCGAGAGCCCCGCCACAATTAGAGGGAGCTGTGCCCAGGTTTCTTGTCCAGACCTGTGAACCGTCCAGCCTGATTGCGTGCTCAATACCATCCCATGAGCCCCAGTAGATCAGCCCATTCGTCACGACAGGTTGAGTCGAGATAGTACTCCCTTCTGAGATGCTCCACAACTGCTTCAAGCTTCCTGCAGTATTTGGGTTAATGGCAGTCTCAGCACCGTTAAACCCACTATGCCCAAGGGTATACAGATATGTTGTCCAGTCATCGGGAGTAACAGCTTGCGCAGACTTGCCGGTTTTCAGAAGATCTACGGTGAATAAAGTGCCAAAAATACATACAACTAATAAGAGAGCCAGGCCAGGATATAGACGTTTCTTATGCATCTCCTATAATACCTTTCTATTTGAAGCATAGCCCCTGTTTTTACCTCAATTACACAAGCTACTTCTAAAAGCAAATGCAGATACTAAATAAAGGAGAGCAGTCTGCATCTACTTTGCGTGGCTAGTGTTTACATCTATGTCCACATTGTTACTTGTAGATTCCGGTCATTGGTATTCTGATTACACCGATGGTTGAGGTACAAACCCGTATTATCCTTATCTAAATAATAGTTCCTGATAGTGTTTACTTCCTTGATGTTACATGCTTACTCAG
>WNGI01004900.1_pt1 | contig 11987 bp, 3 predicted proteins | sample 5400621 | NCBI WGS metagenome assembly WNGI01 (sample SAMN13153374, study PRJNA577476) | soil metagenome | isolation source: 20 cm soil or saprolite under Garry oak tree replicate 1 | place: USA:California | collected 2016-06-15 | reverse complement strand
TGCACAGGGCCCAATCGGCCTTTGCGCGACTGCCGGGGCGAAGCTGATGGGCGCTTCGGACATCATCGCTGTCGACGGCGATCCCGTCCGAATGAAGATGGCGAAACGGATGGGCGCAGATGCGGTGCTCGATCCTAAACAATGCGACGTGGTTGCAGAAGTGAAACGCCTGACCGGAGGCGGGGCCGACGCCGCAATCGAAGCTCTCGGCTTACAAGAAACCTTTGAGAATTGTCTGCGCTGTTTGCGTCCGGGAGGGACACTTAGCAGCCTCGGTGTTTATTCGGGTAAATTGCAGGTGCCCTACGACGCCTTCGCCGCCGGCCTAGGTGATTACAAAATCGTGACGACACTTTGCCCGGGCGGCAAAGAACGCATGCGGCGGTTGATGTCGATGGTGCAGTCAAAGCGCTTCGATCCCACGCCGTTGCTCACGCACAAGTTTTCACTCGATCAAATCGTTGAGGCCTACGATTTCTTCGGATCCCACAGAGATGGCGTTCTAAAAGTTGCGATTACTCCATGAAATGAAATATCTCCATCAGCGACGATCGCGGCATGTTTTGGGTAAGCGAGTCTCTGGAGAGTGGATTCTTGAACACTTCAGAAACTCAATCGCTTTTTCGGCTGGTGCACGGGACCGGTGGTAACCGCACAACTCGAGTGGGGCGCTTTCGCGTCGAATTGACGCGTGCGGAGCCGCATCACGCGAAAATCATCGTGTTTAGCTTTACGACTGCTCGGCCGCGGGGATAGTCGGACTATTCGTGCGTAGCGGTGAAGCTGTAGTTATCGACAAAACGAAGTCGTTAGACTCGGCCCTGACGGCGTTGCCGGAGCGTGCCGATGAAATTTTCTTGGAGGGCCCGCGCTCGCGTTTTGACGAGTTCGTCACTCTCGTCCGTGTGATGTGTGATTTCCTGCGAGGATTTCGCGTTCTCCATTTTGTCGGGCCCTGCGTGACCGTGTTCGGTTCAGCCCGCATAACACCGGAAAGTCCCCATTATGAACTGGCGCGAAAGATGGGTGCGGCGATTGCCCGCCTTGGTTTCACCGTTATGACCGGCGGCGGCCCCGGCATCATGGAAGCGGCCAATCGCGGAGCAAAAGAAATCAATGGTCGCTCCGTCGGGTGTAATATTGAGCTTCCGCAGGAACAGAAACCGAACGCCTACCTTGATCGTTGCGTGACGATGCATTATTTCTTCGTCCGCAAAGCATTGCTCGTTAAATATTCCTACGCCTTTGTGGTGATGCCCGGCGGTGCTGGCACGCTTGATGAATTGTTTGAAGCGATCACGCTGATTCAGACGGGAAAAATCAAAAACTTTCCCATCGTTATCATGGGCACGGAGTATTGGCGGGAACTGATCGATTTCATCGGCAAGATGGCCCAGCTGGGGATGATCAGCGCGCCTGATACCGGCTTGATTTACACGACTGATTCCGTCGAGGAAGCCATCGCACATATTCGGACCAAAGCCATTGCGCCATTTGGACTCAAGCTGGTAACTCGCATTCGCCGACATTTGCCATGGCTCGGAGAGCGTGGTTTGCCAGCCTAGGACGGCGCAAAGTCCGGCTTAGCCGTTCATTGTTTCTCGCCGCCGTCCGCCTGCGTCGCGAGCACGCAACGGAACCCGTAAATTACGTCCCGCTCGCTGCGGTCGACCACGTTGCGATAAGAGGATTGCATTTCCGTCCGCTTGCTGGTGGCCCAGGAGCCGCCCCGCAACACACCCCAATCGCGCCCTGATCCAGCGACATCGCCTTTATAGCCTTCCGCGCACCACTCCCAAACGTTGCCGCCAAGATCGAATATCCCCAACCCATTCGGTTTGAAGCTTCCGGCCGGCGCTGTTTGGGCGAAGCCATCGTTGTAATTTTCAATCACGGCTCCGCGAGCGCGCTTCGCGCTTTTGTCCGCATAATTGCCCACACCCGCGGGTGGAGGCCATTGTTTTCCCCAGGGAAATTCATTGCTGATTTTCCCGTCGCGCGCTTCCGGTGTAGTTCCGCTTTCGTTAGGCAAACCCACCGCCGCGCTCCACTCCAAATCGGTCGGGAGGCGATATGATTGCCGTTCCTCCAGGATATTTTCGTCGTGCTCCTTGTCGGTCAGCCACTTGCAAAAGGCCGTGGCATCGAACCAATTTACTTTCACAACCGGATGGGTTGGACTCTCGGGGAAATCGGGCGCATCGCGGCGATGACCTGTGGCCGCGCAAAACGCTTCGTAATCCTGAACGCGCGTTTCCCAGATTGAAATTCGAATTTTTCCAACAGGCACAAATTTCATTCCCAGGGTGTTTGTCCACGGCTGGCCCTCTGCCGGACCCAGACTTTTTTCCAAGCGCGCGGCCAGGAAGGCCTGTTGCTGCGGCTCGACCTGACCGGTAATCGAGGTCGGCTTGTATCCGGCAAGCCGAAGTTCGTAAGTGACGGCGCCGGGCTTGACCTCTTCAATGACAAGCGGCGTTTGTCCGAGCTCTCGTCCATTGGCTAGAACCGTTGCTGCGCCTGGTGCGCTCGTGATCTTCACACTCCCATTTGCAAAGACAAAATGCGCCGCGTTTTCGTGCTTAGGTTCCACAGCAATGGGCCGACGCTGATCAGGCCACCCGGCCAGGCGAGTCACTAATTCATGTGTTCGTGCCGGAACCTCGACCTGCAGCGGAGTTCGTCCACGCTCGGTTCCATCGACCAGAACCTCGGCGCCCGCGGGCTCACTCGTCACGCTCAACGTCCCGCTGAGGAAGGGCAATGATTTCCGCGTAACTTCGCCGCGTTGGATCTCGACCGTGTCGCGCACTTCCCAATCACCGCGCTTCGCCAGAATCGAATATTTTCCCGTCGGAAGATCCATAATTTTGGCCGGCACGGTACCGTCGCGTATGATCTGACCATCCTCGCTCCGCAAGCTGAATTGCGTGCCCGACTGATCGGACTGCAGCTCGAGCGAGCCTTTGCTTCGGATCAAATGAAAGAGAGGTAACTCAGGTGATTTCTTTGCACTGAGATCGAGGATCGTTTCAACCGGATCGTAACCCGGGCTCATGATCCGGAGACTGTATTTACGCGGCTCAAGCTCGTCGAAAGTTGCCGGACTTCGCTGCGCGTGATCACCGAGCACAACCAGCGCGCCCGGCGGCTCGGTTCGGATTGCAGTTTGCAAATGAATGTCGCTGGGTGGTGCTACGGGCCGATTGAGCCAGAACAGCAGTGAACCCGTGGCAGCGATAAGCGCCAATACTGCTGCCACAATCAGTTTAGAGCGTGATCCCCGACGCGGCGGACGTTGGCCGCGTTCGACCATAGCGAGGTCGTCATGCATTGCCCGGGCCGAGTCATAGCGTTGGTGCGCATCACCGGCGCACGCTTTCACAAGCACCTCGTTCAGCAACAAGAGCTGGTCTTTGTCTGGACGGGACGTGAGCGTCGAATCGAGTTCGGGAAAATCGAGTCGATCTTTACCGGTGCTGATCTCGTAGAGCACCTTGCCCAGACTGAAAATGTCCGCTTGTGGTGTGCCCGGACCTTCCGGCGGAACGTACCCCTCCGTGCCGACAAAAGAGCGCTGACCACTCGCCGCGACGAGCCCGATGTCGGCCAGTTTCGGCACACCCTCTATGAAGATGATGTTCGAAGGCTTGATATCGCGGTGGGTAAGACCATGCCCGTGCAGCGCGTCGAGCGCTTCGGTTAGAGATAATCCGAGTTGGATGGATTCCGAAGCGGACAATCGCTTATGCCGATCCAGCTCGCTTTTAAGGGTGCGCGGCGCGTAGTTGGCAATGTCGATCTCTCGCCCAGCCAAGTGATCGTCGGCCAATTCCATAATGTAATAGAGGTAATCGCCCGTCCGGCCGACGTGCAGGATGTCGACAAAGCCGTCATGCGCGCGCGAAATCGGTTCAAAGCTAGACATGCCTTGGAACTCGCGTTGAAAGGCGCGCTCGCTTTCAAACGTGCTGCGATAAACGACTTTGACCGCACGTAAGGCTCCGGTCAGACTCCGCGCCAGCCAAATTTCCCCATAAGCGCCGCGACCGATCACACGCAAAACCTCGTGATCCGGAATAAGCGGTATTTGCGTCGAGGCGGAACGCTCCTCTGGCTTGAGCTTTTCGGGCAGTGCAGGGTTACCGGCTTCTTCGGTGTAAAGATTGACGATCTCGATTTTGACGCCGTGTTTCACTTCAAATTCGCCAAGCCGATGCAAGCGCGGTCGCCACTTGCTGTGTTGCTCGAGATCTTCGCTCGCCCGCTTTGAAAGCAGAATGTGTCCGGCATCGCCGCAATCCATGACGCGCTGCGCCAGGTTAATTCCGGTACCGGTCAGGTTTGATCGATCATTGACATCGGAAACTTTGTTTACCGGCCCGCTGTGAATGCCCATGCGCAAGCCGAATGAACTATCCTTCAGCCCACGCGAGATCTCGATCGCGCACCGGACGGGCGCTTCCGGGCCGGTGTAAAAAACGAGCGCCATGCCATCACCGGTAGGCAGTCGAATCAGCTTGTTGGCCATTTCTGCGGCACGGAATTGCTCGGTGTTACGAACGGTCTGGTTCAACCGATTTGAGACAGCACGCTGCTCATCGACCAACAATTTCGAAAAGCCCACAATGTCCATGAACAAGACATGACCGATTTCGAGTTGGGCATCGCTTTGCGGCTCAGCCGTCCCAGCGCGATTTTTCACTTCTTCAGCAATGACGAAATGTTAGCTGAAACAGGGGGTGAAAGGCAATGCTAGCGACGGCGCGTATTTTTGATTCTGGAGCGCACCCACCTGAACAAGGAGCGGCGGTTTTCAACCGCCGATTGGCAGGAGGGACGAGATCCGTCTCGTCCCATGGTTAGGGGTGGAGTCGTCGCGCCATCGCGACGAAGGGATTCTTTAGCGGCCGTCTCCGCGGCCGGATTCTTTAACGGCCTGAGGGCAGGCCGTCTCCACCGGCTCCACGCTCACGCATGCTTCTCCAGTGCCTTGATCTCCTTTTTGAGTAAGGCCGAAACCCGATGCCGTGCCAGATAGACCTGGCCGACATTAACACGCAGCTCAGCTGCGACTTTTTGCGCCGGCCATTCCTTGCGCACGTAACAATCGAAGATCTGGAACTGCTTCGGGGCGACTTTCTTCTTAACGCGCGCGATCGCCGCCGCAAACAAGTTTTCCTGCCATTCCGTTTCCCAAACCGCGTCCAGATCAATCGCAGCCGCATCAGGCACACGCTCAATGGTTGCGGTTTGACGATCATCCTGTGACCTGGGCCGCCGGTTTTGCCCAGGTTCGCGTTTTCGAAATTGATCAGCAATACGCCAGCGCGTGATATGCAAAAGCCAGCCTTTGAACGAACCAACGGCCGGATCGTAGTGCAATTGGCCCACCTTTTTCGCTACCGTAATCACGGTTTCCTGCACTACTTCCTGCGCCTCAGCATCAGTTAGGCCGGATTTGCGCGCGGCCGAGTAGATCAGCTTCCAATAGGTATCGAAAAACTCCTGCCAATGCTTGCGATCCTCCCAATTTTCCAGGCGATCAACCAGGCTGCGCCGCGTCGCGAGGAGTCCGGAAGTTCTCATCTCAGATAATGGTAGGGACGCCGCGCTGCGGCGTCCAGAAGGAGCGGCCATTTAGCCGATTGGTATAGGTTCGGCGATTTGGAAATCGCCGCTCCTGTCTATCCATCACCAGGGCGTGTTCATAGAAGACCGGCTGTCAGCCAGCCTGCCCCGCTATTTAACTGGGAGCGGCGGCTTCTAAGCCGCCGGTTGAAACATAAATGCTCGTCTCGTCGAGCATCTCTAGAATTAATGGGACGACACAGAGGTCGTCCCTCCCCCTTTAGATCGGCCCTGGAGACCGCCGCTGCCAGTCATTCCCCGCTCGACTGAATTTCAGTCTGTATCCGTTTAAATCTGCGTAATCCGCGGTTACGCCATCTTTTACTGAAAGATTCGCGACCGCCGCCCGTATTCCCCCCAAATGAAAGAGCTCTTTTCCCTGGGTAACTGGGTTCAAATCGTTCGGTCCAAAGCGGTTCGTTTATTGCAGGTTCTGGCAGGCGTTGCCTCATCTGCCTTGGGCAACTTTTCGTGGAAGCCGCCGCTTTGGCTTTCGCGGACTCGCGCGGCTTCATCGAATTTCGTCAACCTGCATCCGCGCTTGACCCTCGCAGGCATCCTCGTCGCATTCGCGTTCGCGTCGGGAACAGGCGCGACTCTCCACTGGTACGAACATCGGCCCAAACCGCGCAAAGTTTACGCAACAGTGGAACCGATCCCAGTCACGGGTATCGACAAGGAACACAAGAAACTAAACATACCTGCACTCGTTATCCGCTTTAGCGAATCCGCGGCGCGGCTCGAAGACCTGGGGAACACAGGTGCGTTCTCCAACGTGCGACTCTGGCCTAGCCCTAATCCGACTCCGGGACCAAAACCCTCTGTCTCCAATGTGCGCCTCGAGCCAGCCGTCCCCGGCAAATGGTACTGGTCCGGTGATCAAACGTTGATATTTCAGCCGCAGGAGGATTGGCCGGCGGACCAGAAATACCGCGTCATTTTCGACAAGAAATTCTTTCCGCGGCACATCCTGATGGACCGCCTGGTTTACGAGGCGCACACACCGCCATTCGCGATCAAGGTCAAGGAACTCAAATTATATCAGGACCCATTTAATCCGGCGCTGCGCCAGGTCACCGCGACTTTTGAGCTCACCCACTCGATCGATCCCGGTGAATTGGAGAAGAAAGTTCGCCTAATCATGGTTGGTGAATCCAGCGTCTTTGCGCCGGATGATCCCGCACCGCATTTCGCAATCACTTACGGTCTGTTTCGACGGACGGCATATTTACGCAGTTCGGCCGTGACGCTGCCGGAGCGCGAGGATTTCATGAAGTTGGCGCTTAGCAAAGGCGTGCGCACCGCGCAAGGTGGCGCACAAACCCAAAGCAATCTTGAACAAAAGGTCCGAATTCCATCCGTGGCGACCATGTTTCAGATCAGCTCGGTCGAAGGTGTGATTGCGCCGGACAAAAACGGTGAGCCAGAGCAGCTGCTGATGATACAGACGACAGCCGATATTAATACGCGAGAACTGGCCAAGGCGATTGAGGTTCGGTTTCTACCCGAACGCAAACCACCGCCACAGGTAGAGAAAAACGGGGGGAGCGAAGACGAGGAGAGCGATGAGGCTGAGGTTGACGGGGATGAGGATTCCTTACGCAACGACGTCGCGTCCGACGACTTTGATGAGGAGACCGTCGCCCCTCGCCATTACTACTATGCGAGCTCGGAAAAGAAAGATGAGAAGCAATGGAAAAGCCCGGCTGATGTGCCCGAGCAAGTTTTTGCGCAAGCCAAGCCAATTGAATTCACTCCAGTTCCTTCCGATAAAGCTCAAGACCAGCAACACGTCTTGCGCATTCGCGTGGAATCGAATGGCGAGCTTTATGTCCGCATTCAAAAGGGCGTGCGCGCGGCCGGCGATTATCCGCTGACGCAAGATCACAATGCGGTTCTGCCGGTGCCGGAACTTCCCCGCGAAGTCCAAATCCAAGGTGAGGGCGGACTGCTGGCATTAAACGGCGAGCGAAAATTGTCGATCCGCACGCGCGGGCTGGCCGCGGTCGAATACGAGATCGCGCGCGTCGCCACTACGCAAATCAATCACCTCATCAGCCAGACCGAAGGGCAATTTCAACATCCGCATTTTCAGGTTCCCTACTTGTTCAACAGGGAAAACATCTCACGAATCGCGCTCGAACATCAGTCGATCGTTATGGAGAACCGGTGGAAGTCGAATTATTCATCGTTCGATTTCTCCAAGCATCTGCAGAAGCCGGAGGACGGCGGGAGCGAACGCGGTTTGTTCTTTCTCACGGCGCGTGGTTGGGACTCGGTTAAACAAAAACCAATTCCGTCGGTGGGAAGCAGCCGGTTCTTGCTCGTCACCGATATCGGAATTCTCACGAAGAAAGGCGCCGCCGGCGGCCACGACGTTTTTCTGATGTCGATCAAAACGGGCAAGCCGATTGCAGGCGCGGAGGTCGAGATTCTGGGCAAAAACGGCATCGCTCTGCAAACAACCAAAACCGACGCGGACGGACGTTGCGCATTCGCGTCGGTCGAAAAATCGACGCGGGAAAAGTCGCCGTGTGCGTTTCTGGCCCGACTTGGCGACGACGTCGCGTTCATTCCTTATTCACGCTCTGATCGGATTCTAAATTTCTCGCGCTTCGACATCGGCGGCGACGAAAACGTTTTGCCCGAAAATTTGAACGCGTTCGTTTTTACCGAACGCGGGGTTTATCGCCCGGGCGACGAAATCCACATCGGTATCGTGATCAAACAGCGAAACTGGCAGCAAAACATCAACGGGCTGCCTTTCGAAACAGAAATCCTGGATGCGCGCGGCCTCGAAGTACAGACAAGAAAACTCACATTGCCGGAGGGTGGGTTCACCGAGCTCAGTTATCAGACTGCGAACGAATCGGCCACCGGTGGTTATTCCATAAATGTTTACCTGATTAAGAATAACAAACGCGCGACGCTGCTCGGCTCGACCAACGTCCAAGTAAAGGAGTTTCTGCCCGACCGGATGAAGATTGAGACCGTTTTTTCCCAGGCGATCCCGCGTGGTTGGGTTAAACCAAAAGATCTCCAGGCCAAAATCACGCTGGCGAATCTCTATGGAACGCCCGCAACCGACCGGCGAATTACCGGCCGCCTCAGTCTCTCTCCAAGCGGTTTCAGTTTTTCCGAATTTCCTGACTATTGCTTTTACGATCCGCTCCTCGACGAAAAAGAAGAGCGGCAACGCTATCAATCGGTCGATCTTGGCGAAAAGCAGACGGACAGCGAAGGACACGCTGAATTTGATCTGCAACTCGAACGCTTTGCCGATGCGACCTACGAGATGCAAGTCGTCACCGAAGGGTTTGAAGGCGAAGGCGGTCGCAGCGTCACCGGGCAAATTGGAGCGCGCGTTTCCGCACTGCCTTATGTGATTGGCTCCAAACCCGACGGCGGGCTGGAGTACATTCAGATGAACAAACCGCGAGCGCTTGATCTTATCGCGGTCGACCCGCAACTCAATCGCATCGCGATCGAGAACCTGACCGTTAACATCATCGCGCAGGAATATGTTTCGGTTCTGACGAAACAGGAAAATGGCAATTATGCATACCAATCCGTGCTGAAAGAACGGATTACCAAATCGGAAAAGATTGCCGTCGCGGCCAGTGGGTTTCGGTATGCGCTTCCTACCACCGAACCGGGTACCTACGTGCTTGAGTTGCGTGACGATCAAAACCGGCGCGTCAGCAAACTTGGTTTTTGTGTTGTTGGCCGCGGGTTAGGGTCGCGTTCCCTGGAAAAAAATGCCGAGCTCGAGATCAAACTTGAGCGAGATCAGTACAACAGCGGCGACGACATCTCTATTAGCATCACCGCGCCATTCACCGGTGCGGGTCTGATCACAATCGAACGGGATAAGGTTTACACCTATCGCTGGTTTGAGACGAAAACCGCCACCAGCGTCCAGCACATTCGCGTGCCCGAAGACTTTGAAGGCAGTGGTTACATCAATATCGCTTTTGTTCGAGCTCTCGATTCGAAAGAAATTTTCCTCAGCCCACTTAGCTATGGCGCTGTCCCATTCACCGCCAATATGGAAAAGCGCCGGCTCAAGATCGACGTCCAAACGCCGGCCGCGGCGAAACCGGGAGAGCCGCTACACATCCGATACCGCACCGACAGGCCGTGCAAGATTGTCCTTTTCGCGGTCGATGAAGGTATCCTCCAGGTGACGAATTATCACACTCCTGGTCCGCTGGGGTTCTTCTTCCGCAAATGCGCTCTTGCCGTCCGCACCGCCCAGATCGTCGATTTAATTATTCCGGAGTTTTCATTGTTCCGTTCCATGTCGGCCTTTGGCGGCGACGGCAGCGACCAGCGCTTGAATCCTTTCAAACGCGTGACTGAGAAACCGGTCGTGTTCTGGTCTGGTATCGTCGAGACAAATACAACTTTCCGGGAAGTTATCTATGATGTGCCGGATTTCTTCGACGGTAATCTCAAGATCATGGCGGTCGCTGTGGCTAACGACGCGACCGGTTCGGCCGAGCGCAACTCACTGATTCGCGGGCCGTTCGTCATCACACCAAGCGTGCCAGTGCTGGCCGCCCCCGGCGATGAATTCGAGGCAGGCGTCACAGTTGCAAACAATCTGGAAGGTTCCGGTCCCGATGCGGAAATCGAGTTGCGTGCGGAAACGACCGAGCCTCTGTCGATTTTGCAATCACCCGTCCAGAAACTGCGCATCGCCGAGGGGCGGGAACAGAGCGCAACATTCCGCTTCCGAGTGCATGACAAACTCGGCTCGGCTGACATCAGGTTTATGGCCAGTCACAAAGGAACGGAAACGAAGCGCCGCACCACGCTGAGTGTGCGGCCGCCTGTTCCTTACATGACCGACGTGCGCAGCGGCAGCTTCAACAAAGGTATGATGGAAATCCCGGTCACGCGCCCGATTCATCCTGAATTTCGAAAACTCAGCGCTGCCATCTCTGCCCTCCCATTGGGGCTGGCCCACGGTCTCGATATTTATCTCAAGAATTTTCCATACGGTTGCAGCGAACAAATCACCAGCGGCGCATTTTGCCGACTGCTCCTCAGCGATGAAGTAGATTTCGGCCTTTCGCGCGCCGAGGTCAATGCGCAGCTCGAAAAAACGTTCTCCATTTTGCGCCGGCGGCAAAATGACCAGGGGGCCTTCGGTTACTGGACTCCGGAAAACGGCGATCAAATCAGCTTCGTTTCAGTTTACGTAATGGATTTTCTGAGTGAAGCGAAGGGTTCCGGGTTTGCGCCGCCGTCTGAAATGTTCGCCGCCGGGTTGCGAAACCTGCAAAAGATGGTGACGCGGGAACCAGCCAGCCTGTCGGATGCACGCACCCTTGCCTATGCCGTCTACGTGCTCACCCGCGAGGGCGTGATTACGACAAATTACATTCTGAACCTGCGCGATTATCTCGAGAAGAAGCAGCGCGACAACTGGCAGAATGATGTCACCGGCATTTACCTAGCCGGCGCGCTCCATCTTCTCCATAAGGACGGCGACGCGGAGAAACTGATAGGCCAGTACAAACTGGAGGCCCGGACAAAGCAGCTGTGTGATGATTTTTATCAGCCGCTCAGCGCCGATTCGCAGTATATCGCCGTGCTGTCGCGCGAATTTCCAGCACGTCTGAAAAGGATTTCCGGGGAGGAATTCGATCGGATCCTTCAACCGGTCGGGGAGGGTGGGTTCAACACGCTCTCTGCTGCATACGCCGTCCGTGCTTTGAAATGCTATTCGCACGCCATCGCACAAAATCTGCCGGAATTAAGGATCGCGGAGGTTCAGGCCAACAAACGTGAAATCTCCCTAACGAGTGGCGCAAGGCTGCTCCAGCGGGCGAATTTCTCAGGCCAAGCGACTGCGCTCCGATTTCAGACCGGCGCACACATGGCTGGAGCGGGAGTGTTTTTCCAGGTCATCGAAGCGGGGTTCGACCGGCAGGTTCCGAGCGAGACGCTCACGAATGGCTTGGAGGTTTACCGCGAGCTGTTGGACGAAAATGGCCAGCCGGTAACCCAAACTCGATTGGGCGAAGCCATTCGTGTCCGGCTTCATGTTCGGAGTTTGGAACATAAACCGGTCACGAACACCGCCGTTGTCGATCTCTTGCCGGGCGGCTTTGAAATTGTCGATACCTCGGTGCACGCCGGCGCTTGTGCGAAACCCGGTGTCGATTATGTCGATCTGCGCGAAGATCGTGCCGTCTTTTTCGCGACGGCGCCGGTGAGCGCGCTGGAGATCGATTACAAGATCAAATCATGTAACCGAGGGGAGTTTGTTGTGCCACCCGTCTTTGCCCAATCAATGTACGATCGAAACATTAAGGGACGTGGTGTGGGCGGCCGAATCACCGTCA
>WNGI01004899.1_pt1 | contig 11988 bp, 10 predicted proteins | sample 5400621 | NCBI WGS metagenome assembly WNGI01 (sample SAMN13153374, study PRJNA577476) | soil metagenome | isolation source: 20 cm soil or saprolite under Garry oak tree replicate 1 | place: USA:California | collected 2016-06-15 | reverse complement strand
AGGGCCACGGCGACGAGCGTCGCGACCGCGACGTCGAGGCCGTGGAGCTTCTCGCGCACGAGATGCCAGTTCTCCGCCAGCCGGAGTCCCGCATAGGCGAGCGCCCAGCACCAGGGCAGCGATCCTGCGAAGGTGAGCCAGACGAAGGGCCAGAGCTCCATGCGAGCCACGCCCGCGGGCAGCGCGATGAAGGTGCGGACGATCGGCAGGAGCCGCGCCCAGAAGACCGTCTGCCGTCCCCACCGGGCGAACCAGCGGTCGGCGAGCTCGAGCTCGCGCGGCGAGAGAAGCACCCAGCGGCCCCAACGCTCGATCGCCGCCCGCCCGCCGTGCGCGCCGACGGCGTACGCGGCGAGGGATCCGAGGACGCAGCCGAGCGCGCCGGCGACGGCGACGCCGATGAGCCCGAGCTCGCCACGATACACGAGGTAGCCCGCGAACGGCATGATGATCTCGGACGGCAGCGGGATGCAGGCGCTCTCGATCGCCATCAGGAGCACGATCCCGGCGTAGCCGCCCGCCGAGATGGCCGCCACGATGAAGCCGGTGGCCGCGCCTACGAGCTGCGAGAGCATCGCGGCGCCCTCTACCAGCTTCGCCGCGCCGAGACCAGCCGCACGGAGCACACGTGAGGAGCCATCTCGAGCCGCGCCTCGGGCTCGTCGATGCGACCGCGCTGGTCGCCGGCTCGATGATCGGGTCCGGCATCTTCATCGTCTCCGCCGACATCGCTCGACGGCTCCCGGCGCCCGGCTGGCTCCTGCTCGTCTGGGCGCTTGCGGGCGCGCTCACCGTGGCCGGCGCGACGAGCTATGGCAGCCTCGCGGCCGCCATGCCGCGCGCGGGCGGACAGTACATCTACCTGGCCGAGCTGTACGGGCCGCTGTGGGGTTTCCTCTACGGATGGACGCTCATGCTCGTCATTCAGACCGGCACGATCGCGGCCGTCGCCGTCGCCTTCGCGACCTTCGCAGGGACACTCTGGCCCGCGCTCGCGCCGACCGGCCGGCTGTTCACGCTCGGGCCGCTCGCCGTGAGTCCCGTCCAGGCGTGCGCGGTTCTCGTCGTGCTCACGCTCACCGCGCTCAACACCCGCGGCCTGGAGGAAGGCCGGCTCGTGCAGACCGTGTTCACCATCGCCAAGCTGGGCGCCCTGGCGGCCGTCGTCGTCCTCGGCGGCGCCTTCGGCAGCCCCGCGGCGCGCGCCGCGAACCTCACCACGGCGCCGTTCGCGAGCGAGCACGGTCTCGGGCAGACGTTGCCGCAGCTCGGCGCGGCGATGGTGGGCGCGCTGTTCGCGGCCGATGCCTGGGCCAACGTCACCTTCGCCGCCGCCGAGGTTCGCGATGCGTCACGCACCGTGCCGCGCGCCCTCTTGCGCGGCACGGTGCTCGTCTGCGCGCTCTACGTGGCGACCAACGTCGCCTACCTGAACGTCCTTCCACTTCGCGGCAGCCCCGAGGGCGCCGATGCCTTCGCGCGGGGCATCCAGCACGCCACCGCCGACCGCGTCGGCACGGCGGCGATGGAGCGCCTCGCGGGCGGATCCATCGGCGCCACGCTCATGGCCGTCGCGGTCATGATCTCGACGTTCGGGTGCGTCAACGGGCTCGTGCTCGCGGGCGCGCGCGTCGGATGGGCGATGGCGCGCGACGGCCTCTTCTTCGCGTCCGCCGCGGGCCTGAACGTGCATCACGTGCCGGGGCCCGCCCTCTGGCTCCAGGGCGCGTGGGCCTGCGTGCTCGCCCTCTCGGGCCGCTACGGCGACCTGCTCGACTACGTGATCATCGCCGAGCTCGTCTTCTACCTCTTCACGGTGGGCGGTCTCTTCGTCCTCGCCCGCCGCACCGGCGAACGGCCGGGCGGCGTCGGCTACCCGTGGCTTCAGGGGACCTACCTCTTCCTGGTCGGCGTACTGGTCGTCGACCTGCTCGTCACCAAGCCAGCCTACACGTGGGGCAGCCTCTGCGTCATCGCGAGCGGGCTGCCGTTCTACGCCTGGTGGCGCCGGCGCGCGGCGCGCGGCGCGAGCGCGACGTAGTCACGCCGGGCACAGAGAGCCCAACACAAACCCCCGGCACCCGCGCGCGGCTGCGCCGCGCGCATCCCCGTCCCCCGGGCGGCGCGGCCCATGGCACATGCACCGGGATGACTCCGTGCGTCGACAACTCGACGCGCGGCGCCCGGGCGTGCAGCCGCGTCTTGAGCTGGCAGGTGGCCCGGAGGCTGGCGCAATGGCGACCCCTCGTGGTAGGCGCCATGTCGATGGAGGATGCCATCATGATGGCGCTGCGACTTGTCCTCGCGATCGGGTTCTTCGCTGGCATTGCTGCCGCCGAGCATTCGCCGCCGAAGGTATGCTGCCAGACGCTTCTTACCACCGGCCCGAGGCAACTCGTCGTCACGTGCCATCAGACGGGACAGGGCAAGCCGCCTACGGAACTCGTAGCGTATTGCCCCAATATAGTCGGTGACCCGACGTCGGCCTACTTGGTCGACGACTGCGCGACTAAGTGCCCGGTCGGCGTCTACCCCGAGCGCCGGCGACGGTAGATCGACGCAGAATAGCAGCTCGGTGTGAGCGCCACCGAGCGACGGGTCAAGCCGGAGCGAGCCCGCTGCTCGAATGAACAGCGGCGCCATCACGAGCGCGATCGTGCTGAGCGGCTTGATCAGGGTGCGTGAACGGGCTCGTGCCCGCCGGCGCCAACCCCCACGCGTCGCCCCACATCATTCAGAGCGCCATGTTCACCGGCGGGTCGTGAAACGTCTCCGCGTCCGCCCTGAGGGTGTAGAGTCCCATGACGCCGTCGGTGGGGACGCTCTAGCGGGCTGCTCTAGCGGCGCCGCGCCGCGGATCGGTACCTCCGACCGAGCTCCTCGGCGAGCACGGGATCTTGCGCATGTACGGCCTCCGACGCTTCGTTCGACAGCGGACCCTGTGCCACGAACGTCCAGCGGACGCGGGCGCGCAGGTCGGGGAGCCCGTCGTTCAGGTAGCCCGCGAGCCGCGTGAGAGTCGAATCGTCCAGCGGGAGCCGTCGCGAGAGCGCGTAGCCGGCCCACAGCCGTAGCGACGGGTCGGCACCGTCCAGAGCGTCCGCAAGGCGTGGATTCACACGCTCGTCGGCCGGACGGAGACAGTCGAGAAGCCGGACGCCTTCCGACACCTCGAAGAGGCCCGTCGAGAGATCGGGCGACTGGAAGTCGTCGCCGAGGTTCTGCCGTTTCGCGATCTCGCAGATGATGTCGACCGCCTCGGATGTCAGCGGACGGAAGAGCAGCTTTTTCGTTCCATCGACCGCGATGCGCCGCAGCTCCTCCCCTGTGATCCAGTCCATTTCGAGCGCGAAATGCGCCAGCTGGAGTTTCAGCGCGGAGACGTTCAAGTCGGTGACGAGCCGGAGTATCCGCTCGCGTGCCGCGTCGAGGGTCGTGATCTCCTCGAAGAGCGCCCGCGACTCGCCGTCGAAGCGGTCGGGCGGATGCCGGGCCAGGAACACTTCCAGAGTCGGGACGAAAGCGAGGAAATCGTCCCGCGACATCATTGCGTGCGCGATTCGGAGGCGATCGGGAACCCTTCGCCCCTCGTCGTAGAGGGCGCAGACCGCGTCGCGGTCCTGCGCGCCCGGCTCCGACCTCTTCAGGCCCGTGGTCTGCGTCAAGGCGGTATCCTTGAAGGCGCGCAGGAGATCCACGTTTCGATCCGACCGTCCCGCGGCCTGCTCCAAGTGTTGTGTGTAGTCGCCCTTCGCCGCGAGATAGCGGGCCAACATCGGTGCGGTGACCACGGCCTTCGGGGCGACGGAGGAGAATCCGTAGATTTGCGGGACGCCCGCGAAGATCCGCCGCAGGGCTTCCCGAAAGCTCGGTCCGAGGGGCCCGTATCGCAGCTCCACCACCTGCTCCGCCGATGCGCGATCGAAGCCGTGGTCCAGCAGGATGCGCAGATACTCCTCTGGCGTCCGGCCGTCCTGGTCCTTGGTCGCGAGCGTGTTGCAGGCGAGGAGGAAGACCTCCTGGGGGTCGTGAAAGAGGCCGTCGCAGCGCGCCTGACAGGATGCCTCCTCCATCTCCTGGAGGCTCAGGGAGAAACCGTTCTTGCCGAAAAAGCGCCCCGCGAACTCGGCCGAGTAGATGGCAACGTCGCAGCGGATGTCGGGCCGACAGCGATCGAATATCCAGGGCGGCGGTTGGTCGCCGGTCGGCTCGGCGGTCTCCGCGGGCAGGGGCCCCTGGGGAGCGAGATCGAGGAACTCGAACTCGTCCGGGGACAGAGAGGACCGGAACGCCTGGATCTCGTCGAAGCTGTTGAATGAGATCACGCACGCTGTCCGCCGGGCCGCCGGGGCCTCGAGCGTCCATCCCGGCGCCGTGCGGACGGCGGCCCCGCACAGCAGCGCCGCGATGATCACCGCACGCATGTGCTGGTGCCGCGGTTTTTCATGGGACGCGCCTTCTTAGTACGACTCGGAGGAAGCTGGCCGAAGCGCCGGCTTGCGCTGCTCCGTAGGTCCGCTCGTGGGAGCCGTTAGCGCGGGCGAATGGCGGAGATGCTGTGTCTTACGCCACGTGGCCTCGGAAACGCAATGAGCGCTGGGCGTACGTACAAACGGAAGGACCATGTCGTATGCGGGCCGCACGCCGGATACTGCGCCGCTTGGGCACCGGCGGCACCCGTCAGGATGATCGCGGCGATCAGGGGGCGCGAGCGCTTAACTCTTCGATGACCGGAATCCCCTTGGCGAGATCGTAGCGCAGGATGGCGTCCATCTTGTTCTCGATCTGGTAGAAGCGCGCGACCTTCCGGCCGGGTAGCGTCTTCGCGATCTCCGAGAGATACGAGCGTCGCACCTTGGCGCGATCCTCCTCGGCGGAGAGATACTCGCCGACGAGCTTCATGGCCTTCTCGTCCGAGAGGTCGCGAAAATTCGCCGCGTAGTCCTCGATCAGCTTGACGAGGCGATCGTTCACGCCGGTCAGCTCGCTCTGGTAGCGGTCGTAGACGGGCCAGAACTGCTTGGCCTCGTCGTCGGTCAACCTCAGGTTCGCGGCGACCAGCGCCTTCTTGTTCGCGCGAATCGTGTCCCGGAGGATCTCGAGGCCCGGGTCACTTGCCTCTCTGGCGCGCCCCGGGGCGGGGGATAAGGCGAGAATCCAAGCAGCAGCTAATAGAATGCGGACTCCCAGCATCGGGGTTCTCCTCCTCGGCTCGTAGGGGTGCACGTTCCGGGCCGCTATCGCTTGTCGATCCGCGTGATCTTCGATCCCTGGATGCCGGCTCCGGCCATCAGACCCTTCTGGTTGAAGATGAAGGCGTAGACATCGCTGGTGATTGTATTGGTCGTGATTGATTTCCCGATGCCCTCGTCGACGACTACGAGACTCGGACCGACGCCGAGCTCGAACCCACGGCTTGCGTCGAGCTGGCCGAGCGCGGCGTCCGACATGAAGAAGAGCGCATAGCCGAAGGACTGGACGCCTGCCTGGAACCCGTAGGAGGCGGCGACCGAGTTGTAGTAGCCGGCTGTCTTGCCGTGCTTCCGGAGCGCGCCTTCACCGAGCTGCCCGCCGAACATGAAGCCGGCCTTGACCATCATCGGGAACACGAGGATGCCCTTCGCTTTCTGCGACAGCACCTTCGCGGTCGGCTGGTTCGTGTAGAGCTTGGTCAGGGCCGCACCGGCGTCGCGGTCGATCTCGGCCGCGCTGGCGGCATGCAGGGGCCGCGCGGCGAGCGCGATCAGCCCGATCCCTACCAGTGCGAGCACGTTCCCGGGCGCTCGACGCAGTGTCTCCATTCCTGTTCCTCCTTGCTAGGGCCGCGGAGCACTTTTTGTACGGCGAGTGTCCGCCTGTCAACGGCGCGGGATGACGGACCTCGGGTGTCATTTTCGCCGGCGTGAACCAGATCGGCGACGTATAGCTAGCTAGTAGATCGGGTTCACCGCTTCCCGGCCTCGTCCTCGAGCCGGGACCAGTACGGGATCCAACGGGAGAGGATCTGCTCGCGCGTACCGTCCGCGCGCCACCGTGCGAGCACCCCGTTCACCGCGGCGCGCAGCTCCTCGTCGCTCCGCCGCATGCCCCAGCCGAGCGACTCCTGATTGAGCGGCTTCAGCACCGGCGCCAGCTCGGCCTCGTTGGCGGCCAGCCATAGCATCACGGGGGCGTCGTGGATGACCGCGTCCACCCGACGCTGGAGGAGTTCCGTCAGCGCGGCCCCGGGCGTGGGGTAGAGCGAGAGGTTCGCGCGCGGCTCCCGCTCGCGCACGAAGCGCTCGGAAGTCGTGTTGGCCATGACGCCGATCGAGTTGGCCGTCTTGAGCACGCTCTCGCCATCCGGATAGCGCGCGACGTCGCCGCGGCGCACGACGGGGAGCAGCCCCGAGCGCAGGTAGGGATCGCTGAAGGCGATCTGCACCTGCCGCGCCGGCGTGATCGTCATGCCCGACATGATGACGTCAATCCGGCCGCCCTGGAGCGTGGGAATCAACCCGTCCCACTCGACCTGGCGCAGCTCGAGCGGCCGGCCGAGCGCGGCTGCCAGCGCCCGTGCGAAGTCGGGCTCGAGCCCCACTACCTGCCCCCCCTGGCGGAACGCGAATGGCGGTGAGGTGGGCGTCATCCCGACTCGCAACGGCGCCAGCCGACTGCTGGGCGTCCGGGCCGAGCACCCGAGAAGCGTCGACGCGGCGAGTCCGAGCACGATGGCGGCGCGTACGTTCCGTCCGAGCATCCACGTTCCCCTTCTGGCGTTTTTGCCACGGCGTCGGCGCCGGCGGAGAGGGCCCGGGACCGATAGCACGCGAGGCCTCACCGCGTCACGCCGGCGCGCGGCCCGGTCGACGCGTTTGCCGGATCGTTTCTACACATGCGTCGGAACGAGGCCAGACGACCAGGTCGCCGCTTCGCGCCATCCGGACACGCTCGGTCAGTTCGGCCTCGACCGCGACGCTGCATGACGTTCACTATGGCCTGCCCGGCCGCACGCTGAATTCCTTCGCGAGTCCGGCGGCAACTTTCGGGTCGCGGAGTACTCTTCTCGCACGGCGAGCGTCCGCCTGTCCAACCGTGCGCTCGGTACGCCGAGCGGAGCGACGAAAGTCGCGACACCCCTCGCCATCGGACCGGGCGCGATGCCATCGGGGAGCGTGCTCCCTACAGGCGCGATAGGAAACCACGAGGGCCGCGAGGGCGACGCCCAGCGAGATGAGGGGAGCGCGCGCGGAGGCGGGATCACGCCATGGCTGGCGGCGCGCACCGTGTCACCATGACGCGCGAGCCGCCTTGACCCGGCCTCCGAGGCCGGCCGGGGAGCAGCGAGGCGCATTCCCGCGCGCTGCACGACCGCCGCCGGCGGGGCGCGCCGAAGTTCGTCACGGCACGGCGCGTGCAAAGCGTGTCGAACCGCTTCGAACGGAGGATCGTTCGCCATGAACATGAAGAGGGCGTTGCTGGTTAGCTTGGTACTGCTCCTCGAGACGCTCGTCATGCGGCAGGCGGAGGCCCGGGGAAAGCCATGCCGCCGCCTCTGCCACGAGGCGATCCGGAGCTGCGTTGGCGAGGTGCGGGCCACCATGTCGTGCTCCGGGTTGCGCGGAGCGGCGCGGCTGGACTGTAGACACGCGCGCCGAAACGCGATCCACGAGTGCACGCGACGCGCGATCCTCCAGACCTGCTACGCGCGTCCGACGCTCGGGACCTGCTCGCCCTCCGGTGCTTTCATCGATGCAGAGTGACCCCCACCTCCAGGCGATCGAGTGCCGCATGCCGGCGGGCGTGACGTATGCCTCCGGCGAGCGCGCGCTCATGTGCGCCATCCTCGCGGACGCCCTCGCCTGCCTCGGCGGGTGGTGCCGGCAGCCGGGCCTCGCCGCGGATGCGCGGCAATGGGTGGCGTCGACCGATCGTCACTGGCCATGCTCGTTCGAGAACATCTGCGACACCCTCGGCTTCGACGCCGCGCATCTCCGGCGCCGTCTCCTCGAGAAGGCGCCGTCACGCGACACGCTGTGGGAAGCGCAGCGGGCCGTCTTGCGTGCGACCCGTGCGTCGTGTCCTTGACGACGTGTACCCGTCGGCCTGCGCTGGGTATTCCTCCACCGGAGCCGGAGCGCTGCGGCGGAAGGGCGGCGGCACACCGCTGATTGCGGCCGCCCACGGCGACGACGACCACCCGCGAGCGGCGCCGGCGCACGAGGACACCCCGAGATGTGATCAGGAGCCGCCCGCGGCTTCGCGGCGGGCGGAGCGACGGGGTCCGGGACCATCGGAGGAGCGCAGCGCGGCGCAGCCGCGCGAGCACCGCACGCGGCCCCGGGGGTATTAAATAAACAGCGGGGCCATCACCAGCGTGATCGTGCTGAGTAGCTTGATCAGCACGTGCAGGCTCGGCCCCGCCGTGTCCTTGAACGGGTCGCCGACCGTGTCACCGACCACCGCCGCCTTGTGGGCATCGGAGCCTTTGCCACCGTACTCGCCCGTTTCGATGAACTTCTTGGCGTTGTCCCACGCGCCGCCGCCATTGTTCAGGAGCGTCGCCATCAGGATGCCACTCATCGTGCCGACCATGAGCAACGCCGCGACCGCCTCGGCGCCGACGTGGAAGGCGGCGCGGAAGACCACGCCGACCACGATCGGCATGAACACTGCGAGGAGGCCCGGTAGCACCATCTCCCGCAGCGCGCCGCGCGTCACGATGTCGACGCAGCGCCCGTAGTCGGGTCGCTCCGAGCCGGCCAGGATGCCGGGCTTCTCCCTGAACTGCTCGCGCACGTCGTTGATGACGTAGTAGGCGGCCTTGCCGACGGCCCGGATGGCCAGCCCCGAGAAGAGGAAGACGAGCATCGCGCCCAGGAGGCCGCCGACGAACACCTCGGGCCGCGCGATGTCGACCGTGGCGATCGGGAAGCCGTAGTTCCGGACCTCGTCCAGGTACGCGGAGAAGAGGAGAAAGGCGGCGAGGGCCGCCGAGCCGATGGCATAGCCCTTGGTGAGCGCCTTCGTCGTGTTGCCCACGGCGTCGAGCCGGTCGGTCTTCTTCCGGATGTTCTCGGGCTGGTGGCTCATCTCGACGATGCCGCCGGCGTTGTCGGTGATCGGGCCGAAGGTGTCCATGGCAAGGATGTACGCCGCAGTGGCGAGCATCCCCATCGTGGCAACCGCGGTTCCGAAGAGTCCCGCGTTGGCGATGCCCGTCGAGCGGCCGAGGTAGTACGACGTCAGGATCGCGAACGAGATGACGACGGTGGGGAGCGCCGTGCACTCGAGCGCGACGGCCATCCCCGTGATGATGGTCGTGGCCGGTCCCGTCCGCGCCGCCGCGGCGATCTCGCGCACCGGGCGGTAACGGTACTCGGTGTAGTACTGCGTGATGTAGACGAACGCCTGCGAGGTGGCGATACCCACCAGGCCGCAGAAGAAGAAGCGCAGCCACGCGCCCGGCTGCTCGGGCGCGTGGAGCAGCCACCGGGTGGCCGCGGCGAAGCCGGCGACCGCGAGGGCGGCGGCGATGTAATAGCCGCGGTTCAGGGCCTGCATCGGATCCTCGTGCTCGTCGGTGCGCACCGCCATGATGCCGACGATCGAGGCGATGAGACCGAAGGCGCGCGCGACCAGCGGAAAGAGCATGACGCCGAGCATGCCGGCCGAGAAATGGATGCCGGCCCGCGCGGCGCTCACCGCGAGCCCGCTGCCGAGGATCATCGCGCCGATGTTCTCCGCGGCCGTCGACTCGAACAGGTCGGCGCCGCGGCCCGCGCAGTCGCCCACGTTGTCGCCGACCAGATCCGCGATGACGGCGGGGTTCCGCGGGTCGTCCTCCGGGATGCCCGCTTCGACCTTGCCGACGAGATCGGCGCCCACGTCTGCCGCCTTGGTGTAGATGCCGCCGCCGAGCTGGGCGAAGAGCGCCACGAGGCTCGCCCCGAAGCCGTAGCCGACGATCAAGAGCGGGATCTTCTCGTCGGCGACTCCGAAGGCACGCATGAGCGCGAACAGGCCACCCACGCCGAGCAGGCTCATGGCGACGACGAACAGCCCGGAGACGGCGCCGCCGCGCAGCGCGATCTGCAGCGCCCGGTTGAGGCTCGTGCGCACCGCCGACGCCGTCCGCAGGTTCGCGCGGATGGATACGAACATGCCGATGTAGCCCGCGATGCCCGAGCAGAGCGCGCCGAACACGAAGGAGAGTGTGGTCGCGATCGCCATGTTGAAGGTCGTGGTGGGGTCGTTCGGGTTGTGCGGCCGGACGGCGGCGTAGAGGACGAAGATGAGCACCGCGACGCCGACGCCGATCACCGCGATCGTCCGGTTCTGCCTGCGGAGGAACGCCTCTGCGCCTTCCTTGATCGCCGAGGCGATGTCCTGCATCTGCGGCGTGCCGGTGTCGGCGGCGAGCACCTGGCGAGCGAGGAAGAGCGCGAACCCCAGCGACAGGACGCTGATCAGCATGACGAGGACGATCATCGACCCCACCTCACATTCGCGACCGGGTTAGAAATCCGTCGTACTTACCGTGGGGTCCTGCGCACTGCAAGCCGCGCGGGCGCCACGGCGGGCCCGGCGGCCGGCTCAGGGGGCCGCCTCGGGCGACACGACGTCGGGCGAGCGGGCGGGCGGCGCGGGCTCGGCGCCCGCCGCCCCCGGCTGCACGGGGGCGCGGTTGCCGCGCCTCGCTCGCATCACGTCCTGAAGCCGCTTGAACCCCTCGATCTGGTCGGTGAACTCGCCGCTCACGTCGCGCGCCTCGTCGCGGTTGCGGATCACGTACGGCGTGATCAGGACGATGAGCTCGGTCCGGTCCGTGTTGTCGATCTCGTTGCGGAACAAGCGGCCGAACACAGGGATGTCCATCAGGAACGGGATGCCGGTGCGGGTGTGGGTGATCGTGTCGTCGATGATGCCGCCGATCAGGACGCTGTCGCCGTCCTGCACGACCACCGTGGTCTCGGCCTCGCGCGTGCTGAATGCAGGCGAATTCGTGTTGCCGAACGAGAGACCGCTCGGGCCGCTCAGTACGGCACTCACTTCTTGGCGGACCTGCAGGTTCACCAGCCCCTTCGAGTTCACCTGCGGCAGGATCGTGAGGATCTTCCCGGTGTCGCGGTACTGGACCGCGTTGATGGTAGCGCCGACGGTGCCGGTGAGGCCGGTCGACGTGGAGCTCGACGTGAGGATGGGGATCGACTGGCCGACCAGGATGTGCGCCTCGCGATTGTCCGCCGCGATGATGTGCGGCGTCGACAGCATCTTCACGTTGGTACGTCCCTGGAGGGCGTTGATGAACAGGTTGAAGTGGTTGCGGTCGGAGATCACCGCGAACGCACCGCTGATGGGAGTCCTCGTCGTCAGCGGGTCCAGGAGGCCACCGACCGCTTGTGCGCCCTGGCCCGCCACACGCGTGTCGCGGTTGACGAACACCGGCGCGTTCGGGTCCCGGCCGGGGAATGCCTGTCCGAGACGGCCCTCGGTGATCGCATACTCGACGCCGAAGCTCAGATCCTTGTTCAGCGTGATCTCGGCGATCGTCACCTCGAGCACCACCTGCCGGGGAACCACGTCGATCCGTTTCACGACGTCCAGGATCAGCTGGTAGTCGCGCTTGGTCGCGAGCACGACGAGCGAGTTGGTGACGTCGTCGGCGACGATGCGCACCTCCTGCTTGAAGATCGGCGGCGGACCCTGCGGCTGTCCCGGCGCCCCCGGCGCCCCCGCGGGACCACCGGGGAACGAGATGCCGCGCGCGGCTCCTGCCGCGCCGCCCGCCGCGCCGGGAGCGCCCGCCCCGAGACCGCCCGCCCCGCCACCGACGCCACCCCGTCCACCGCCGAGCCGCCCACCGGCACCGCTGACGCCGCCGCGCCCGCCGCCGAACCCGCCGCCCGCCGCTCCCGGAACGCCCGCCATACCGGCCTGTTGAGGCGCGATCCCTCCCCCGGCGCCGCCGATCCCGCCACCGCCGGCGCCCGAGAGACCGCGGCGTCA
>WNGI01004898.1_pt1 | contig 11989 bp, 9 predicted proteins | sample 5400621 | NCBI WGS metagenome assembly WNGI01 (sample SAMN13153374, study PRJNA577476) | soil metagenome | isolation source: 20 cm soil or saprolite under Garry oak tree replicate 1 | place: USA:California | collected 2016-06-15 | reverse complement strand
CGTGCCGGCCTACATGGCCACGCCGAAGTCCTGCGGCGCGAACCCGACGCCGATCGCGTTCGCGGAGGTGTACCTCGCGCTGCAGAACGGGACGGTCGATGCGCAGGAGAATCCGCTGACGACGATCGAGGCGAAGAAGTTCTACGAAGTGCAGAAGGCGATCATGCTGACTTCGCACATCGTCGACGGACTGACGACGCAGGTCGCCCCGCACGTCTGGACCAAGCTGACCGACGACGAGAAGAAGATTTTCACCGAGGTCGCGCGTGAGGCCGCCGCGCGCGCGACCGAGAAGATCAAGAAACGCGAAGCCGAGCTTGCCGACGAGTTCAAGAAAAAGGGACTGCAGATTGTCCAGGTCGACCGCAAGAGCTTTGCCGACGCCGTGCTCAAGAACGCGCCGCTCGAATCGATGGGCTTCACAAAGTCTGATTACGACAAGATCGTCGCGATCAAGTAACCACCGTTGTCATCCCGAACGCAGTGAGGGACCTGCTGTTGAACGGGCGTCAATGCAGAAGCAGGTCCCTCGGCTTCGCCTCGGGATGACAGTGGGTTTGCAGGTCCCTCGGCTTCGCCTCGGGATGACAGGGGATTCATGACATGACCGAGCCGCACGTCGCCGCACCCAAGACCGAGCACGTCCTCGACGCCGAAGGCCACTTCCATGTCGAGGACGCGCCGATCGAGCTGTCGCATTATCTGTTCGAAGACTGGCTGTCTCTGGCCTTCTTCTGGTTGCTGGGGCTGTGCGTGTTCTATCAGTTCTTTACCCGGTACGTGATGAACGATTCCGCCGCCTGGACCGAGGAGATCGCGCGCTATCTGCTGATCTGCACGGTGTTCGTGGGAATCGCCGCCGCCGTTCGCCGCACGCGCCACATCCATGTCGATTTCCTGTACCGGCTGATACCGGCCGCGGCCGGGCGCGCGCTCTCGACCGTAGTCGACATCGGCCGCATCGTGTTCTTCGCCACAGCAGTGGGACTCACCATCCAGATGATGCTGCGGATGAGCACTCTGCAGATGACGATCATCGACCTGCCGATGAATCTCATCTACGGCGTCTGCGCGTTCGGCTTCGCCCTCGCTGCATTCCGCTCGGTCCAGGTAGCGATCGAGAACTGGCGGCGCGGCTTCAGCCTGCTCGAGCGGCCCGAGCACGCGATCGAGGAGACGATCGAGTGAGCGCGGCGGGCGTAAGCCGAGACCCGCAGGGCCGGCGCCGCGCGAGCGAGGTCGCCCGACGCACCGTCGTGAACTCTCCGCAGGCGAACCAAGGAGGGCGACGTGTGAGCGCATTGGAGATCGCACCATGACCGGCACGCTACTCACGTCCTTCCTCGCGCTGATGGTGACCGGGATTCCGGTCGCCATCGCCATGGCCGGCGCCGCGCTGATCTACATCTGGGTGTCGGGCAGCTCGCCGCCGATGGTCGTCGTCCACCGGATGATCAGCGGCATCGACAGCTTTCCGCTGCTCGCCGTGCCGTTCTTCATCCTCGCCGGTAACCTGATGAACAACGCCGGCATCACCAACCGCATCTACAACTTTGCGCTGGCGCTGGTCGGCTGGATGAAGGGCGGGCTCGGCCACGTCAACATCATCGGCTCGGTGGTCTTCGCCGGCATGTCGGGCACGGCAATCGCCGACGCGGCGGGGCTCGGCACGATCGAGATCAAGGCGATGCGCGACCATGGCTACTCGAAGGAGTTCTCCGTCGGCGTCACCGCCGCCTCGGCGACGCTGGGGCCCATCATTCCGCCGTCGCTGCCGTTCGTGATCTACGGAATGGTGGCGAACGTCTCGATCGGCCAGCTGTTCCTCGCAGGCATCCTCCCGGGCGCGGTGATGACGGTGCTGATGATGCTGACCGTCGCCTATTACGCGCACAAGAACAACTGGGGCGCCGACATCAAGTTCCTCTGGAGCCGCGTCGGCAAGGCGACGCTGGAGCTCGCGATCGTCATCGCCTTTCCGCTGACCATCTGGCTCGCGGTCGAGGCGGGGGTCAACGCGGTCGTCGCGACCGGCATCGCGATGGTGGCGCTGTTCGCGGCCGACTGGAAATGGAAGTTCGAGGCGGTGCTGCCGATCATGACGCCGGTGCTGCTGATCGGCGGCATGACGACGGGAATCTTCACGCCGACCGAGGGCGCGGTTGCCGCGTCGATCTGGGCGCTGTTCCTCGGACTCTTCTGGTACAAGACGCTGTCGTTCAAGATGCTGGTCAAGGTGTCGATGGAAACTATCGAGACCACGGCGACCGTGCTGTTCATCGTTGCGGCCGCGTCGATCTTCGGCTGGCTGCTCACGGCGACGCGTGTGACGGACATGGTCACGGCGTGGGTGCTCGGATTTACGAGCTCGGCGTGGGTATTCCTGCTGCTGGTCAACCTGCTGCTGCTGTTCGTGGGCTGCTTCCTCGAGCCGACGGCCGCGATCCTGATCGCGATTCCGGTGCTGATGCCGGCGGTCCTGCAACTCGGCATCGACCCGGTGCATTTCGGCCTGATCGTCGTGCTGAACCTGATGATCGGGCTCCTGCATCCTCCGATGGGAATGGTTTTGTTCGTGCTTGCACGCGTCGCCCGAATGTCGCTCGAACGCACGACGATGGCCATCGTGCCGTGGCTCGTGCCGCTGCTCGGCAGCCTGATCCTGATTACCTATATTCCGATCATCTCGCTTTGGTTGCCGAAGCTCATGTACCGCTAAGCCGATGGCGACTTTACCGATAGAACGCGTCGAAATCTGGCAAATCGACCTCGCGCCGAAGGTCGTTCGAACGGACGCAATCCAGTCCTTTGTCACGCAGGAAACGCCGCTCGTGCGCATCACCTGCAGCGACGGAGCGCAAGGCGTCGGCTACACGTACACGATCGGAACCGGCGGCTCGTCGGTCGTGGCGCTGCTGCGCGACCATCTGGCGCCGAAGCTCATCGGTCGCGATGCGAGCGAAATCGAGGCGATCTGGAAAGACCTGTTCTTCCACACACATGCAACGGCGGTCGGCGCGATCACGAGCCTTGCGCTCGCCGCGATCGACACCGCGCTATGGGATATCAAATGTCGGCGCGCGCGCGAGCCGCTGTGGAAAGTCGCGGGCGGCGCGCAGCGGAAAGTGCCGGTCTACACGACCGAAGGCGGCTGGCTGCATCATTCGCAACAGCAACTTGTCGACGAAGCGATTGCGGCGCAGGGGCAAGGATTTCGCGGGGCAAAGATGAAAATCGGCAAGGCGACGATTGCCGAGGACGTCGCGCGGCTCGCGGCGGTCCGCGCAGCCGTCGGCGAGAGCTTCGAGCTGATGGTTGACGCCAATCAGGCATTCACCGTTGCCGAAGCGCGCCGGCGTGCGCACGCGTACCAAGATCTTTCGCTCGCCTGGCTCGAGGAGCCACTGCCGGCCGAAGATCTGAGCGGCCATGTCGAGCTTGCCGCCGCTGCGACGATGCCGATCGCGGTGGGCGAATCCCTCTACCATCCCTCGTACTTCCGGGAGTATCTTGAACGTGGTGCCTGTTCGATCGTCCAGGTGGATTGTGCGCGCATCGGCGGCATCACCCCTTGGCTCAAGGTCGCGCATCTGGCCGAAACCTTCAACGTGCCCGTGTGTCCACATTTCTTGATGGAACTGCACGTGTCGCTTACCGCCGCAGTGCCGAACGGCGCATGGGTCGAATACATTCCGCAACTCGATTCGATCACGACGTCGCGGATGACGATTGAAAACGGGTACGCCGTTCCGCCGGGATCGGCCGGGCTCGGCATCGATTGGGATTTTGCGGCGATCGACGAGCGGGCCGTCGCACGCGCGAGCGTTACGCAGTGATCGACGAGGAAATGCCATGCTGACACGAAGCTCACTCACGATCCGGCTTCATCCCGACGACGACGTCGTCATCGCGCGCAGTCAGCTCGTCGGCGGAACAACGTTGATCGACGAGAAAGTCACTGTGGCGGGGCTCGTGCCGCCCGGACATAAGATCGCTACGCGGGCGGTTGCGAAGGGCGCGCCGGTCAAGCGCTATAACCAGATCATCGGGTTTGCGAGCCGCCCCATTTCGCCCGGTGATCACGTCCATCTGCACAACCTTGTGATGGGCGCGTTTGATCGCGACTACGCAATCGGCGTCGACGCGAAGCCCACGCAGTACATCAATCCACCGGCGACGTTCGACGGCATCGTGCGAGCGGACGGCCGCGTCGCGACCCGCAACTACATCGGCATTCTGTCCACGGTCAACTGCTCCGCGACCGTCGCGCGCGGCATCGCCGACCACTATCGCGGCGCGGCGCTTGCCGCCTTTCCGAGCGTCGACGGCGTTGTCGCGCTGACGCATGGATCCGGGTGCGGCATGGATACACACGGCGAGGGCATGCAGCTCCTGCGGCGGACGCTCGGCGGATACGCGCGGCATGCGAATTTTGCCGGCGTCCTGGTCATCGGTCTTGGCTGCGAAGCGAACCAGATCAGCGCGCTATTCGGCGCCGAGCATCTCGAAGAAGGACCGCTCCTTCGCACATTCTCGATTCAGGATACGGGTGGAACGGCGAAGACGATCGCGCACGGCATCGCCATGATCGATGAGATGCTACCGCACGCTAATGCAGTGCAGCGCAAACCGATGCCTGCATCGCAGATCACGGTCGGCCTGCAGTGTGGCGGATCCGACGGTTATTCGGGTATCACCGCGAATCCCGCGCTCGGTGCCGCAGTCGACTTACTGGTGCGCCACGGCGGAACCGCGATCCTGTCCGAAACGCCCGAGATCTACGGCGCCGAGCATCTGTTGACGCGCCGTGCCGCGTCGCGCGAAGTCGGCGAGAAGCTCGTCTCGCGAATCAAGTGGTGGGAGGATTACACGTCGCGCGAGCGCGGTGAGATGAACAACAATCCATCGCCTGGCAACAAGGCGGGCGGCTTGACGACGATCCTCGAGAAGTCGCTCGGCGCCGTGGCGAAAGGCGGCACGAGCAATTTGGTCGCAGTTTATGAATATGCCGAGCCCGTGACCGAACGCGGTTTCGTCTACATGGACACGCCGGGCTACGACCCCGTCTCCGCGACAGGCCAGGTCGCGGGCGGCGCCAACATGATCGTGTTCACCACGGGTCGTGGTTCGGCCTACGGCTGCGCGCCCGCGCCATCGCTCAAGTTGTCGACGAATACGGCGCTCTGGGTGCGGCAGGAAGAGGACATCGACCTGAACTGCGGCGAAATTCTCGATGGCACGTCAACCGTCGCAGAGACCGGTGAGCGACTGTTCCAATTGATGCTCGCGACCGCGTCAGGCGTGAAATCGAAAAGTGAAAAGCATGGTTACGGCCAGAGCGAATTCGTGCCGTGGTATGTGGGCGCGGTGATGTAGAACCTATCTCAAAATGGGGCGAGCAGCCCGAGTACGCGAAGGCCCGCAGGGAGTCCCGAGATAGTACATGGACGTACAGCGAGGGGCGAGCGAGGAAACGACAAAGTAATCGGGCTGCGCAGCCGATTTTGAGATAGGTTCTAGATTGACACGCGTGGGAGTAAAGTCCGTAGGCTCGGCGGCGGACAAGACGATGCAACGATGGCGCCGGCGAACATAAGCCATATTGAGGAGGAAGTTTCATGAAGCTGCTGTCGAAGATTTGCGTCGCGCTGGCCGCGATCGGCACGCTGTGTACAGCCGCGCCCGTGGCGGCGCAGGAGAAAGTCGTCGTCTGGTGGGTCAAGGGCTTCTACCCCTCCGAGGATGCCGCGTTATACGACGCCGTCAAGAAATTTGAGACGAAGACGGGCGTCAAGGTCGAGCTTTCGCAATACGCGGTGCAAGACGGCATTCCAAAGACGGTTGCCGCACTGGATTCCGGAACGCCGCCCGATGTCGCGTACATCGACGTTTACGACTTTCAAGTCCTTGGCAAGTGGGCGTACGAAGGAAAGCTGGAAGACATCAGTGATGTCATCACGCCGATCAAGGCCAACTTCCTTCCGAACACCGTCGAGACGACATACCTCTACAACGACAAGGCGAAAAAGCGCGCCTATTACGCGTTCCCGCTCAAGCAGCAGACGATGCATATCGAGTATTGGAAGGATATGCTAGCGGAGGCGGGCGACACCAACATACCGGACACGTGGAAGGAATACTGGGCGTTCTGGTGCGACAAGGTGCAACCCGATTACCGAAAGAAGACCGGCAAGCGCATCTTCGCCACCGGCTTCCCGATGGGCGTCGACTCCAGCGACTCGTATTATTCGTTCCTGACGTTCATGGATGCCTACAACGTCAAGCTGGTCGACAATGACGGCAAACTCCAGGTCAACGATCCCAAGGTCCGGCAGGGCTTGATCAACGCGGTCCGCGACTACACGATGCCGTACACGAAGGGGTGCACGCCGCCGTCGTCGACGTCGTGGAAGGATCCGGACAACAACGTCGCCTTCCATAACAGGACGACGATCATGACGCACAACGCGACGATCTCGATTGCGGCGAAGTGGTTCGACGACATGAACAACGACAAGCTGAAGCCGGAGGAACGCGAGCAGGCGAAGAAGAATTACTACGAGAACATCGCGACCGCGGGATTCCCGAAAAAGCCTGACGGCTCGCCGATGACGTATCGGGCAGCCGTGAAAACGGGCGTGATGTTCGCGGATTCGAAGAACAAGAAGCGGGGCAAGGAGTTCATCGCCTTCCTGTTGCAAGACGAAAACCTGACGCCTTACGTCGAGGGATCGCTGGGCCGCTGGTACCCGGTGACGAAGTCGGGCGCGGCGCGGCTGTCGTTCTGGCTTGCCGATCCGCATCGTACGTCGGTGCAGAAGCAATTCGCCGCCGGAACGACGACATTCGAATTCACGAAGAACTACAAGTTCACGACCCTGAACAACGAAAACGTGTGGGCGAAAGCGATGAATCGCGTCGTCAGCGAGAAGGTTCCCGTCGAGAAGGCCGTCGACGAGCTCATCGCGCGCATTAAAGAGGTTGCTGGCTGATTACGGAGTCTGAAAGTTGGGGCGGCCGCGCCGCCCCACGTCCATCAGAAGTTTTCCCAATGTCAACGATCGCGCTTCCGCGAGTCGAAACTCTCAGTCCTGCTGGGCCGCCGAAGAGGCGCGTATCCCCTTGGAAATTGTGGGGCGTCATCTTTCTCGCGCCTTACGTCGTCATCTTTTTCGTCTTCGTGCTCTACCCCGTGTTGTACGGTTTATGGCTCGCGCGGCACCCCGAGAGCTACGTCGCGCTGTTCGACGATCCGATCTTCGCGGGCTCGGTTGTCAACACGCTGATCTTCTTGATCGTCGCGATCAACATCAAGATGATGGTCGCATTGTTCCTGTCGGGATTTTTCGTTCAGGCGCGACCGTGGATCAAGTGGTTGTCGGTACTGTTCATTCTCCCGTGGGCCGTGCCGTCGATTCCGACGATCTTGTCGATTCGCTTCATGCTGAATCCCGAATGGGGCGTCGTCAATCAAGTCATTTTCAAGCTCACGGCCGAGGACGGCCCCAACTGGTTGAACGACCGCTGGCTTGCGCTATCGATGGCGATGCTCGTCCACGTGTGGAAGAGCCTGCCGTTCTGGACGATGATCATGATCGCCGGTCGACTCTCGATCGCGAAGGAGCTCTACGAAGCGGCGAGCGTCGACGGCGGCTCACCGTGGCAACAGTTCAAGTTCATCACGTGGCCGTCGATGCGAACGCTCTATTTGACATCGACGATCCTGTCGATGATCTGGACGCTGGGTGACTTCAACAGCGTTTACCTGCTGACCGGCGGCGGACCGGCCGACTTGACGCACATTCTGGCGACGCTCGGTATTCGCTATTTGCGCCTCGATCAAGTCGACCTTGCGATGGCGACGATCGTTTGCGCGATGCCGCTGGTGTTGCCGCTCGTGTATTTCATGATGAAGCGGCTTTCGAGGTGAAACGCCCGTGAAGAAAGTCGTCACCGAAGCGAAGTTGCTGCTGATCGGCATCCCGGTCGCGATCTGGACGCTGCTGCCGATCTACAACCTGTTCCTCTTCTCGATTTCCACCAAAGACGACGCGTTCGCGGGCAAGCTTTGGCCCGATCATCCGACATTGCGCAATTTCGAGATCGTGTTTCGCGAGCAGCATCATTTCCTCGGGCATTTCTGGCGGCAACTGTGGAATTCGCTGCTGATCGCCGTCTCGGTGGGCGTCATCACGCTGCTGATTGCCACGACTGCGGCGTTCGCAATCAGTCGTCTCAAAGCGCGCGGCGGCCGCACCGTTCTCAATTGCGCGTTGTTCACCTATTTCATCCCTGCCGCGTTTCTTGCGGTGCCGATGTACAAGGCGATGGGCATCTACGGCCTGCTCAATAGTCAGTGGGCGTTGATTCTCGCGATGATCACGATCGCGTCGCCGTACGCAATTTGGGTGCTGAAGCAAGCGTCCGACAAGCTGCCGTACGAGCTGGACGAGGCGGCGCGAATCGACGGCGCATCGCCGTTGCAGTTGTTCCGACTCGTCTATCTACCGCTGATGACGCCGTCGCTCGTCGCGATCGGCATCTATGCGCTGCTGCTGGCGTGGAACGAATACCTCTACGCATTCCTGCTGCTGTCCAACGAGCAGGACGTCACGCTCGCGGTGGCGCTCGGCCAATTCCTCGCGGCCGACGATTCGCCGTGGGAGTTGTTGATGACCACCGGTCTCATCTACGCCCTGCCGCCGGCGGCGATCTACTACGTATTCAAACGCTACATGCAGGCCGGACTGACGGCCGGCGCCGTCAAGGCGTGATTGGAGTAACCATGGCTTCGGTATCGTTCCAAAACATCGAAAAATCCTTCGGGACCACGAAGGTCATCCACAACTTGAGCTTCGACATCCAGGATGGCGAGTTCATGGTCCTGGTCGGTCCGTCGGGCTGCGGGAAGTCGACGTTGCTTCGAATGCTCGCCGGTCTCGAGGAAATTACCGCGGGCACGATCGCGATCGACGGCAAGACTGTCAACGATCTCGACTCGAAGGACCGCGACATCGCGATGGTGTTTCAAAGCTACGCGTTGTATCCGCACATGACGGTGCGCGACAACATGGGCTTCAGCCTGAAGCTCCGCAAGGCGGCGCCGCAGGTGATCACCGAACGCGTGGGGAAGGCCGCCGGCATCCTGAACCTCGATCCCTATCTGGACCGCTATCCGCGCGAGCTTTCTGGCGGACAGCGGCAGCGCGTTGCGATGGGCCGCGCGATCGTCCGCGATCCGAAGGTGTTCCTGTTCGACGAGCCGCTGTCGAACCTGGACGCCAAGCTGCGGGTAGCGATGCGTGCCGAGATCAAGGCGCTGCACCAGCGGCTCAAGACGACGACCGTATATGTGACACACGATCAGATCGAGGCGATGACGATGGCGGATCGCATTGTCGTGATGCACGACGGGCGGATTGAGCAAATCGGTGAGCCTCTCGAGCTCTATGATCGCCCCGACAATCTGTTCGTCGCGCAGTTCATCGGCTCGCCCGCGATGAACCTCGTCAATGGGACGCTGCGAAGGAGCAATGGCAGCGCCTATGTCGAAGCGTCCGGCGGCGTCCGCTGGCCGATCATTCGTGGGCCGGGTGCCGACGGCCAGGCCGTCATGCTCGGCGTTCGTCCCGAACATCTCACAATCGCTGAAGCGTCCGGTGACGCGGTGGCAGGCGAAATCATCGTCGTCGAGCCGATGGGCGCCGAGACCGAGCTGCTGATCAAGGCCGGCGATGAGCAAGTCACGCTGATGACCAACGGCAGGCCGAACGTCAATCCCGGCGAGCGGATTGGACTCGCACTGGATCCCGCTGCGATTCATCTCTTCGATCAGAAGACGGGGCAGAGGCTCAGCGCATGAGCGAGCCGCGCGAAGCGAAGGGCCGACGGCTCGCGATTGCGCGGAGGCCGACACTCGGAAAGCGATATGAGTAGCCGGCGCAAGGAGGCCGAGGCATGAACACGAAGCGCAAACTCCGTTCGCAGGCATGGTTCGGCCGTCACGACCGCGACGGCCTCGTCCACCGCTCGTGGATGAAGAACCAGGGCATTCCGCACGATCAGTTCGATGGTCGACCCGTGATCGGCATTTGCAACACGTGGTCGCAGGCCACACCTTGTAACGCGCACTTCCGCGAGCTGGCTGAGCACGTCCGCTTCGGTGTTCTCGATGCCGGCGGATTTCCGATCGAGTTCCCGGTAATGAGCTTGGGCGAGACGCTGATGCGCCCGACGACAATGCTGTTCCGCAATCAAGCGGCGATGGACGTCGAGGAATCGATTCGCGCCAATCCATTCGACGGCGTCGTGCTGCTGATGGGTTGCGACAAGACAACACCGTCGTTGCTGATGGGCGCTGCGTCATGCGATCTGCCGACGATCGGTGTATCCGGTGGTCCGATGTTGAACGGCAAATTCCGTGGGCAGGACATCGGTTCCGGGACGCACGTGTGGAAATTCACCGAGATGCTGAAGACCGGCGAGATGACCGAGGCCGACATGGTTGAAGCGGAATCGTGCATGTCGCGCTCAGCCGGCCACTGTATGACGATGGGCACGGCGTCGACGATGGCGTCGATGGTCGAGGCGCTCGGCATGGGGCTTCCGACGAACGCCGCGATTCCCGCCGTCGATTCGCGCCGCAAAGTCCTCGCCCGGATGGCGGGACGCCGCATCGTAGAGATGGTGAACGAGGACCTGCGGATGTCGAAGATCCTCACGAAGCAAGCGTTCGAGAATGCGATCATGGTGAACGGCGCGATCGGCGGCTCGACCAACGCGGTCGTCCATTTGCTGGCGATCGCGGGCCGCATGGGCGTTACCTTGACACTCGACGATTGGGACCGCCTCGGCCGCGAGATGCCGTGTCTGGTGAACTTGATGCCGTCGGGGCAGTACTTGATGGAGGACTTCTATTACGCCGGTGGTTTGCCGGTCGTGATTCGTGAGATCGGCGAGCGCATTCACAAGAACGCATTGACGGCGAACGGCAAAACGATTTGGCAGAACGTCGAGAACGCCGTCAACTACAACCCGAACGTAATCACGCCCGCGAGCAAACCGTTCAAGCCCGAAGGCGGAATCGCCGTGCTCAAGGGCAATCTCGCGCCCGACGGCGCCGTGCTCAAACCGTCCGCAGCGACGCCGAAGCTCATGCAGCACAAGGGTCGCGCTGTCGTGTTCGAGGACATCGACGACCTGAATGCGCGGATCGACGATCCACGGCTCGATGTCAACGCCGACGATATCCTCGTGCTCAAGAATTGCGGCCCGAAAGGCTATCCGGGATTCCCCGAAGTCGGCAACTTCGCGTTGCCTGCCAAAATCTTGAAGCAGGGCGTCACCGACATGGTCCGTATTTCAGATGCGCGGATGTCGGGCACCGCGTATGGAACGGTGGTGCTGCACGCGGCGCCTGAGGCGGCTGCCGGGGGGCCGCTTGCGCTCGTCGAAAACGGGGACATCATCGAGCTCGATGTGTCACGGCGCCGCTTGCATTTGGACGTGTCGGACGCCGAGCTCGCGCGTCGACGCACAAAGTGGAAAGCGCCGCCGCCGCATTCGGATCGCGGCTGGGTCAAGCTGTACTGCGAAACGGTGCAGCAGGCGGACAAAGGCGTCGATCTCGATTTCCTCGTCGGCAAATCCGGTGCGAAGGTCGGCCGGGAAAGCCATTAAGCAGGACCGCGGCACTGCGGCGTAGTGTCGCGTGGTCGTGGTTTTCTGGAAGAGGACTTCAACATGAATTTTGCATGGAGCGCGGCCGCGGCCGCCATCTTGTCGTTCGTGATCGGCTTCGTTGTGCACGGGATGTTGCTCGCGCCGGATTATGCAAACCTCAAAAGCATGTGGGCATCGTCGTCGCATGGATCCAGTCGCGCGGACAACGCACCGCGCCGGCGTGAACTGTTACATCCGCTTCGAATACATTCCGTCGAAAACGACCGACCACGTCTTGCCCGAATCGGCCGACGATTCCCATAACTGA
>WNGI01004896.1_pt1 | contig 11990 bp, 11 predicted proteins | sample 5400621 | NCBI WGS metagenome assembly WNGI01 (sample SAMN13153374, study PRJNA577476) | soil metagenome | isolation source: 20 cm soil or saprolite under Garry oak tree replicate 1 | place: USA:California | collected 2016-06-15 | reverse complement strand
TCGGTGGCGAGAATCAAAAGCCGAAAGCCAACCGCGAATTAATTTGGCAACAAAAAAGCCTGGACCTCTCTCGCTAAGAGACCCAGGCGTTCGGCCGTCTTACTGCTTTGCACTTCCTCGTGGTCAATTCCACGTTCGCCAGTCGCGCAAAACTTACGCAAAACTTCTATCTTGAAACCCCGGGGATGTCAATGCTTTGTTGCGCCGACTTGTCGCGCGGCACGGTTGCCAAGGCGATTTCGATTGTGCCAAAATCCGCTCTCTGATGGAGCGCTTAATTCTCTTCGATATCGACGGTACGCTGACCCGCACGCAGAACGGCTTCCTTCCTTTCAACGAAGCGATTTTTGAAACCTTCGGTATTGGAGGTGATATTCGCACGGTGGTGCCGGATGGGAATACCGATCCGTTGATCGTGCAAGATATCTTCAACAAGGCAAACGTAACGTTTGAATTCCCAGGCGCCGCCTGGCGGCAATTCACCATCAATTTGCGCGAGCGTTATCATCATCACGTGGAACAGGGCACAACGACGATTCAGCCTTTGCCGGGCGCGATCGAGTTGTTGGAAGCGCTTTCGGCCAACGCTGATTTCTCTGCGAGCGTGGTCACGGGCAATTTCGAAGTCACCGCGCAGATCAAGCTCGAAGCTGCCGGTCTGGCGTCGTTTCTGTGTCGCGGCGCCTACGCCAGCGATTCGCATCATCGCCCCGATTTGCCGGCGATCGCGAAAAGACGCTGGGAAGAGACAAACGGACGGTCGCTTCAATCAGAGCAGTGCGTCATCATCGGCGACACGCCGAAGGATTTGGAAGCGGCAAGGCAAAATCAAATGAGATGTATCCTTGTCGGCACGGGCCGTTATCCGGTAGAAGAGCTGCTGTATTGGCATCCGAACGGCTGCCTTGCGGATCTGACCGATACGGCTTCGGTCTTGTCGATGCTGGCAGGATTCTAAAAGGGAGAACTCATGCAATATCGAACCATCGGCAAAACGGGACTACGAGTCTCCGAGATCGGCTTTGGCTGCGGCAACAACGCGGTTTTGATGGTCAAGGCGCCGCATGAAGATCAAGTGAAGGCGGTACGTCACGCCCTGGACGCGGGCATCAACTTCTTCGACACGGCGTTCGCGTACGGCTTGGGAAAGTCGGAGGAGAACCTCGGACGAATTCTCCATGAGCTCGGCGCGCAGCCGGTCATTTCTACAAAGATACGGCTTGAGTCGGAAGCGGTCGGCGACGTCAAAGCCGCGACGATACGTGCGGTGGAGGCAGGATTGGCCAGGCTCGGCCGTGACCGCGTCGACTTCGTTCAACTTCACACGCGGGTGACATTGGATCAAGGAATGGGCAAGCGATTCAGTCTCACTCCAAAAGACGTGCTCGGTCCGAACGGTGTCATTGACGGTTTCAAATCCATGCGCGACCGCGGCAAGGTCGGGTTCTTCGGTTTCAGTGGATTGGGTGACCCCAAGGCGCTGCATGAGCTCGTCGATAGCGGCGAGTTTCATGGGTTTCAGTGCTACTACAATTTGCTCAATCCGAGCGCCGGCTACGCTGTACCTTCGGCATTCAGCGCGTCGGACTACGGGCAAATCCTCGATCGTGCTGCAGGGAAAGGAATGGGAGCTTTTGTTATTCGCGTTCTGGCCGCGGGAGCGCTCACTGCGGATCCGAGCGCCGGGGGCGGCGGCAGCGGCCAAACGCTCTCGCCGGGATCAGATTACCCCACGGACCGGCAGCGCGCTGAAAAAGTGAAGGGGGCGCTCGGAGTGGACGGCAAAAATCTCACTCAAGCGGCGATTCGCTTTGCTCTGATGAATTCAAAAGTTTCCACGGTGCTCGTCGGCTTTTCAAACACGACGCATATTGACGACGCGGTGGCTTGTTCGGGCGCGCCGCCGTTATCCAACGAGCAGATCAAGAAAATCAAGACGCTCTGGGAGACGGATTTTAATTTGTCGAACAGTTAGTTTAGTGAAAGGTCATCATGCCACTTTTTTTTCACTCCGATGATGTCGATCAGCTGATTCCTTTCAAAGAAGCGGTTCAAATCACCGAGAATGCGCTGCGGGATATGATTTCATCCGAGGGCGTTTGCGCGCCGCGCAAGCGGCTCAACCTTCATCGCAATGTCGCCGAAGGCAGCTTTGACACTGTGCTGAATATTTACGCTGGCGGTGCTGCCAGCTACGGAGCGATCGGCGCACAGGTGGCACTGCATCGAAAGGCGATCGCCGGTCGCACGCAAAAGCGCCCGGCTTTCAATCCGGATCAAACCGAGCTGGCATTGATCTACGATAGCGACACTGGCTCGCTACTTGGCGTCATGGCGCATCGGCCGCGTGATTTTACCGCCGTCGCGGATCTGCGCACGCCGGCCACGAGTTTGGCGGGGCTCGACCTTTTTGCGCGCAAGGATGCCAAGCGCGTCGGCATTTACGGCTCGGGCCAGCAGGCCTGGGCGACATTTGCCGGGTTATGCGAAATGCGAAAAATCGAGAGCGCCAAAGTTTATAGTCCGACACCGGCTCATCGCGAAGGTTTTGCTAAGAAGATTATGGCGAACACCGGCGTGCCCGTAGCGGCGGTGGAAGCGCCGGAGTTGGCGGCGAAGGACGTCGATATCATTCTCTGCATGACCAATACGAACGTTCCCGTTGTCGATGGTTCCTGGCTGGAAGACGGGCAGTACATTATTTCCGTCGTCGGCAGCAACATCGAGTTGGTGAAAAGCGGCAACCTCGATGCGCCGCGGCGGGAGATCGATGACGGCACGCTGCGGCGCTGCGACTTGATCGTCGCGCTCTCGAAATCTCAGGCGATAGATTCGCAGCAAGGCGACATTTACTGGCCGGTGCAAAACGGCGTGATTACATGGGACAAGGTGGCGGAAATTTCTGACGTGCTCGCGGGCAAAGCGGCGGGCCGAACCGATGACAAGCAGATTATCCTTTACAAAAATCAGGGCGGACAGGGGATTGTCGATATTGCGCTAGCGAAAAAATGCTACGACCTCGCGAGACAACATGGCAAAGGGTACGAGCTTCGCATCGAGCCGCGCCTAAACTGGTGGGTGCAGGGCGGAAGGGCGGAGACGTGGTGATCGTTTCTCAAATAAATGTTGGATTTATTTGTTCAAGAGTTCAATGGTTCAATCGTTAAAGTACTTGGCTCCCGGGCGAAAGCGGTGGGTGATATGCGGAATACAAGCGAAACGTTCAAACGCGGATCTATGTCAATCGCGTTTTTTGCGTTTCAACTCGTGAATTCTCTGGCCGCGACAATCGTTTATTCACAGGCCGAGCCCTTCTACAAAGGCAAACAGATTCGCATCGTCACCGGAGCGACGGCAGGCGGTTTCTATGACCGGTGGGCGCGGCTCTTGGCCCGTACCATGCCCAAATACATCCCAGGCCAGCCGGATATCATCGTCCAGAATATGCCCGGCGGCGGCTCGCTGGTCGCGGCCAATTATGTTTACGGTGTCGCCAAGCCCGACGGGCTGACGACGGTGATGCCTAACAGCAACGTTTATTTGGAGCAATTGTCGGGTCACAAAGAAGTCCGATTCGATTTGCGCAAGTTTCCGATCATCGGATCTCAGGAAAAAAACTACATGCTCCTCTACATGAGGGCGGACGCGCCGTATAAAACCATCGGCGACATCATCAAAGCCAAGGAGCCACCAAAATGCGGCAGCACCGGCGTCGGCAGCGCCGGATATATTCTTGACCGGGTCATGGAGATCGCATTAGGCGCGAAGATCAATACGGTTATGGGCTATCCGGGCGGTAATGAAATCGATCTGGCCGTGGAAAAGGGCGAGGTCCATTGCCGCGGCAACACGATCTTGCCACATTTTGGACGAGAGCCATTCGATACCTGGCATAAGAAAGGCTTCGATCGTCACTTGATTCAAACCGCGCGCAAGCGCGACGCGGTGGTGGCAGAAGCGCCGACGATCTACGAGCTTATGGATCAAGTTAAAACGACGGAGTCGAATCGCCGATTGGCTAACGTTCTGCTCAGCGGCGCCGAGTTTGGCCGCTTCATGCTGGTTACTCCCGCAACGCCGCCGGACAGAGTGAAGATGCTGCGCGAAGCTTACGCAAAGTCGATGAAGGATCTTGAACTCATCGCCGAAGCCAAAAAAGGGCGGATGGACATGGATCCGTCGACTGGAGAAGAGTTGCAATCACTGGTGCAAGAAATTATGGACCAGCCACCCGACGTGATAGAGCGGATGAAAAAAATATTGTCGGAGTAGTCGACCTGCGAAAGGAGACCGCGATGACCAAAGCCATTGTCTGCGCGATGCTGCTATTTTTCGCGGCGCCGTCCACCGGGCGCGCTCAAGCTCCATATTACCAAGGCAAGACCGTAACGATCATCGTCGGCACAGTGGCGGGGGATCTTTACGATCTTTATGCGCGGGCCATCGCCTTATACATGGGCAAGTACCTGCCGGGCAACCCCAACATCATCGTGCAAAACATGCCGGGTGCCGGACACATGATCGCGGCCAATTATATTTATACGGTGTCAAAACCGGACGGTTTAACGCTCGGCGCGATCAATGCGGGTCTCTATTTCGAGCAACTCATAGGGCGGGCCGAGGTCAAGTTCGACTGGACAAAATTCACCTGGGTGGGCAATGCGACCAAATCGCCGCAGGTTCTCTACATGCGCGCGGACAGTCCGTTCAAAACCATCGACGACGTGCGCAGCGCTAAGGAGCCACCCAAATGCGGCACGACGGGTACCGGAAATATGGGCTACCTCGTGCCGAAACTTTTGGAAGAAACGGTCGGAGCAAAATTCAACGTAATCTCCGGTTACCAGGGCGGTAACGAAATCGATCTTGCCGTAGAGAGGGGCGAGATCCAGTGCCGCTCACTGAGCACCGAGGCGTATTTTTCCCGCGAGCCGTTTCTTACCTGGCGCAAGAACAATTTTTCTAGAGAGCTGGTTCAAGGTGGGAGAGTTAGAATCGAGAAACTCGCCAATACGCCGACGATCTTCGAGCTGATGGACAAGTATAGAACGCCGGATTCGGGTCGGCGCTTGGCGACTACATTGCTGGTGTCCGGAGATTTTCATCGACCCTATCTTGCGCCGCCGCAGCTTCGCCCTGAGCTCGTCAAAGCGCTGCGCGAGGCCTTTAACAAAACCATGAAGGATCCGGATTTTCTCGCCGAGACCAAAAAGAAAAAGCTCGATATCGATCCGACCACCGGCGAAGAGGTCGAGGCTTTAACGAAAGACGTGATGTCCCAACCGAAAGACGTGATTGACCGGCTAAAGAAACTGATGGGAAACTAGCGGCTAAACGCACTCATGAAATTCGTAAACGGATGAGCGCCAATCGCTGCGCCCTTGGCTTGAGAAGATTTCGGATTGAACCGTCAAGACTCTTCTACGGATCTAGTCGATTGAATCACTTCCGATCATCTTACGTGAAGCGCCTAAACTTAGCTTGCGCTAGGCCTGAAAAATTCTACTGAATTGCGACGCGCCTGAGGCGTCGTCGTCGTTTTTGCGTGGAAATTTGCTTTTTGTTTTGTCCTCCACGCCTGAGTTCATCGTCTTTTGAATGATCTTAGCCGACCCAACGTCGATCTACGGCACCGAACAGGATGGCGTCGCGCGCTTGATCTGCGGGATGACCTCTTCGCCGAAGCGTTGAATCGATTCGAGGGTAAATTGTGGGTCCATTCCAGGCCAGTCCACCATGAACCACATAAACTCGGCGCCGAACTCTTCGTGATAGGCCATCACTTGGTCAACCACCTCCGCAGGACTTCCCAGTATGAGCCGGTCCTGCTTCAATTCATCGAACGGCAGATCGTAGCGTTCTCCGGGTTGTCCCTCTTTCTGGTAGCGTTGATAGCGTTGTTCGTAAGCACCTCTAACTCGATTTTCCGCTTCCTTTAGGCTATCAGCGATACACAAGTCGCGAAAAATAAAGAGACCTTTGAACTGTTTTCCGTTCTGCTCGAGGGCGGCTTTGTAAACCGGAACGGCTTCCCGCAGAAACCCTTTGGAGTGACGTCGGCTGGCGATCCAGTGATCTGCAACTGCCGGCACTTTAGCGACTGTTTTCACCGTGTCCGCGCCCATGAGAATCGGCGGTCTCGGTCGCTGCAGCGGCTTTGGCGCGATGGTGACTCCGTCCAGCTGAAAAAATCGGCCGTGAAACGTTACTTGGTCTTCCGTCCAGAGTCTCTGGATGAGCTCAAGCGCCTCGACCAATCGATCTTTTCGATGTCGCTTCTCGATTCCGAAAGAATTGAACTCCACCTCTCTGTAGCCCTGTCCCACGCCAAAGAGAAATTTGCCGCCCGACAAATTGTCGAGTGTCGAGGTATACTCAGCGACCATAAGCGGAGGGTGAAGGGGGAGGAGGAAAATCGACGTCCCAAGATACATTCCTGGAACCTGGCCAGCCAAGTAAGACAACAAGGGAAGAGACTGTAATATCGCCGAATCCGGGCCGGTTGCGTAATGTTGCGCGACGAACAGGGCTTCGAAGTTGTTCTTATAGGCGACCTGAGCTCGCCGGGATACCTCCCGGCAAACCTCAACAGGGTCTAACGCCGTCGGGTAGCTGCCGAATTCGATTCCAAATCGCATTGCTTATCGCTCCTTGGGATGAAAAAGTATTTTGGATGTCTTGCCAAAAACGACTGCGAAGGAAATTCCCCACCGTGTTCGCGAGGCTCCGAATTTATCCGCGAGAGGGCGCTTGACGGGGCGTGACTATTGCTAACAACTGGCGGCATCAAGCGTTCTCCGGTAATAAAATTAGATTTCTTCTATCATTTCTCGCCTATGAACAGAAAGGGCTCCGATCCTACGGGAATTTATCAAAAGTCACCGCCGAGGTTTCAAGACTCGCGTGAGTTCGATTTATGGAGTGCGTTCGAAGAAGCCAATCTTGTTGCTTCGGATTTCCTAGCTCGACCCAATTTTGACGGATTCAAACGGATATTGAACAAACTTCGCCTTAGCGATAGCGAAACGCTCAACCCCTTAACGGACATTACGGGACAAATTGGAAAGTTTTGGAACGCTTTGATGATGGCTTGAGAGCACACGGGAAGCCCGGGTCGACATCGTCCTTGGTGGTGTAGGAATTGCTTTAGAGAACTTGGTTGAATCCGCCTGTTTTTAGTCATTACGAATTTCAGGAGCGAACCCCATGTACCAAAACCTTAACAGTAAAACGTCTCCGAGTTCCGAAACTTCACATGAAATTTCCTTGGTGATCGGTCCCACGGAAGTGGCTGACGTCATGACTGGAAAAGTCGTTACGCTAAGCCCGCATCACAGCTTCAATGACGCTGCCAATCTTATGAATGACCGTTATTTCCGGCATTGCGTTGTCGTCGACAACCAGAGCAAAGTCGTCGGCGTGATCTCGGATCGAGATATTCTGCGGGCCCTGGCAAGAAATCCCAATTCGCGCTCCAAGTCCCTCGATCAGATCATGACGCCCAATCCGATTACGGTTAAGCGCCGCACTCCGATCATTGATGCGGTTTCGAAGATTCTCGCCAAGCGCATCAATTGTCTTCCTGTCGTCGAAGATGACGGAAGCGTTTGTGGAATTGTCACATCGACCGATTTGCTCAAATCTTACCAGCAAGTTCTTGAGTTAGTACAAAAACAAGGTCGCTAAACGGCCACGGCGCACGAAACCGCCTCGGCTCGTGTGATCCAATGCGCTCTCACCTATTGATCGCCAGGCGCTGCCGCGCCTATGTTAAATCATGGCGCAGAAAATCGCCGTAACCGTCAAGCCCAACGCCAAAAAGGCCGAAGTGACAAAACTCTCGGATGCTGAATACCGAGTAGCCGTGCGGCCACCGGCGCAGGACGGTAAAGCCAACGAGGCTGTTATCGATCTCCTCGCGGATTATTTCGGTATCGCCAAATCGGCGGTGAAAATTATCCGCGGTCATTCTTCTCGCCACAAACTCCTCGAAGTCGGAAGATCATGATTCAGTGCTTCTTGTAGTCGCGCGAAACGTTAGCCGCATTCACTTCTCGCAGCAATTCCCAGCGAGGAACTCTTCGGTCGCGCATGAGATGGTGAAGGTCGGCTAAATCATTTGCCTTAAAAATTGGGTTCGAGTTTTGGTATCACTGCTTTCGGAGTGCAGATTGACGCTCTATCGCTGCTCATCCGGCGGCGACGTTTACGAAGGCGTTTGCAGCCGCGAAAAATTGAGCATATGGAACGGAGTTAATCATCGCTAAAGGCCGGCCAATGTCGAGAGTCGAAAACGTTCACGCGCTATCAACGCCGTTTGCGGCGTGGGGCCGGTTGGCCGCGAACTCCGCGGCGCATATGACCGAGCATCTTTTCAATGGCGTGATTGTCGTCGTATTGCCGCTCATTACTACGTCGTTGGGTTTGAGCTTGGCCCAGGCGGGAGCGCTCGCTTCGGCGCGCACGTTGTTTGCTGGGGTCGGAAGTTTTCCGTCTGGATTTCTTGCGGACCTCGCTGGCCGGCGAAACCTGTTACTCGGATTCTGTATCTCTCTGATTGGCTTTGCCACGTTTGGGCTCAGCGTTTCGTCGAGTTTCGCAATGCTGATGGTTTATATGGCCCTTGGCGGATTCGGCGGCGGCGGATTTCACCCGCAGTCATTGGCGATCTTGTCGGCGAAATATCGCGAGCAGAAAGCATTCGCGCTTGGTGTTCACGACAGCAGCGCCAACCTGGGCGAAGTCATCGGCCCGCTCGCACTCGGTTTTTTGCTCAACTTTTTTGATTGGCGTACGAGCTTGCAAATTTGGGCGATTCCCGCCTTAACGATCGGCTTGCTCTATGCTGCTTTCGGCTCAGAGGGCAACCTCGCAGCGCCGCGGGCGCGCGATTATCGGCGCGCATTGTGGGAGGACGTGATTAAAAATAAAGCAGTCTTTGGCTTGGTCGCGGTGTCGACGCTCCGCGCTATGGGACAAACTGCTTTAGCGGTGTTTTTGCCGCTTTACTTGTCGCTTCATCTGAAATTATCCGCCGGAGTTGCCGCCGCGTATATGTCGATCCTGTTTTTGTTTGCCGGAATTGCGCCGGCGTTCGTCGGTTGGATCTCCGACCGCTTCGGTTACAAATCGTTAATCATCTTATTTTCATTTCTGAGCTTCGCGACCATCGTGGCGATTCCGTTTCTTGGGTCGGGTTTCCTTCTAGCCGGTGGTTTAGGCGCGCTCGGCGCGCTTCTCTGGGCGCTTCGGCCGGTGATCGTTTCGGCGGCGATGGGAGCGGCTCCGCAGGAGCTTTCAGGCAGCATCGTGGCGCTCATTTACGGCGCGAATATGGGAGTTTCATTTCTAGCGCCGGTTTCAGCCGGATTGATCGCCGATGCGTATGGCTTGCCGACCGCTTTGCATGCGATCGCCGTCTTTCCATTGATCGCCGCAGTTATCACGTTGCTGCTGCTCAAGCCGGCGCGCGCGATAAATTCCTGAGTTGCGCGACTGTCCAGTTACAGACGTCATGACTCTCATTCTCACCAATGAGGAAATCGAAAGCGTTCTTACCTTGGAAGAGTGCTTCAATGCCCTGGAGCCGGCCTTACGCGATCTCGGAAACGGCCAAGCCGTCAATATGCCGCGTCAGGATCTGTTGGTGCCGGGCCCGCTCGAAAATAGTTATCACGGCCTTAAGACTTCTTGCGCCGCGCTGCCCAATGCCGGCGTCACGACGATGCGGCTAACCTCCGACGTTATCACTTGGCCGATAATCGGCGGCCGGCAACGTCGGGTGAAAGTTCCATTGGCCATGGGCAATAAATACGTCGGGCTGGTGTTTGTCTTCAGCACGGCTAGCGGGGAGCTTCTTGCGATATTTCCCGATGGCTACATGCAGGCGATTCGCGTCGGTGTCACCAACGCGCTCTCGGCCAAATATCTGGCGCGAAAAGATTCCTCTGTAATGGCGCTCTACGGTTCCGGGTGGCAAGCGGGACCGGCGTTGCTGGCGATGTGCCAGGTGCTGCCTATTGAAGAAGTCCGTGTCTACAGCCCGACGAGGGTAAATCGTGAGAGATTCGTCGCGAAGATGAGCAAAAAAACACAGGCGCGCTTGAGCGCTGTCTCTGCTCCTGAAGAAGCGGCGAAGGGCGCCGATATCGTCGTATTGACGACCAATGCGCTCGATCCGTTCTTTCCTTCGTCGTGGATTTCTAACGGCATGCATATCACTACCGTGCGGCCGAGCGAGATGATGCTCGATGCGCTGATGCGTTGCGATCTGATTGCCGTGTCGACGCGAGAGGCGGCAAAGCTATTTACTGTTCCGGGCGAGGAGACCAAGATCCCCGAGTTTGGACGGGGCGACTACGGACGCGCCGAGTTGGAAAACACCGCCGCCGATTGGCGCAATAAGCCTGAACTATCGGAAATCATGGCGGGTAAGGTAGCGGGCCGGAAAAGTGACCACGACGTTACGTGCATGCTCAATCATTTAGGACTGGGACTTCAATTCTCAGCCGCCGCGGCGAGGATCTACGAGCTTGCCAGAGCACGCAAATTGGGAAGAGAGTTGCCCACGGATTGGTTTTGCCAGGATGAGCATTCGTAGCCGGGAGAAAGCTGTGCGTTCAATAATCGCGCAAGAGCCGGCCTAGATTCGGCAGTCGCTCTTGGACTCCGGCCATTCTCAACGCCTGCCACAACCCCGCTTGATTACTTGTCACAACCGGCAAGCCGGTGTCTTTTTCCAGCGGCTCGATGGCTTCGAAACTCCGGAGATTGCCACACGAGATGAAGATGCCATCGGCATCGGTTGCGGCGTGCGCAACCGCGCAGGCCAAGCGATAAGTTTCCTCCGGCATCACTTTACCCATATCGATGCTTCGTTTGAGACCCATGCCGCGAATTCCGGCAACATCAAAACCCGATGGCTGTAAGACATCGACTAGCCGCGCATCGATGTCTGCGAGGTAGGAGGTCGCGATCGCCGGACGTTTGATGCCGAGAACGCGCAGTGCTTCAACTACGGCAGTTAATGACGTGGTGGCTTTGATCCCCGTTGCGGCGCAGATGCGGCGACTGAGCTCTTGATCATGGCCGAACCCGCGAAAGAACGCGATGGCGGTGCCGGCTTGGAGAATCACATCGACTTCGGCTGACGCCAGCTCGAGGGCGGCGCGCTCGACTTGCTTAACGGTTTCGGTGAGTCCTTCGACCGTGACATCTTGAAGAAGCGTGCGGGTTTCAACCAGGCAGACGCCTGGCGGTAAAGCGCGGCGCCATTCCTCGCAGCCGACGGTTTCGGGAGAAGGAGAAATCCGTCCGATCTTGGCACGCCAGCCGTACATTTCATTTCACGGGATCAAGAGAATCTTGCCGACCGATCTGCGCGATTCCAATTCCCGATGCGCGTTCGCTGCATCGGCCAAAGAAAAAGTCTTGCCGATATTGACTGTGAGCTTCCCAGTTTCGATCCATTTGAATAAATCGCCGGCGCGCCGGACGACGTCGGCGTGACTTGCGACGTTGTGAGTTAAACTCGGACGCGCGAGCGATAAAGATCCTTTAGTGTTTAGTATCGCGGTATCGAAGGGCGGCACCGGGCCGCTCGCTTGCCCGAAGATGACGAGGGCGCCGAGCGGCGCGAGGCAATCGAGGCTTTTCTCATAGGTATCTTTGCCCACGGAATCGTAGACGACGTTGACACCCTTGCCGTCAGTTAATGTTCTTACTTGGGCGGCAAAATCCTCTTTCGCGTAATTGATCGTCATGTCCGCGCCTGCCGCGCGCGCGAGTTGAGCCTTTTCCTCCGTTGATACGGTGCCGATCACTCGAGCGCCGAGCAGCTTGCTTATTTGAACCAACAATAACCCTGTTCCGCCTGCGGCGGCGTGGATAAGCGCGGTGTCGTTTGGCTTCAAAGAATAGGTGCTGTTCGTTAAATAATGCGCGGTCATTCCCTGTAGCATGACTGCGGCGGCGGCTTGAAAATCTACAGA
>WNGI01013253.1_pt1 | contig 11991 bp, 11 predicted proteins | sample 5400621 | NCBI WGS metagenome assembly WNGI01 (sample SAMN13153374, study PRJNA577476) | soil metagenome | isolation source: 20 cm soil or saprolite under Garry oak tree replicate 1 | place: USA:California | collected 2016-06-15 | reverse complement strand
GCTCGTACTCCTCATCGCCAGCCGCGGTCGTGTGGAACGCGATCTGGTTGTTGACCTCGGCGGTGTCGCGCTCGGCCAGCTCGCGAGCGGCGGCCGAGACGAAGTCGCGGATGCGGTTGAACACATCGCGCGTCTGTGGTGAAACGCCGCGCGCGCCCAGCGAGTCGATCGTGGCATCCGCCAGCAGCTTCACGCGGTCTACCTGACCCGCGCCCTGGACATCGACGATGATGCCTCGAATCTCCTCGTCGGAAATCGTGACGCCTTCGACCTTGAGGTCGAGCGCATCACGAACCCACGCCACCGCGGCAAGCTTGAGCAGCAAGCCGATCTCGCGCTCGTTCGCGCCCTGGAACACCGGAGTCTTGGCGTAGAAGCCGAGCAGACGCGCCGCCCACCCGAGGTGGGTCTCGAGAATCTGTCCGACGTTCATACGGCTCGGCACTCCGAGCGGGTTGAGAACGATGTCGACCGGACGGCCGTCGGGGAGGAACGGCATGTCCTCTTCGGGAACGATGCGGGCAACGATACCCTTGTTGCCGTGGCGTCCAGCCATCTTGTCGCCGACCGAGACCTTTCGCTTCTCGGCCATGTAAACCTTCACGAGCTGAATGACGCCCGGTGGCAGCTCGTCCGGCTGCAGCACGCGGTCGATTCTCTCCTCCGCCTTCTCCTCGAGCTTCGCCTTCTCTTCATTGGCGAGATCGATGATCGTGCGGATTCGCTCGTTCATCTTCTTGTCTTCGACGCGGAACGTCTTGAGGTCGAGCGACGAGATCTTGAGATCCTTGAGCATCTGCCCCGTCAGCTTGGTGCCGGCGGGAATCGCTTCCTCGACCGTACCGGACTTGAGCGCCAGCGAGACCGACTGACCCTCGAGCAGATCCGACAGCTCGGCGTCGCGGACTTCGTTGACGCGGATTTTCTCCTCGCCCTCGAGTCTCCGGATCTCGCCGATTCTCTCGCCGCGATCCTTCTCGACGACCTGGTCCTCGATGCGTGAGAAGATCTTCACATCGATTACCACGCCTTCCATTCCCGGCGGAACCTTGAGGGACGAATCCTTCACGTCCTTCGCCTTCTCACCGAAGATCGCGGTGAGGAGCTTCTCTTCGGGAGAAAGCTCCGTCTCGCCCTTCGGCGTGATCTTGCCGACGAGAATGTCGCCCGGCTTCACGTGAGCGCCGATGCGGACAATGCCGCGCTCGTCGAGGTCGCTCAACGCTTCCTCGGCTACGTTGGGGATTTCTCGGGTGATCTCTTCCTGGCCGCGCTTGGTGTCGCGGACGTGCAGCTCGAGCTCCTGAATGTGGATCGACGAATAGATGTCGTCCTTCACCAGTCTCTCGGACAGCACGATCGCGTCCTCAAAGTTGTGTCCGTACCACGGCATGAACGCCACGGTGACGTTGGCTCCGAGAGCGAGCTGCCCCATTTCCGTCGAAGCGCCGTCAGCCAGAACCTCGCCGGCCTTCACCTTTTGTCCGGTCATGACGATCGGACGCTGGTTCAGGGCGGTGTCCTGGTTGGTGCGCCAGTATTTCTTCAGTCTGTACCGGTCGTGCTGAGTAAGTCTTGCGAGCGGGCGGTCGGAATCCTTCTTGCCGCGCTCCGAAGCGCCGGTGTCGACGATGATCTCGTCGGCCGTGACGCTGGTAATGGTTCCGGCACGACGCGCAATCACAACTGCGCCCGAGTCGCGCGCGACCTTCTCCTCCAATCCGGTTCCGACGAGCGGAGTCTGCGGATTGAGAAGAGGCACAGCCTGCCGCTGCATGTTCGATCCCATCAGCGCGCGATTGGCGTCGTCGTGCTCGAGGAACGGAATGAGCGCGGCGGCGATCGAAACGAGCTGCTCAGGAGCGACATCCATGTAGTCGATGCGCTCGGGTGCGACGAGCGGAACGTCACCGCGCTGGCGGCAGAGCACCAGCTCGTCGACGAAAGTACCGTCCTCGTTCAGGCGAGCGTTCGCCTGGGCGATAACGACGTCTTCCTCGCGATTGGCGTCGAGCCATTCGATGTCAGCAGTCACCTTACCATTCTTCACGACGCGATAAGGCGTCTCCACAAAGCCAAGGTCATTGACCTGGGCGTAGCAGGCGAGCGAAGTGATGAGTCCGATGTTCGGACCTTCGGGGGTCTCGATCGGGCACATGCGGCCGTACTGCGAGTAGTGAACGTCGCGAACCTCGAATCCGGCGCGCTCACGAGTGAGTCCGCCAGGTCCAAGGGCCGAGAGACGACGCTTGTGCGTCAGCTCGGCGAGCGGGTTCGTCTGATCCATGAACTGCGAAAGCTGAGACGATCCGAAGAACGCCTGGATCACGGCCGAAACCGTGCGGGCATTTACGAGGTCGTCGAGCGAGATCTTTTCCGGATCGGTGTTGATCGACATGCGCTCCTTGACCAGGCGCGCCATGCGGGACAGACCGACCGAGAACTGGTTCGCGATCAGCTCGCCCACCGAGCGGATACGCCGGTTGCCGAGGTGATCGATATCGTCGGTGTAGCCGCGACCTTCATGCAGCTCGACGAGGTAGCGGATAATGGCGACGAAATCTTCCTTGGTCAGAACCGTCTCACTTGCCGGACGGTTCGTCATGAGGCGCTGGTTGATCTTGTAGCGTCCCACGCGACCGAGGTCGTACCGCTTCGGCGAGAAGAACAATCTCTCGAGCGCCTGACGGGCGGTCTCACGGTTCGGAGCATCGCCCGGACGGAGCAGCGAGTAGATCTGCTTCAGCGCCTCTTCGTCGGTGTGCGTCGGATCCTTGGCCAGCGTGTTCTTGATGAGCATCGACTCGGCGCGGCCCGATGTTACGAAGACCTGCACCTTGTTGATCTCGTTCTTGCGCAGCTTGCGAATCAGCGTGTCGGTAAGCGAGTCGCCGACCTCGCCAATCACTTCTCCGCTCTCGGCATTGACGGCATCCACCGCGATAATGCGGCGCGACGGGCGCTCACCACGCTCGACGGCGTCGATTTCGTCGCGGAGGTCGATCGTCGTGTACGAAGCAAAAACCTTGACCTTGTCGATGTCGAGGCGGCGGAGGCGGTTGAAGACCTCTTCCGTCAGCTCGTCACCTTCCTTGACAATCAGCTCGGACTCTTCGCGCTCCAATGCCAGTCGTGCCTTCTTGGTCTTGAGCTTGGGAGCCTCGGGGTTGTGGGCCGTACCGGCGAGCGTGATGTCTTCGGCGATGATCGCGCCGAGCACTTCGCGCTGGTCGACTCTCGACTCGCGCTTCTTGACGAGATCGAGCTCACGCACCGCGAAGAACAGCCGGAGAATCTGTGAGTTCGTACCATACCCAAAGGCGCGCAGCAGGGCAGTCGCCGGGAACTTCTTCTTCTTGTCGATGTGCACGTACACGACATCGTGGATGTCGACGGTGAACTCGACCCACGAGCCGCGGAACGGAATAATGCGCGCCGAGATGAGGCGCTGGCCGTTCGGGTGTGTGGACTCCTCGAATACGACGCCCGGGGAGCGGTGGAGCTGGCTGACTATGACGCGCTCCGCGCCGTTGATCACGAAAGTCCCGAGTGGCGTGAGGAGCGGAAGCTCGCCGAGATAGACTTCCTTCTCGATGATGTTCTTCGGCCTCTTGCCGGCTTCGGTCGTCTCGAAGACGATGAGCTGGAGCGTTGCCTTGAGCGGCGCGGAGTACGTCATGTCGCGCTCGATGCACTCGGCAACGGAGTACTTCGGCTCGCCAAGAGCATAACTCTTGAACTCGAGCGAGAAGTTCTCGTGAACGTCGGTTATCGGGAACAGGTCCTTGAAGACGCGCTCGAGTCCGATGTCCTCGCGGTTCTGCGAGGCCGCGTCGAGCTGCAACAGCGACTCGAAGGCGCGGGTCTGGATGTCGAGGAGATGCGGCATCGTCATCCCCTGGTCGAGCTTGGCAAAAGAGATCTGCTTCATCAGTTCAGGCATGAATCACCTACAGGCGCAAATAGCCCCGCCCCCGTCAGCCGCGAAATTTTCGCGGATCCGGAGCGGAGCGACTTCAAAACTTCAGTTGTGGTGCTAGCGAGTAAGAATCGGGGCATATCGTCGGGTCAGAGTAGCTCGTGGGAGGAGGAGTGAGGGTGTCGGCGTAGGCAGCGTGCTCGCGTAGCAAGAGACCCGCGCAGTTGCAGTTTGCGGGGCTCGCAGCGTGTAAGCGAGCTAGCTGCCGAAGCTGATACCCTCGCTCCGACGACCGGCACGAGACTACTTGACCTCGACGGCTGCTCCCTGCTCTTCGAGCTTGGTTTTCATTGCTGCTGCCTCGTCCTTCGTCACACCGGCCTTCACGACGCTCGGCGCACCATCGACCAGGTCCTTCGCTTCCTTGAGTCCCAGGCCCGTCAGCTCGCGCACGACCTTGATGACCTGGATCTTCTTGGCACCGGCTTCCTTGAGCGTAACGGCGAACTCGGTCTGCTCTTCGGCCGCCGCCACCGGGCCCGCACCAGCGCCACCCGCTGCCGGAGCCGCGCCGACTGGCGCCGCTGAAATCGTAACGTTGAACTTGGTCTTGAAAGCTTCCACGAGCTCGGACAGCTCGAGAACCGACATGTTGCCGATCGCGTCGAGGATCTCGTCCTTGCTCATTGTTGCGTTTGCCATTGTTGTTGTTCTCCCGGGAAAAATTAGGCGCCTTCGCGCTGTGACTTGAGCGCGTCGAGCGCGCCTGCAAACATGTATAGAGGCCCGTTGAGCGCGCCGACGAAGGCGGCCATCGGTGACTGCATGCTGGCTGCAAGATCGGCCAGCATTTGCTCGCGAGACGGCAACGAAGCCATGCGCTTGACCTGCGCATTGTTGATCGCCTTGCCCTGGAGCAGCCCACCCTTCACGGAAGGCCTGTCCTCGAACTCCTTCGCGAATTCGGTGAGCACTCTCGCGGCGGCTACCGGATCCTTTCCGACGACGAGGCCGGTTGGACCCTTGAGCTTCTCACCGACGAGACCGCTCTCGTTGACGGCACGCAGAGCCAGCGTGTTCTTGATGACCACGTAATCGACGCCCGCTCTCTTGAGCCGGCGGCGAAGCTCGGTCATCCGCTTCACGTTGAGTCCGGTGAAATCGGTGTAGTAGAGCGACTGAGAATTCGTCAGCTTATCGCGCAACTCGGCAACGAGCTGCTCTTTCTCTGCTTTCTTCATCGCTCGGTACCCGTAGACCGGTAGGGGGTTATGTCGATGTTGATTCCTGGCCCCATCGAGCTCGAGATCGCGACATTGCGGATGTAGACACCCTTCGAAGTCGATGGCTTCGCGCGTACGATCTGTTCCATGAACGCCTTGAAGTTCGATTCCAGAGCTTCGGGTGCGAACGAAACCTTGCCGATCGCGGCGTGGACGTTCCCCGCCTTGTCGACGCGGTACTCAATCTTGCCGGCCTTGGTCTCGCGAACGGCGCGCGTTACGTCGAACGTCACCGTTCCAGCTTTCGGGTTCGGCATAAGTCCACGGGGACCGAGGATGCGTCCGAGCGCGCCGAGCTGTCCCATCTGGTCTGGCGTGGCGATGAGAACGTCGAAGTCCATCCAGTTTTCCTTGATCTTCGCGATGTACTCGGTGCCCACATAATCGGCGCCCGCCGCCTCGGCCTCTCTCGCCTTGTCGCCGGCGGCGATGACGAGAACACGCACCGTTTTACCGGTACCGGCGGGGAGAACGACGGTGCCACGCACGGCCTGATCGGCGTGCTTGGGATCGACGCCCAGACGGACCGCGATCTCGACGGTCTCATCGAACTTCGCGAACGCAACCGACTTGACCATGTCGATCGCCTCTTTGGGCTGATACCTCGTCTCGGGGTTCCGCTTCTCTGCGGCGACCTTGTACTTCTTGCCGTGAGTCTTCATCAGTCCTTCACCTCGATACCCATCGATCTGGCGGCACCGGCGACCATTGCCATTGCCGATTCGATCGACTCGGTGTTGAGGTCGGGGAGCTTGATCTCGGCGATCTTTCTGACCTGCGCCTTGGTGACGGAGCCGACCTTGACGCGGTTTGGCGTACCGGAGCCCTTTTCAACTCCTGCTTCCTTCTTCAGCAGGACGGCCGCGGGCGGCGTCTTGGTGATGAAGGTGAAGGATTTGTCCGCGTAGATGGTGATCTCGACCGGGAGAATCGTATCCTGGCCCTGCGTCCGAGCGTTGAACTCTTTGCAGAAGGCCATGATGTTGATTCCCTGCGGGCCGAGTGCGGTCCCCACGGGGGGCGCCGGGTTCGCCTTGCCTGCAGGGATCTGCAGCTTGACGAAACCAACTGCCTTTTTTGCCATGATACTCCTCAGTGTTTCTAGTCGCGTGGCTCAAGTGTATGAGCTCGCGTCCGACTCCCACGGTGTGATTAGAGTCGTAGTGGTATCCGACTGTGCGCTCCTCGCCTCATCGGCCGCCCCGCGCAAGGGCCATCACCTGCGGCGGGAGTAACGCCGCTGTGACTTCAGATCTTCATTTCATTTAGCGCGGGGATCTTGGACCCGCGTCGTTCCTTTTTTTCCTTACCCCGGATCAACGGCTAAGGTCATTCCGGCACAGCCTTTAAAAGTAATCGGTGGATGGCCGATTTAGTACCCCTTCAACTGCAAATAATCCAGCTCCACGCTGGTAGGCCTGCCGAACAGCGAAACCGACACCCTGACCTTGCCCTTGTCGGTCAGGATTTCCTCGACCGTCCCGTTGAAGTCCGTAAACGGCCCTTCGGTGATCGCCACCGCCTGGCCGACCAGGAACGGGATCTCCTCTTTCACCTCTTCGGGCACCGAATCATCCGCGACGCCGAGGAGCCGGTTGACCTCTTCGGGGCGGAGGGGCTGCGGCAGCCGCTCGTGGCCGACGAACTTGATCACGCCCTGGATTCCGTTGACAGTGTGCGCCGTCTCCTGGTCCATGATCATCTCGACCAGCACATAGCCCGGGTAGATCTTACGCTCGACGTTCACCTTCTTGCCGTTCTTGATCTCGACCGCTTCCTGGGTCGGCACGAGCGCCTGACGGATCGCCCTTTCCTCGGCCGGGCGTGGATCGGCGTCGATCCGGCGCTGAATGAGCGAGCGGACCTTGTTCTCATGACCCGAGGTCGTCTGAATCGCGTACCAGCGGTGGTCGACGGAGGTCACGATCATTGTCTCGAGAATAGAGATGGAATGCCCTGAACAAGAATGAGCTGCAGCACGAGGTCGATGGCTCCGATCACGGCGCCCAGGAAGAGCACGAAGATGATGATCTTTATCGTCGTGTCCTTGAGCTGGGCGCGATCGGGCCAGGTAACCTTGCGCATCTCGTCCTGCACCTCGTGATAGAACTGCATCACCCGGCCAGGAAGGTTTTTTCGCTCGATTACTTCAACAGCCATTACTTCATACCCCCGCGACCTACGATTTCACGCGGCATTACTCTACCCGCGCGCAGAACGATTTCACGCGGCATTACTTCGTTTCTTTGTGCAGCTTGTGCGCGTTGCAGCGCGGGCAGTACTTCTTCCACTCCACCCGCTCCGGATGCAGCCGCTTGTTCTTGTCGGTGAAGTAGTTGCGATTCTTGCAGACCTCGCAAGCGAGGATGATTCGATTCTTGCAGACCTCGCAAGCGAGGATGATTTTTTCGCGAGCCATTGGTTGTTCCTACTTGAGAATCTTGGTAACGACGCCTGCACCAACGGTGCGGCCGCCCTCTCTGATGGCGAACCTGAGCCCCTCGTCCATCGCGATCGGCGAGATCAGCTCGATCGTCATCTGAACGTTGTCCCCCGGCATCACCATCTCCATGCCTTCGGGCAGCTCCACTGAGCCCGTCACGTCGGTCGTCCTGAAAAAGAACTGCGGACGATAGCCCTTGAAGAACGGCGTGTGACGGCCGCCCTCTTCCTTGGTCAACACGTAAACCTCGGCGTTGAAATTGGTGTGCGGCGTGATGCTCCCAGGCTTGGCCAGCACCATCCCACGCTCCACGTCCTCCTTGTTGATACCACGAAGCAGGAGGCCAACGTTGTCACCAGCCTGGCCGTCGTCCAGAAGCTTCCGGAACATCTCGACACCGGTGATGACGGTCTTCTTGTCCGAGTTGAAGCCGATAAGAGCCACTTCCTCCCCGACCTTGATCTTGCCACGCTCAATACGTCCAGTCGCCACCGTGCCACGGCCCGTGATCGAGAACACGTCCTCCACGGGCATCAGGAAGGGCTTCTCGGTCTCACGCTTGGGCTGCGGGATATAGGTATCGAGCGCATCCATCAGCTCCCCGATCTTCTTCCCGTACTCACTATTGGGGTCACCTGATTCCAGGGCCTTGAGTGCACTTCCTTTGATGATCGGCGTGTCGTCGCCCGGGAAGTCGTAGCTCGAGAGCAGCTCTCTCACTTCCAGCTCGACTAAGTCCAGCAACTCCTGATCGTCCACCATGTCCACCTTGTTCATGAACACGATGATGTAGGGCACGTTCACCTGCTTGGCCAAGAGGATGTGCTCTCTCGTCTGGGGCATCGGGCCGTCGGCGGCACTTACCACGAGAATCGCTCCGTCCATCTGGGCGGCACCCGTGATCATGTTCTTCACATAATCGGCGTGGCCCGGACAGTCGACGTGCGCGTAGTGCCGCTTCTCACTACCGACTGGGCCAGACCCTTCTTCGCCTGGATCGCCGTGATCGCCGCCGTCAGAGTCGTCTTCCCGTGATCGACGTGGCCAATCGTGCCAACGTTCACGTGCGGCTTCGTCCGATTGAATTTCTCTTTGCTCATTTCGTCCTCAATTCCGTTTCGTTTTAGTACAAGCTCGCGATCGGGATTGAACCGATGACCTCACCCTTACCAAGGGTGTGCTCTACCGACTGAGCTACGCGAGCGGCTTCGTTCACCATCGCTGCTGCATTCACACCCTTGCCGCCGTAGAACGTCTCCACCGGTTAAACCCGGACTGCCCGGCGAACCTGCATCCTCGCGCTTCCTGGCACCGTTACCCTCAGAGCGGGAGACGGGACTCGAACCCGCGACATCAAGCTTGGAAGGCTAGCGCTCTACCAACTGAGCTACTCCCGCGTACGACCGTTTGCTGAACCCCATCACACACAAAAAAACCCGCCCCTACATCCATGGTGGGGGAAGGATTCGAACCTTCGTAGGCGTGAGCCGGCAGATTTACAGTCTGCTCCCTTTGGCCACTCGGGCACCCCACCGGTTTTCGCTCTTTGTGAATCTAGCTTCGTCGGCAGAGCTGACGGGGAGAATCGAACTCCCAACCTGCTGATTACAAATCAGCTGCTCTGCCAATTGAGCTACGTCAGCAACAAACAGCGATTTTTCATCGCAAGCCTAGTAGAATAGCCAACTTAGGGTGACGAGTCAACCCGACTCGCCCTATCGGAGCTTCTTCCATTTGGTCCCGTGAGGCGTGTCTTCGATGGCAATTCCCCGGCCCTCGATCTCGGCGCGAATGGAGTCGGCGTTGGCGAAATCTCGTCGGGCCCTCGCCTCCTTGCGCGCTTTCAAGCGGTCCCCAACCCAGCGCTCCAACTCAGGATCCGGCCCGACCGCATCCGGCACCACCTCCAACACCGAATTGATGCGAGCGAAGACCTCTCTCGCTTTTTCCAGCGCCTGCTTGTCGACACCGTTTCGATCGAGCTCCGCATTCGCTTTTCGCACGAAGGTGAACAGGGCTCCAAGCGCTATCGGAGCGTTCAGGTCATCAAACAGCGCGGCGGTCACCTCGGCATCGGTCTCCGCCGCGATTTTTTCGAGCTCCGGAGTCGCGGCTTTGGCTGCCGCCAGACGCTCGGCGAAATCCGAGATGCGACGCACGCCTTCAATCGACGCCTCCAGTGCGTCGTGCGACAGATTGAGCTGTTTCCGATAGTGCGTGGAAAAAACGAAGTGACGAAACGCCGCCGCCGGAACGCCATGGTCGCGTAGATCCTGCACCGTCGCAACATTGCCCAATCGCTTTGCCATCTTGCTTCCATCGGTGAGGAGAAACTCGCCGTGGCACCAGAATCGGGCGAAGGTCTTTCCGGTCGCGCCTTCCGACTGGGCGATCTCATCCTCGTGGTGCGGAAAGATCAGGTCGATCCCGCCGCAGTGGATGTCGAGCGTCTCGCCAAGATATTTCATCGCCATCGCCGAGCACTCGAGGTGCCAGCCGGGCCGGCCGCGTCCCCATGGTGAATCCCACGCCGCGCCTGTCGCTTCATCCTCGGGCTTCGCCGCCTTCCACAACGCGAAGTCCTGCGCGTTCTCCTTGGAGTAATCGTCCTGGATGACACGCGCGCCGGTCCGCACCTCACGCGTGTCGAGGCGCGAAAGCTTCCCGTAGCCTTTGAATTTGTCGATCGCGTAGTACACGCTCCCGTCATCGGCCTTGTAGGCGAGCTTCCGCTCGACCAATCGCTCGACGATCGCAATCATCTCCGGAATGTGGTCCGTCGCCTTGGGGTACAGGTCCGCGTCCTGAATACGGAGGAACGCGCGGTCGGCGTGGAAGATTTTCGTGATCGGCTCCGTTACTTCCCCAATGCTGACGCCACGCTCGCTCGCCGCCTTGATGATCTTGTCGTCGACGTCGGTGAGGTTCATCACCTGGAAAATCTTCCAGCCGCGAAGGGTGATTACGCGCCTGAGCAGATCCTCGAACAGGAACGTGCGAAAGTTCCCAAGGTGCGCCGGCTTGTAGACAGTCGGACCGCAGGCATAAGTGCGAACGGTTTCGCCATCCTCGGGCGAAAACGATTCGATCTTGCGGGTGAGGGTGTTGTACAGCCGGAAATCAGGAGGCACCCCCAGAAAATAACTTCCTGGTCTTGGTCACGCCCGCGAAAAGGTGTCCACAGAACCGACGCGGGGAGCGGACGGCTTCGCAGCTAATCGCTCGGAGCTTTCATACGGGCGAACCGAACGACAGGTGACGCGGATCGTGCGCGGTCGCTACGATGGCTCGGCCACTTGGCGTGGCGGGCTCGCGGGCAACTCGAAGGGTGGCTGCGTTGCGTTTCGGATTGTCGCAGCCGATTCCCGAGCCGCGACCACCCTGCCCTCCACAATATTGATGACGCGCGCGGCGATTCGATGCAGCTCGACGGGATTAGGTGCCGCAAGAATGACTGTGATGCCGCGCCGAGTGAGCCGGGTGAGGACGGAAACGACATGGGGGTCGAAGAGGAGTCCTTCGCCGCAGAGCGTCTCGTCGAGCAGGATCGCCCGCGGAGATCCGATCAGGGATTGGGCGAGGCCGAGCCGTTGCACCAGGCTGGCGGATAGAGTGCTCACCCGTCGCGTGGCGTGGATGTGGAGACAGACCTCTCTCAGCGCGGCTTCTACCTGGGCGGCGCGGTTCGCGGTGGAGAGATCATGAAGTGTCGCGTAGTACTCGAGCGCCTCGCGAACGGTGAGAAACGAATAGTAGCCAGCGCGTTGGGGGACGTAGGCCAGGCCGGGAGGAACGTGATGTCCCGTGATTTGTTCGCCGAACCAGTTGATCGTGCCCTCGTCGGACTTGAGGAGGCCGGCGAGACAGAGGAGGAGTGTCGATTTTCCCGCGCCTGGCCGGCCGACGAGTCCTACGATCTCGCCGCATCCTACGTCGAGGCTGACATCGCGGAGCGCGGGGATCGCCATGGCTCGCGATCTCGCGCCGGAGTGGTAGGTCTTGTTGAGTCCTCTGACAGACAATGCGATCGGCACTGGCGCGATCCTCCGGCAATCGTGTGGGCGCACGATTGCATCGGATTGCAAACGCAGAGCAATCGTTGAAGGGCGGGTGAAAGCTTTGCACTGCGTGGTGGCGCGATTTTTCCAAGATTCGCCCCATCGCGGCAGTACAGCTTCTAGAATCGCCGGATCATCTGAACGCAAACCATTGCTGGAGGTCAGGAATGAAGCAGTCATTTATAAGAACCGGGCCGATCGTTCTTGGCATCGCCGCAATGGTTGCCTGCGGCGGCGATTCCACTTCTCCATCCCAGTCAGCCGCCGCGGGCAGCTACACTGCATTTC
>WNGI01009981.1_pt1 | contig 11998 bp, 13 predicted proteins | sample 5400621 | NCBI WGS metagenome assembly WNGI01 (sample SAMN13153374, study PRJNA577476) | soil metagenome | isolation source: 20 cm soil or saprolite under Garry oak tree replicate 1 | place: USA:California | collected 2016-06-15 | reverse complement strand
TTTACTTGAGGCCGTTCGACTCCTCGGCCAGGCTGTTGGGCGCGATCGCGTGTTCTTTGATGCTTACGCTCAGCTCGCGGGAGCGCATGACCGCATTTATTTCCTTGGTTTCGACCACACTGCTGGGCGTCTAAAATTATCTGAAGCGGCGATTCAATCGGTTCGCTATCTGCGCCCAGACTCTGGGGAGACTCACCTCGCTGTCGCGCAGCATCTGTATTGGGCCTATCAGAACTACGACAGTGCCCGCGAGGCGAAGCGCGAATTCCTCTTTTAGCCGGCTACATCGATCGACGGCAGGGACGTTGGGAGGAATCCCTCGATCAAATGAAACGGGCGCTGGAATTGGATCCGCGCAATCTTTCGATACTCCAGCAAACCTCCCTTACTTACCAAGCCTTGGGGCGTTACAAAGAAACAATCGCGACTCTTGATAAGGTGTTGGCTATAGCGCCAAAAGATGTTGCTATCAAAGTGTGGCGCGCCTGGGTTGATCTTCAATGGCATTCCGACCCAACGCCGCTACATACGACAATTGATACGGCCCTCGCCCGAGATCCAAAGACGGCGCCCTTTATCGTTTTGCAATGGCTCGACCTTGCCTTTAGCGAGCGCGACGCGGCTGCCGCCGAGCGCGCGCTGGCAGCGATGCCCACCGGCGGGTGCTACGACGAAAACATCCCATTTCCTGACAGTTGGTGCCGTGGTCTTGCCGCCCGGATTCGCGGGGACGAACCGGCAGCTCGTGCCGCGTTTGCCAGCGCTCGACAGGAACTTGAGCAGATCATACGCGACCAACCCGATTACGCAGAGGCTCTTTGCGCGGTCGGTGTCGTTGACGCTGCTCTGGGCAATAAAGAAGATGCCATCCGCGAAGGCCATCGAGCGATCGAGTTGATCCCGGTCGGCAAAAACGCCATTGGCGGCGCGAGGTTGATTCAATACCTCGCGGTCATTTATGCGTCGACGGGCAATAAAGATGGAGCAATTGAACGATTGACTGAGGCAGCGAAGCTGCCAGGGAGCCATGTTACTTACGGCGATCTGCGTCTCAATCCGTTCTGGGACCCGTTGCGGGGCGACCCGCGGTTTGACGCAATCATCGCTTCCCTCGCGCCGAAATAAAATTCGGCACCGCGACACAGGCGCATATACACGGCTTCAAAAGGACTCGCACGAGGTGGTTCTTCGTCCCGGAGCGCTCGCGCCGGGACTTACCCGGCGTAACATTCTGCACACGAGAGTGACTGCCGATTGACCGGCACACTGGGGGAAATCCGGCACCACAATTTTGGTTTCTGCTTGACAGCTATTCAAGCCGCTTGTAGCGCGGCTTTATGAAAACCACCGAAGTTAAACCCACCATACGTATCGTCGCAGCAGCGCTGGTGACAGCAGCGGTTGTCGGGGTTAGCGGTCTGGCGATGCAAGCATCCACTCAGAACCAAAACTCTTTGGCTCCTTCCTTGAAGAGTATTCGAACTGATAAAGCCACATCGTTTTACGCCAACCGCGCCGCGCCAAATCGAACTTGGTTCGTCGAGCAGGTGCTATCGCTAGGCGAGAGCAAGGCGGCGACCGAGAACTTGAAGGTAATCACAGCGGCACTTTAAGCCTGCTGGTGCCCGACGAATAATGGTGAGGGGGCCCCGAAAGTGTTCGGGGCAGGGCGGTGTTGTGTATTAACGCGTGACGGAACTTAGGTTTCGACTTTAGCGTAGCACGCTGGATTCCTGATAGCCAAAAGCTCTGCCTTTTGTAAAAATCTCCTGTAATCGCCCGGCTCCACGGGAATGCTTTAGAAGAAAACCAAGATAATGAAGACATTTCTCAGATTAAACCTTTCTTTTCTTCGTTGCCTTCTGTGAGCACTCCTCTGGAATTCACGATTAAGTAACATTCGAGTTTGGCAGACGCAGCGAAAGAATCGCCAGCTCACCGGTCCGTCCCTCGAACTCGGACAAATGCATGCAAAGCGGGTCTACGCGGCGTGGTTCGGAATACATTTTTTCCTGATAACGGCCGTTTGCCTGGCCGGAGTATTTTCTCTTGTGGCCGAAGGGGCCACTATCTTGCCGTCGAGCATCGAAACGTATGCGCGCAAAGCCGAAATCACCATAGCGTGGCTATTGGGAAAACAGGCGAGCTCGTCGAATCGGGTCAAGCAGGTTATCGCCACGTATTTGCATGCTGCCGGAATTCAGGCGGGTTATACCTTTTTTGCTCCTAACGTTCCGAGCCACCACAGATTGAGCTTGGAATTCTTTTACGAAGACGGGCACGTGGAATACGAATCGCCGCATGTGCGGAGTAAAGCCGCTGCGCTTCGTCTGGACAGCTTGTTGGACAAGTTACCCGAGGAACGTTACGAGCCAATCCGAGAGGTAATCCTTAAAATGCTCGCCTTGTCCGTCTGGCGGGAGCACCCGGACGTGAAAAGAGTTCGCGCAACTTTCGAAACTGTCCAGTTACCGAGCATCACTGAGTTCGAGCATGGGAAAGCTGAAACGCATGAACCAATGTTCAGCTTCGATTTCAGTCTCCGCGGGCAGGAACAGCAGTAGGCGATCATTAAGTGTCCTCACTGACTTCATATGCGGCAGTCAATGTGCAGCTCAATCGCCTGCGTCGGGGCTGGCAACGTTTTGTCGGTTTCATATTCCCATCTGAAACTGACACTTGGCTCACGGTGTTTCGGATAGGTTTGGGTCTGCAAATTACTTTCTATGCGCTGTTTCTAAGAAGCGACTGGCATTATCTGTTCGCCAGCAGTGGCAAGGGTCTCGTTGGTCGAGAACTGGGCGAAGCGATTAGCTCTTTCGATAGTCCCCTGATCCCGAAGTTTGGCTGGTTGATTGCTGTCGGCCGCAACCTCAACATGAGCGAAGAAACAGTGCTTACAGTTGCCTGGGTAAGCTTGCTGTCCGCCGGTTGTCTTTTGTTGTTCGGTCTATTATCTCGCCCAGCAGCGATCGTCGCATGGTTCATCCACCTATGTGCCGCCGAAAGCGGAGGATTGCTCGCCTATGGGGCCGACAATTTTATGACAACGGCGCTGTTCTACCTCATGTTATCTCCACTGCCAGACCGTTACTCTTTTGATCACTGGGTAGCAAAAACAAAACCGAAGAACCCACAGGCGTTGGGATTTTGGCGACGAGTATTACAGGTGCACCTCTGCTTTGTTTACTTCATTGGCGGCGTGGCAAAATTTCTTGGCAACGGCTGGTGGGACGGCTCCAATCTCTGGCGCTCGCTGATCCGCCCGCGCTTTAACGTTGTCTCGCCGGATCTTTTGGTTCACTTCAGATACGTTCTGCCTCTTCTCGGCATTTCGATTTGTCTGCTCGAGGTGAGTTACCCAGTCTTCATTTGGTTGAAAAGGACGCGCCGGATTTGGCTTGGTTGTATTTTGGCGATGCATGCCGCCATAGGATTGATGATGGGACTGTACCTCTTCGCGCTTATTATGATTGTCGTGAATCTGACGGCCTTTGGCGTCCCAGTACGGCCAGCAGAGCACAGGCGACTTGAATAACTGCCGAGGAATAAAGATTCACACCAAGCTACCGGGTTCGGAACCCGATGAACCCGGTCCTCAAGTCTTGACACGTTGGTCCAAATCGGCGCAAGATCGGCCGCTTAAGCGAACGCCATATGAATCCGATGTTGTTTCTCGAAACGTTTTCCTCTGCGCCGATGTAATTTTCATCACGAGTTGTGGCACGGCAACGTTTACCAAAACCGGACGCAATGCCACGATCGAAAGCCTGCGCAATTTTGAACTCGCCTTTATCGACGAGTTTGCTGTGCCTGGCAAAAAATTCAATGCCGCTGCGTTCAACGCGACGGTGAACGAAGGCAACGCAAAATTTCAGCAGGCCATCGCCGATGAGAAATTCACCGCGCGTCGTCCGGTCCTCGGGAATCTGAAAGGACAGTTCGACGCTGATGCTGCGCATCTGCGAAGTAAAGCCAGCCGTGGTAAAATCACTCCAGCGCTGGGAACCGAGATGAAGAACGACATCAACAAGACTTACGATCATGCCCTCGGTCGGTAAGCCAAACGCAGGAAGCCTTCCGGGAAAACCTCCGGCAAGACTTCGCGAAAAAAAATCGGAGCTCGACTCGGCACTTGGTCAGATCAGCGACGAACCGGTCGCCGAAACGAATGAAGGATTTCAGGATTTGCTCGCGCAGGCCAAAGGCGACACTAGCGAGCTCGTCCGGCAAAATGCAGAGGAACTCGAACGACGTCTCGTCCTTCTAAAAAGCGAAAGATCGACAAGGAGGACTTCAATTTCCTCGTAGAAAACCAAGAGCGCGATCTTCCGGTTTTCATCGATAGCCAGCCGGCACAGGCGCAGAACGCGCTGAGAAACTGACGCTCCGTGTGCTGGAGATAGCTGCGAAGGTGGCGATCGCATTGATTTAGCCGTCACGGCTGATGCGCTGAGGACAGCGCACGCTACAGCTCGCATCACCGCATTGAGCGGGAAGGCTTCATGAGCTCGCGCAACCGATCATGTGGGAGCGCTTCGACGTAGTGATTGTCGCGGCCGGTCATGGAATGATTGTCGACCAGTGCATTGATGACCGCTTCCTCGGTGGCCTGGACCGCGCCTGCGAAAAGTGGATCCATCAGATCATTCGGAATTGTTTGAACGGTGTGCGTCACCTGATCCGGATTCGCGACGTTTGGATTTGCCGTTGAAAAGGCGATAAACAAATCCCCGGAGCCGTTTCCGGACACCGTTCCCGTTCGCGCAAGGCCAAGGGACACCCGCCTTGCCAGCCGTTTTAGTTGGTTAGGCAAGAGGGGTGCATCGGTCGCCACGACAGCGATGCACGAGCCGCTCTCTTGTTTGTAAACTTCGCCGGCAATTTCTTTGCCCACCGGCACGCCTGCGATCATGAGCTGCGACCGTCGGCCGAAATTCGCCTGTAGAAACACGCCGACTACAAAGGTTCGCGGTGGAGCGTCTTTTGAAATGCGAATGTCAATCTGGCGCGAGGCCGTTCCGTTTCCGCCTTTAAATTCGTAGCAGATCATCCCCGTTCCGCCGCCGACGCTCCCTTCTTCAATTAAGCCGTCATGCGCAGTGTCGAGCGCACGAAACACGTCTTCGGGTTTCACGTGAAAACCATTGATGTCATTGAGCCAGCCATCCCAAGTTTCGGCGACGACGGGCAAACTCCACCAGTATCCGGTAGTGTCGGGCGCGCCGTGTTTAATTCGCCAGGCGATGACAGCGTCACGCGCGATACCGACGCTATGCGTGTTCGTAATCACGATTGGTCCTTCCAAAAACCCGCTTTCGTCTACCCACGCTGTGCCGGTCATTTCGCCGTTGCCATTCAAGCTGAAATAGCCGGCGTAAACCGGGTCGTTGATAGAATCACGTCCACGCGGAATGATTGCGGTAACGCCCGTGCGCACCGGGCCCTTGCCAATTTCCAGTTTTCCGTCGCCACTGATTAGGGTCGTGTAGCCGACCTCCACGCCGGGGATATCCGTGATCGAATTGAGTTTCCCCGGCGTGCCATCGAACGGTACACCGAGATCGCGCGCGCGAACAACTTTGACGGCGGCGAGCTGTTGGACCGACGGCTGGGATTTAATCGGCTCACGCGCGGAGACATTGATCACGACTGCCAGCGAGAGCAGGAGAAAGACAATCGGTTTTATTTCTTTGTCCATTTTTCCTCCGCAAATGTCTTCCACTGGCCGTTCTCTTCCTGACGAATCAGCGACGTCCAACTTTTCATCTCTGGATCGAACCCGAAATTGTTCGTCAACGAGCCCTCCTTGGAATCGAACCGAAATTCGATGCCGAGCAGCTTCGGATCAAGCTTCCCGTGACCGACTCCAGAGTAGTGGCCCCAAAAATATCAACCCAATGACACACGTAGCTTTTGGCGGCGTCATCAAATCCGATGAACACAAGCGCTTCGTATTCCGGTCCTTTCTCGCCGGCGCCGTAATGAAGTTGAATGAATTGGTGTTTCAGCACCCACTCGCCGCGCACAGTACTTTCAATCGTGCGGCCGTTGCTCATTTTGCGGGTAACGCTCCAGTCGCCGACGAGATTATCGAGAAACGGATCCTTAAGCGCCGGCGGAGGGCCAGCGGCAACCAGGATAGCGGTGCCGAACACAAGCAGGACGATTGCCGATCTCGATGTGGTAAACATGGGAAATTAGGTTCGCAGATGGTTTGCCATTTTCGCCCGGCAATCAACGCATTTAGAAATCGAAAGCCATTCTTTGCTTTCATTCAGACCGGAGCTAACCTCAAAGGTCATGCGCAGAGCCGGCCTGAGTGCTTTGTTAATTGTCTGTCTCGTTACGTTTCTCTGCCCTGAAGTGGCGAAAGCGAACGTGATCACGGTGACGAAAGCACCCGATTGCTGCTCCAAAATGGCAGGGTGCAAAATGACCGATGAACAGAGTTCGCATCATGATTCATGCGGGCACGAATCGCAGCCCAGCTGTTGCACCGTTTCGTGCTCGACGCTGATTCTTTTCTGCCCGATCTCAGACCGCTTCTCTGCTCCGCGTTTTAACGGCCACACTTTTGGGATCGACGACGCAACCGCGTCTGCACGAATCGAACGGCCGCCGACTCCGCCGCCGCGGATTTGATTGTCTCTCATAGCGTTCGGCTCGGCGCAAAACACGCGCGCACTGCGTGCGAGTTCACGCAGCCGAGGATTCACGAAATCTCAACAGGAGAGAATCATGAAATATCTGCTCTTGATTGCAGCAATTATGACGCTGACTAGCGCGAGGACGATCTCGTCCAATGACGCAGACTGCTGCGGTGGCGGCGCCTGCTGTCCCGGCGCTTGTTGCATGACAATGACCCGATAATTCGGGCAGTTTGGCAAAGGGCCCCGCCGGGAAACTGGCGGGGCCTCTTTTTGTATTCTTTACGGAGCTGTCACGTTGAGCGAAGCGCTGCAAGGAAAAACGAAGCATGAATCCAGGCTTTCACCATCTCGGATTGTCTTCATTGGGGAAGCGACTTGGAAAAATCAGAGATTCTTCGCTTCCCTCAGAATGACATTTTTGAGAAAGCTTCTAGACTTGACGAAGTGAATTACGAGGTTTTCGCTAGAAAGTATCGGCCGCAGACGTTTGACGATTTGGTCGGCCAGACTCACGTCTCTCGCACGTTGAAAAATGCGGTGGCGCAGAACCGGCTGGCGCACGCTTATCTGTTTGTTGGCCCGCGCGGAGTTGGCAAAACTTCGACGGCACGAATTTTGGCAAAGTCGCTCAACTGCATCAAGGGCCCCACGATTACGCCGTGCGGAGTGTGCGACAACTGTCGCGAGATCGCCGGCGGCAACAGTCTCGACGTGATCGAAATCGATGGCGCGAGCAACAACAGCGTCGAGGACGTGCGCCAGTTGCGCGAGAACGTTCGGTATGCGCCTGCCAAAGGCCGCTACAAAATCTATCTCATCGACGAGGTACACATGCTTTCGTCGGCCGCGTTCAACGCGCTTTTAAAGACATTGGAAGAGCCGCCGGAGCACGTGAAATTTATTTTTGCTACAACCGAGCCGCAGAAAGTTCTGGCAACCATCCTCAGCCGTTGCCAGCGGTTCGATCTGCATCGCATCCCGGCGAATCTGATCGCACAGCACCTACAATTCATCGCGACGAAAGAGAAGATCACGCTGCAACCTGCGGCCGCACACGCGATCGCACGCGGCGCAGAGGGCGGCCTGCGCGATGCAGAGTCGATGCTCGATCAGCTCGTTGCCTTTTGCGGAGAAAGAATAAGTGAGAGCGATGTGCTCAATGTTTTCGGATTCACCAGCGAACAAACAGTAAGCGATTTAACAGGACGGATTTTGCGCGGCGAAACACCGGAAGCAATCGATCTGCTGCACGAGCAATGCGAAGCCGGCAAAGATATGATGCGGCTTATGGCTGACCTTATCGCTTATCTGCGCGATCTGCTCGTGTTCAAAGCCAAACCCGATGCGCTGAACGAAGACGTTGATTCTGAGGTTCAACAATCGCTGGCAGCATACGCGGAACTGATTTCCATTGATCGTTTGCTCGAGCTCATCGATCAATTCGCCGCCGCAGAAGGGCGAATGAAATGGGCGCCTAACAAGAAGCTCCACTTCGAAGTTGCCATCATCAAGGCGATCCAGAGTCTCGGACAAGCGACACTCGATGAGGTGATCGAGAAATTAGGCGAGCTTCGCGATGGTAGCGGCAGCTCGTCAAGGAAATCTGCCCCTGTGGAGGCAGGCGTATCGCCTACTCCTCGGACCCGTGCAGCCGGCACGGCTGCCACTACAGAAGCGCGTGTCGAGGAAAAGAGCGCCACACTCGAGCCTCAAAAAGTTTGGCAAGCCGTTCTTGCGACAATTCCAGCACAGAAGGGCTTCGTGCGAAATTCAGCTTCGGCAGCCCACGTTCTTGGAATCGAAGGGCGCAACTTTAAGCTCGGCTTCGCGGCTGCCGATAAGGCCGCGATGGATATCTTGGGCACACAAGCGAATCGCAAGTTCGTTGAGACTCTGCTGCATGAAATCACCGGGAACGATTGGATTTTGAAGCTGACCGTGAATGAAGAACTCGCTTCGAGGAGCTCAGTAGTTCCGGAACATTCTCCCTCTCATTTCAACAACGAACCATTAATCCAGGAAGCCATCGAACTATTCAACGCTCGGGTCAGTCAAGAAAGGTAGGGCGTGACCGCCGGGCGCGCCGCACCAAGGAGCTTATGAATCTAAACAAACTGATGAAGCAGGCGCAGAAGATGCAGGAGCAAATGGCCAAGACTCAGGCCGAGCTTGAGCAAAAAACTGTCGAAGTGAGCGCGGGGGGCGGGAAAGTGAAAGTGACGGCAAACGGCGCTGGCGACGTCATTGCGATCAAGATCGACAAGGAAGTTGTCGATCCGAACGACGTGGAATTTCTCGAGGAAATGGTGCTAAGTGCGGTGAAGTGACGGCAAACGGCGCTGGCGACGTCATTGCGATCAAGATCGACAAGGAAGTTGTCGATCCGAACGACGTGGAATTTCTCGAGGAAATGGTGCTAAGTGCGGTGAAGCAAGCGATCGAGCAGGGTAAAGCGCTGGCACAATCCGAGATGACGAAAATCACCGGCGGGCTCGGTGGCATGGCAATACCGGGGCTGCAATAATGGCGCAGCTGTAGAGTGCGCTGTCCTCAGCGCATTCCTTCATGCAGTCCTCATCCGCTGAGGACAGCGGACGCTACAACTCTCTAATCTCGGTGGCGCCGAAGTAGGGCTGTAATTTTTCCGGGATGCGCACCGAACCATCCAACTGCTGATAACTCTCGATCAACGCAGCAAACAATCTCGGCAACGCCAGACCCGAACCATTCAACGTGTGGCAGAGGCGGTTCTTCCCGTCGCGATCTTTGAACCGCAGCTGCATCCGGCGGGCTTGGAAATCTTCAAAGTTGGAGCAGCTCGAGACTTCTAGAAACGCATTCTGTCCCGGTGACCAGACTTCGATATCGTACGTTTTGGCTGAGCCGAAACCCAAATCAGCCGTGCACAGCTCAATCAGTCGATAATGCAACCCCAGCAGTTGCAACACTCGTTCTGCATCCGCAATGAGCGATTCAAGTTCTTCGTACGATTTTTCCGACGCAACGAGTTTCACCAATTCGACTTTGTCGAATTGGTGCACACGAATGATGCCACGCGTGTCGCGCCCGGCAGCACCGGCTTCGCGCCGGAAACAGGGCGTATAAGCGATGAATTTTTTCGGAAGATCGTCAACACTCAGGATCTCCTCGCGATGAAGATTTGTTAATTGCACTTCCGCTGTTGGCGCGAGAAAGAGCTGATTGTCCTCCAAGCCGTACATATCGGCCTCAAACTTCGGAAGCTGTGACGTGCCGATCATGCAATCGCGCCGAACTACGAACGGCGGACTAACTTGAAAATACCCATGCTCGCGCGTGTGGAGGTCGATCATGAAACTGATCAACGCGCGTTCGAGCTTAGCGCCTGCGCCGGTAAAACAAATGAAACCGCTTCCGCTCAGTTTCGCGGCCCATTCGAGATTGAAGAGATTCAATCTCGTTCCGAGCGCAACGTGGTCGGCAGCATTGGTTAACTGCGGCTTCTCGCCCCAACTGCGGACGACTCTATTTGCGCTGGGATCTTTCCCAACAGGAACGCTCGCATGCGGAACATTTGGAATATCCAGGAGCAGGTTGCGCTGCTCTTCGTCGACCGCGTTGACCCGCTGTGTTAAACCGGCGATTTGCTCCCCGATCTTTCGCACCTCGGCTTCAAGCTCTTCGCTCGATTCCTTACGCAAACGTCGCGCGCCGATCTCCTTGCTCAGACGGTTGCGCTCCGATTGTAGCCGTTGCAGCTCAGTCTCGCTCTTGCGCCGCTCGGCGTCGATTCGCAATACCTCGTCGATCTTTGCCTCATCTCCTCCGCCGCGGGTCGCCAGGCGCTCACGGACGAAATCCGGTTTCTCGCGAATCAGACGGACGTCGAGCATGGCGCAGATTGTAGAGTCCGGGGTCGTCGGCGGCAAATGCGACTGGGTAACGCATGCCTCTCGCCTGTTGGCTTCGGGGCGTCGCGTCGAAACGAACTTCTCTTGAAGCTCAGTTCTTCGAGAGCAGTCACCGCTTTCAGAAAGTTCGCGATCGCGAGGACGCGCTCGCCAGCACGCGTGAGGCGTGCACTACCCGGAAATGCGAATATGGGTCGTTGCGTGACATTAACCGCCGACGAACCATATTTCCTCCGTGCAAAGATTGGACCTCCTCAGCGTCGCGCTCGGTCTCGCGGCGCTCGCAGGCGTTAATCTTTACCTGACTGTTTTTGCTACTGGCCTTGCAATCCATTTTCACTGGATCACTCTCGCGCCGCAGTATCAGTCGCTCGAAGTTCTCGGCAACTCGTGGATCATCAGCATCGCCGGTGTTCTCTACTTGCTCGAATTTTTCGCGGATAAAATTCCCTGGGTGGATTCAATCTGGGATGCCGTTCATACCGTGATTCGTCCGATCGGCGGCGCGTTGCTTGCGATTCAGGTGCTCGGTCACCCCAGTCCCGCGTTTACGGTCATCGTTGCGTTGTTGGCGGGAGGCACGAGCCTTATTGCGCACACGGCGAAAGCAGCGACGCGGCTCGCCAGCAATACATCGCCGGAACCGGTTACAAACATAGGACTAAGTTTTGCGGAAGACGCTGCCGTACTGGGTGGCCTGACTCTTGTGAATCTCAGTCCCGTGCTCGCCTTGATAATCTTTCTAATCGCCATCGGCGTCTTCTTCTATTTTGCGCGAAGAGTGTTGCGTTCGATTAAAGGAAAGATCGGGGTGCCCCGAAAGAAATTGGAAGAACCGGCAGATCGCAACGTGCCGGTGCGTGACTGAATGTCGGCCCGTTAGGCATTATCTTGCTTGCTGTCGTTGCGCGGCCAGGTATAACGCAATTACGTACGGAGGAAAATCGAATGTCCGTTTATGTCATCGCACAAGGTAAGGTCGAGGATCGCGGCTTGCTTGATCAGTATGTGGCAAAGGTTATTCCCACTGTCGAGTCTTATCAGGGGCGAGTTGTCGCCTTCGATGAACAACCGAAAGTGATAGAGGGGGCTATTGAGCACCCGCGTACCGTGCTTCTCGAATTCCCGTCAATGATGTCGTTCCACGCGTGGTATGACTCACCGGAGTACCAAGAAATTCTGCCTTTGCGACTGAAGTCGGTACGAGGCACGCTTATCGTTGCACAAGGTGTCACGCCATCTTGACATGTTTATGAGACACTTGCTTGTCGTATTTTTGCTGCTCACTGCTGCATCGATCTGTTACGCGACCTCGAACGTCACGTTCAGCGGTAATGGCTACGATATGTCGGTCTTGTTGAGTGACGAAGATTGTAAGGTCGTGGGCGTGAACGTCAGCGGCGACAATCCAAACATTATTTCTGTTGGTGCCAACGAGCTTACGGCATTCAGTAG
>WNGI01004892.1_pt1 | contig 11998 bp, 13 predicted proteins | sample 5400621 | NCBI WGS metagenome assembly WNGI01 (sample SAMN13153374, study PRJNA577476) | soil metagenome | isolation source: 20 cm soil or saprolite under Garry oak tree replicate 1 | place: USA:California | collected 2016-06-15 | reverse complement strand
CTGCTCGACGTCACGCCCCTGTCGCTCGGTATCGAGACGAAGGGCGGCGTGTTCACGCGCCTGATCGAGCGCAACACGACCATCCCGACGAAGAAGTCCGAGACGTTCACGACCGCGGAGGACAACCAGCCCTCCGTCGAGGTGCACGTGCTGCAGGGCGAGTCGGAGATGGCGGCGTTCAACAAGACGCTCGGGAAGTTCCAGCTCGTCGGCATTCCGCCGGCGCCACGCGGCCTGCCGCAGATCGAGGTCTCGTTCGACATCGACGCGAACGGGATCATCAACGTCTCGGCGCGCGACCACGGCACCGGCAACCAGCAGCAGATCCGGATCGAAGGCGGCTCCGGCCTGAAGGAGGACGAGGTTCAGCAGATGATCCGTGACGCGGAGGCGCATGCCGACGAGGCGCGCCGCCTGCGCGAGGTTGCGGACACCAAGAACCAGGCCGAGCAGCTCGCGTATCAGACCGAGCGTTCGCTCAAGGACCACCGTTCCGCGCTCGACGAGTCGGACGCGGCGACGATCGAGGGCCGCATCATGGAGTTGAAGCAGGCGCTCGAGGGCGACGACATCGGCGAGATCCGCGCGAAGACCGACGCGCTGCAGGAGGCGTCGCACAAGCTCGCGGAGACGGTCTACGCATCTGCGCAGCAGCAGACGGCGTCCACGGCGAGCGGCGAGAACGGAGCGCCGACCTCTGACGACGAGGTCGTCGAGGAAGGTGACTACGAGGTCATCGACGAGGAGCAGGAGGCTCCGAAGGCGTAATGCCGGACGAACCTGTCACCAACGAACACCTCTCAGGGACAGTCCCTGAGACAGGTCCCGATGAGCTGGAGAGCGGCGACGAGGTCGCCGCTCTCCAGGCCGAGCGCGACGAGCTCTTCGACCGCTTGCAGCGGCTCGCCGCGGAGTTCGACAACTACCGCAAGCGGAACGCACGCGAGAACGCTGCGCTGACCGCGCGTGCGAACGAGCGGTTGGTGAAGGAGCTGATCCCGATCCTCGACGACCTCGGCCGCGCGCTGGAGGCAGCCGCCGAGCACGAGGAGGCCAAGCTCGAGGAGGGTGTTCGGCTGGTGCAGCGCGCGCTGTCCGGCCTCCTCACGAAGGAGGGCCTGGCGGAGATCGAGACCGAGGGCAAGTTCGATCCACACGTGCACGAAGCGCTGTTGTCGCAGCCGTCGGACAAGGACGAGGGCTCGGTGATCGAGGTCGTCCAGAAGGGCTACAAGCTCGGCGACAAGGTCCTGCGGCCGGCGCGCGTCGTCGTGGCGGCGCAGAAGACCGACGAGGCGTAATTGGCCACGCTCTACGACACGCTCGGCGTGAAGAAGGGCGCGACGGCCGACGAGATCAAGAAGGCCTACCGCAAGCTCGCCGCCCAGCACCACCCGGACAAAAACCCCGGCGACACGTCCGCGGAAGAGAAGTTCAAGGAGGTACAGAACGCGTACGACGTGCTCTCCGACGCGGAGAAGCGCAAGCAGTACGACACGTTCGGCGGCGACGGGCGTCGCGGCGGCCCAGGGTTCGATCCGCGCGACTTCGGCGGCGGCGGCAACTTCACGATCAACGACCTCGGCGATCTCGGCGACCTGTTCGGCGGCATCTTCGGCGGGCGAGCCGGGCGCGGCGCTCGCCGTGCGCAGCCCGAGCGCGGGGCCGACGTCGAGGTGGCCGTGAACGTCTCCTTCGAGGACTCGCTGCGTGGCCTCGAGACGAAGATCCCCGTACAGGTGACGACCGCGTGCCGCGAATGCGGCGGGACCGGGGCGGAGCCGGGCACGTCGCCGATCATCTGTCCGCAGTGCAACGGCCGCGGCGTGATCGCCGAGAGCCAGGGACTGTTCGCGCTGTCCGAGCCCTGTCCGCGCTGCCGCGGCAACGGCACCATCGTGGAGAAGCCGTGCCACCGCTGCAACGGCACAGGCCGCGAGGTGCGGACGAAGACCTACACCGTGAAGATCCCGGCCGGCGTCAAGGACGGCACGCGCATCCGGCTGAAGGGGAAGGGCGAGGTCGGCGCGGACGGAGGGCCGGCGGGCGACCTGTTCGTCGTCACCCGCGTACAGCCGTCCAAGCTGTTCCAGCGCCGAGGCTCCGATCTGGTCGTCGAGGTTCCGGTGACGTACGCGGAAGCGGCCCTCGGCGCAACGGTCGAGGTGCCGACGCCGCGCGGCGACCGGGTCTCGCTCAAGGTTCCCGCCGGCACGCAGGACGGCCGGCAGCTGCGCATCCGCGGGCACGGTGCGCCGAAGCTGAAGGGCGGCGGCAACGGCGACCTGATCGCGCGGTTGCGGGTGACGGTGCCGAAGAAGCTGACGAAGAAGGAGCGCGAGGCGCTCGAAGAGCTGCAGAAGGTCTCGCGCGAGAACCCGCGCGAGGCGTTGTTCGCATGAAGCTCGCGGCCGTGATCCTCGTCTCCGTTGGGAGCATCGGGCTCGTCGTGATGTTCGTCGTGATGCGACGGAAGCTCGAGCAGCTGCGCCGGTTGAGGGAGGGGGGCGACTGATGGACGACCGGCCGCGCTACATGATCTCCGTCGCCGCCCAGCTCGTCGGCATGCATCCGCAGACGCTGCGGATCTACGAAGACAAGGGCCTGATCCGGCCGCAGCGCACCGCGGGGAACACCCGCCTGTACTCGGAACGCGATCTCGAGCGCCTGCGGCTGATCCAGCGTCTCACCACCGAGCTCGGCCTCAACCTGGCCGGTGTCGAGCAGGTGCTCCGCCTGCAGGACGAAGTGGTGCGCATGCGCAGGCAGATGGACCGCATGGAGCGCGAGATGCGGCAGGCGGTCAGCGAGGTGCATCGGCAGTACCGCCGCGACCTCGTCGTGTGGAGGCCCCCCGTCGACCTCGTTCCCAAGCACTGACCATGGACTTCAACAAGCTGACACTCAAATCCCAGGAGGCCGTCGCCGCCGCGCAGGAGCTTGCGCGCCGGATGGGGAACCCGGAGCTCTATCCCGAGCACTTGGTGCTCGCGCTGCTCGACCAGGAGCTGCCGCAGCAGCTCGTCCCCGACGCGCCGGCGCTCCGCGCGCAGGCGGAGGCGACGCTGCAGGCCAAGCCGGCGGTGCAGGGCATGCAGCAGCAGCCGAACGTGTCGGCTGCGTTCTCGCGCGTACTCGACCGCGCGGCCGACGAGGCACGCCGTCTGGAAGACGACTACGTCTCCACGGAGCACCTTCTGCTCGCGCTCGACGTCGTGCCGCGCGACCAGCTCGAGGCGAAGATCAAGGCAGTGCGCGGCGGGCAGCGCGTCACGTCCCAGGATCCCGAGGAGACGTACCAGGCACTGGAGAAGTTCGGCCGCGACCTCACAGCCGCGGCGGAGGAGGGCAAGCTCGATCCGGTGATCGGGCGCGACGAGGAGATTCGCCGCGTCATCCAGGTGCTGTCGCGCCGCACGAAGAACAACCCGGTGCTGATCGGCGATCCCGGCGTAGGGAAGACCGCGATCGCCGAGGGGCTCGCACAGCGGATCGTCGCGGGCGACGTCCCCGAGGGGCTCAAGGGCAAGCGCGTGTGGGCGCTCGACATCGGCGCGCTCATCGCCGGTTCGAAGTACCGCGGCGAGTTCGAGGAACGGCTCAAGGCCGTCCTCAACGAGATCAAGAGCGCTGAGGGCCAGATCATCCTCTTCATCGACGAGCTGCACACGATCGTCGGGGCGGGCGCAGCGGAGGGCGCGGTCAGCGCCGGCAACCTCCTCAAGCCGATGCTCGCGCGCGGCGAGTTGCGCTGCATCGGTGCGACGACGCTCGACGAGTACCGGAAGCACATCGAGAAGGACGCTGCGCTCGAGCGCCGCTTCCAGCCGATCTTCGTCGGTGAGCCGTCGGTCGCCGACACGATCGCGATCCTGCGCGGCTTGAAGGAGCGCTACGAAGCGCACCACGGCGTGCGCATCCGTGACGCGGCGCTCGTCGCTGCGGCCGTCCTCTCCGACCGCTACATCACCGACCGGTTCCTGCCCGACAAGGCGATCGATCTCGTCGACGAAGCTGCCTCGAGGCTGCGTATGGAGATCGACTCCAGCCCCGTCGAGCTCGACGAAGCCGACCGCCGCGTGCGCCAGCTCGAGATCGAGCTCGCCGCGATGGCGAAGGAGTCGAAGCAGGTGCGTGAGCCGCTCGAGCGCGAGCTCGCAGAGGCGAAGGAGCGGCGCGACGGGCTGCAGGCACGCTGGCAGAAGGAGAAGGAGGCGCTCGACCGCGTCAAGGAGATCACGCAGCGCATCGACGAGCTCCGTATGGAGTACGAGCGCGCGGAGCGCGCCGGCGACTTCAACCGTGCGGCCGAGATCCGCCACGGCGAGCTGCCTGCCCTCGAGAAGGAGCTCGAAGAGCGTGACGCGCGCGTCGAGACCGCGATGGTGAAGGAGGAAGTCGACGAGGACGACGTCGGCGCGGTCGTCGCACGCTGGACCGGCATCCCGGTCGACCGGCTGCTCGAAGGCGAGACCGAGAAGCTCATCCACATGGAGGAGCGGCTCCACCAGCGCGTCGTCGGCCAGGAGGAGGCGGTCGAAGCCGTTGCGAACGCGTTGCGTCGCGCGCGCACGGGCCTACAGGATCCGAACCGCCCGATCGGCTCGTTCGTCTTCCTCGGCCCGACGGGTGTCGGCAAGACGGAGCTCGCGCGTGCGCTGGCCGAGTTCATGTTCGACGACGAGCGGGCGCTGGTGCGGCTCGACATGTCGGAGTACCAGGAGCGGCACACGGTCGCGCGCCTGATCGGCGCGCCCCCCGGCTACGTCGGCTACGAGGAGGGCGGCCAGCTGACGGAGGCCGTGCGCAGGCGTCCGTACTCGGTGATTCTCCTCGACGAGATCGAGAAGGCGCACAACGAGGTGTTCGACGTGCTGCTGCAGATCCTCGACGACGGCCGCCTCACCGACGGCCACGGCCGGACGGTCGACTTCCGCAACACGGTGCTGATCATGACCTCGAACCTGCGCTCGCAGGAGCAGATGCGCGAGTTCTTCCGGCCCGAGTTCCTCAACCGCATCGACGAGATCGTCGAGTTCAAGGCGCTCACGAAGGACCAGCTGGCCGAGATCGTCGAGTTGCAGCTCGAACGGCTGCGCGCGCGCCTGGCCGACCGCGGCATCGAGCTCGAGCTGACAGACGACGCGAAGCAGGTCATTGCCGACGCGGGTTGGGATCCGACGTACGGTGCGCGGCCGCTGAAGCGTGCATTGCAGCGGATGGTCGAGAACCCGCTTGCGCTGCGGCTGCTCGAGGGGGAATTCGCGGACGGCGACACGGTGCGTGTCGACGCGCGGGACGGCGAGCTCGTGTTCGAGCGCGCCGAGGCGCGCGAGCCCGCGGTCGCCTGACGCGTGCCGGAGAACTACTTCGGCGAGGACGTCGCCGCAGAGTACGACGACTCGGTCGAGCACGATCCGATGTTTGCGCCGGAGGCGATCAACCCAGTCGTCGACTTCCTCGTCGAGCTCGCCGGTGACGGACGGGCGCTCGAGCTCGGCATCGGCACAGGTCGGATCGCGCTGCCGCTTGCCGAGCGCGGCGTGCCCGTGCACGGAATCGATCTCTCCGAGGCGATGGTTGCCCGCCTGCGTGCAAAGCCCGGCGGCGATCGGATCGACGTCACGATCGGCGACTTCGCGACGACGAAGGTCGACGGCCCGTTCAGGCTCGCCTATCTCGTCTACAACACGATCCAGAACCTGACGACGCAGGACGCGCAGGTCGCGTGCTTTCAGAACGTCTCCGAGCACCTCGAGCCCGGCGGCTGTTTCGTGATCGAGGTCGGCCTACCCGATCTGCAACGGCTCCCCTTCGGCGAGACGATCCGGCCATTCCACCTCAGTGAGAGGCATCTCGGATTCGACGAGTACGACGTCGCGAATCAGGGACTCATCTCGCATCACTACACAAAGCGCGACGGAGAGTTCGTCGCGTCCTCAGGTCCGTTCCGATACGTGTGGCCGTCGGAGCTCGACCTGATGGCGCGGCTCGCGGGGATGACGTTGCGCGAGCGCTGGAGCGGCTGGAAGCGCGAGCCGTTCACAAGCACGAGCGAGAAGCTCGTGGCGGTCTGGGAAAAGCCCGGGGTCTGACGGGGTCTGACGGGGTCTGACCCCTCGCGGGTCAGACCCCAGCCTTTCGGGGTTACACCTCCGGGATGTCGTCGAAGAAGTCGGCGCCGCCCTGCTCGGCGGGCACGCCGTAGATGTAGACGACGAGCTCCTCGTCCGTCTCGTTTCGAACCTGGAGCGGCGTGTTCGGCTCGACGGCGACGACGCTCTGTGGCCCAACGTCGATCCGGTCGGGCGGATCGCCGAGCAGCATGGTCAGCTGTCCCGAGATGACGACGAAGACCTCTTCCTGCACCTTGTCGGCGTGACGGCGCCCTCGCGTTCCGGGCGGGTACCGCCAGACGCGGGCGCGAGAGTTCTTCAGCTCCGCGGCGTCCGTGATCTCCGCGTAGGTCCGCGGGGCGTGGCCTTCGACCGTCGGATCCCGCTCGCCCCACTCGACCTTGGCTGCGTCTGCCACGTGGTAGCCCATGGCTCGATCCTAAACAAGAAAGGGCCGCGGCCCCCCCGGCGCGGCCCCTCGGTAGTGCGGCTGAGAGAATTGTCCAGGCCGAATGTTTGCCAGCCGTGAACATTCCCTGAAAAGATCGTGGCTGTGAGCCTGTACAACGACGGCAGCCGCAAGCTCCAGGATCGTTTCGACACGCGGCGCCTCGCGGATCGGATCGAAGAGCGGATCGTCCGCGACCGGATCGACGACGACGACCGCGCCTTCATCGAGGCGCGCGACATGTTCTTCATCGCCACGGTCGACGAGGAGGGGCAGCCGCAGAGCTCCTACAAGGGCGGGGATCCCGGGTTCGTCCGTGTCCTCGACGAGCACACGATCGCGTTCCCCGTCTACGACGGCAACGGGATGTATCTGACCGCGGGGAATCTGCTCGTGACGAAGAAGGTCGGCCTGCTCTTCATCGACTTCGAAGGGCGGAAGCGAATGCGGCTCAACGGCACGGCGTCGGTCGACGACGACGATCCGCTGCTCGCGGAGTATCCCGAGGCGCAACTCGTCGTCCGCGTGCTGGCCACGGAGGTCTTTCCGAACTGTCCTCGCTACATCCACGAGTACAAGCTCGTCAAGCGTTCGCGTTTCGTGCCGAAGACGGAGTGCGAGACACCGGTCCCGCAGTGGAAGCGCAGCGAGTGGGCTCACGACGTCCTGCCGGAAGGCGATCCGGCGAACGACCCGTCGCGCGAGGTCATCCCGCGGGGGTGAGCTTCTCCCGGCGCGACCTGCTGAAACGCGCGACAGGGCTCGTCGTCGGCTTGTCGGTCGCGCGGCTTGGCTGGCTCGAGAACGCATTCGGTGCAACGCCTACGGCGGTGCAGCAGACCATGCGTGCGCTCGTCGCGTTCGTCGTCCCCGGTACGAAGGTCGGTGCGGCGACGCTGCCGCGGTTGATCCAGACGCTCGACCGCCTACTGCCTGGCCCGCAGCCCCTGTCGGCGACCGCGGCGTCGATCCTGAATGCGACGGCCGCACAGGTGAAGCCCGGTGCGACGTTCGCGAAGCTCACGAGTGCCGAGCAGGCGAAGGTGTTCCAGACTCTCGAGGCGCTCCCGGTCGAGAGCGCGGGCTCGATCCGCTTCCTCGTCGGCAACCTCCAGGATCTGACCGCGTTCCTTGCGTACTCGACACGACCGGGCTGGCGGCTCGCGCGCTACGGCGGCGTCTCCCACGGGCACAAGGAGTTCAAGGGCTACTGGCATGCGTGACGTCATCGTCGTCGGTGCGGGTGCCGGCGGCCCGGTCGTCGCCAAGGAGCTCGCCGCGCGCGGACTCGACGTCCTGCTGCTCGAGGCCGGGCCCGCGTGGCCGGAGCCCGAGAACCAGTGGTCGCATCGCGAGAACGAGGCGAACAACCCGGCGACGGGAGTCTTCCGCTTCGGCCCCGGCGATCGCAGCCAGGCTCCCTGGGCGCGTGACGTGCCGCAGAACTCCTTCATCTGGCAAACCGCAGGAGTCGGCGGTTCGACCGTGCACTACTTCGCGAACTCGCCGCGCGCGATGCCGGACGCCTTCGGCGGACCGCTGACGTATCGCGATCTGATCCCGTACTACGAGTGGGTCGAGCACACGCTGCCCGTCCAGACGGCGGCAATGGGAACGAAGGAAGAACTGTTTCTTCGCGCCGCGACGAAGGTCGGGCTGCCGACGCAGACCTCGAAGGACATCTCACGGCCGGCGTGCCGGCCGCAGGAAAACGCGATCCTGCAACCGCAGGGAACGGCCGGCCGCACGAACGACGCGAAGCAGCTCGTCTATCCGCGGGCCAAGGGCTGCACGTTCTGCGGCCACTGTCCGCAGGGGTGCTTTCTCCCGCTCAAGGCGCCGCGCAACCTGAAGGCGAAGCGCTCGACGCACGCGAGCTACGTCCCGATGGCGTTGACGGCAGACCGCTGGGCGCGTGGGCGAGCCGCCACGCTCGTGCCTGACGCGTTCGCGGTCAAGGTCGAGACGGCCGACGGAGAGGCGCGGGGCGTCACGTGGCGGAACACGGGCACCGGTGCCGTGACGACCGAGGAGGCCAAGGTCGTCGTGCTCGCGGGCGGGCCGATCGAGACGCCGAGGCTCTGGCTGAACAGCGGCCTGCCCAATCCGACCGACGACGTCGGCCGCGGGCTCACCGACCATTACCTCGACTTCGTCGTCGGCCGCTTTCCGAGGTACACGGGATCGAGCAAGGGCCCGACGTCGGCCGCGCGCGCGGACTTTCCGGGGTACGGCTCGATCGAGCAGGCGGGGGTCGCACCGGGACTGCAGGCACAAGGGTTGACCGACAGCGAGGAGCCGGGCCGGCGACTCCGTGGGTCACGACTCGCGCGCTTCCTGTCGAACGTCGACCGCGTCATCTCGATCGCGGTGATCACGGACGACGACGTCGTGCCCGAGAACCGCGTCACGCTCTCGGCCGCCATGACTCCGGATGCCCACGGGCCGGTCGCCCGGATCGAGCTTCGCCGCCGGACGCCGCGAACGATCGCGAACCGCGACTACCTCGCGGCGCGGGCGGTCGAGCTGCTGCGCGCCGCGGGCGCCAAGGAAATCGTGCGGATGAACTGGGCGCCGGTCCTGCTGCACATCCACAGCACGATGCGGATGGGCACGGTCGTGAACACCGATGCGGAGTCGTACGCCGTCGAGCGGCTCTTCGTCGCGGACAACTCTGCGCTGCCGAACGCGCTGGGCGGCCCGAATCCGACGCTCACCACGCAGGCGCTCGCCACCCGCACCGCGGAGAGGATCTTCGTCCGCTACTTCGGCGGCGACCCCTGGATCGGACGCGAGTCACCGGTGTCGTCGGTGGACGACACGGTGACTGCGGCGGTGCTTGCGGCCGGGTTCTAGCGACCTGGGAGATGGTTGCGCATCGCCCGGATCAGGGCTGCTGCGTACTGCATCCCCTCGGAGTCCGGCTCGCGGCCCATGAAGCGCCACCTGCGCTGCTCGAACCAGAGGCACGCGCGCAGCTCCTGCAGCGTGCGCGGCACCTCGCTCGTCCTGCGCCAGCGCGCGAACGCGCTGGTTGCGAATTCCCTGCACCCCTCACGATCCTGTGGAGCGTACGTGACGGCGAAGCGTGCGTAATCGCTCCAATCACCGTAGGTGGTTGGCAGGTCCTGCGCCTTCAGCTCCCCCGTTTGGATCTGTGCGGCGTACATCTCTTACCTCCGGATGCGGCTGTTCCCATGTGAGACGCCCGAAAGGCCCGGATCTTGCGGGTGCCTGCGGAAATCCCCCTCCTGGGGTACACGGCAAAGGAAAGGCCGCCCCTGCGGCGGACGGCCTTTGTCTGTTGTTCGCCGCCGGCCTGCGGCGGGCTTGGCGGCGGTTTTTGTTGCAGGTGAGTGTTGAGATGCCGGGGTCCTGACTTCCTTGCGCGCGTTCACCCCTTCGAGTGACTTACCGTTCGTGCCGTGATCCTCGTGGTGGCGGCGACCGAGCGGGAACTTGCGGCTGCAGACGGAGCTGCGGTTCTCGCGTGTGGCATCGGGCCGGTCGAAGCGGCCGCCGCGACGGCCCGCGCTCTCGCCGGGCAGTCTCCGACCGGCGTCCTCCAGGTGGGTATCGCCGGCGCGCGCGGGCTCGACGTCCCCCAACTCGTGATCGGCTCCGAGGCGGTGTACGAGGACGCGGCGGGGGGAGCGCTCGTCCCGGGCCGTGTCTATGCGGATGCCGAGCTCCTCGACCGCGCTCGCCGCGCGCTGCCCGAGGCTTCCGTCCTTCCGATCGGCACCAGCGCGCGGGTCGGTGGGACGACCGGCTGCGCGGTCGAGGCCATGGAGGGCTTCGCCGTCCTGCGAGCCGCGGAGCTGGCCGGCATTCCTGCGCTCGAGGTGCGCGTCGTGTCCAACGAGATCGACGAGCCCGACCGTGCACGATGGCGTTTCGACGACGCTCTCGCCGCCCTCGACGAGGCGCTTCCGCGCCTGCTCGCCGAGCTGCGGTGACGAGGCGCGTGTGGGTGCGGGCGGCGGCGCTCGTTGCCGTCATCGTCGGCGTGATCGTCGGCCTGACGATCTACTTCAGCTCGGAGAGCGTGCCGCCGTGCCTCGTCTCCGGTGCTCCCAAGTGGCGGCCGCCGACCGACGGCGAGACGCACCGCTACATGGTCGTCTTCCCCGATCGCGCTGCGTGCTTCTTCGCGCTGGACGACGGTCAGAAGCTCGTCGGTGCGCTGCGGCTACCTGAGGCGCGGGACCCCTCCTACGCTGCGCCGCTCCTCCATGACATCGCGCTGCGGACGGCGTCCGGGCCGTACACGCTCGACCTGCGCTCCGGGAACCTGTCCAGGGGCGGGCTCGTCCCGTTCGCGACGGACACGCTCAACGAGACCGACGCCGAGCACCAGGTCATGTATGTGACGCAGCGCGGCCTGCTCGGCTTCCGCGTCCTCGACCTGCGCACCGGCGCGACGCGCTACGTCATCCACTTCAAGGGGTTCACGTGGAACCCTCGCTTCGGGCCCAACCCGCCCAGCCACGGGTTGTCGCTCGCCCGTGATCGCCCCGAGCTGTGGGTGCTCGACGCGCCGAACCGCTCGTTGCACATCTTCGATGTCAGTGCGCTCCCTGGCAGCCCTCCGCGGCGTGTCGAGGACGTGCGCCTCGAGCGGACGATGACGCAGCCGGGCTGGCTGCTACGCAGTGCCGACGGCCGGTTCCTCTACGTGGCCGGATCCGGCGACGTGATCGACACGCAGACGCGCACGTCGGTGGCAGCGCTCGATGCACTGGCGCACGCGCAGGCGATGCTCGAGCTGGACTGGGTCGACGGGCGGCCCGTCTTCCCGGGCTTTCCCCGCTAGATTCGAGGCGTGCCGCGCAGTCAGCTCCCCCCGCCGCTCCCGCCGGAGACGCGCACGGTGGGGCAGCTCGTCGCCGAATCGATCCGGCTCTACGGCGCGCGTTTCTGGCCCTCGCTCGCGCTCGGGATCGGCCCGGCGCTGCTCGGCATCGCCGCGGCGGACCTCGACGGCGCCGCACGCGACGCTGTCGTCCTCGGCGCCGGCCCGTTCGTGCTGGCGTCGTCGTACGCCGGTGCCGTTGCGCTCGTGCGGCCGATCGGGCGCGGCCGCTACGTCGCAGTCGCGCTGGCCGTCGGCTACGTCGCCTTCCTCCCGGTCTGCGTCTCGCGCGTGTGGATCTTCCCCGGGATCTACCCGCTCGCGCTCGCGTGGCTCGCACTCGTCGGCCTGGCCGTTCCGGCCGCGCTCGTCGAGCGCCGCGGCTACAGCGATGCCCTCCGGCGCGGTGTGCAGCTCGCGCGCGCCGACTACGTGCACGCGATCGGGTCGCTCGCGACGCTGGCGATCACGATCTTCCTCACCGGTCTGGTGATCTTCTTCGCGCTGCGCGAGGGGAGCGGACAGGCGCTCCGCATCGCCGCTGTCCTGGCCCTCGTCGTCCTGGCTCCGATCTTCGTC
>WNGI01004891.1_pt1 | contig 11998 bp, 10 predicted proteins | sample 5400621 | NCBI WGS metagenome assembly WNGI01 (sample SAMN13153374, study PRJNA577476) | soil metagenome | isolation source: 20 cm soil or saprolite under Garry oak tree replicate 1 | place: USA:California | collected 2016-06-15 | reverse complement strand
CGCCTTGCTCCACGTTCGGACACGAGATGTTGATCTCGAACCCGGCAACTCCGGGCACGCCGTCGAGCCGCTCGGCGAGCTCTCCGTACTCGGCGGCAGCCTCGCCGTTGATGTTGACGAACACCGGGAAATCCCATTCCGCCCATTTCGGCGCGTATTCGCGGACGAGAGCATCGACTCCCGGACCCTGCAGCCCGATCGCGTTGAGCATCCCGCTCGGAGTCTCGGCGATGCGCGGCGGAGCCGTGCCATCGCGCGGTCGCACGAATATGCCCTTGGACACCATGCCGCCGAGCGCTCTCCGATCGAGCAGCGGGACCTCGGTGCCGTAGCCGAAAGTTCCGGATGCGGCGAGCACCGGCCCTCGCAGCTTCACATCCCCTACCGCAACGGAAAGATCAACGCTCATTTAGTCACCACGTAATTCAGATGGGATGGCAGCGACGACCATTCGATGTCTGCCGCTCTGTAGACCGGACCTTCTTTGCAGGCCCTGTCGTAGCCGCCGCGCGTGAGTGGGACAGCGCAGCCCAGGCAGACGCCGGTACCGCAGCCCATGTAGGTCTCCACAGCGACCATCGCATCGGGCCACCGGTCAGCGACCGCACCCAGCATCCGGTTCGGCCCGCACGCGAGGACGAGCTCCGCGTCGGGGGCGGCGGCAACGGCGGTCCCTGCATAGCCTTTTGAGCCATCGTCCGTCGCCCAGATGACCTCATGTCCGTCGGATTCAATGCACAGCTCGTCGCTGGTGCGCGCGCCGTGGACCCACGTCACCCGCATGCCCAGCGCAGTCGCCCCCCTGGCGGCAAGTGGCATTGGCGCCACGCCAAGCCCGCCGCTGATCAGAACGACGCTTTTCAGTCCGGCCGGCAGGTCAAAGCCGTGTCCCAGCGGGCCGAGGCAGCTCAAGTGGTCGCCAGCGCCCATCGCGAGCAGCTGCGAGGTGCCTTCCCCGACCGCCTTCAAGACGATCTCGATCCGGTCGCCATCGGTGCGATAGACGGAGAAGGGTCGGCGCAAGAGCGGTCCATGGGACCAACCGAGATTGACGAACTGGCCCGCTCCAACCGACGCAGCGATCTCGGGCGCCTCGATCGACATGACGAACATCCCGCGCGCGACCTGGCGCCGGCCGGTTACGGCACCGTCAAGCAGGAACACCCGCCCTCCATTCGTCGATCGTCCTGACTTCCATCTCCTGCGAAGCCGTCACCGCGGACTCGAGCAGCGCCGTAGCCGTGTCAAGGGACGTCAGGCACGGTATCCGCCGCTCAACCGCGGCGCGGCGGATCTCGAAGCCGTCCTTGAAAACCGGGCCGCCCGCCTCGCCCGGCTCGGCATAGATGTTCGACATCGTGTTGATGACGAGGTTGACCTGACCCTGCGTGATGACGTCGAGCACGGTCGGTCCTTCCTCGCCGATCTTCGCCACCACCCGCGGCGAGAAGCCGGCCTGCCGAAGTGCCTTCGCCGTGCCTTCGGTCGCCACCATCGACCACCCCAGCTGGACCAGCCGCGAGACGATTGGAAGCAGCTCCGGCTTGTCTGCGTCGGCGATGGTGAGGAGCGCTGTGCCGCCCCGCTCGATGTGCATGCCGGATGCGGCGAAGGCTTTCCGCAACGCCTCGTTCAGCGTGTTCGCGATTCCGATCGCCTCGCCCGTTGACTTCATCTCGGGTCCGAGGTACGAGTCGACCGCTGGCAGCTTGTTCATCGAGAACACCGGTGCTTTGACAGCGACCAGGTCTTTGGGCGGGACGAGTCCTGTGGACCACCCCATATCCGTGAGCTTCTCTCCGAGCATCACGCGCGTCGCGAGCTTGACCATCGCCACGCCCGTGACCTTGGACAGGAAGGGGACGGTGCGCGACGCTCGGGGATTGACCTCAAGGACGTACACGTGCCCGCGGTGCACGACGAACTGGACGTTTACGAGGCCGCGCAGGCGGAGGTGGCGCGCGATCTTCACCGTGTAATCGATCACGTGATCGAGCTCGACTGGCTCGAGGCCCTGTGCCGGATAAACCGCGTATGAGTCCCCGGAGTGGACGCCTGCACGCTCCACGTGCTGCATGACTCCAGGGATCACGACCGTCTCGCCATCGGTGATGGCGTCGACCTCGACCTCGATCCCCTGCAGGTACTTGTCCACCAGCACCATGCCTTTGGGCATGGCGCCGATCGCCCACACCATGTAGCGCCGCAGCTCCTCGCGGTTTCGCACGATCTCCATCGCGCGGCCACCGAGCACATATGAGGGCCTGACCAGGACCGGGTAACCCGCGCGCTCGGCGATCACAACCGCTTCCTCCACCGTGGTGGTGGTGCCGCCGACAGGCTGCGGGATGCCGATCGCGTCGAGCGCGCTCGCAAAGGCGCGCCGGTCTTCGGCCAGATCGATCGCCTCCACACTCGAGCCCATGATCGCCACGCCGTTCTGGTTGAGGGGCTCGGCGAGATTGATCGCGGTCTGCCCACCGAACTGAACAAGCGCGCCGGCGACACGCTCAACCTGCGCCACGTGAAGGGCGCCGTCCAGGTCCAGCGGGTCGAAGTAAAGGCGGTCGGAGGTGTCGAAGTCGGTCGAGACCGTCTCGGGGTTGGAGTTCACCAATACCGCACGCACGCCCGCCTCGCGGAGCGACCACGCCGCGTGAACGGAGCAGTAGTCGAACTCGATTCCCTGTCCGATGCGGATCGGCCCCGACCCGATGACCAGAGCGCTGCGGGCATCGACCGCGGCGCTCTCGGTTTCCTCCTCCCAGCAGGAGTAGTAGTAGGGCGTGGATGCCTCGAACTCGGCCGCGCAGGTATCGACGAGCTTGTACGTCGGCGCCGCGCTGTCCACCTGCTCGCCACGCAGTGCGCTGATCATCGCGTCGGAGAAGCCCGCCCGCCTGAGCTCGCGCACATCCCCCTCCACCTCCAACCGCGTGATGGTGGCCATCCGCTCGATGAACCAGCGATCGATGCCGCTGCGCTCGGCAAGCGAGTCGGGGGTCGCGCCGTTGCGCAGCGCGTGCAGCAGGGCGAATAGACGCCTGTCGTTCGGCTGGTCGATGGTCTCGCTGCCCAGCTCCCAGGTGGCCGGCGGCTTTTGCTCCAGCGATCGCATCGCCTTGACGAGCGCCGCTTCGAATGTCCTCTCGATGGCCATCACCTCGCCGGTGGACGCCATCTGAGTTCCGAGGCGCCGATCGCCGGCGGGAAACTTGTCGTACGGCCAGCGCGGGATCTTGACGACGCAGTAGTCCAGGGCAGGCTCGAAAGCGGCGAACGTGCGGCCGGTGACCTCGTTGCGAATCTCCTCCAGGCGCCTTCCGACGGCGACCTTCGCCGCGACGCGCGCGATCGGGTATCCCGTGGCCTTCGACGCGAGCGCGGATGACCGGCTCACGCGCGGATTGACCTCGATCACGAAGTACGTCGAGCTCTTCGGGTCGAGCGCGAACTGGACATTGCAGCCGCCTTCGATGCCAAGCGCGCGAATGATGCGGATCGCCGACGAGCGCAGCATCTGGTGATCGCGATCGCTCAGCGTCTGCGCCGGCGCCACCACTATGGAGTCACCGGTGTGCACACCCATCGGGTCGAGGTTTTCCATGTTGCAGACGGTGACGCACGTGTCCGCCGCGTCACGCATCACCTCGTACTCGATCTCCTTCCACCCCCACAGAGAGCGCTCGATGAGCACCTGGTGGATCGGCGATGCATTGAGCCCGCCAAGCGCGATGCGCTCGAGCTCCGCGGCATTGGTGACGAAGCCGCCACCTGTGCCGCCGAGCGTATAGGCGGGCCGGATGACGAGCGGGAGACCTGCCTCGGCCGCAAACTCGCGCACCTCCTCGACCGACTCACACACACGAGAGACAGGCACCGGCTCACCGATTTCCTGGAGCATCTCCTTGAAGGCTTGCCTGTCCTCCGCCTTTCGGATCGTGTCGATACCGGCGCCGAGCAGCCTGACCTGATACCGGTCGAGCACTCCGGCGGCCGCCAGCTCGGTGGCGAGGTTCAGGCCGGTCTGGCCACCGAGCGTCGGCAGCAATGCGTCCGGCCGCTCGCGCTGAATCACCCGCTCCACTGCGTCGACGGTCAACGGCTCGAGGTACACGCGATCGGCGACGTCCTCGTCGGTCATGATCGTCGCGGGGTTGGAGTTCACCAGGACCGTCGTGATGCCCTCCTCGCGCAGCGCCTTGCAAGCCTGCGTTCCGGCGTAGTCGAACTCGGCCGCCTGCCCGATCACGATCGGTCCAGAGCCGAGGATCAAGACTTTCTTGGGCTTCGGCGACTGTTTCGCGCCTCCCACCGCCCTCATGACCGGCCGGCGGTCGCGCACCATCTCGATGAAGCGGTCGTACAGGTGCTGGTTGTCCTGGGGCCCAGGGCAGCCCTCTGGGTGGTACTGGACGCTGAACACCGGCAAGCTCCGATGAGCCAGCCCTTCGACGGAACCGTCGTTCAGGTTTCGATGCGAGACATAGAAGTCGCCGGCGGGGATGGAAGCTGCGTCGACCTGAAACTCGTGGTTCTGGCTTGTGATATGCACGCGCCCCGTATCGATGTCTTTGACCGGATGGTTGGCGCCGTGGTGGCCGAAGGGCAGCCGGGAGGTGCTGGCGCCCGCCGCACGACCCAGGATCTGATGGCCGAGACAGATGCCGAAAGTCGGGATCTCTCCGAACGCCCGGCGCGCGAGCTCCACCGGCCCTTCGAGCACCGCCGGGTCACCGGGCCCGTTCGAAAGGACCAGGCCATCCGCGCCCGTCGCCGCAACATCAGGCCAGGTGGCGGTATGCGGCATGACGACGACCCGACAGCCGCGTTCGCGCAGCGAACGCAAGATGTTCGCCTTGACCCCGTAGTCGACGACGGCAATCGTCAAACCGGCGCCGTCGGCACGCTGGCCGTGGCGCAGCTCGGGTGGCAACCCGATGTGCCATTCCTCGCGAAGCGTGCGGGACGTTTCGGCGACCAGGTCCTGCTCCCCGATTGGTGCCACCCGGCGGGCGGCGGTGGCCAGCTCGGCCAGTCGGGCCGGAGTCGGCGCTTTCGACTCGTGGGTCAGCACTGCACGCAGCGCTCCGTGGGTTCGCAGATGCCGCGTCAGAGCGCGGGTGTCGATCTCCGTGATCGCCGGCACCCTCCACCGCTTCAAGTACTCGTCGAGCGAAGCTTCGCTCGAGTGATGGCTGGGAGCCGGACACGCCCAGCGCACGATCAGCGAGCGGGCCCACGGCTTCGATGATTCGGCGTCCGCGTCCCGCACCCCGTAGTTGCCCTGCAGCGGATAGGTCATGCAAACCATCTGACCGGCGTAGGAGGGGTCGGTGAGGACCTCCTGGTACCCGGTCATCGCAGTGTTGAAGACAACCTCGCCCTCGCCCACGACGTCAGCGCCCAGTGCCACGCCGACAAATGCCCTGCCGTCCTCGAGCACCAGGGCGGCGTAACGCTTCTTAGCCGGCAACGATCACCGCCTGGTCGATGCCATCGTCTTCAGCGGTCAGCACCTCGATCCGCTCCACATCTGAGGTAGGCACGTTCTTGCCGACGTAGTCCGGCCGGATGGGCAGCTCGCGATGTCCCCGGTCAACCAGCACCGCGAGCTGGATGGCTCGCGGCCGGCCAAAGTCCATCAGGGCGTCCATCGCGGCGCGCGCCGTCCTGCCGTGGTGGATCACGTCATCGACGAGGACAACGACCTTGCCGTCCATCGGCGGCACGTTCGAGGTCGCCCGATGCGCCGGCTCGCGCAGGTGACGGTCGTCGCGATGCTGGCTGACGTCCAGGGAGCCGACTGGCACCGGCACTCCTTCGAGCTCCATCAGCTTGGCCGCCAGGCGGAGAGCGATGTGATCGCCTTTCGCCACGATGCCGACGAGGACGATGTCGTCGGTGCCCCGGTTTCGCTCCACGATCTCGTGGGCGATGCGAGAGAGCGACCGGCGGATCTGGTCGGCGTCCATCACCGTCGCCTTGAGCCGGCCCTCGGTGATGCTCATGAGAGAAGACGGTCCAGCAACGCCATGCGGACCGGTAGTCCGTTGCGAGCCTGGCGGAAGTAAGCAGCGCGTGGATCCTCGTCAACCTCGGGCGCGATCTCGTCCACGCGCGGCAGCGGGTGCATGACGATCGAGTACTTGCGCATCAAGGCGAGCGAGCTCCCGTCGATGCGGTAGATGCCGTTGACCGCGTTGTAAGCGTCGGGATCCGCGAAACGCTCCTTCTGGATTCGCGTCATGTAGACCACGTCGACTTCCGGGAGCACCGACTCGAGGTCTTCGGTCTCAAACCATGGAATGTGGTGCTCGTCGAGGTGGGCTTTCAAGTCGTCGCGCATCGCAACGGCCGGCGGCGCGACGAACCAGATCTTGATTTCCTTGAACTTGCTCAGCAGGTAGGTAAGGGAGCGGACCGTTCTGCCGTTCGCGAGGTCACCAACCATCGCCACCTTGATGCCGTCGACCCGATTGAGCTCGTCTTTGATGGTGTAGATATCGAGCAGGGCTTGTGTCGGGTGCTGTCCCGGCCCGTCGCCCGCGTTGATGATGGGCACTGAGCTCACCGAAGCCGCCCTCTTTGCGGCTCCCTCCTCGTTGTGGCGGATGACGATCACGTCGGCATAGCCGCCGACGATGCGGATAGAGTCTTCGAGCGTCTCGCCTTTGGCCGCAGACGAGAACTCGCGCGCATTGTCGGTGCCCATCGTCTGGCCACCGAGTCGCAGCATCGCCGCCTCGAAGGAGAGACGCGTACGTGTTGACGGCTCGTAGAAAAGTGCAGCCATCACCTGGCCGTTGAGACGTCCCATGAACTTGTGAGGCTCGCGCTTGATCTCATCGGAACGGGCGAAGAGCTCTTCGAGAAGGGAACGAGAGAACTGCTGGCTCTCGATCACGTGCCGCAGGCGAGACCCGACGGCCATCAAAAAACCTCCTTCCCGGCATCTCTGTGCCGGACTTAAAGGACCTGGAAGCTGGCGAAAGTTTACCGTAGTCAGGTCATGAACAAAAGACCCGGCCACGTCAACGTCACGACCGAGGCCGGCTACTGCAACTTCTGCGGGCGCCCGCGCAACCTGCGCAGCGAGGAGCATCAGCTCGGCAATTTCGTGCGCACCGTCGTCACGTGCGAGACGTGTCACCGCACGCTTTCCAGCACCATGGGTGTCGCAACCCAAGAGTCAGCGGACGTCGAAGCGCCCGCGAAGCAGGAGGAGTCAGCGAGCGGCCCTGGCGCAACGCCGGCGAAGCGCACGACCCCCAAGAAAACCGAAACGGCAGCGAACAAGTCGAAGACCACCAAGGTCAAGACCACCAAGACGCGAGCCGCCAAGACTAAGTGAGCCCGGCGGCGGTCAAGGTCGACCGCCTCGAGAAGACGCTCGGCAAGAACAAGGTCCTCCGCGGGATCTCTCTCGAGGCCGGCTCCGGCGAGATTTTCGGTCTCCTCGGCCCTAACGGCGCGGGAAAGACGACCACGCTCAGGATCATCTGCACCCTGCTCTCACCCGATGCGGGCGCCGTCGAGGTCCTGGGCTTCGATACGCGTACGGCCGCCGAAGAGGTGCGGCGCCGGGTCGGCGTGGTGACCGCCGATATCGGTGTGTATCCGCGCCTTTCCGCGCGCGAGAACATCGCCTACTTCGCGGAGCTGAGCGGTGTGTCAGGCGGTGACCTGAACCGCCGCGTCAACTCCGTGATCGAGCGTCTCGACATGGGCCCGTTTGCGAAGCAGCGAGCCGAGAGCCTTTCGTCGGGTCAGAAGCAGAAGGTGGCGATTGCCCGAGCGATCGTCCACGACCCGGAGATCCTGATGTTCGACGAGCCCACGTCGAACCTCGACGTGCTGGCCTCCAGGGATATTCGCGACTTCATGGTCGAAGCGCGCGGGCGCGGCAAATGCGTGATCTTCTCCACCCACGTGCTCCACGACGCTGAGCGACTTTGCGACCGCGTCACGATCCTTCACGAAGGCAGGGTCGTGGCCACAGGCTCCACCGCGCAGGTGCGTGGCGCGCATCGAGACCTGGAAGACGCCTTCCTCGAGCTCGTTGCGTGAGGACGCTCCGCATCGTTTTCTTGAAAGAGGTGCGCGAGATCCTTCGCGACCGACGCACGCTGATCGCGATCGGGCTCGCGGCGCTGGCGACGCCCATCGTGCTGATCGTCATCTCCCAGGTCTCGACAAGAACGGCAACCCAGACTTACACGGTCGGATATAGCGGAGACATCCCCGCAGGTCTCGACATCCTGCTGATCGCGACTGGGCTCAAGCTCGAGCCAGTCGCCGATCCAGCCGCCGCGGCCAAGCAGGAAGTAGACCTGGGGGTCGTCTTTCAAACCGCGCAGATCGACGAGTACTACGACCCGACAAGGCAGAGTGCGCAGATTGCGGATACCCGGGTGCAGACGGTGCTCGGCCAGTACAACGCCGCCAAAGCCGCGGCGGCCCTCAAGGAAAAGGGCATCGACCCAGGCGTGCTCAACCCGCTGCCGGTCACCATCCATCCGCTTAGCTCTCCTGTGAAAGCGGCCGGCAATGCTTTTCTGAGCTTTTTCCTTCCCTACATCCTGGTCACGATGGTCCTCACGGGCGGTCTGTCCGCCGCGCTCGACACATCGGCGGGCGAACGCGAGCGAAAAACGCTGGAGAGCCTGCTTCTTACTCCGACACCACGGAGCCGGATCCTGCTCGGGAAGATACTGGCCGTCGGGCTGGTCAGCCTCATCGCGGCGATCGCGGCCATCGGGTCGATGCTGCTGGCGCTGACCCAGATTCCCCTGCTGGGCACCCACGTCAGCCTGAGTCCGCTGGGCGCGATCGTGATGCTGTGGCTGGCGGTGCTCCTCGCGGGCTCGTTCAGCTCGCTGACGCTCGCCCTCGGAACCCTGGCGAAGAACTTCCGGCAGGGACAGGCTTTCGCGACGCCGCTGTACTTCATCACCATCTTCCCCGCCTCGATCATTCTTTTCATCCCGGACTTCAACCCCAACCTGGCTTACTACCTCATCCCGATCCTCAACGCCGTTTTGGTTCTGCGGGACGCGATCGTCCACAACGCGGTGGCCTGGCCGGCGCTGGGCGTCACCACGGCGAGCCTCGCCGCCACCGGCTTGATCTGCTGGTTCGCGGCGCTCAGGCTTTTCACGCGGGAGACGCTGCTGATCAAGTCTTGATCGGTGACCGGCCTTGAACCCGCCGGAGCCGGCACTCGCTGGTCTCCGCGTGACCCAATACCCGCGCGAGCCGGCACTCGCGCCTCTTAGCAGGCTTACGCCCACCAGACCCTTCCCCTACACCCTCTTCCCAGTACCTTTTGAAGCCCCCGCGAGGTCGGGAGGCCAGGCAAACTAGAGGCAGGAAGGAAAATGGCCCGGCACGTAACCCAGGAGAGAGAGCTCCGCAGCCTGGAGCGGCGCAGCATGTACGCGATCTTTGCTCCGCTGGATCCGGACGAACGCCTGCCGCGGGAGCTCATCCTGGAAGGCAAGCGGCACCGGACGCTCGGCCGGCGCGAGCTCGCGGGAGCGCTCTGGCTGCCGTGCCTCTTCTTCATCTTGTTTGTGGCCGGCTGGGGAAAACTGGATGCCATGATCGCTGTTGCGGTCATCGCCACCGCGTTCGTGGGTTGGTGGGCCTTCATCTTGTTCGGCGATCGCCGCTCCGAATAACAGCGCCCGCAAGCTCGGGCCATAATTCGGACATGACTGAAGCAGTGATCGTGGCGTTGGGCCGTTCGCCGATCGGTCGCGCGCGCAAGGGCTCCCTCATCGACGTCCGGCCTGACGACCTGGCCGCCCACGTGGTCACCAAGGTCCTCGAGAAAGTTCCTGAGCTTGATCGGGACCAGATCGAAGACCTGATTTGCGGTTGCGGGCTTCCAGGCGGCGAGCAGGGACACAACATCGGCCGGGTCGTATCGATCCTCGCGCGTCTCGACGTCCCGGGCGTGACCGTGAACCGGTATTGCTCGTCATCGCTGATGACCACCCGAATGGCCGCCCACGCGATCGATGCAGGCGAGGGCGATGTGTTCCTGTCGGTCGGCGTCGAATGCGTTTCCCGTTACGGAAGCGGCTATCCCGATGCGCCCGACACCTACAACCCGAGGCTCGTACCCGGGAGCACCGAGGAATATCCGGATATCTACATCGCGATGGGCCAGACCGCCGAGAACGTGGCGCGGCGCGAGAAGATCAGTCGCGAAGAGCAGGACCGCTACGCGGTCAAGAGCCAGAACGCCGCGGTGAAAGCGCGCGATGACGGCTTCTTCGATCGCGAGATCATTCCCGTCCCTCTGCCCAACGGCGAGATGTACACGAAAGACGATGGCCCCCGGCCGGGGACGACCGTGGAAGTGCTCGCCACCCTCAAGCCCGCCTTTCGCGAGGACGGCACCGTGACCGCCGGCAACGCCTGTCCGCTCAACGACGGGGCCGCCGCGGTGGTCGTGATGTCTTCGCGCCGGGCGAAAGAGCTCGGCCTCAAGCCGCTCGCTCGAATCGTCTCCACCGGGCTCTCGGCCCTTGAGCCTGAGCTCATGGGTCTCGGTCCGATCGACGCGTCGAAGCAGGCGCTGAAGCGCGCCAAGATGACGATCGACGACATCGACATCGTCGAGATCAACGAGGCGTTCGCGGCGCAGGTCATCCCGTCAGCCCGCGGAATCGGCGTCGACCCCTTCAGCGACAAGCTGAACCCGCATGGCGGCGCGATCGCGCTCGGACACCCTTTCGGGATGACCGGGGCGCGCATCCTCTGCACGCTGCTCAACGGGCTGCGCGAGAAGGACAAGACGTACGGCCTGGAGACGATGTGCGTCGGAGGCGGTCAAGGAATGGCCATGATCGTGGAGAGGCTCAACTAGCGAGAGGTCAGTCGAACAGGCCGGCGAGCTCCGGGCGACCCATCCTTTCGGCCAGCTGACGCGCGCTGCTTCCTTCGTAGTCGGGCACGCTCGGATCGGCTCCTCGCTCCAGCAGCAGCTTGATCATCTCCACGCTGCCGCCCATGACCGCGCCGTGAATCGGCGCTGCTGCTTGCGCTCGGCCGTTGACGTCGGCGCCGGCTGCGAGCAAGAGCTCCGCGATCGCGAGGTTTCCGCCGATGGCCGCGAAGTAAAGCGCCGGCAGCTCGTGCACGCCGCGAGCGTTGGCGCGACTGGAATCGTGCGCCAGGTCGGCGGCGACCTGCTCCACCCGGCCGAGGACGGAGGCGGTGAAGAAGTCGACCGGCGCACCACGCCCTATGAGCAGATCGATGATCGGCTTGTTGCCCATCTGCGCGGCAGCCTCGACGGCCGTCTCATTCCACGGGGCGCTGAGGTTCAGGGCTGCGGGATGCGCATCGAGCAGCTCGCGCACCCGGACGATGTTGCCGTGAGCGTTGCCGACCAGCTCCTCGACCACCCCCGCCTCGACCTGGGACATCGTTTCCAGTATCGCTCCTGACGTTTTTGGAAATAGTTCTGGGCTGGATACCGGTTGGAGATGGAGAATGCGCGCCTTTGCCGCCGACGCCTTCGGCCAACCAGGTTCGATCCACGAGCTGCCCGATCCCGAGCCCGGCGAAAATGAGGTGCGGGTGCGCATCGCCGCAGCCTCGATCAACCCCTTCGACAACGTCGTGCTCAAGGGCTACCTGAAGGATCGAATGGCGCACCATTTCCCGCTGATTCCGTGTGGTGATCTCGCCGGCACCATCGATGGGCTCGGCGCCGGCGTGGATGGATTCGCCGTCGGCGACCCTGTTTTTGGCGTCACGGGAAGGATGGTTCTTGGCGAAGGAACGCTGGCGGAGCTGACGACGGCGTCGATCGGCACCATCGCCAAGCGGCCTGCGGCGCTCAGCGAGATCGAGGCCGCCGCGCTGCCCCTCGCCGGGGTTTCTGCCCTTCAGTCGGTCGAGGCCGCCGACCCCAAGCCCAACGATGCGATCGTCATCGTCGGAGCTTCGGGAGGAATCGGAAGCTACGCCGTCCAGCTGG
>WNGI01006124.1_pt1 | contig 12000 bp, 11 predicted proteins | sample 5400621 | NCBI WGS metagenome assembly WNGI01 (sample SAMN13153374, study PRJNA577476) | soil metagenome | isolation source: 20 cm soil or saprolite under Garry oak tree replicate 1 | place: USA:California | collected 2016-06-15 | reverse complement strand
CTGTCCGTCCAGGGTCGAAACGCCAACTTCAATGACGCCTTCAGGGACCCTCTCGAAGACCTCGAAACGCATCTTTACGCGGAGCGGCTCGGCGAAGTGGAGCGAACCGCTTGTCGCGTCACCCCTATCAAGGATCCCGGCCCAGCGCAAGCGCGCTTCCCCTGTTCCCATCAATGAATCGGACTCGCGGAGCTGCGACTCGCCTGTAGCTGTCTCGCTTGTGCGCAAATAGCTGGCGACGACGCCGTCCGTATCGCCATCTTCAACCAGCGTGCCAGCATCAATCAGAAGTGCGCGGGTGCACAGGCTTTTGATGACGGGCATATTGTGGCTGACAAACAGGACAGTACGTCCCTCGCTCGCAACCTCGCCCATTTTGCCGAGGCACTTGCGCTGAAAGGCGACGTCTCCGACCGACAGGACCTCGTCCACAATGAGGATGTCTGGCTCGAGGTGCGCCGCGACCGCGAACGCAAGGCGAACATACATCCCGCTCGAGTAGTGCTTGACCGCCGTATCGAGGAAGGCTTCGACGCCTGAGAAGTCGACGATCTGTTCAAACTTACGGTCGACCTCGGCCCGCCGCATGCCAAGTATCGCGCCATTCAGATAGACATTCTCCCTACCGGTTAGCTCGCCATGAAAACCAGTTCCGACCTCGAGGAGGCTGCCAAGCCGGCCCTCTATCAGAGCACGACCCTCGGTTGGTTCCGTTAGCCTACTGAGGATCTTCAGCAGCGTGCTCTTGCCGGCACCATTACGCCCGATAATTCCGACGACCTCGCCAGCTTGGACCTCGAACGAGACGTTTCTTAGGGCCCACATAGTGGGCACAGGGGAGCGTCCACGGAGGATCGTCCCGGCGGTTGCGCGCATTGCCTCTCTGAAAGAATCGAAATGCTTCGCCTTGCGACCAAGGCGATAGAGCTTGCCAATTCCCACGACCTGAACGGCTGGTGCCAACTCAGATCACGTCTGCAAAGGTTTTCTCAGCCGCTCGGAAATAGATCAGCCCCCCTATGAGGACGGCGAGAATGAGACTAGTCGCGCCGAGGAGTTGGAGACCAGGTCCCGTACCTCCAACGAGGGACCAGCGGAATCCCTGGATAACGCTGGCCATCGGGTTGAGCCCGTACACCAAGCGTGAGATTCCGCCCGAGACAAGGCTCGCTGAATAAGCCACGGGGGAGACGAAGAACCAAATCTGAACCAGGAAAGGCAAAGCTATCTGGACGTCCCGGTAGCGGACGTTGAGCGCCGATAGCCAGATGCCGAATGCCAGAGCCGCAAGGACTGCAAGGAGAGCGAAAACCGGAATTGCCAGCAGGCGCCACTCGGGCTGCACGCCGTAATAGACCAACATGATCACAAGCAGTACGAGAGATAACAGAAAGTCAACGAGGCCTGCCAGGGCGGCGGAAAGCGGAATCAGGAGCCGCGGAAAATAGATCTTGGTTAAGAGGTTGGAATCTCGAACAAGACTTCCGGCTGTGCGGGTCAGCGCGCCTGAGAAAAGTTGCCAAGGAAGGAGCCCAGCCAGCACAAAGAGTGGATATGGCAGGCCATCTGACGGAAGCTTGGCGAACTGCCCAAAAATCGTACTGAAGATGATCATCGCTACCAGCGGTTGAACGAGGACCCATCCAATACCCAGGGCCGTCTGCTTGTAGCGCACTCTTACCTCGCGCCAGACTAGAAAGACAAGCAGTTCGCGGTACTCCCAGAGCTCGCGAAGATTGAAAGCCAATGGGCCGCGGCTTGGCTCGATGACAAACGTTTTCGAAGAAACGGCACCGCCCGCTCGGCCGGCCAAGCTATCCGTTCCCGGTGAGCAAGTCTGCAGTGCCTTCAAAACCAAGGTTCATCAACGCGTCGACGATCGAAAGGCCGGGCACGAAGGTGGCCGAGCTGAACTGCCGGTATATCGGATGTTCGAAGTTCTGGTATACAACCTCGATCCCCGCTGAAGCCAGGAGCCCGTCCTGCTGGTAAGCGTCAGCGCCAGCTCCGGCCAGGTAGGAGGTGCCGCCGACGGCATGCACTATGTCGATAAGCAGATCCGTCGCACGGCCCTCGATGGGCAAAGTCGACCCAATGACAAGCTTTGATTGATCTAGTTGGATTGCACTCATGATTGAAAGGATCGCGTGGAGGTTGAACTCTACGATGCGGTCGGTTCGATTGGCGATGAGATCGGCTAGCCACGGAAACACAGCGCCAAAATTTGCTGCGCGGCGATAGTTCAACTCGACAGTCTTCAAGAGTTTCTCTCGCCACGGCTGGTGGTTGTCGATCTCCATCTCGGCGATCGTGCGGGTGCCGTGGTACGCGCGAACGATTGGCAGGGTGACCCACGCTGGCCGACCAGCGATGATCAGCCTCATTCGATTAGTCCATGTACCCCCGGTCTTGGAGAACTGGACGTTGTCGATGGCGACGATGACATCTGCTCGCTGGACCTTGTCGAAAAAGCCGAGCCAAGGCAAGAAGTTGGGCTGGTGGACAGCAACCAGCCGGCGCTCAGGCAAACTCGTCCCGCACCACTCCCATCACCAGTACGTCCACATAACGCCCGTCGATGTGGGCAGCCTGCCGGAGGATGCCCTCTCGTTTGAAACCTACCTTCTCGTACGCGCGGATCGCCCGTTCGTTGCCGGCGAAAACGTGAAGGAAGACTCGATTCAGATTCAGGTCATGGAAGCCGTGATGGAGGAGTAGTCGCACCGCTTCCGTGCCGATTCCACGACCGCGGTCGCCCTCGACCCCGATCCGGATCTGAAGCTCAGCGCTGCGGTGGATAGGATCAATCGCATGGAGTTGACAGGTGCCTATGAGACGCTCTGGATTACGAATCGCGAAAACCGAAACGTCCTTCCTCTTACGGATCGCGTCGAACCATTCCCGATGGGAAGTACTGTCGATAGGGTGAAACGGGGCGTTATACAGAACGAGGTCGCGGTCGTTGATCCAGTCAAAAAGAGTGTTGGAATCATCTTCGAGAAGAGGGCCCAGCTTCACTCGATCTGCAGTCATCGCCTCGCATCTTCCCGCCCGCGACGGAAGCCTATGGCCAGGGGCTCGGTGTACGCACCTTCTCGCTCCAGCATGCTGGTTTGCATCAGCTCGAAATTGTGCTTAAGCATTCGCTCCCATTTGGCGGTTACCGTCATCGCTCTCTTTGTCCACCATTCGGGATGAATCAGGAGTTGTAGCCGCGGGTAACGGCGGGTCCGGAAAACTTCGAAGGGATCCTCCTTCCAAATTGTGTTGCTGTCGGACAGATACTCGAAGCCCGCGGTATCAGTTCGGTCATACGTGTTCACGCAGTTGAGGCGGTATTCTCCGTCCAACGCACGCTGCGTGGGCTGGTGTAGAGAGACTGCGTCGATGTCGATCCCAAGTTCGATGCCCAGCAGGCTACGTTCTCGGTCCACGGCCGCGGCAACTGCGTCGGCTGGCACCCCGGCAACCCCGGCCTCATCGAAATGAAGTCCGATCCAATGGCCGCAGTCTGCGATCTGGTGGGCCAGCCGTAGGTTTGGCAGCGAAAGCAGGTTGTACAGCGCCGAGCGGATCATCAGGAAATATGTGCTGCGCACGCCGACCTCTGCTTCGATCTGTGCCATCGCCGACGCGGCAACCAGGTCGTTGTCGCAGTCGTGGCGCAGCAGCAGAGCTGGAGTCGGCATATTTGGTTGCGGTAGCTCACCGAACCCGTGGGCTGAATAACCGCTGGACTCGGCGGCAGCGAGCAGCTCACGGTAACTGGCATGGGTGAAATGAGGCCTCATCCCTCAGCCACCTCCGCAGACGTTGCGGCGGCGCCAGCGCACACTTCTGCCAGACGATCCCGCAAATGAACGCGGGGGGCCCCAAACAAGGCGGTCATACGGGTGATATCCGCAATAAGATCGCCTGAGGGCGCGTTTGGCATCCGTTCAAATACGGGAGTTCGCCCGAGAAGCTTAGCCAGTGCTTCGACGATTTCGCGCAGGCCGAGAACGTCGGAGCCAGCAATGTTCACAACATGATCACCTTCCAGTTCGACGGCGCGAGCGAAGACACGAACCGCATCTGAAACATGAACGGGGTTCAGTCGAACACCGCTCGCACCCCGCAGGAATATCGGGCGCCCCTCGACGATGGATTCGGCAAGTCGAGGCAGGAACATATTCCGCGCCTGGCTTGGACCGTACACAAAAAAAGGTCGCAAGATCACGGCAGAGAAGGATTCGCGATAAGCCTTCAACAGCATTTCACCGACGTACTTGGTCGTGAGGTAGAAGCCGATCGGGTCAATGGGCGACTCCTCGTTGACTGGATCAGCCGAGTACCCATGGATTCCTCCCGAAGACGCGTAGACGAATCGGCTGGCGCCAGCCTGTCGCGCGTACTCGAGAAGCCGGTGTGTGCTCCCGACGTTGACATCGAACAAGTCTCGCGCCGATTCAGGAAAGTCTCGATGGTGACGCGACTGAGCGAGGTGGACTACAACATCAACCTTTGGCGGCAGGCCGTCGACCTCCTCAAGAGGCCGTGTCAGGTCGCAGACCACGGTTTGGATGCCCTTGGGGAGGCTAGGATCGATTGACCTCACCAGCGCATGCACGGTATGCCTGTTGCCAAGTTCGGCGACAAGGCGCCGTCCTATGAAGCCGGCTGCGCCCGTGACCAGTAGTTTCACCCGATGCTGCTCACAAGCGCGATCCAACTGAATGGAACAGGTCTTCCGGAAGACGACTGTCTTGGAGGGGATGGTCTACGCGCGGCAGCCTCGACCCGTATTCCCCGAGCAGTGGGTGGAAGATGTTCATCAAGTCAACCGAGTTGCGCCCGAGGATCTTGTCGTGGATGCGGCCGAATAGGAACCGTGCTGCCTCATACGAATGATACTTTTCAACGTAGGCGCGACCAGCAAGGCCAAGCACGTCGCGCAGATCAGGGCGAGTGATTAACACCCGAAGATTGCGGACCACCGTTTCGGGCGAGGTGGACACCACAGGACATTCCTGAAGGTAAGACCATCTCCTGAATAGCCGCGTGTAGGCGTCATTCTCCAAGTTCGCCAGGACAGGAAGGCCCGACGCCATGCCCTCGATACCACTGAAGGCATAGGCCGTGGCGATCAACTGGTCCACGAGAATGTCCATCTCTTGGAAAACAGTTCGCACCTGCTCATTAGGCACCTGCTCGAGCAGTCGCAGTTCGACGAGCAAGCCCTCACGCCGAAGTTTGTCCACCGCTTCAACGATGAACTCCGTGCCTTTGAAACCCCGATGGTTGGGGGTGTGAACGATGGTGACTGTTCCGTTCGTGCCATCCCCGTGGCGCCGACGGCGCGGGCCCGGTTTCCAAGATTGAAGATCAATACAGAATGGCGCAGGCGCAGGAACGTCCCAGCGCGCCATCCCATCGACCATAAACCCACAGATCACTGCATCTGCGTCTAAGTTCCAGGACTCGACGCGCATACGGATGTCTGGTTCTGTACGTGCCGCGGCGGGATACGAAAGTAGCAGACCGTGCCTGAGACTCGTGTCGATGATCTGAGAGTACATATAGGCATCGGCGCCGTAGGGAAGGACCACGATCTTTATTCCCGCCCGCTTCAAGAGCTTCGATTCCCAACGCCACATGCGGGTAGGCCCAAGCGGGCCACCTGTGAACGGAATGTGCACGACGCGCGCCTCACGCAGCAAGTAGAGGGAGGCAAATAGGGGCCCGACGTCGGCACGGAAGCGGGATGGCACCCAACCGGGGACCAGGTCACTGTAGTAAAGGTCAAAGTCTTCTTTTCGGTTTACCGAATAGTGGCCCGACATGAGTGTCACGGCGTTCTCGCCGCCCTCGCGAAGGGCTTCCACCCAATAGCGGTTGGAGATGATCGGGGTTGGGCAAAACACAAGTCGGCGGCCGGCAGGTCGCACGGTGGAAGCCCAGACCAAGAAGATGGCCGCGAAACACCGCTGAAGGAGCAGGTGGACAAACGAGCCGAGTCTTGATTTCAGTCTCATTTGTCGGGGCGAGCACCAGGAGCGGTCGAGACGGTGCCGACCACACGGCTTGGAATGCCGTGGGCCCTGCTCCGGGCCGGCACATCATCGAGAACCAGGCTGAATGCTCCAATTACGCACCCGTCGCCGATCGTCACTCCTTTCGCGATGATCGTGTTTGGACCGATGTAGCAGTTCGAGCCAATCCGAGTCGGCGCACGAAGGGCCTCTGCCGATCCCCCCGAGATGGCCCAATCCACGGTGTCGTGGCTGTAGATCTGGACGCCGGCCGAGATCGAGCAGTGATCACCGATTTCGAGTCCACCCGATCCATCGAGCACCGTGAAAGGCCCTACCCAGGTTTGAGCACCCACCTTTACATCGCCGAGGATAAGAGAACTGTCGTAGACGCTGGCGCCTTCGCCGAAACCCAGACGGCGCGCCTTCTCCCATCTGTCGACCAAGTAGTCGCCTGAGGGAAGAGTTCGGTTCCACCTCGACGCCACGTCCTGCCGCAGCTGCTCGAGCAGATCCTGGAGCTCCACGTAGAGCCGACTCTGACGAGGATCATCTGAGGGAGTCACGAGACCATGAACTTGCGCAACCACCACTCGAAGCTGAGCAGTGACCAGATGAGGAGCCGATGATTGACACGACCGTGGGTGTGCTCATTCAGTCGGGCAGACACGAAGGCAGGCTCCAAGTACTCGAAGATGCGGGCTGATGGATCCCCGAGCAGACCCTTGACGTAATCGATACTTTCGCCACGAAACCAGCTCGCGTCGGGGGCGCTGAAGCCCTGCTTTGTACGCGACGTCACCTCGGCGGGAATGAGCTTGGACATGGCTCGTCGAAGTACAAGTTTTCCGTCGTGGGTCTCACTCTCGTATCGGAGCCTGCGACCGACCTCGTCCTCATCGACCTTTGCCGCATTCTGATCAAGGTTCGCAAGTTTTAGCGATGGTGATAGGGACAGGGCGAAGTCGACGAGTTCATTGTCGAGGAACGGCGCTCGCGTTTCCAAGCCGTGCGCCATGCTCACCTTGTCTTCGACGACAAGCAGCCCGTGTAAGAACGTCTTGAGCTCGAAATAGAGCGACGCGTTAACAAGGTCTGCGTTTGTGGAAAGCGGCAAGTCCGCAGAGGCGAAGACCTGTCGGAATACCTCGAAGGTCGAGTGCCCTTCAAGTTGTTTCAGGCTTTCCGGCCTGAAGAGGTCGACCTTATCTTCATCGTTTACCAGTCGCTGCCAGAAGTTGTAATAGTTGCGAAAGTAGCCATCGCGGCCTTTTCCCGAAAGGCCACGGTAGTACCGCCACGGATAGCCACCGAAGAGCTCGTCTCCTCCCGCTCCGGACAGCACGACCTTCACGAAGCGTCCGGCCATCCCCGCGACGTAGAAGTTGGGGTAGGACTGCCCGATGCGGAGGTCCTCCAAATGCCAGATCAGCTCTGGCATAACGTTCTCCATGTCACCGGCGTGCAGGACCATCTCATAGTGCTCAGTCTTGAGCAGGTTGGACAGGAACTCTGAACGGGTGCGCTCGTCGAAGCCGAGCTCGAGGCCGGATGCCGAGGATAGGTCGAAGCCCATCGTGAACGTCATGAGCCTCCCAAGCTGCCGGCGGGCCACTGCTGTAATCGACCCGGAATCCATTCCTCCGCTCAGATATGCACCGACCGGTACGTCGCTCATCAACTGCCGGGTGACCGCCTGTGTGAATAGTCGATAGAGCTCCTCGGCGGCCTCTTCTTCGCTGATATGCAACGGATCGGGGAATCGAAAGTCCCAGTACCGCTCAACCTTGGCCCGACTGCCCCGAGTCACCTTGACAAAGCAACCTGCCGGCAGGATCCGGATGCCCTCGAACAGCGTCGCGTCGGTTAGCACGTTTTGAAATGTGAAGTACTCGTTGAGCGCAGGATGGTGGACAGAGCGCCGAACGCCGGGGTGAGCAAGGATGGCCTTGATCTCAGACCCGAATATGAGACGGTGATCGTCCTCCAAGTAGTAGAGCGGCTTTACGCCGAAACGGTCGCGAGCAAGCAACAGCTGTTTTGCGCGTCCGTCCCAGATTGCAAAGGCGAAGTGCCCGTTGAGGCGACACAAAAACGCGTCTCCCCACTCCTCGTACGCGTGGATGACGACCTCGGCGTCGGTCCGCGAATGGAACTGATGGCCCTGGGCCTCGAGCTGGACACGCAACTGCTGAAAGTTGTAGAGCTCGCCGTTGTAGCTGAGGAGGATGTCGCCCGTCTCATTGGACATCGGCTCGTGTCCGGCCGGGGAAAGGTCGATTATCGCCAGGCGGCGGTGGACCAGCCCGATCGGCCCATCCGACCACATTCCATCGCCGTCGGGGCCCCTATGAGCGACTGCGGCGCCCATCGCCTCCAATGTCGCAGTTGCGACTGGCTCGCCATCGAAGCGGAAGACGCCGGCTATTCCACACATCACCCGCTCACATTTTCACCGCGCGCACCGTTATCCCACTGTCTTCCTCACGAAGGTGCGTGATCTCGAGGCCAGCCTCTGCACACCAACTTTGGACCTCAGCCACCGACTGGCGATGTGCATACTGCGGTCGGTACCAGTCGAAGTTGATATGAACGTTCTCTTCAAAGTCGAGCTGCTCGTTCCAGAACAGCTTGGCGAAGTTCCAGTAGATCAGACGTTGAACGTCCTGTCGGCCGGCCTTGATGCCAAGCAGAGGAACGTCTTCTTCGACTTCGACCTCGGTCTGGAGTCGCGCTAGGGAGCGGCCCAGTTTAGTCAACGGTCGCATCGCGCCCCACGCCTCTTCGTTGGAGAGGTGGGCGATCTGATCCCTTACATGGTCATCTGTGAACTCGCGGACCGGTCCCTTGCGGCGGTAGACATAGAAGCCGAACTCGCCTCCTTTGGCCAGAACTCGGGATCCCGCCAGGATGGCGGAGCGAGTCGAGGGCGTGTGGTGAAGGACGCCCTCCGACAGGATGGCGTCGAAGCATGAGGTCGGGAATGGCAGTTGCATTGCGTCGCCCTGGACGAAGTGAGTGCTCGGGATTGAGGAGAGGTTCGCCGCGGCAACCTCGACGGCCCGTGAGATGTCTAGTCCGACCCACGTAGCCGACCCGTCCCACCGATCACTGGTCAGCCATGACCAGGATGCCATGCCCGCCCCACAGCCAAGGTCGAGAATTTGTCTGCGTGAGCAGTAGTGCTCACGCCATTCCTTGTCAGATTTGAAGCCGTACTTTTCCCAAAGCCAGGATTCACCCGTCCGGCGCATCCAGCTATAGCTGTCCTCACGGCCCCACTTAAACGAAAAGGCATCGAGGGTTTGCAACTGGCCCTCATCCTCGGTGACGACAAACCGTGGCAGCCCGCCCTGGATGGGGTACACCCTGCCGTCGGACGCCCTGAGGATGCCGTCGGTCACGTCTCCGACACCATCGCCCGCCTCCAGAACTAGCGGTTTGTGGTGGACCGGATCGACGAGTAGTTCTAGAAGGCTCCGCCTCATGTGCGGGCGGGCAGGTCGGCGTACGCGGCCTTTAGCTCCTGCACGACGGTTGCCTGCTCGTCGTCGGTCATCTGGGCGTATAGAGGCAGGGATAGGCTGAGTCGATCGGAAAGGTACGCGTTTGGGAAATCCTCCGCCCGCATTCCGTAGCGTTCGCGGTAGTAGCCCTGCAAATGCGCCGCATGAGTTCCCTGCCGAGTTGCAATGCCGCTAGTCTCGAGTCGGGCCATGACCGCGTTGCGAAGCTTGTTCAACTCCTCAACGTTTCGGATCGTCGGGGCCTCTGGAGTGAACAAACACACGTAGGACTGGTAGCCGTGGACATATCCCGGTGCCACCTTCGGCGTCCGGAGCCAATCAAGATCCGCAAGCAACTCGTTGTACCGCTCCGCCAGCAGGCGGCGGCGGTCGAGCAACCACGCTGCGCGCTCCATCTGTGCGCACCCGAGCGCGCCCTGTATGTCGGTCATCCTGAAATTGAACCCCAGCACGTCGTAATCGGATAGAAGAAAGCTCGCGCTCTCCGTATGCCTAGAGAGGTCCGAGCGTGACGCCCCGTGATCTCGCAAGGACCGGCAGAGGGTGTTGTGTCTAGCGGTATCGGTCGTGATCATTCCGCCCTCGCCGGTCGTGATCGACTTGCGCGGGTGAAAGCTAAAACAGCCAAAGTCACCCAGCGTTCCCGCATGCGCGCCGCCGTACCAGGCCCCGAAGGCGCATGCGGCATCCTCAACGACCCAGAGATGATGCCGAGACGCTGTCTGAAGAATTGGGTTCATGTCCGCGCAGAGCCCAAAGAGGTGGACTGGAATGATACCGACGGTGCGTGGGGTGATCAGGCTGTCTAGGACGTCGGTCCGAACGTCAAACGTTGCAAGGTCCACATCGCAGAAGACCGGCTTTGCGCCCATATACTCGACGACGTTGGCCGTCGCGACCCACGTGAATGCTGGCACGATGACCTCGTCGCCTGGCTTAAGTCCCAGCGCCGCCACGGCGATATGGAGCGCTGTGGTGCACGAGCTGGTGGCCACCGAATAGGCAGCAGACGTAAATGCGGAGAACAGATCTTCGAAATCCTTTACGAATGGGCCTTGCACAACCCACCCGGTCTGGAGGGGCTTCTGTACCGCCTCCAGCTCGGCCGCCCCAAAGAACGGCTTCGTGATCGGAATCGTCATTTGTTCGCCAGTCCCGCTGCCGCAGCGGGCCCTGCCCCGCTCCGCCTCCAATCAATGACTCGCTTCAGTCCTTGCTCCAATAGAGTCGGCCTGCATGCTCAATACGTTCGCCTTCGCGACGTCTTCGACATATATGAAATCGAAGACCTGACTGCCATCGCCGAAAATGACCGGCGGCTCGCCCGCGAAAATCCGATCAAGGACCTTCATGATCACGCTCACGTACGTGCCTTCGTAGTCCATGCGAGGCCCATAAACATTCATGTAACGGTGTCCGACGTAGGGCAAACGATGCTGCTCGAAAACTGCTCGCAGCATCTGCTCGCAGGCGATCTTGGTTGCGCCATAAGTGGTGCGATTGTTGAACGGATGATCTTCAGTCATGGGCGTGAAGAGAGCGTTGCCATACACCGATGCCGAGGATGAGTAGACAAGCCGCTTGATTTTGAGGTCGAGGCAAGCCTCGACCACGTTCCACGTTCCGAGGACGTTGACCTCCCACGCTCGGCGCGGATCGTTCAGGCATTCGCCGAGCCATAAGGAAGCCAGCTGAAAGACACCGTCGATGCCCGTGAGGGCGTCACGCAGCGACTCCTGATCGGTCATCGAGCCCCGGATCACTCGGACTCTAGCGTCGCGTACGGCGTTGGCAAGATTCTCGGGCTGGCCGCGTACGAAGTTATCGAAAACAACGACCTGCTCGACAGGTTCCAACAGCAGCTGATCAACGATATGCGAGCCAACCAGACCCGCGCCACCGACGACCGCAATCCGCTTCTGAGTCAGGTCCATGGTCAGTCCTGGGTACCGACCGCGTACGGCTCGGTTCCAGCCCGCTTGCTGCTACCGAGCAATGTGAAGCGGAAGCCGGCTCTTTGAAGGTCCTCAACGGAAAAGGCGTGTCTCGCATCTACGAGGAGTGGCCGTGCCATTGCACTCGCGGCACGACCAAGATCCAACTGATGGTATTCAGAGTGCCTAACCATGAGGATCGCGCAGTCAGCGCCCGCGATAACTTCGTAAACATCACCGCCCATACCGTCCACAAACGGATCGTGGACCCTCGTCTTGATACCAAGTCTCGAGAGCTCGGGGAGTAGATGCTCGGACGGCGAATCGCGCGTGTCGTCCGAGTCCTCGAGGTATGCATAGCCCAGCACTGCGACAACCGCCCCTCGCGCTTCAACTCCGCCTCTTTGAAGCAACTCCACGGTTAGCCGAGCTACCACGCTTGGCATCGATGCATTAATTTCGCGGGCCGTCTCAATAAGCGGTGCACGACTACCTTCAGGTAGGGCCGAAGCGAGCAACCAGGGGTCC
>WNGI01004890.1_pt1 | contig 12000 bp, 9 predicted proteins | sample 5400621 | NCBI WGS metagenome assembly WNGI01 (sample SAMN13153374, study PRJNA577476) | soil metagenome | isolation source: 20 cm soil or saprolite under Garry oak tree replicate 1 | place: USA:California | collected 2016-06-15 | reverse complement strand
CAAATCCACCCGCCGAGAGTTCGAATCGGGTCGGTTGCGATACTACGACTGGCTGCCGCCGGTCAGGCGTTAGAATCCTCACCTCCGAAAGATAAGTGCCTTGACCACGCCAATGATTCACCACCGCAAACTTTATCAGTGAGACGGGCAGCTGTTGGACCATGATATTTTGAAACACGCCCATGAACGACAACTTATTCCCGACTTCGAGACGCACATCGTCACAAAACAACGAATAAAGCAGTTGAAGGTTCTCGGCTTTTGGTTCTGGACTAGTCATTTCGTCTCCTGAATTCCGCTTTCGGGTTTTACAACATTACGCGAGCATTGACTTAAAAGCAGCCTCATCGACGACCGATACTCCGAGTGACGCTGCTTTATCGAGTTTTGACCCAGCCTCTTCGCCCGCAACTACATAGTCTGTCTTTTTGCTTACGGAGGATGTAACTCGTCCGCCTCTCGCTTCAATAAGATCCCTTGCTTCATCTCGGGTGAGGCTCGTCAGCTTTCCAGTCAACACAAATTGTTTTCCCGTAAATCGATCGTCGAGTAGTTTCTTGTTCTTGCTGTCTGCTTCCGCTCTTACCCCGGCAGTTCGCAGCCTATCACAAAGCGCGACATTCCCCGCATCGTCAAACCAATCGCGCACACTCTGAGCAACCGTCAAACCGATTTCCGGGATGTCATCCAACTCTTCGGTCGATGCGGTGCTCAATCGTTTCAGGGAGCCAAAATGTTGCGCGAGAATGCCCGCAGTTCTTTCTCCCACATGACGTATGCCGAGCGCATAGATGAGATTCTCGAGCTCTCGTGACTTGCTTGATTCGATCTGGGCCAGAAGGTTTGTTGCCGATTTCTTTGCCATCCTGGGGAGACTTGCAATCTGTTCCAGCGTTAACTCATACAAATCGCCGACGTCGTTGACAAGCTTACTGGACAGCAATTGATCCACCAACACGTCGCCGAGTCCTTCAATCCGCATCGCGCGTCGCGAAGCGAAGTGGAGCAGTCTACCCTTGAGTTGGGCAGGACAATCGGCCGCTACGCAACGCGCGACAACCTCGCCTTCTGGTCTGGAAATGGCCCCGCCGCAAACTGGACATTTTTTTGGCCCTTGAAATCGCTTTTCCGTTCCGTTTCGTTTTGACTTGATCACGCTCAAGACTTTGGGAATGATCTCGCCACTCTTCTCGATCAAAACCCAGTCTCCAATCTTCAGACCCAGCCGCTTTATTTCATCTTCATTGTGCAGCGTCGCGCGGGAGACGGTAGTCCCAGCCAGCACCACCGGCTCCAAGTTGGCCACAGGTGTAAGGGCTCCCGTCCGACCGACTTGAACAACAATCGATAGCACCTGGGTCGAGGCCTGGCGCGCGGGATACTTGTACGCTATTGCCCAACGCGGTGCTTTCTGCGTACTGCTGAATTCGTCCTGTAATGCGGTCGAGTTGACCTTTACTACCAAGCCGTCGATCTCGTAGTCCAGGTCATCGCGGCGAGCCTCCATCCTGTTGGCGAAATCGATTACGTCTTCGATGGAACGACACAATGCGCGCTCGGGGTTGACACGAAATCCCGCCTTCTCGAGCCAAAGGAGCGACTCCCACTGCGTAGGGAATGGTTTCCGCCCTCCGGCGACCAGGTCGTAAGCAAACATGTCGAGTTTGCGCCGGGCAACAATCCGGGAATCGAGTTGACGAATAGCTCCCGCGGCAGCGTTGCGCGGGTTAGCAAATCTTGGTTCGCCGAGTTCTTCGCGTTCGGCGTTGGTCTTCTCAAATACTTCCCGGGGTATGAAGACTTCACCTCGGACTTCCACCTCGCCGCCTATTGCTCGTCCGTCTGTTCGCATTCGCAGAGGCACGCTACGAATGGTGCGAGCATTTTGCGTAACGTCTTCGCCAATGCGACCGTCCCCTCTCGTCACCCCCCGCGCCAGGACGCTGTCTTCGTATTGAAGCGAAATTGAGAGGCCGTCGATCTTGAGTTCGGCGACGTATTCGATCGTCCGGCCATCGGCCAGCCGCTGGCAGCGCTCAGCGAAGGCACGCAGTTCATCAATGTTGTAGCTGTTGTCCAGTGACAGCATTGGACGACGATGAACAACCTCAGGAAAACCCTCGGCTGGTCGCCCGCCGACTCGTTGGGTAGGACTGTCTGGCGTTACCAGTTCCGGATTTGCCTGTTCGAGCAATTGGAGTCTCTCGATGAGTTGATCGTAATCGCGATCTGAGATCTCCGGAGAGTCGAGAACATAATAGAGTTCCTCATGACGTCGAATCTCTTCCCTCAACTTCTCGATTTCTTTTGCGGGTGATTTGACTGCGGCCAACTTATTCCCCTCTGTATCTAACTGTTTTTGGGCCGCGGGAGTGGGGCGGTAGGTCTTTCGCTCGATGTAGTGGCCGAGGAACGTTCACCGCTTTTTGATTTCCCTTCGGCTAATCTATGAATCACGCGCCCAATGAACTTAATGCTTTGCAGAAAATCGTCGACGCGAATGTTTTCATCAGGGCCATGAGGATTCGATCCGGCATAGCTCGTACCGAAAGATGCCACTGCCGTAGGCGGGTTTGTGACACCACAAACCGCGCCAACCGGGCCGCTTGAAGGATCCATTGGGTAGACAATTGCCGGCACTCCGTAGACTTCGTAGGTGGATTCGATTACCGCCCGTGCAACCGACGACTTGGCTGATGACTTTGCCAATGGGGCACTGCCCAATTCAATTATCTCGATATCCCTAAAACCACGCACGTCCAAATGTTCGCGCAGCAGCGTGGCAACTACGTCGGCAGTAAGGTCCGGCACGAGTCGAAAGTCCAGGCGGGCCATCGCCGAGCTCGGCAAGACCGTTTTTGCGCCCGCTTCAGTGTGCCCTGTTTGAATGCCGCAAATTGTGCAGGTTGGTCCAAAAATATGCTCCTTCACGAGCATTTGACCCTTCATGGCGCGAACCCAACCACTAATGCGAAACTCCCGCTTCAATCCTACTTCGTCGAGCTCGATAACTTTCAAAGCTTCGGAGTCTTCGTCGCTGATCGGGGCGATATGTGAGGAGAAGCCATCGATTGTTATTACGCCTTTGGGTGATGTGATCGTAGCCAGCGCCTGCACCAGTCGCCAGGCAGGATTAGGAACGATTGCGCCCCATTTCGAGTGCAGGTCGGCGCGTGCGCCATGAGCTCTCAACTCCAGAAAAGTAATGCCCTTAAACCCCAGGCTTACTACTGGGACCTCTTTGGTATCGCGATAACCTTCGTCCCAGATACAACCGTCAGCGACAAGCAAATCAGCGTGCTCATTTGTGAAGCGATAAAGGCTCGGGCTGCCCAATCCGTCTTCACCTTCTACGATGAAACGAAGCGCTACGGGCAGTTTGCCAAAGGATTTCTGATACGCTTCGACTGCCGCTAGACGAGCAACCAGATCGCCTTTGCTGTTTGCCGCACCTCGAGCGTAAAGCTTGCCGTCAACGATGGTTGCCGCGAAAGGTCCAGTTGACCACTCGGTTAGGTGACCCACCGGTTGCACATCGTAATGCCCATAGATAACAAAACTGCGTGAGCCACTCCCGCACTCGCCATAGATAATCGGGTAGCCAGTGCCCATTCTGAACGAGCGCGTGCCGATACCCACGCGCTGCATCAGTTGTTCCACCGCCTCGGCAATTGCCCGCATGCCGGTGCCTCGCGCGGCAACTGATGGCATGCGGCAAAGGGCCTGCAAGCGTTCTGTAAAACTGCGTGCATGGCGATCTACATAGCGATCGTATTTGACCAGGCTCATGACTACCCGAAAACTGACTCTTTCAAATCCTGTCTTGTTCAAAAAGCAGATACCGCGGCAGTCCAGGCCCGCGTTCGAAGCCCGCACAAACCAACTTTGCGTCAAACGCTCGCTTGAATTCCGTACGGACGCGCTTTTGTTCCACTCTCGCGGTGCGAACATCCTCTCTTACAAGCGCTGACCAGTCCGGCGGTATTGCTACAGTCGCAGTTGGTTCACCAACTATCGTGCGTGATGTCCCCGACGCCAGGGCGGAAACCCTTTCGGAATCGAGTTGCCAGTTCGCGAAAAGCCGATCGCTTTGCAGTCCCGGCGCCTGTCCTGTCTCCTGTTCCGGATCGGTAACATAATCGGTGCCATAAAAGTTGTCAGCAAAGGTATCGACCGTCACCCCGAGGCGATTAAGATTGAAATGGGCGTTGCGTGCCTGCATGGGGTCCCATGTCCATTTGATAAAGTTTCGACCTTCGTAGAGTGCCCGGTCTCTTTGCGCCCACTTAAGTCGCGCGCCGACACCTTTATTCTGATAACTCTTTTCGACCGCCATCATGTGAGAATAGCCGAAGATTTCGTTGTGGTTGCGCACAGCCGCCAGATGATGAACGAAGCCTACGAGCTTTGCTGCGACGAAAGCTCCCAGGGTCCATCCACCTGCCTGACGAGAAACAATAAGATGACGGCGCGGCGAAATTTCTATATCGGGAAGACCAAACACTTCGCGTTGCAGACTGACACAACGATCAAGCTCGTCGATAGTCGTGCATTCGCGAATTATGACGTCCTCCATTCTTTTTAACGTTGATCCTTTCCGTGGTGTGAGCGTGTGAAAAGGCAAATGATGCCACGGCCTTGTGCCGTGGAGATTCACGCTCGCGGCTATCACACAGCTACCGAAAATTTCCAAGATGCCACGGCCTTGTGCCGTGGAGTCTCACGTTTGGTGCTCCTTGTTAAAGTTAGCGGTTGCGCAGCAGCTAACGTGAACCTCCACGGCACTAGGCCGTGGCATCCTAAATCTGTGCCACGCTCTTCGTAGCGACAAATGTGAATCTCCAGGGCACAAGGCCGTGGCATCAATCCTGGTTTTCACAGTCGTGCCATTAGCGCGGCGAAAAGAGCAACTCAAACTCACGTCGGTTCCGGCTCCTTAGGCGGGCGGGCCGGTACTTTGATGGTTACTTCCAGTCCTGACGAATCAAGGTTTCGCAGCTCCACGCTGCCTGTCAGCAATTCAATCAAGCGACGGCCTATGATTATGCCCAGCTCATTAACGTTAGCCTCAGGTGATGAGGACGTGTCTTCCGGATCGAAAACTTTTGCAATATCCTTCAGCGGTTCACCGTTGTCCGAGATCTGAATGTAAAGCTGCGGCTCTTCGAGACCAACGAATACCCGCACCAGTTGATCAGCCCGGCTGCGACTTACAGCCCAGGAAATAAAATTAAAAAGAATCTGCCGCAACTTTCCCTGATCGGACACAACAGTTGTTATTTCCGGGGCCAGATCATACTCGAGCTTCACCTGCTGTTTCTGTGCGAGCCGGGCAACCGCAGCGCAAGATTCCCGCAGAGTCTCTCGCATTGAGAACTCCTGAAGAAACAGTTCAGTTTGCCCGGCTTCAATGCGCGACAAATCCACCAGCTGATTTAAGCGGGACTGAAGTTGTAATCCGGAATCCTGGATCTTCTGACAAAACCTTCGCTGGGTCTCGGTTAATTGCTCCTGCTCCAGCAGGATTTCGCTAAAGCCAAGCATCGAAGTGAGCGGCGTGCGGAGTTCATGTGACATCCGCGCCAGAAAAAGCGAGCGGTAATGCGAAACGCGTCGCAATTCGCGGTTAACTTCCTCGAGCTCGCGAGTGCGTTCTTTTAACTCGTCTATAAGCACTCCGACTCGTTCGTTTGTAGTTTCTTCGCTGGCTTGCTGCGGCTCTGTCTCGACTTTGCTCTCCAACTTGTTGTTTGATGCGTCAGGCATAGAGATCTCGACCTGCCCGGTTAGTTCCCTCTCACCGCATTAAAAGGTTGTCGAATCAATATAGAATCCACTTTCGCAGGTGTCAAAGTCTTGCTTCTTCTTTTTCTTGCGCGTGCGTTATGATGACTTGCGGCAGCCTGGCGCCGCTTTCCGTCAGTTTAAGCCAGCCTCGACCAGCCAAATAAACATGAATGGGCAACTAAGCGAGCAACCGCTTGCGGAACTTATTCGAGAGATTTCTGACAAACGTCTTTCCGGCAGGCTGCGTCTTGAGCGCGAACGCGTCAAGATCGTCTGCTATTTTCAGGATGGGCCCCTTATCTATGCCGCCGCCAATGTTCGCAGCTTGCGCCTTAGTGAGTATCTGAAAAACGGTAAACTGGTTTCCGACAGCGTGCTCGCGGGTTTTGGAGAACAGCGTTCAGACCTCGCGCTCGGTGATGTCCTTTGCACGGCAAAGCTATTAGAACCAGCTGCAGTTGCACGACTTCATTTGCAACAGGTTTCCGACGTACTACGTGTGGCGTTGTTGTGGACAGAGGGCAGTTGGGAATTCGATAGCCAATCGCATTTAAATGAGCAGGTGAATTTCAAGATTGATACGGATACGCTCGTTTTGGAAGCCAGCCGCAGGATGCCCACAAAATTTGCAGCCTCGCGATTCGAAAACCCAAATGAAATGATTTCTCAGATCGCATCATTGCCTGGCAGGGGTAATCTGACTCCGGCCGAGGGCTTTCTTTTGTCGCGTCTGGAAATTCCTAGCGTGCTTAGCGATCTTGTCTCCGTCAGTGGCCTGCGTGAGCCGGAAGCGTTGGGTGTCATATATGGTCTCGCGCTGGCAGGGTTTGTGCAGCGCGAGAACTGGAAAGGCGTTTTGCTTGACCACATGCAGGCACAGTCAGCTCAGAAATCGCGGGACGCTGAAGCCCGTGGCAGCGGAAATCTGCGTGCCCAGCGTAAGTCCGCAACTGATGAAGATGGACTTGATGAGTTTTTGGCAAAGCTCAGCGCCGCGGAAACCCATTACGAAGTTTTAGGTGTTGCCAAGGAATCGGAGCCGACGGAAATTAAGCGCGCCTACTATGAACTGGCAAGGCGTTATCATCCGGACAGGTTTCGCACGCAAGTTGAGTTGCACGCTCGTATCGAGTCTGCTTTTGCTCGCATCACGCAGGCATACGACACGCTGGGAGATGTCGGACCACGCGCCACTTACGATTCAAAACTTGAGGCCCGGGCAAGAGGCAGAGTACCCGCAGGATCGACCCCCCAGCCCACCTCGCAGGTTCCACCCACCACAAGCGCTCCTAAAGTTGACGGAGAGAAAGTTGATGAAACGACTATATCCAATCAGCACCGGGCGGAGGACAATTTCAAAGAAGGTTTGGCCGCTATGAAGCAAGGTCAGACGAACATAGCCATTGGTCTCCTCTCAGCAGCTGCACGATTAGCACCAAGCGTAGCCCGATATCGCGCGCAGTATGGTCATGCGCTGGCCGCTCACGAAAACACCCGCCGGCTGGCGGAAGTAGAGTTGCAGGCCGCCTTAAAACTGGAGCCGGATAATGCAAAATATCGAGTAATGCTTGCCCAGTTGTATCTGGATCTAGGGTTCTCGCATCGCGCCCGTGGCGAAGCGGATCGCGCAATTGCTTTAGATCCTAATAACTCAAGCGCCCGTGAGCTACTGGAAAGCTTGAAGTGATCATTACAGAACCGGGAGCGGTAGCGACCGGGTTGGTGCGGCATCATTCAAGTCGTAAGCGAACAGCTTTACCATTGGTTGAAGGGCCCGCGAGTGGACCCGGTCGCTACCGCTCTCGGTTCTGTAATTGACTGGCACGTCCAGTTCGCTCAAACTGCGGTAAGTCCTTCGCGACGTAACCTATGAATGCTGTGCAAAAGATAGACTTAATCGATAGATCGGCTGAGGAGGCTTTCCTACAGCTTGCCGTTACAACAGATCGATTCGAGCGTTACGAAAATCCACACGCCTCTCGCATCGCCACTATAGCTGACGAGATCGCAAGGGTTTTTCATCTGGCGCCGCACGATCGCGGTTCACTCCGAGTCGCCGCGCTTCTTCACGATCTTGGTGAAGTGGCAATGGAGCGCGACTACATTCAAAAGATCGGAACGCTTAACGACGATGAATGCATAGATCTGGCACGCCATCCGATCATCGGTGAACGCGAAGCATCACGGACGGGCGCTGATCGCGCAGCGCAGTTGTTGGTTCGCTGGCATCACGAATGGTGGAATGGTCAGGGTTATCCCGATGCGTTGCGGCGCGAAGAGATTCCTTTGGCAGCGCGAATCTTACGCGTCGCCGACTGCTACGCATCGCTCACCGATGTGCGACCTTTCCGGCCGGCGTTAACTGTTGAGAAGGCCAGATACAAGATGACTGAACGTGCAGGAATTGAATTTGATCCGGCGGTCGTGGCTGTATTTCTCTCACTGAGGCCAATGAAAGAATTGGAGTCGGTCGCAAGCTCACAAGGATCTCCAGTCGATTACGAAACGACTAAAACCAAAAGAGATGGTTGGAACTTGTCATCCCCATTCACGAAGTAGGTGCAATAACAGGATCTTAACAGCAATTAGGCCTCGCTTAAGAAAAAACAATTATGAAGTATGTGAACGGTTGGCTGGCTTTTGAACTGGGAGTGCTGCGGCGCATGAAGTTTTTTTCGGTCGCCTTGCCCTTCACAGGCGAACCGGAGATGTGTGCGCAGTTGAAGCGTTGGAAAGTAAGAGTCTCGGCAAATGATCCGATGATATGGTCTTATACGAAGGCCACAGCGTTGATTGAAAACCAGCTTGACAGGCTCGATGAACAGGACCTCGGTATCCTATTAGACGACGCCTACATCCCCCGAGATAAGCTGGACAATGTCGCATTGCTAAAATGGTTTAATGAAGTCGACGCCTGGTGGTTTGATAACTTTCGCTTTAATGCCGAACGACTCGAGCCATTTAAACGGGCGCTGGCATTGACTGCGGGAATGATGGTCGGAGACTATGTCCTTTCCTTCAATGAAAAGACGCGCTCCTTGCGAGAGCCTCTTTCCCTATCAAAAGTGTTTGGGTTGATGTTGGAATGTCTTCCTGCTCCTCATGACAATTCGCTGAGAAACAAGAGCACGAACCAGGATGTTAGCGCTTTCATTGCAGAGCGTCATCATACTGACCTGCTGTTTCTAAGATTGCCTGTCCCAGTCACTCAGACCTCGACGGCGAAAGAACCGACAGTAACCTGGCGCGAAGAATGGCTACGAGGCGGGGATGATTTTTGGGTAGATTTCGAAACTCAACGCGCCGCAAAACTCGGCTCGCGGGTACAGAGCAAACAGCAATATCTCGGTTTCGTTGAAGACCTTCTGAGAATCGCAGCACACATTCCTTCATGGGCGATCGCCCACACCGACAATGGTTTCATTTCGACCGACGAACTGGTGGAAAGTGTTAGTAAAGTGAGGAAGGTAGATGCGATATATGCCAAAGACTTTTCGGACTTGCTTGGCGTACGCGCGTCGATGTTAGTAGCCGGCAGTTGATCATTCAACGCCGGAAACAAACCGATACCCGACTCCCCGCACGGTTAACAGATGTCGCGGACGAGATGGTTCCTCCTCAATATACCTTCTCAGTCTTACGATGAAGTTGTCGATAGCACGCGTGTCTGTGTCTTCCCGCAAGCCCCAAACATCCTCGAGTATCGAATTGCGCGATACTACCTTGCCGTCGTGATCAATCAGGTAACGCAACAAGTCAGCTTCCATCAGAGTCAATTGAACAGTCTGTTCACCCGAGCGAAGTTCCAACGCTTCGAAGTCGATAGTTATTTCGTCGAATTTGAAAACCTTTGCTTTGTCAGTCAAAGCTTGTGTGGTTGAGGTTTCGGTTTCTTTTTGATCTGTTCGATCTTTTTGAAACCACTCGCGTCGCCGCAAGAGGGCATGGATACGCGCGGTTAGAACTGAGAGCTCAAAGGGTTTCGGCAGATAATCGTCGGCGCCGGCCTCAAATCCACGAAGCACGTCTTCCGGTTGGCCGCGAGCAGTTAACATCAGGATAGGAACGAATTGTCCTGCAGCTCGAAGGTTGGACGCCAGTGAAAACCCGTCCATCCCAGGCAGCATCACGTCGAGCACCACAATGTCGTAAGCCTTGCGCTGGTCTAATAGCCGAGCGAGCGCCGATTCAGCGTCGCCTACGATGTCTATGGTGTAACCCTCGGCTTCCAGATTGAACCGGAGGCCGTTGGCCAGATGCTTTTCATCTTCGACAATTAAGACAGCGCTCATTAACGGTCAGGCTCGAGGGAGTTGAATCGTGAAGGTGCTGCCATGGCCCAGTCCCTCACTCTCAGCGAACACCCTCCCGCCATGCTTCTTCACCACAGAATGCACAATAAACAGACCTAGTCCGGTTCCTTTTACTCGGGCCATAAAATGACCAGGGACTCGATAAAATCTTTTGAAAATTCTTTTGAGTTGCGCGCTCGGTATCCCGATGCCGCGGTCTGCGACTTTTACGGCCACACGCTTTTCATCAACGTTAGCAACTTCAACTAAAACCCTGACCTCCTCATCGGAATATTTGACGGCATTGTCGATCAGATTTGAAAACGCAGCCTTTAGTTCGTCTACATCTCCGGCGATCTTGGCACTGTGCGCCTCAGGGGCCTCGGAATAGGTCAGGTTGGTTTCGTTGAGACCATAACGAACGCGGGTTATCTCGAGACATTCACGCACCATCTCGCCAACATTGACGACAGAGTTATTGATGCGTCGCCGGCGATGTCCGCCACGTCCCGCGCGCAGCACTTGATTGACGGTGTGCAGAAGACGGTCGCTGTCAGCCAGCATTATGTTGTAGAAGTCGCGTCTCTGCTCTTCATCGACATCGCGCGTTTTGAGCGTTTCCAGGTACAGACGAATCGAGGCGAGCGGGGTCTTCAGTTCATGAGTAACCGCGTTGATGAAAGCGTCGTGCTGCTCATTTCTGCGGATCTCGCGAATTAGAAAGATTGTATTGAGGACGAGTCCAAAGATAATGATTAGGAAGAAGATAATGCCAAAGACAAGAAGAGCCACCTCGCGCCAATTGAGAATTATCCAACCGACGTTGAGGGCGATCGCGAGAGCTACGAGAGAAGCTCCCAATGTAATGAAGAAGATTATCGACTTAGTACGACGGCCGCCGACGCGCATGGGACGATTGTAAGGTAAGACAGGGAAAAGCGGTAAGCAGGAGCGGGAATCAGGAGGCAGGAGCAGACGGCAGGAGGAGGCATAAAAAAACAGAAGCAGCGACCTTTAGTTTCGCTGCTTCTGACTTCTGCTTTTTCCTGCTCTTGCAGTCTGCTCCTGCTCCTGTCTGTTAAGCCGCTTTACGCAGTGCTCCGTATTCGTGACTTGCAGTCAGCTGCTCCTTGCTAATAAGTTTGATCGACTTAGCCAGGCCAAGGAACTTGAGTGCGCGAATGCCCCACCAGTTCACGTCAATCTCATACCATGTAAGCCCGTGGCGCGCAGCTCGCGGAAACGCGTGATGGTTGTTGTGCCATCCTTCGCCCCATGTTAAGAGTGCCACCCACCAGCTGTTGGTCGAATCGTCGGCTGTCTCAAAGCGTCGCGAGCCCCAGAGATGGGTCGCAGAATTCACTAACCAGGTCGCGTGGAGTCCAAACGTGACGCGGAAGAATATGCCCCACATCAAGGCCGGCCAACCACCAAGTGCCAGAAGCCCAATGCCGCAAAGAATAAGTGGCACGAAATACAAACGATTGAGCCAAACATGAACGGGATCCTTCATCAGGTCAGGTGCATAGCGCCGCATAACGGCGTCATCATGCTGCTGTGCAGTTCCCTGAAGAATCCAACCCATATGAGCCCACCAACGCCCTTCGCGAGGCGAGTGGGGATCTCCCGGTTGCTCGGTGTGAGCGTGGTGGATCCTGTGGGTAACCACCCAATTAATGGCACCGCCCTCCAGCGTGAGAGTGCCGCATATAGTCAGGAAGTATTCCACGAGTTTTGGTGTCTTGAATCCCCTATGCGTCAGCAAGCGGTGAAACCCCATGCCAATGCCCAGGCTACCGGCAATCCACGCCAGCACTAGCGACATCACGATAGCTTTCCAGCTAAAGAAAAACAGAGCTGCTACAGCACCCATATGAAAGAGGATCATGAATATGGTTGTATTCCAGTTGATATCAGTATT
>WNGI01004889.1_pt1 | contig 12000 bp, 8 predicted proteins | sample 5400621 | NCBI WGS metagenome assembly WNGI01 (sample SAMN13153374, study PRJNA577476) | soil metagenome | isolation source: 20 cm soil or saprolite under Garry oak tree replicate 1 | place: USA:California | collected 2016-06-15 | reverse complement strand
TCATCGTCGCCAAGTTCATTCTCCCGTCGGCCGCCCGGTCGCTGTCGAGCGGCATGCGCAGCATCCTGACCACCGCGGGGACCGCCCCGGCGGGGGCCACGGTGCGGTCGGTGGCCCAGACCATGGTGGTCTCGGCCCTCCTACCGCTGCTCGCCGTCTCCATGGTGCTCGCCCTCGCCGGCGGGTTTCAGACCGGGTTCATCTTTGCCCCGGACGCCCTCAAGCCGAAGCTCTCCCACCTGAGCCTCAAGAAGGGCCTGCAGCGCTACAAGCCCACCACGATGGTCTGGGAGGGCGTGCGGTCAACGATCAAGCTCGGCTTGGGCGCCTTCATGATCTGGGGGCCGATCCGCGCGGCGGTGCAGCGCTCCACCACGGTCACCGGCCTGGTGGAGTGGCTCCGGTTCACGGGTACCCAGGCGACGGCGATGTTCGTCCGCCTGGCCGCCCTCGCCGCCCTCCTCGCCGCTGCCGACGTCGCCATGGCGAAGTTCCGCACCGGCCGCAGCCTGAAGATGACCAAGCAGGAGACTCGGCAGGAGAACAAGGAGGAGGAGGGCAATCCTCTGGTCCGCTCCCATCGCCGCCGCCGCCACGCCGAGATCGCCCGCCACAACATGATCCGGGAGACAGCCGCCGCCGATGTCGTGCTGACGAACCCCACCCACCTCGCCGTGGCGCTGCGCTACGCACCAAATGAGCCGGCGCCCCGCGTGGTCGCCAAGGGGTCCGGCGCGCTCGCCCTCAAGCTGCGGGCGACTGCGTACCGCCACGGGGTGATGGTCCGGGAGGACAAGGCCCTGGCGCGGGCGATCTACCGGCGCTGCAAGGTGGGCCACTTCGTGCCGGCGGCGCTCTTCGAAGCCGTGGCGGTCGTTCTTGCCGCCGCCTACCGCCGGCGCCGGCGGGGTTCCCTGTGAGGTTCAAGCTGTGAGGTTCAACCTGCGGGGCTTTGCCATGCCGGCCTTCGTGATGGCGGCCGTGACGATGATGGTCATCCCCATGCCCGCCATGGTGCTCGACGTCATGCTCGCCGCCAACATCACGCTCGCGGTGCTGATCCTGCTCGCGGCGATCCTGATCAAGGACAACATGGAGCTGTCGGTCTTCCCGTCCCTCCTGCTCGTCACGACCCTGATGCGCCTCAGCCTCAACGTCGCGTCCACCCGGCTCATCCTGCTCAACGGCTACGCGGGCAAGGTCATCCAGACGTTCGGCCACTTCGTCGTCGGAGGCTCCGTCGTCGTCGGGCTCGTGGTCTTCCTCATCCTCATCGTGATCCAGTTCGTCGTCATCACCAACGGGTCGGGCCGTGTGGCGGAGGTCGCCGCCCGCTTCACCCTCGATGCCATGCCCGGCCGGCAGATGGCCATCGACGCCGACGTCGCCGCCGGCCTCATCGACCAGGAGCAGGCCCGCGCCCTGCGCAAGCGCATCGCCAAGGAGGCGGACTTCTACGGTGCGATGGACGGTGCCGCCAAGTTCGTGAAAGGCGACGCCATCGCCGCCATCCTCATCGTGGCGGTCAACCTCGTTGGCGGCTTTGCCATCGGCATGGGCTCGCACCACATGCCCTTCGGTCAGGCCATCTCGACCTACTCGCTGCTGTCGGTCGGTGACGGCCTCGTCGCGCAGATCCCAGCGCTGCTGATCTCGATCGCCACGGGCCTGCTGGTGACGCGCGTCGGCGACGACGGCTCGCTCGGGACCGAGGCCGCCAGCCAGCTCCTTGCCCGGCGGGACGCCCTTCGGGCGGCAGCCGTCGCCGTCGGCCTCCTCGGGCTGCTGCCAGGCCTGCCGAAGCTCCCGTTCCTCGGGCTCGTTGTGGCGCTGTTCGTGGCCAGCTCCCGCCCGCAGCAGGATGGATCCCGCCCCGACACCAAGCTGGCCGAGCGCTCCGTCGCCACCAACCCCGACGACCCGCAGGCCCTGCTGACCGAGATCCGGGTCGACCCCCTGGAGCTCGAGCTGGGCCATGGCATCCTCGACCTGATCGACACCTCCGGTGGCGGGGACCTGCTGCCCAGGGTCAAGGCCCTCCGGCGCCAGATCGCTCTGGAGCTGGGTTTCATCATGCCAATGATCCGCACTCGCGACGACCTGTCGATGTCCCCGGAGGCCTACCGGATCCTCCTGCACGGCGTCGAGGTCGGGCGGGGTGTCGCACCCCGGGACCAGGTGCTCGCCCTGCCGGCCGACGCCGGCTCGACGTTGCGGGCACTGGGGGGAACCGAGACGGTGGAGCCGGTCTTCGGGCTGCAGGCGTTCTGGATCCCCGATGCGGCGCGTCCCCAGGCAGCGGCCGCCGGGGCAACGGTCGTCGACCGGTCGTCCGCCATCGTCACCCACCTTGCCGAGATCGTCCGGCGCAACGCCGCCGATCTCCTCTCCCGCCAGGACGTCCAGGCCATGATCGAGGGGCTGCGCTACGAGGAACCGTTGCTCGCCCAGGAGGTCGGCTCCGACCTGCTGCCGGTCTCCACGTTGCAGGGGGTGCTCCGCGGCCTGCTGGCCGAGCAGGTGCCGGTGCGCGACCTGTCCCGCATCGTCGATACGGTGGCGACGAGGAGCCTGCAGACGCGCGTGCTGGACCACCTCGTGGCGGCGGCCCGGGTGGCCGTCGGCGGGGCGATCGTCGCCAAGCTCGCCCCGGAAGGCACGCTCGCCGTGATCACCCTCGATCCGGCATTCGAGGCCTCGTTGCTGGCCGACCTGCGGGAGATCGATGGCGAGACCCGCCTCGTCGTCGATCCGGCCCGGGTCCGTTCCCTCCGCACCGACCTGGAGGCGGCGCTCGCCTCGCCGGCGGACGGGACGCCTGCCGTGATCTGCACCCAGGCGCTGCGGCGGCCCCTGCGCTACCTGCTCGAGGCCTCGGGGCTCCCGACGCCCGTCCTCGCGTACCCCGAGCTTCCGGCACACGCCAGGCTCGTCACCAAAGGAGTGATCGGACATGCCCATGCCGCGGTCTAAGCCACCGACGTCCGCCCCCGCCGAGCGGACCACCGTCCGGGAGGATGGCGACCTGCTCCTTGTCGAGTCGCCAACCGCCGAGGAGGCGTTGGAGCGCCTGTCGTCGCTGCTCGGTCCGGACGTCGAGATCGTGGCCGCCGGAAAGGTGACCCGGGGTGGGATCGGCGGGTTCTTCGCCCGCGAGATGGTCCAGCTCAGCGCTCGATGCCCGAGCCGCCCGGCTGCCGCCGCCCCGGCGGCCCCCACCGGGCCCGAGGCGGCCCTCAAGGCGCCGGATGGGCCTGACGAGCGGGCGATGGCCTCGCTGCTCAGCGGCAGCGGCCGGCCCACCATCGCACCCCCGCCCCCGCCACCGGAGCCGCCGAGGCCCGCCACGCCCCCGGCGGGAGTGGAGATTCCGACCCATCTCCGGGCGCTGCTGTCCCAGCGGATGGCCGATCCCGCGGTGCCCTCAAGGGGGCCCGAAGGTCCCGACGAGGAGCCGACGTTCGGCGAGGTCCTGCGACGCCAGCTCGGCATCGAGCCGCCCACCCCCCCGGGCTTGGAAGGCGCGTCGTCACCGGCTGCCGGCCAGCCGCCGTCCGTGCCGGTGCACCTCGCCGTGCTGGACGCCTACTGGGCGGCGGATGGTCCCACCCCGGTCCCCGAGGCGGCCGGCCCCCTCCCCGAGGGGGTCCGCCCCGAGGCCCCGCCGCCCCCGCCCGGGATCGCCATCGCCGAGCCAGCGGTTGTCCTCGCCCCGCTGTCCGCCGTGGTGCCGCCCCCCGTCATGCCCCCGCCACCCCAGCTCGCCCCCCTGCCGGCGCTGGCACCCGTGCTCTTCGATCCCCTCCAGGAGACGGACAGCTTGCGGCCCGGCGACCCGACAGGAAAAGGCGACGCGCCGGGAGCCGGCGACGCGCCGGGGACCGGCGGGGTGGCATGGAGCGCCGACGAACTGGTCCGCCTCGGGGTTCCCTTCTCCATCATCCGGCCCCTGCTCGAGACCGACCCCGAGGACGACCTGGCCTGGATCCGGGGCCTTGCGGCGTCGGTCCACTCGCTCTGCCGTGCCCTGCCCACGGGGGACGCCGCTCTGGTGGGTGCCCGGGCCGGACATTTTGCCGAGCCCCTCCGCATCGAGGCCCTCCGGCGTCCCGACCGTGGGCCGAAACGGGGGAGCATCTGCTGCTCTATGCACGACGACGCCGAGTCCCGCCGCTGGCTGGAGCGGGTTCGCAGGCACCGGTGGACCCATCTCGTCGTGGGGCCGCTCGACGCCAAAGCCTTCGTGGACCTCCACCCGATGGCCGTCTCGTGGGTCGGTGCCGACGCCTTGCCGGGCGCCCTACGCCTCGCCACCGAGCTCGCCGTCCCGCTGGGCTACTTCAGGGTCGCCGAGGCCGGGCCGGCCTTCCGGGCCACGCCGATCGAGGTCGCGCTCGCCGTGCGTGCCCTGGTGGCCCGGCGATGAGGCGGGGGCCCATTCGCAGGGCTGCCGGAACGATCGGCCTGCTCGCGCTGGTCCCGACGGCGGTCATGCTCATCAAGGGCAACGTCACCCTGCACGTGGCGGCGGTTCGAGCCGGCGTGACGCTCGGCTCGGTCATCGTGCTGGCCCGCATCGGCACGTGGGCCGTCGGCTGGATCGCCGACTCGGCCCAGGAGTCCGCCGCCGCGGAACCGGCCACCGAACCGACGAAGCAGGAGGGAGCGCGATGAGGCCGTCGATCATCGTCGCCGCCTACGGGCCCGATGCGGTCACCCTCGGCGCCGTGCGGCGGGCGCGGGCGCTTGCCGGCAGGAGCGGCAACGTCACCGTGGTCGCCGCGCTCCGGCCGGGGGCCGGTGCCGCCGCCCGCTGCGCCGGCATCCCGGGGACCCGCGTCGTCCCCGGGTTTGGGTCCGAGGCCCTGCTCGCCGCGCTGGAGGCGACCGGCCCCGGGCCCGTGCTGTTCCTCCACGACGACGTCCTCCTGACGGGACCCAACCTCGACCGGATGATGGCGGAGCTTGCTCGCCGCGGCGGGTTCGTCGTCCCCTGGTCCAACGATGTCGGCATGGACCACTTCTGCGGGCCGCTCCCCGACAGCCGGCAGGCGGCCGGCCGCCTTCGGGAGAGGGCAGCGACTCTCGGGGCGGCCCCGTCGCCGCGGGTCGTGCGGCCCTCGTGCCTGCTCGCCGGCCGGGAGGACATTGTGTTGCTGGCCGGCTCCCACATCGTCGACCCCCGCCTGAAGCTGGACCTGATCGACCTGGCCGTCACCATCGCTCCCCGGGCGGTGGTCGCCCACGACTCCACGTGCACCGCAAGCCTGCTCGCCCCCGACGGCCCGGACGGCCGGCCGCTGCTGGTCGCGTCGATGATCGTGCGCGACGAGGAGCGGATGCTCCCGGGCCTGCTGGCGTCGATCGAGGGCCTCGTCGACGGGACCGTGATCTGCGACACGGGTTCCACCGACCGCACCGTCGAGGCGGCCCGGAGCATGGGGGCGACCGTCTTCCACCGGGAGTGGCGAGACGACTTCTCCTGGGCGCGCAACGAGAGCCTGATCGAGGCCGAGGCGACGGGGGCGTGGTGGCTGCTGACCATCGACGCCGACGACCGGGTGGTGTGTCCGGACCCGGTGGAGCTGCGGCGGATGCTGGCGACCTACCTGGGCGAGTACGAGGGGTTCGGGGTCGCGGTAGAGAACCGCGACGACCTCGATGCGGTCCCCTCCACGGTGTTCACGTCCTGCCGCATCCACCGTGCGACCGGCCGCTACCGGTTCGTGCGCCCCATCCACGAGGCGCTGGTCGACATCGAGACCATGGAGCAGCCGAAGCCGCCCTTCATGGCGCAGCTCACGGTGGTGCACCTCGGCTACCACGGGGACGTCATGGCCGGGCGCGGGAAGGCCGAGCGCAACCTTCGCCTCACGAGGCAGATGTTCGAGGCCGACCCGTCGCCGAAGAACGCCCTCGAGTACGCCAGGTCGATCAAGGTCTCCGGCGGTGACCGCCGAGACTCGTCCCGGCTGATGGCCGGCGTCCTCGCCACGTTCGAGGAGCAGCACATCCCGGTGGAGAGCAACCGGGGGTTCTTCGCCTATGTGCTCACGTCACTCGCCGAGGACGCCCTGGCCCTCGGGGATCCCGGGACAGCGCTGCACCGGGCACGCCAGGTGGTCGAGCTCGTGCCCGCCGACGACCTGGGCGCGAAGGTCCTTGCGGAGGCGGCGCTGCAGCTCGGGAAGCCCCAGGAGGTGCTGGACATGCAGGAGCGTCGCCGGCAGGCGGCGTCGGCCACCCCGACGTTCCGCAGCGATGCCGCCCGCGCCGCGCTCGGGGCGCTCGAGGCAGCCGCCCTCGCCCGGCTCGGCCGGCTCGACGACGCATTCGCAACGGCCATGGATGCCCTGTCCCTGTCGCCGGCGCACTTCGGCGCCTGGCCGGACATGGCGGCGGCAGCCGCCACCCTCCCACCGGAGGTCTGCGAGCGCGTCCTGCTGGCGCTCGCCTCGCGAGACCCGACCGGAGAGTTCTTCCCGGCGGTCGTCGGGAAACTCGCTCCGGCGAACACTGCCCGGTTCTGCCTCGCCTACTGCACCGGGGGAGGCATGCACCCCGAGGCGGTGCGGGTTGGCCTGATGGCGGCGCTGCTCTCCGGCCTCCCCGGCGTCTTCCGCGACCTCGTGCCGTACGCTGGCAGGCTCGACGGCGAGATCCTGCAGCGGATCGCCGAGCGGGCTCAGGCGAAGGGGCACCCGGAGCTCGCAGAGCTCCTCGGCACCCCCGAGGCGCCCCTCAAGGCGCCGGATCAAATGCCCGAGGCGCCCCTCAAGGGGCCGGATCAAATGCCCGAGGCGCCCCTCAAGGGGCCGGATCAAATCTGGCCGGTGCCGGCATGAGCCTCCGGCTGGCGTTGATCGGGGCGGGCCGGATGGGTGCCCATCACGCCCGCGTGCTCTCGCAGTCGCCGGGGGTCGCCCTCGACGTGGTCATCGACCGGGACGCCGGCCGTGCGGAGCTGGTGGCCTCCCTGGGAGGTGCCCGCCACGGCACCGACCACGACCTCGCCCTCGGCTGCGATGCCGCCATCGTCGCGACCAATGCCGAGACGCACGCCGGGGTTGCCGCCACCCTGCTGGGGGCCGGGATCCCACTCCTCATCGAGAAGCCGCTGTCGCCCCTGCTGGGGGAGGCACGGTCGATCGTCGAGACGTCGCGCCGGCTCGCCGTCCCCGTGTCCTGCGGGTTCGTGGAGCGCTTCAACCCCGTCGTCAGGACGGCCGAGCGGCTGATGCGCGAGGACTTCGGTCCTGCCCTGCACCTGGTAGGGATCCGCCACTCCCCGCCGGATGTCGCCGGCGGCCTCTCCGTCGTGCACGACCTGCTGATCCATGACATCGACCTGGCGCTCCGGCTCTCCGCCGGTGCGTGGACCGGCCAGGCGGTCGGCGGGATCTGGGCGTCGCCCTGGACCGCGACCGCCGAGATCGCCGACTGCACCCTGCTGCTGGCCGGCGGGGCCGTCGCGACCTGCTCGGCCAGCCGGATGAGCCAGCGCAAGGTCCGGTCGCTCAGCGTGGCCACCGAGCGGGCGATGCTGGAGCTCGACCTGCTCCGCCGCACGATCACGGTCTACCAGCACATCGGCCATCTGACCGCCCTGGACGACGCCGGCTACCGGGCGCAGACGGTGATGGACCTGCCGTTCGTCCGCGAGGCCGGCGAGCCCCTCGCACTGCAGCTTGCCCATTTCCTCGCGCTGGTGCGAGGCGAGGCGGACCCCGACCTGGAGCGGGCGAGCCTGCTCGCCCCCCACGAGGCGGTGGCGGTGCTGCAGGACCATGCGATCGGCGGGCTGGTCCGGGCGATGCCGGCGTGAGCGCACGGCTTCGTCCCCACATCGGCCTCTCGCGCGTCGTGGTCGGGAAGGAGGAGGAGCGGCTGGTGCTCGAGGTCCTCCGGTCGGGGATGCTCGCCCAGGGCCCGATGGTGGCGCGCCTTGAGGATGCCTTCGCCGAGCTGGCTGGCACTGCCCACGCCGTCGCGGTCAGCTCCGGGACCGTCGCCCTCGTGGCCGCCCTCGAAGCGCTGGGGATCGGCCCCGGCGACGAGGTCGTGACCAGCCCGCTGACGTTCGGCGCCACCCTCAACGCCATCCTGCAAGTCGGGGCCACCGCCCGGTTCGCCGATGTCGGGGACGACCTCACCATGGACCCCGCCGCGCTGGCCCGTGCGCTGGACCGGCCGGCGAAGGCGGTGCTGCCGGTGCACCTCTACGGGTATCCGGCCGACATGGGCGCGATCGCCTCGCTCGCCGCCGCTGCGGGGGCCGCCGTCGTCGAGGACGCCGCTCAAGCGGTCGGCGCGAGCATCGGCGGCCGCCCGGTGGGCTCGTTCGGCACCGGCTGCTTCTCCCTGTACGCGACGAAGAACGTGACCACCGGCGAGGGCGGGGTGGTCACCACGGACGACGCCGCGGTTGCGGCGAGCATCCGGCTGCTGCGGGGCCAGGGCATGCGGGACCGCTACGCCTACGAGGCCGTGGGCCACAACTACCGCATGACCGACCTGCAGGCAGCCGTCGGCGTGCCGCAGCTCGCCCGGCTGGACCGCATCATCGCCGAGCGGCAGGCCAACGCCCGCTTCCTCACCGAGGGCCTGGCCGGCCTGCCGGGCATCGTCCTGCCCCCGTCCGCCCCCGGGCGCGCCCACGTCTTCCACCTCTACACGATCCAGGTCACCGCAGCGTGCCCCGCCACCCGCGCCGAGCTCATCGCGCACCTCGACCGTCGCCGTGTCGAGTCGGGCGTCGTCTACCCCCGGGCCGTCTACGACTATCCCTGCTACCGCAACCACCCCCGGGTGATGCAGGAGCCCTGCCCGCGGGCCGAGGCCCTGGCGGGGGAGGTCCTCTCGCTCCCGGTACGGCCCGGGCTGACCCGCCTCGACCTCGGGCGGATCGTGGACGCCCTCTCCGAGGTGCTGACTCGGTTCTTTGCGTATGGCGTCACGGAAACCGCTACGTGGTCCGCAGAGAACGTCGGCGGGCCGGGGGCTCCAGCGTCGTGACCCGGGTGAGCTCGGCCAGCAAGTCGTAGCCGTCCCAGACCGCCGAGAACCTGAGCGCCGAGCCGAACGGGACGATACGGTCGATGCCCCGGCCGCCGAGACCGGTCGCAAGCTGGCCGAGCTCGTGGGGGGCGAACCCGAAGTAGCTGCACGTCTGGTCCTTGGGGCCGACGACCGCCGCAAGGGCGTCGAGGCCGGCCACCGTCGCCTGGAGGAAGGTGCCGGCCCCCATCCAGCCGCCCGGGAGGGTCGCGGCCTGCGTGAGGTCGAGCACGGCGATCTCGTTGCCCAGCAGCCGGATCGACCCCACGAGGCCGTCGGCAGCGGCTGCGTACGCGGCCACCCGCTTCTGCACCGCCATGGCGGGCTCGGTGACGTGGCCGCGTGCGTCGAGCACCGCCCGCAGGCGGGCGAAGAACTCCGTGCTGGCCACCCGGGCGTCGCCGTCGTCGCCCACCCAGAACAGCGCACGGGGGGAGGCGCAGGCCGCCTGGTCGAACCAGTAGGCGTCGTTGAAGAAGCCCCGGGCGGCCTCCCGCCGGGCGGCCTCGGACGCCTGTTGCCAGCCGGCGACCGAGATGGCTGCGAAGGAGGTGCGGTCGGGGAAGGTCAGGTCCCGGGCCCGCGGTGCCAGGGGATGGCGGCGCACCTCGGTCACGGACCGGTCGCCACCCCAGACGACCCGCAGGTCGCAGGCGGCGGAGAGGGCGGCGGTCGCTGCGTCGTCATGCCCGTAGGTGACCATCCGCTGGGTGCGGCCGACGGCCGGGTCCGCCTCGGCGAGCGCCTCGTTCAGGGCCTCGAGCGCCCGCCGTGCGGCTCCCGCCGCCCGCGGGGAGATCCTCACGACGTTGCGGTTGCCGGCCAGTGCGGACAGTGCCCAGGAGTACACGAAGATGGTGTCGACGTTCGCCGGTGGCACGTGGAAGACCAGCCCGCGGGGGAACCGCAGCCCGGCGGCGTCGCCCCGCAGGCGGTCGAGTGCCCGTTGCATCTCGGCCCGCCGGAGGAAGAACCCCAGCGACGCGAGCTCGGGGAACCGGCGTACGCCGCCGGGGGTCAGCAGGCGCCGCGCGAGGCCCGCGAGGAAGTCGGCGACGCGCGGGTCGCCCGCCACGAGCGGCCCACCCTCGGGCTCGACGGCGAGCTCGTCCAGCAGCACCGAGACCTCGACGTCCCGACCCGCTGGGAAGCGCTGCTGCATCACGTTCGGGCCGCCTCCTCGAAGGTGTCGCTGCACCCGCGCGGCTCGGCGCGCGGGAGCCGTCCGAGCACCCGGAACCGTTTCCCCGGCCGGTCGCCATCGTCGACGCCATCGACCACGCCGACGTCGTCCGTGAGCAGGACGTGGCCCGGATAGGACCTCGGGAGGATGCTCACCACCTCGATCAGGCCCGGGGCGCCGGTGGGCTGGGGTTGCCAGGTCTGGGGGTCCCGGATGACGACATCCGAGGCATCGGGGCAGTGCAGGCCGTCCCCGGATGCTCCCTCGACGAAGACCGAGCCGAGCTGCTCGACCATGCCGTAGTAGTTGTGGATCCGGCGCAGGCCGGTGTCCTCGGCGAAGCGGCGGCGCAGCGTGGCGTTGTCCACCGAGCGTTCAGCAAGGCGCTTCCAGCCTCCCGAGTGGATGAGCACCCCGTTGGAGAGGTCGAACCGGTGCTCGACGGCCACCTCGTACAGGTAGAGCCAGACCATGAACGTGAAGCCGAAGGTGAGGAACGGCCGGCCCCCGTGGCGCGCGAGGAAGCCGCCGACCGCAGCGGGATCGGGCCGGCCATCGGCGTCGAGGGCATAGACGTGGTCCCGCCCGAAGGTGGCCATGCCCAGCACGCCGGCCCCCCGGGCGGAGCCGCTCCTCGTGACCGTGGCCGAGTCGACGATCAGCATGGGGAGGCGCCTGGTGCCGAGGACCGGGGCCATCGCGCTGGCCAGCGCCCGCCCCTGGGCGGCGGCGGTGGCCCGGTCGAGGTAGATGCGGGAGGGCTCGGCGCCGGTGGTGCCCGAGGAGGTGAGGACCCGGAAGACCTCCTCGTCCGGGACGCTCTTGAGGGCGTGGCGCTTGAACAGGCCCACCGGCAGCCAGGGGAGATCGGCGATGCGCTCCCAGGGCCGGCCCCCGGGGACCCCGAGGGCGGCGAGGATGCGGTCGTAGGGCGGGCAGGCGCGCCGGTGGTGGGCGATCAGCTCGGCAAGGACGGGGAGCAGCGCCGCCTCGCGCTCGGCCTGGCTCCTCGTGCGCTGGGTCACCGGAGCTGCGACTCCAGCAGGCGGTAGTCGATCTTGCCGTTCGGCAGCCGGGGGAGGGCCTCGACGGCGCGGACGTCGAAGGCGTCGGACCGGGTGTGCAGGCGGGCGGCCAGTTCTCGTGCGGCGGCGCCACGGGTGGCGTCGTCGGCCCGCACGAGGAAGACGGCGATCCGGTCGTCGCCGGGCACCACGGCAGCCCCGGCAGAGCCCGCCAGCCATCGCTCGACGTCGTCGAGGTTGACCCGCACCCCGAACACCTTGCCCATCCGCTTCAGCCGTCCGGTGACGTGGAGGAAGCCCTCCCCGTCGAGGTGGCCGAGGTCCCCGGTGCGCAGGACGCCCCCGAGGTCGTCGCCGCCGGCCAGCTCGGCTTCACCTTCGGCGTAGCCCATCATCACGTTGGGCCCCCGGTAGACGATCTCGCCGTCGACGATCGTGAAGGACCCGCCCGGGATCGCGACCCCGGCGGACCCCGGCCGGTCGCCGAGGCGGTTGGGGGGCAGGACCGCCATCCTCGCCGTGGCCTCCGTCTGGCCGTACATCACGAACAGGCGCCCTCCCGCCTCGTGCATCAGGGCCGCGAACTCCGCCACGAAGTCGGGGCGCAGCGCACCCCCGGCCTGGGTGAGGGTCCGGAGCCTCGGATGGGCGGCGGGGGAGAACCGCAGGCGGCGCAGGATCTCGTAGTGGTACGGCACACCGGCCAGCGACGTGGCCCCGTGGCCGTCGACGGAC
>WNGI01004887.1_pt1 | contig 12001 bp, 8 predicted proteins | sample 5400621 | NCBI WGS metagenome assembly WNGI01 (sample SAMN13153374, study PRJNA577476) | soil metagenome | isolation source: 20 cm soil or saprolite under Garry oak tree replicate 1 | place: USA:California | collected 2016-06-15 | reverse complement strand
CTCCGCCGGATAGGCAACCAAGGCGAAGCCCCCAATCATTTTGCCCCGCACGATATAGTCCAGCGCGCCGCCGGACGCGTTGCGTCCCTGCCTCGTAAGAACCTTATAGTAGTAGCCGTGATAGGGAGCGCGCTGTTGGCCGACGCGATAGCCCTCCGCGGCGGCACTGGCGGCGAGCTCGCCGAGTGGGCTCTCGTCCTCGCTGGATTGTGCCGGCCAATAGAGACCGTCCTTCTTGCCCGGCTGGCTGACAATGTGTTGTGCGTACACTCCATTGCCGGCGACGGCCCGCTCGGCATATTCCTGCTGCGCGTCGACGTAGGCCAAACAGGCCTGGATCGCGCTCAGCTCGTTGCGGCCGATGCGGCGATAAAGGATCTCTTCGCGGCCGGCCGCGGTGTCGAACCGCCAGGTGCTGTCCTTGCGCACGAGCGGGATCGGGAACGGCCAATCTTCCCGGCCGATGATCAGCACGGCCTTATCCGTACCCTCCATTACCACCTGATGCTTGGCGTCGTACGCCTCGACAACGCGATTGCGCGCCGACGCATCGGCGATCGCGTCGCCGGAGGACACGATGTCGGCGCCATCTCGGCCCAACACAGTCAGAACGCCTTTCCGGTCGCCGGTCCTGGCCGTGCTCACGAGGGCATCGACGGCCTCTTCTGCGGTCTTGAAGGACTGTTGAGCGTTTGCCACCGACGCCATCGCGAACGCGAACACCGCCGCGGTCAACGAGGCCAGTCTTGCCAGGGATGGGGTGGGATTGGTCAACGAGAGAATCGTGATCATGGGATCCTCGGTCGCATCTGCATCTCGCGTTCACTGGTTCTCATACCGAACATCGACACTCGTGCGAGCACTGCGATCACCGCAAGGTCCTCCACAGTTAGCTCTCTCGGGAGTCAATGCTGGATCCGGGTGACGGTTGGGACCTGTGCGCCCGATGCGATCCACTGCTCGTAGGTCTGGAACTTCAGGCCGAGCTTGTCGTAGAAGACCTCAAGATAGCCGTCCCGACCCCGCACGACCGCCTCCGGAATGATCGTTTGCGCTTCCTGCGCCATTACGCCGACATAGACTCGGTTGCTGCCGTTATAGCTGAAGCGATAGAACCCAAGGCCGTTGTTCAGACGGCCGAGAAGGGTGATGTCGTGCTTAAGCGTAGCATCGGACCGCCGGCCACCGCCGCCTCGTCCTCCGCCACCGGGCGCGGCCATACGGGGCGCTCCTCCGCCACCCATGCGGGGCGCTCCTCCGCCGCCGCCGACGCTCTGACGGCCGCGATTGGCTTGAGCGTGAGTCTTGGGGCCTGATTGGACATTTGCAAAAGCGGTGTCGCGCTGCGGCTTGCTCGGCCGCGGGCTCGCCTTCTGACTCGGCTGCCCGCTCGCCTTCTGGCCTGCCTTCGAACTAACCTTCTGGCCCGGTTGCCGGCTCGCCTTGTCAGCTCCCCCTTTGCCTGCGCCCGGGCGGCCGCCGGTGTCGCGAGCTTGCGGCCGATCGCGATCGCCCGCACCGGGCCGGTCACGATCGCCTGCAGTGGGCCGGTCACGGTCGCCTGCAGCAGCCCGCTCACGGTCGCCTGCGGTGGGCCGTTCGCGGTCGCCTGCACCTGGGCGGTCGCGATCGGGCTCGAGCACCTTCTGGCCGTCCTTGCCGCGAAAATCCTGCCGCGCCGCCTTCCCGGCCTGGATGTCGGTCTTGGCGAATTTCTGGCGCACGTCGGCGTTGTTGTACTTCACACCCTGACGGTGATCTGCGTTGTGTTCCCACTTCCCGCGATTGATGTTCGCGATGTCGACGGACCGGTTGGCGACGACGTTGATGTTGCCGCGGCCCCAGTCGCAGTTGCCCCAGAAGGCATGGCGAACGGCGACGCCAGCTGCGAATGCGACGCCCGTGGCGAGCGCAGCACCGGGAATGTAGCCGTACGGCGGCGGGAAATAGTACGGGGCATAGTCGGGATTGGGCCAATCCCCGTAAACCGCGGCGGGCTCGTAGTACGGAACGTAGATTTCGGTCGGCGAAGTCGGCTCGATCACGACATATTGCTTCTGGTCTTCCGTCTTGACCGTGACCGTTTGCTCCTTGGTCGATTCGAGCTTGCCGTTGGCCCGCGCGCGAGCCCGCAATCGTTGGATCGAATCCATGACGTCCGCCTGCTGGGCGAGCACGGCGTCGCCGAGCTTCTGCGTCCAATCGAGCTGTTCACTCATCATGGCCAGCACGCTCGGAACCTGGACCAGTGATTTCACACTGTCGTCCCAGCTCTGTTTGGCAAGCGCGGCAGTGAGCGCATCGCCCTTAAGAGCCTTGTTGGACTTGGCCCAGCGGTCCGCCTGCACGACCTCGAGCGGATAGGTCGAGGCGATCAGGACTTCGGACAACAGCGGATCCGGATGAAGCGCGATCGGCGCCAGCAATTGGTCGAGCTCCGCCGGCTTGAGCAGCGGTTGCGTTGGCGCCGTCGCAGGCTGCTGGGCCATCGCGCCGAGCGGGACGGACCAGAGCAGGGCAATCATGATCAGTCGCGAGAACCGGGTCATCATGGCCGTCTCCCCATTCGTCTCCCATTACGATTTCGCGCGGTGCCGGCAGCGAGGGGCACTCGCAGCCCCGCCGCGCCGGCCTCGACCTGCCCGCGAAATCAGCCGCCCTTCTCAGATGATTGCGGTAGAGCGTTTCCGCTGCAAGCGACATCGACCGCTCGCGGGTTTTGCATGCTTGGCGGTCGACAATGTCGACCGTTGCGCGGCCAGTTGTGAGAAATTCTTCGAAGATGGTCCTACTCTGGTTGAGGCTTTGTTCTGCAATCTCTCGCATCCAGTCCATTTCGTAGTTTGCTGCGAGCATTGCACGTTCGACGTTTTGCTCAGGGAAATTCGTCGTTGAACCCTTGGCCATATCACTCTCCCCCTTTGACTGCGGGGTTGTCGGTATTCGACTGCTGTTAGCGGCATTGGATTGCTGTTTAAGCGGCGCTTGGTGACCTGCCGCCGCCACCTCTGTCGGGCAACGGACTCTCCAGTCCGAGGTTCCAGCGCGTTGCACAAATTAATGAAGTGCGTCTGGTATCCGAGACAAGCGGCGCCCCGAACGAAATTGGGCATGAGCCGAACATATCTCGCACAGCTCTCTCAACCGCCGGAACGGGGACCAATGCAAACTGCTCAAAGCTAGGCGCCCGGGACCGGGCGAAAATGCATGACCATGACCGCAGCTGTGGGGTTGTTTGTATCGACGTCGAGCAACTGAAATGGCGGCAAGAAGTCGCTAGGAGGCGAAGCGCGTTGCCTCCATCCAACGGTAACTCTCAACCATTGCCGTTCCCCGAATTCAAATCGGCTTGATGGCCAGCTTAAATTCAAGCCCCTCGACCGGCACGCCGTGACGCTGAACCGCTCGTGAGGGTGTGCCTTAATTTATTTGAATTGGTACTGTGAATTCACCGCATGAACGAGGCTTCTACTCCGGCTTCACTTCAACCTTCAAACATCGACATTGCGATCCGTATCGGCCTTCTAGCTCTAATCGGATACTTGTCATGGAAGGTGATCGGTCCCTTCTTAACCGTCGCGCTGTGGAGCGCAATACTCACGGTTGCACTCTATCCGTTGTTCGATTGGCTGGCGCGCCAGTTAGGCAACCGCCGGCTGGCCGCGACGCTGATCACATTGCTGTGCCTAACGATCGTCGTCGGGCCACTGACGTGGCTCGGAATCGTCCTAATCGGTGACGTTGGATACCTGGTCAGCGCACTCGACGCCGGGCTGCTTTCGATTCCGTTGCCCGCTGAATCAGTGAAAAACTGGCCGTTAATCGGCGAGCAAGTGCATCACCTTTGGAGCCTCGCCGCTAACAACATGAAAGCGCTTCTACTCGAACTGGCGCCGAATCTCAAACCCGTCGGTGGCAAATTGCTCGAGATAACCCAAAGCATGGTACTCGGCCTTCTAGAGTTTGTCGCATCGATTGTCATCGCTGGCTTCCTGTACACCCCTGGTCCACGCTTGGTCGATTCGATCAGAATGTTTCTGCGCCGTATCATCGTTAGCCACCGCGGCGAGGAGATGGTGCAGCTGGCGGGTAGCACCATACGCAACGTGTCGCACGGTGTCGTCGGCGTCGCGCTAGTGCAATCGTTCCTCGCCGGGGTAGGTTTCCTAGTCGCCGGTATTCCCGCTGCAGGCTTCTTCACCTTCCTTGTGCTGCTGCTGGGAATTGTTCAGGTCGGACCGACGCTCCTGCTGGTACCGATTGTAATCTGGAGCTGGATGGCCATGGAGGCGACGAGCGCCCTGATGTTCACCGCCTACATGGTCCCGGTCAACCTGGTGGACAACGTTTTGAGACCGATCGTAATGGCGCGTGGCCTCACTACGCCGATGCCGGTAATCCTGATCGGCGTCATGGGAGGTTTAATAGCATACGGACTCGCTGGGCTATTTGTCGGTCCGATCATTCTGGCGGTCGCCTGGGCGCTGATTGTCGCCTGGGTACACGAAGACAACAACACCGTTGAGAGGAATCCCGTTCCGAGAGGCCCCTGATTATTACCGTGCGTTGGAGCCTGGACTTTGTCTCCGATGCGTTAACATTGCGAAATCGACTGTTGACCCAGCTCCGACATCGAGGAAACTGTATTTGTGCGCGTCACGGATGTGTCACCGGCGCGATGTACACGGCCGTTCGGCCAGGAGTAAAGTGCGATCGCCGGGCCCAGTTTGCACGTGCGTGCAAACTCGTGAATGTCGCGATGAGATACTCAGATGACCCAGGATATCATGATCAAACGTCGGTCATTTTCCCGAGCCTTCTCCTTTCCCTCATTGCCGTCCTGGTTCGCATGCTTGGCCGTGACGACGGCGTTCCTCACGATTGCGAACAGCGCCTTTGCACAGAAGCGGTACAACACTCTCGACGATGCGGTCACGGCCCTGATCGACGCGGTGCGGGCTGGCTCTCCGGCGCAATTGATGCAGGTGCTGGGTCCGGGCAGCGAGGAGATCGTGTTGTCCGGTGACCCGGTTGCCGATACATTCGCGCTCAAGCGTCTCCTCGACGCCTACAACATCAGGCATCAGATCGTGCGGCCGGGCAAGGACCAGGCTGTGCTGGTCATCGGGCAAGAAGAGTGGCCGTTACCCATCCCGCTGGTGCGCTATAACAATACTTGGCGATTCGATGCACAGGTCGCTCGCCGCGAACTCGTCTTCCGCCGCATCGGCCGCAACGAGCAGGGAGCGATCCAAGCCTGTCTCCTTTACGTTAAAGCCCAGCGGGAATACGCCAAGAAGGGTTTCGCAGGTGAGGGAGTCTACGCACGGCGTGTCGTCAGCCAACCGGGAGAAAAAGATGGCCTCTATTGGCCGGCGCTATCCGGCGAGGACGAGAGCCCGCTCGGTGAGTTCGCCGCCGCTGCGGCGGCGGAGGGATATCCCATCGACAGTCAGCGCAGACCCTATCATGGTTACAATTTTCGGATTCTCACCCGGCAAGGGCCGAATGCGCCTGGCGGCGAAATCGACTACTTGGTGCACGGTAAGTTGGTTGGTGGGTTTGCGCTCGTGGCCTATCCGGCGGAGTACCGCAATTCCGGCTTGACGACTTTCCTCGTCAATGATCGGGGCAACATCTACGAGAAGGACCTCGGCTCGCGCACGGCCGCGATCGCCTCGGACATGACGAGTTTTGACCCGGATGACACTTGGCGGCAGGTGACCCAAGAGGTTCAGTCCGCGAATAGACCGCGCTAAGAATTACAATGATTTTGGCAGCGAAGGATTTGTGCTGATTTGGCGATGCGTGTTTAGCAGCCGACCAAACTCGACGAGTTAGCCACGAGCATGAAGACCGCCAAGACTTTCGCGAGCTACTTTCCGTGCGGTATCTTTCGGCAGCAGCGCAAGGGTATGCCGCGCAATCATCAACTCCTCATCAGTCGGTACGACCAAGAGTACAACCCGGCTCTCCGGCCGTGAGATGAGCGATTTGCGTTCTGCATTAGCGGCCGGATCAAGAACAACGCCAAGCCATGCAAGCTTCTCCGCGATGCGGGCGCGAATCGACGGTGAATTCTCACCAATGCCGGCCGTGAACACGAAGGCATCGAGCCCGCCCAGCGCGGCTGCCAGCATTCCGGCGTTCAGCCCGACGCGGTAGACAAAATAATCGACGGCGAGTTTCGCGCGGGGATCAGAACTCGATTGGAGATCTCGCATGTCATTGCTGATGCCGGACAGGCCTTTAAGACCGCTGTCACGATAGAGCAGATCCTGGACGGCCATCGGGTCCATGCCTTTTTCGGTGAGCAAGTAAAGCAGGACTCCGGGATCGATTTGGCCCGGACGAGTGCCCATAGGTATGCCGTCGAGAGCTGTGAAACCCATCGTGCTTTCCACGCTGCGGCCGTCTGCCATGGCGCACATCGACGCGCCGCTGCCGAGATGCGCGACGATGACTCGACCCGCTGCCACGGTTGGAGCGACCTCGTGCAAGCGGTGAGCGACGTATTCGTAGGAGAGCCCGTGGAACCCGTAGCGTCTGACGCCCTCGGCGTAGAAACGCTCTGGGATCGCGAAATGGTCCGCGACGGCACTGTGGCCGCGATGAAAGGCGGTGTCGAAGCAGGCAACCTGAAGCACCTCGGGACGAGTCTTCATCAGGGTACGGATCGGCGCGAGATTGTTTGGCTGATGCAGCGGTGCGAGTGAAACGTATTGCTCGAGATTCGCCACCACTGCTTGGTCGATGACGACGGACCGGTCATATTTAGGCCCGCCATGAACCACCCGGTGGCCCACCGCGACAAGGTTGAAGCTCTGGGTCTCGCGCAGCCAGGATGCGACTACAGCAATCGCCGCAGGAACGTCGGGGACCTTGTCAGGCGCATAGGTTCTGTCGATCAGCGATGACCTGTCGCTTCCCTCAGCGGACAAACGGGGCCGCGTGCCGATGCCGTCGATCTGGCCCTTGATCAGGCGCGGCAGGGCACCGGCTTGCTCATTGCCGAATATTTGGAACTTGACGCTCGAAGAACCAGCGTTGACGACGAGTATCGCATCCATCGCGATCAGGCCTTCGGCAACGCCGCAGCCCGCCGGCGTGCGTCGGCATAGAGGACGGCTGCCGCGCAGGAGGCCATGCGCGAACGCACGGAATCCGCGCGCGATGTCAGAACGATTGGCACGCGCGCACCAAGAACGATACCCGCTGTGTCCGCCTTGGCCATAAATGCAAGGTTCTTGGCCAGCATATTGCCCGCCTCTAGATCCGGGACGAGCAGGATCTGTGCGCGCCCCGCGACCTCGGACTTGATGCCCTTGATTCTCGCTGCTTCAAGATCGATCGCGTTATCGAAAGCGAGAGGGCCATCGAGGATACCGTCCGTTATTTGCCCGCGTTCGGCCATCTTGCAAAGTGCGGCCGCCTCGATGGTGGAGGGTATCTTCGAAGTTACTGTCTCCACTGCGGAAAGGATTGCGACGCGCGGCGTGCCCAGACCAACCTGCGTGAACAGGTCGATGGCGTTCTGCACGATGTCGCGTTTGGCGTCGAGGTCGGGAAAGATGTTGATCGCGGCATCGGTGATGAACAGCGTCTCGGAATAGCCCGGCACATCCATGATGAAGACATGGCTGATCCGACGCGCCGTGCGCAGGCCGGTCTTGCTCGAGGTCACCTCGCGCATGAGCTCGTCCGTGTGCAGGCTGCCCTTCATCAGGAGCTCGCCTTTGGACTCGTGGATCAGCTCGACCGCCTTCGCCGCCGCGGCTTCGCTGTGCGGCACGTCGACGATTTCGTAGCGACCGATATCGAGACCATGCTCGCGGGCAACGCCGGCAATCTTGGCGGCCGGTCCCACGAGGATCGGAACAATGATGCCCGCTTCCGCTGCTTGGATGGGGCCGCGCAGCGACGTCTCTTCGCAGGGGTGAACGACGATGGTCGTCGCCGCGGGTACCTGCTTGGCCCTGGCGATCAGTCGCTCGTATTTCGAAGCGGGCGGATCGCCGAGCGGGCCAATCGCCGCGATGTTAGCGATCTCGCTGTCCTTCAACATGACCCTTCCTCGATCAGCAGAAACACATCTCCCGGCCGCGACGCTCAGTCATGATGCTTTCGCCTGTGTCTCCTGCCGAGCCGACGCGATGACCGTCAGGTTTGGGGCCGCGATCGATGCCTCATCGAGGCCGAACAGGCGCGCGACCGCATCCAAACGCTTCTTGTCCTCGGCGGAGAATTCGCCGATTGCGCCCAGCGCCTGCCGGATGAGGCCGAATGCCTCCCGCCGGGTCTCGGCATCGGGCGGAAGCATGGACGGAATCGCGGCGAGCGCAGCATCGGTGTCGATGAGCAGCATGTTGAATTGCTCGCGCACCAGCGCCTTGAAGACCGACAGCGGGATGTCGCCGTGCGTGCGGCGAATGCGCCGCACCGCCTCGAAGCCGCGCTCATCGACGCCGGCCCGCGCCATGCCGACATAGAGCATCCCGCGGATCACGGCTTCGCGCACGCCTCCGACGGGGACGCGCGACTTGGGCTCGGCGATGCGGGCCTGCAGCAGCTCGCGATGCAGCGGGCTCTTCGCCGCCTTCCGCAACGGACGCGTCGCGGCCGGGTCGACGCCGACGGCGGCCTGGAGCGTCGGCAGGCCGTACACCGCCAGGAATGTGCGCTCCGCCAGCGTCTCGGTCATATCCCGCCACGCGTCGAGCGCCGCGACGATCTGGCGCGATGCGTTCTCCTGCAGCGCGAGGAACGGATTGTCGGCGGCCGCGGGCCTTCGGTCCTTGCGAACCTGCTCGGCCCAGGCGGCGACCGGCGCCATCATCGGATTGGCATTGGAGAAAAACTCGTACTGCAAGCGCAATGGATGCAGCTGCTGCATCCATTCCGCCAGCGGGGAGCTGACGAGCGCGCGAACGATCGGCTGCACGTCCGTGCGATAAAGCGCGAGGTTGGTCTCGGACACTCGGGCGGCGGTTGCGAATCGTCGCTCGTCGGCCGCGTCGTTGCCGCCGAGCGCCCGAATGTCGTCCAAGGTGCGTTCCTCGCAGCGCATCACCCAGGCGCCGCTCGCGAGATCGGGATTAGCGGTGTCTTCGCTCTTGGTCTCGAACACGGCTTCGTACAGCCCAGGCGGCAGCGTATCGATCAGGTCGATATTGCTGGAAAATTCGCCGTGCTCTTTCTTGGCAACGCCGCCGGAAACGAAGATGCCGAGATGGCCGACGGTCTCGTGGATCGTATAGACGATCGTTTGTCCGTAGGACCTGATTTCGTCGACATTCTCGTACAGATCGAGAATCCATCCGAGCGCCTGCTGCGGGGGCGTGACGTTGTCGCCCTTCGAGCAGAAGACGACGATTGGCGAGTGGATATTCCGGAGGTCGACGGCGGTGCCGTCCGATGCTTGGATTCTGCCGGCCGCGAGATTGTTGCCGATGAACAGTTCGTCGACGATGAACTGGATCTCCTCGGCATTGAGGTTGACGTGACCTCCCCACCAGCGCTCGAAGCCCAGATAGCGCGGGGCTTCCGTATCGATCTTTGAATAAAGGTTGTACTGCTTGGTCCACAGCGTGTTGGCTGGGTTCTGGTTCTCGAAATTCTGCACCAGCCAGGCGCCGTCGAACTTGCCGTGGCCGAGGTCGCTCGTGAGCGCGGTCAGCCAGCTGCCGCCGAGGAGCCCGCCGCTGTAGCGCATCGGGTTCTTGCCGTGCACGCCGGCCCAGTACGACAGCGGCGAGCCGGCGATGATGATCGGCCCGAACAGCTCGGGGCGAACGGCGGCGAGCATCATGACCGCCCACCCCGCCTGGCAATTGCCGATGACGCACGGCTTGCCGTCGGCCTGGGGGTGGAGCGCGATGACCTTTTCGAGAAAGACGGCCTCGGCACGCCCGACGTCCTCGATGGTCTGGCCGGGCACAGGCTCCGGCAGGAATCCCACGAAATAGCAGGGATGTCCCGCTTTGAACGCCACGCCGATTTCACTGTCGGCCTTGAACCCGCCGATCCCGGGGCCATGCCCCGCGCGCGGGTCGACGATGACGAACGGCCTTCGCGTCGGATCGAGTTCAATGCCCGGCGGCGGAACGACCTTCACGAGAGCATAGTTGACCGGCCGATCGAACGTTCGGCCGTCGAGCACCAACTCCACCTCGTAGTCGAGCACGTGCGGCGCGGTCTCGGTCAAATGCTGGCGATACTGATTGCCGCGCTGGCGCATGACGTCCCAGAACAACACGCTGCGCTGCGCGGCATCGATCATGTATTCCATGACCGGGGCAAATATGCCGAGCGGGGCTGTAAATGCGCCGATCGAAGCCGGCTGCTTCTGGTCCGGTAGCATGGTCATGCTCCTGCTTCCTCGTCAGCTCGACACGCAAAGGACAAAACGCCTGTCGCGACGTGCTCGACGGCGTCATCAGGCGCTTGCGTCAGGCCCGACGGTCTCGTTTCCGGGCGCACCCATGAATGGCGCGCTCTCACGCGTCTGCCTGAAGCCAGTGACCACATGCGCGACGGGCCCGCTTTGATTCTTGTCAAGTTCCGGGCGGTTCGTCCCGCTACCGCCATACCGCCTCGGGGCGGTGTCCAAACTGGTTTAACCCCACTTCAATGTCATTCCGATGTCTCCCGGCATCCCGCCGGGAAAGTCGATGATTTCGACCTTGAGCTTGTATCCGCGCGGACGGAAGTACTTCGCCCAAAGTTGATAGATCTCCTTTGGCACGCCGGTGAGCGTGTTTTCCCAGCCCGGCTCCTGCTGATTGATGGCGCGCCCCTTATCCGTGCACAGCTGATTGGGGAAGCGATGGACCTGGACCTCGGTCTTCCCGTTGCTCACCGCGCGCTCGATGATCTTGACGGCGCGCTGAATGGCCTCTTCGTCGGAAAGGCCCGATGGCTTCTTGAACCGGTCGAGCAGCGCCTGCTTCTCGGCCTCCGCCTCGGCGAACTGCCGCGCCTGCTTGGATACTTCTTCAGCCTCCGCGAGCGCGAGCTTCTTCATGATATCGCTTGCGCTGGGCAGCAGCTCGTCGGGCTTGTTCGCCATGTCCCATCCTCCTCCGCATCGCAAGATAGGACGTCTGCGTCGCAGTGGATCACAATGTCTCGCTGGTGCAACTAAGATGATATAATAGATGACCTGTCGGGGGAAGGTTCAACATAAGTAATCATATTGGGAGGTATGTCATGACCGCTAAGCCGACAGACTCTTCGACGCCTTTTCCCAAATTGGGGAAAGAGCAAACAGAGGCTATGCTGGGTATGCAAAAGGAGCTGCTTGAGGCGTGTGAGCAAGCGAGCCGTGCTTGGCTTGCCCGCGTCAAGTCGGAAGTTGACCTCTGGTCGGAGCTGGCCGCCAAGCTCGCAAGGACCCAATCCGCTCCGGAAGCCCTGGGAGCTTATCAGGAATGCGTTGCACAGCGGATGCAAATGGCCGCGGAAGATTGGCAGCGACTCTCCGACGACTATCAAAAGGTCATGCAAACGATCACGCGGTCACCGTCCAACGGACGGCCGCTCGCAAGCACTTGAAATCGAAGCCACTGCCCGAATGGACGCAACAAGCTGACAGGAAGATTTCCGTGAATCAATGATCGTCGCGGGAGTGGCGAAACTGATCCGCAAGGGTGCGCTGGATCGGGCTGGAACGCGGCGCCTGGAGCTGGCGGTGAGGACCTTGCCGCCGCAAGAACGAGATTATGTGTCGGCCGGGTCATTCAGCACCGACTAGACTGCGAGCGTAGCGGCTTCCGTGATCAAGGGTGCTCGCGGGTTCCGCTGGTAGCTGGCGAGATTGGCCTCGAAGACGGCGGGGTGGACTGCCTCGAAGTCCGATAGCAGGAGGAAGCCCTCCATGATCCCTGTCGTAAAAGCCAAGCTGCTCGAAGGCAAGAAAGGCCTCATCGTCGGCATCGCCAATGAAAATTCAATCGCTTGGGGCTGCGCCAAGGCGTTCCGGGCATTCGGAGCTGAGCTCGCG
>WNGI01010796.1_pt1 | contig 12002 bp, 12 predicted proteins | sample 5400621 | NCBI WGS metagenome assembly WNGI01 (sample SAMN13153374, study PRJNA577476) | soil metagenome | isolation source: 20 cm soil or saprolite under Garry oak tree replicate 1 | place: USA:California | collected 2016-06-15 | reverse complement strand
CGAATAACTGGCGTGAGGAGTCCCTCTTCAATCGCAACCGCAATTCCCAGATCGATGTCGGCGTACTGCACTATTGTATCGTCATCGAATGAAGCGTTCGCTCGCGGAACCTTGACTGCGGCTTGCACGGCCGCCTTCAAAACAAAATCGTTTACGGTGATTTTCGCCGCATCCGAGCCTTCGCCTGCCGACTTCAATTCCTCACGTGCTTCCATAAGCGGCGCAGCATTGACATCGATGTCGAGATAAAAATGTGGAACCGGACCGAGGCTTTCGACGAGTCGCTGTGCAATAATCCTGCGCATTCCGGACAGTTGAATGCGCGCGCTTTCGCCGGCCCTTACAACTGCCTGAACCTTGGCCACTGGAGTAGCTAGTTTTGATTTGGCTGCAGCGCGCACGTCGGTCTCAGTCACGCGGCCTTCCGGGCCCGTGCCCTTCACGGTGGAAAGATCAACACCGAGCTCTGCCGCAATTCGCCGCGCGACCGGCGACGCTTTCACCCGCGCTTCCTCGGCTTTCTCGACTTTCGGCGCTGGCTTTTCAGGTTCAGCCCTTTTTTCTGCCTTCGTAGGCGCCGCTTTTTTCTCCGCTTTCTCTTCCGTTTTCGGCTTTTCTTCTTTTGGCTGCTCCGCCTTCTTCGGCTTCTCTTCCTTTTTTTCTTCTTCTTTAGCTTTTGGCTTTTCCTCTTTTTCTTCCTTCTCCTTTTCCTTCTCCTCTTCTTTGGGCGCTTCCTCGCCTTCGCCGCCGATAAACCCGATTTTGTCTCCGACATTTACCTTGCCGCCTTCTTGGACATAAATCTCGGTGAGGGTTCCGTCCTCGGACGATTCCCATTCCATTGTCGCCTTGTCCGTCTCAATCTCGGCGAGCACTTCGCCGGCCGAAACCTGGTCGCCCTTTTTTTTCTTCCACGCGACGAGGGTGCCCTCCGTCATCGTGTCGCTCAATTTGGGCATCTGAATTTCTGGCATGGCGAAAAAGTTAAGAGGTTAAAAAGTAAAAGGGTCAAAAGAGTCGAAACGTTGCAATGGTGATCTTTTAAACGTTCAGGCGTAGCAAACTTGTTTCACAGCGGCGACGAGTTTGTCCGCGTTTGGGAGCACGGCTTTCTCAAGACGTTCGTTGTAGGGCATTGGTACGTCTTCTTGAGATACGCGAATAATGGGTGCGTCGAGCGCATCAAAGATGTTTTTCTGAATCCTGTAGCAAACTTCCGCACCGACACCGCAGAACGGATGATCCTGCTCGACGATCACCACGCGATGCGTTTTTGCGACCGAATCGAAAATTGCCTTCTCATCGAGTGGCTTAATCGAACGCAGATCGACAATCTCCGCGGAGATGTCTTCTTCCTCCAGTTGGTCTGCAACCTTGAGCGCCAGCGGCACAGTTTGCGAATAACAAATGATCGAGACATCGCTGCCTTCACGCTTCACTTCCGCTTTCCCAAGTGGGATGAGCAGCTCTTCATCCGGGGGCTCCACCATTCCTTTTGAGCTGTAGAGCAACTCCGCTTCGAGGACCAGAACAGGGTTGTTGTCGCGCACGGCCGTTTTAAGCAATCCTTTTGCGTCGCGCGGCGTGGCAGGCGTGCAAACTTTCAAGCCGGGGACGCTGGCGTAAAAATTCTCCGTTGCATGCGAATGCGTAGCGCCAAGCTGATGGGCCGGTCCGTTTGGTCCACGAAAGGTGATGGGGATATTAAATTGCCCGCCAGACATCGTGTACATATTCGGGGCGTTGTTCACGACCTGATCGAACGCCACGAGGGAAAAGCTGAACGTCATAAATTCAATGATCGGTCGCAGCCCAACCATTGCCGCGCCAACTCCCAAACCAGCAAATCCGTTCTCACTGATTGGAGTGTCGATGATCCGCCGCGGACCAAAACGCTCAAGCAAACCATGGCTAACCTTGTAGGCGCCCTGGTATTCCGCTACTTCCTCGCCCATTAGAAAAACGTTCGGATCACGCTCCAGTTCTTCCGAGAGCGCTTCATTGAGCGCCTGACGATATGTGATTTCTCTCATGTTTAATCGGGACTTGGAGATGGCGCGCCCTCACCCCGTTCCTGCGCCCGTTCCACCGGCTGAGGGTCGCCCAGCTCCATCGCTCCATCGGCATACGTATAATCGTAAAGTGTGTCGAGCGGCGGCTGGGGACTTTTCTCAGCGAACTTTACGGCGGCCAGCACCGTCTCTTTCGCCCGTTTGTCGAGCAGATCGAATTGTTCGTTCGTCAATTTTCCCTCGCGCGTGAGCTGCGCGCGCAAACGCGTGATCGGATCGTCGAGCCGATATTTCTCCAGTTCCTGTTTCGTCCGGTAACTTGCCGGATCCGACATCGAGTGACCGCGATAACGATAGGTGCGCATTTCCAGGAATGCCGGATGGGGTTCCTTCCGGATGGAATCTACAATTTCGGCAACCTTGTCGCGTACTTCGCGAAAGTTCATTCCATCGATGATTTCTCCTGGAATGTCGTAGCCTTCCGCGCGATCGACAATTTGCCTCAGCGAGGTTGATCGCTTCACGGAAGTACCCATGGCGAAAAGGTTGTTTTCACAAATGAAAACGATCGGCAATTTATAAAGAGCGGCCAGATTCAACGCTTCGTGGAAGGCGCCTTGATTGATCGCTCCATCACCGAAGAAGCAGAGCGTTACACGATCTTCGCTCCGGTATTTGATGGCAAAGGCCATTCCAACCGCCAGGGGAACGTGAGCGGCGACAATGGCGTGGCCGCCATACATGTGATTTTTTCGGTCGAAAAAATGCATCGAGCCGCCCAGGCCGCGCGAGCAGCCTGTCTCTTTTCCAAAAAGCTCCGCCATACATGCATCCGCGCTGGTGCCGCGCGCAAGAGCGTGGGCATGATCGCGGTAGGCGGTGATAATGTAGTCATCATCGCGAACCGCAGCGATAGCGCCGGTCACAACCGCTTCCTGACCGATGTAAAGGTGACAAAAACCACCAATCTTCTGCGCTTGATACTGCTGACTGGCGCGTTCCTCGAAACGCCGAATCAACAGCATCAGCGAGAGCATCTCGACTTCGTCGCGCTCCACCGGCTGCATCGGCAATTAGCCCGCAGGAACAGTACGCAGACGCGCGGCGCGCTCCCGCGATCTCTCCCTGCTTCGCCCCATGTTCATGCAAAGAACAAACAGAAAAGTGAAAACCAAATCACTGATGAGTGAATTGCGGAAGAACATCCAGCTTGGGGTCGCGCTGTATTGAGGCAACCCAACGGTCAGCGACTGAATAAGTCCGGCAAAGTTCTTCGCGTAACCGGGGTCGTAAATCCACGAAACGGAATTTGTGATGACATAAAAGATGAGCGACGCGGCGGCGGATGCCGGCAGGAGCGTTTTCCACGAAGCGCGACGTTGCAGGAGTAATCCGAGGCAGCCGACAATCGCGAAACCAATGTAGTGCGAGAGCACGAACGGACTAAGGAGCGAAAAGCCATAGTGGGCGTTCAACACGATATCCGAAATGAGCAGTGCGATCATCGGGACAGTGAATTTGTACTTACGCGGGAAGTAAGCAGCCGCGCAGAGTGCAATTGCGGCGATCGGCGCGAAGTTCAGCCACCCGATGGAATGTGAGTCTCCGAAGAAGCCGGTGACGAGGCGAAATAGTACCGCGGCGATGATGAGAAGAAGCGCAGGAATCATTCCACAGAATCTATCCGGACGACGGCATATGCAACGGGCATTTGGAACGGCCACGATCCTGAGCGGAATGAAGCGGGATCGGGGATCCAGAGGTAAGTCACAGGATCCCTCGGCTTCGCTTGGAGCGACATTACTTCGCCGTCGTCAGCGCCTTGGTGAGTCGCGCCTTGCGGCGATTCGCGGCATTTTCGTGAATAATCCCGCGCTTGGCAGCTTTATCGATAGCTGAGATTAGCGCGCGAACTTGCTCCGGATCCGGCGTTTGCACGGAGCGTACTGTCTTCTGCATCGTTCGCAGATGCGTCACGACGCTGCGATTGCGTAGCGATCGTTTCACTGTCTGGCGGGCGCGTTTGGCGGCTGACTTGGTGTTTGCCATTGTGATCAAAAAAATTTATGGACCTGCACGCTCGCGAGCACATTGCGATTGTCAACCCCAGAAGGTTTTCCAAGTCTGCATTCACGCGCCGGCATGCAAGCGGCCCATCCGTCCAAGGGCCGAAGCGCTACAATCGTTTGTTCAATTCAAGCTTCGCTTTTGCCCGCTGAGCAGCAAGTGCTCCACCCTTACGCATTTGTTCGACCGAGAGCGCATCGTTGGAAGCTGAAGCAGAAATTGGCTGGTCCTGGTTCTGAGGTTTTGCGCTCGCGGTTACGAAGGTACTAGCGGGTTGCGATCGCGGTGCCTTTGCGACCTTCGGTAAATGCTCAGGGGTAATCTGTACGAGTGCCCCAACGGGGACGCGATCGTAAAGTGCGGCAACATCGGTCGACTTCATTCGAATGCAGCCGTAGCTGGCCGGACGGCCGATGCTCTTCTCCTGCGGCGTGCCATGAATGTAAATGCCACGCTGAAAGGCATGCGCGTTTTGCGCCTCGAGTCCGCGCAACCAGATGATACGAGTGATCACCGGGTCGCGCCCGGGAGCATTGGGTTGAAGAACTTCCCCGGTCAATCGCCGCTTGTGGAAGACTGCGCCGGTGGGCGCGTTGCCACCAATTTTTTTCTCGACGGCGAGGTAACCCAGAGGAGTTGTCATTCGCCCCCAGTAATCGCCAACCCCGAACATGGAGGTGGACACCGGGTAAGTCGCTACTTTCCCGCCGTTCTGAACAAGCATCAGCTTCTGATCACGTACGCTGACGATCACCTGGTTCGATGTATCGACCGGCGTGAGAGCAAAGACGGGCGTAATTGAAATGAAACCAAAAAGTACTGCCAGGGGCCGAAGCATGGACAACTTCTTACTCGACAAATTTGAATTTGTCACGCGGGAATTGCATCGCCCGCACGTGATCTCCCAAAATTAATTTTCGCCCAGCGACTGCTGAAAGAAGAGATGCTGACGTAAAGGAAACCGCCCTGGAACATCAGCAAGAATGGCACTGAGAGAAACTGACCATGCGCGATCGCGAAGATCACGAAGTACGTGAAATAGATTGCGAAACCCAGCTCGGCCAGCGGGAGAGCTGACCTGAGCGGCCGGTATTTGCAGCTACGCCATGCCTGAGACCTTCGTTCAATGCCGTACTTGGGTGTTCGCGTGAAGTCGGATTTGTGATTGATGAGCGCTTCCAGAACTGCTCGAGCATTGTTGAGCGAAAGACCAATTCCCAACGCGAGGAGGCATGGCAGGAAAAGAAGCTCTTTCATCCAAGTTCTTGGGTGCAACTCGCGCTGGGCGCAAACATAAAACACTGCTACCGAAGCCGACGCTGCGAGAAAGAGGGGAATATCAATCAGCAGCGTACGCAGCCACCCACCCTGGGGTCCTCCAGACGAGGGATGCAGAAGCACACACAGAAAGGCGAGAAGCAAATAGGCAAAGTTCGACATCAAATGTCCAGTGGCCTCGAGCTTGATCGGGAAAGGGAGGCGGCTGCGCCAAATCGTGGGCAATAATTTCTTACAGGTTTGAACCGAGCCCTTCGTCCAGCGATGCTGCTGAGACTTGAAGCCATTCATGTCTACCGGCAGCTCGGCCGGCGTCACCACGTCCGAAAGATAGATAAATTTCCAACCTACGAGCTGGGCACGATAGCTGAGATCGAGATCCTCGCACAGCGTGTCATATTGCCAGCCTCCGCTTTGCTCGATACAGGAACGTCGCCACAGTCCGGCCGTTCCATTGAAGTTGAAAAACCGGCCGCTGCGGCTGCGAGCGGTTTGCTCCAGCAAAAGGTGTCCGTCCAAAAAGATCGCCTGCATGCGCGTGAGCAACGAATAACCGCGATTTAAATGTCCCCAGCGGGTCTGGATCATTCCCACTTTCGGGTCGGTGAAGTAATGGATGGTTCGCTTCAGTAAATCTTTTTGCGGAACAAAATCGGCATCCAGAATACAAACGAATTCGCCTTCGGCAGCCTCAAGGCCTATCGCCAGCGCGCCGGCTTTGAAACCAGTGCGATCGACTCGATGAATACGTTGAACATTAAAGCCACGCTCTTGTAGTTCCTGCGCGCACGCAGCAGTGATCTCGCGCGTTTCGTCGGTCGAATCGTCCAGCACCTGGATTTGCAGAAGCTCCCGTGGATAGTCCAATTCGCTCACAGAACGAAGCAAGCGCTCGGCGACGTACACTTCGTTAAAGATCGGAAGTTGCACCGTGACCTTTGGCAATTTTTCAAAATGACGTTCCGGCACCGGCGGTCGCTTCCGGTTTTTGAGGTATAAATAAATAATGAAATAGCGATGGATGCCATAAGCGGACAGCCCAATGAGCACACCCAGATAACAAATCGACCAGATAATGTGTGCCAGGCTTCCTTGCATTGGAGTTCTACAGCCCCGAAAGTTTTTCGGGGTAAGCCCGACATGATGCCGCTTTCACCATGTGCGTCAATTCAAAAATCGTAGTTTTGCCTCTGAAAATCTCCGCCGCATTTCGTTGATACACAACAATCTCCTCTCGATTTTCGTAATTGGCACGGCGAACGGTCTGGCAATCTCTTTGATTGTCAAAGGACGGATGACTTTTCATGTGGCTTGTAATCACCCGATCATTCCAACCCGGCTTTGCTCGAGACATTCACCCTTGCCTGGAGCGGCGAGCAGAGTAACCGTGATGGGCCAATTTTCGTAACCCGCAGACATCAGTTGGGAGACACAATGACGAAACGAAGGCGCGACCGTTTCGAACGATTCAAGATCATCTTTCCTATCCTTTTGGCAGGATGGATCCCTTCGATCCTGACTCTCATTGTTTCCTACACCATCCTGCGCGACACCCTGGAATCCAGAATCCTGCGCGACCGCCAAACCTTAATCCAGTTGGTGGGGCATCTGGTCGGCCACGATCTAAACCGCAGCAGTAGCGTGATCGAATACTATCAAACGCTGCCGGAAATGGTGAAAAATTTAAGCACCCCAGATCCACAGCTCACTCAACAATGGCTCAACTCGGCATTTTATTCTCATCCGCAGATTGATGGAATGTTCATCACTACAGCAAACGGCGACCTTGTCGCGTCGATTCCGACGGCTTCGGAGATGATTGCCAAGGATTTTGGCTCCAAGTACTGGCGCCAGCAGGCGGCTGCTACAGACGCGACCTTTGTCTCGGCAATCCATCCCAGGCTGTCCGATAACCGCCCCGTCACCGATATCGTCGGTGCAGTGCGCGCGCCAGGCCGAACCGTCCTGGGCTATGTCGGAGTTTCCGTCCTTGTGGAGCGAATTGGCCGACGACTGTCCACCATTGAGTTTTCAGATCGGCTTCTTTTTGAGGTGCTCGATCAAAACGGCGCCGCGCTTTTTGCCAGCGATTTCAAGCCCAATCCCGCAACGCCTGAGCCGAAGACCAATGAAGGATTGATGAAAGAGGTTAGCCAGAGCAAGAGCGGGCATTTCGAGCGGCACGGAAATCTTTATTCCTTCAGCCCGATTGAATCGACCGGTTGGGTGGCCGTGGTGGAGCAGCCGAGGAGCCTGGCTTACAAACCGGTTCATGATCTTTTGGGACGAATGACTGTCCTCGCGGCTTGGTTGATCGTTCTTACCGCCGTATTCGCATGGCTGGGCAGTGCCTATTACCAGCGCCAGCTGGACGCCAAGCAACGACTGGAGCGCGAAGTGATCTTCAACGAGAAAATGCTTGCAAACATGCCCAGCGGTATCGCCTTCATTGATCCGACTTCTCGCCGCTTCCTCCACGCCAATTATGCGTTTGCCCAGATGGCGGAACGGTTTGGCGACATGCAACCTGGTCATGATATCACAGAAACCACCTACGACGACGTGAAGATTGCGCCGCCCGGGGCGATCGAAAGGGTGCTGACTTTCGGGACGCCGTTTCAACTAGTTGAACATCCGCTGAAAGATAAGACCGGTATGACGCATTTTTTGAATATCAATTTGCTCCGCCTACAGGGCTGGCAGGAAACCATTCAAGGCGTGCTCTATCTGGTCGAAGACAAGACAAGGGATGTCACGTTGCGGCAGGAATTGATTGGCGCGAACGCTGCAAAGGATCAATTCCTGGCATTGCTGTCACACGAGCTGCGAAGTCCATTGTCACCGGTCATTGCGATGGTCGGTGAGTTGGAAGCCGAGCTGCCCGATTCGCAGCCCGTCAGGGAGGCGCTTGAGGTCGTTCGGCGTAACGTCGAACTGGAAGCGCGCCTCATTGACGATTTGCTCGACGTGACCCGTTTGAGGCGATTTGCGTGCATCAAATCCTGCAGCGCGCTTACGAAATATGCCGGGAGGAAATCGATGCCAAGAATCTCGAAGTGAAATTTCATCTTCGCGCCTCGCAAACCCACGTGGAAGGTGATCCGGCGCGACTACAGCAGGTCTTTTGGAATTTGATCAAGAATAGTGTGAAATTTACGCCGGAAAAAGGCCGGATCACCATCGAAACCCTCAACCCCGCACCAGACAAGATTGAAGTGCGCATTATCGATACTGGGATCGGCATCGAGCCGGAGAAGATCGATAAAATCTTTAATGCATTTGAACAGGGACAGGCCGACATCACCCGGCGTTTTGGAGGGCTTGGACTCGGCCTGGCGATTTCAAAAGCGTTGATCGACGCGCATGGCGGAAAAATCCGCGTCGAAAGTTCTGGAAAGGATCAGGGCGCAATCTTTTCGCTGGAACTAGACACCGTGGTCACGCCGGCTGGCGCCGACGGAGAGAAGCAAACCCAACCGGCACGCCCAGAGCGAGAGTTGGCCGTCGCAAAGCATCGGCGAGTCCTGCTGGTCGATGATCATCATGACACTTGCATCAGCATGAAACGGATGCTGGAGCGTCGTGGTTACGAAATTACGGTAGCGCACTCCGCTGACCAGGCGGTGGAGAAAGTGCGCACGCAGGACTTCGATCTGCTGATCAGCGATATCGGATTGCCGGACCGCAGCGGTTACGAATTAATGCGCGAAGTGCGTCTCAACAAGAACTTGCCCGGAATCGCACTGAGTGGCTTTGGAACAGAACAAGATGTAAACCAGGCCAGAGCGGCAGGATTCTCCGAGCATCTCACTAAGCCGATCAATTTTGAGCGTTTGGAAAAGACCATTCAGAATCTGCTTTTGTAGTGCTTCCGCGGAGCTGACGCTTTACCGTTTCTCCTATCCGCCGTTCGGTGCAGTCGTTTCTGTCTTGGTCGTCCGCTCTGCCGCTTCCTTTAATTCTCGTGAAAGCTTCTCCACGCGCTGACGCATAATCTTGCCAGCTTTGAATTTCACCGTGGCGCGTGGTGGAATAACAAAACTGCTGCCGGGCTGATTGGGGTTTCGACCGACGCGCGGCTTGGTCAGACGCGGCTGAAAAACGCCAAAATTGCGCAGTTCAACCGGGACATTGCTAGCGAGACTGTCGGTAATTTTATCAAGCGTCCGCTGGACTACATCGAAGACTTGATGCTGGACCATGCCAGTTTGATTGCTTATGGCGACGACGATGTCGCGCTTGGTTAACTTTGCCATATCTATTGTAGTATTCGTTCCGTGTTGCCCTTGTGGTGGGCTCAATGAAGCATAAAAACGCTTTTTTTAAACCCGGTAACGTCTTCGACCAGAGGGCCAAACGGTCGCGGGAAAGGCCCTCATGCGTCAATCCCGCACCCGACACCGTTCTGACGTTTCAACGCGCTAATCAAATCACTTGTCTCGGCCGGAACCGCGGCGTGACAGACGCGTACCGGTCCAATTTTCGCGCGGAGCTGGGGCGGGATAGTATTCCGGCGCCATTTCGTGGGCGGTGCGGAAGTGCACTTTAGCAATCGCGCGCAATGCGCCCGGCCCATTCATTTCCACGAGTTTTTTGGCGCTTTCTTTCACTCCCGCCGACACTCCGCGATCCAACCGCAAACCGATCTCCTTCCCTTTCCGCTCCAGCCAATTAATGAATGCCTCTCGCGCGAGGATCGACGCCGCCGCCACCGCGATATCTGATTCTGCTTTTGGCCGTTGCTCGATATTGATCTTTCTCCCGTGCCGCAGCAACGATTGCTCCACCACGCGCGCGTCCGCAAATTGATCCGAGAGCGCCCTTGGACTTTGTTGGCCCAATCAGGACGGTTTCCACGAGGCTCAGTGAGCTCTTTCGGATCGTATCTGCTAAAGCGCGAATCCGCGCATCCGAGCTGATCCGTTTGCTGTCTACCACACCGGCGTCAAGAAGTTTGCGCGCGATCCCCTGGTCGACGTACGCCCCCGAGATTACCAGCGGGCCGAAAAAATCCCCCTTGCCACTTTCGTCCACACCAAAGTGCGGCTGGAACATTTCCGGCGAATGCACTTCTTCGTAGCCCAGCTTCGCCTCGCCGAGAATTTTCGGCTCCAGCTCGAACTGCACGAATTCCTCCAAGCCTTTTCCCTGCACGAGCACCTTTGGTCCCTTCTCGTAAACCGCCACACTCAATTTGCCCTTTTGCCCGAAGAAAACCGTCCACTCCCTGGGCGCAAACTTGAAGCCGAGTTCGTCGAGCAGAGCCCGCAGCTTTGCCACCTGTTCCTGCGTGAGCGCGTGCGTGTAGGAATTCAACGTCCAACGCTCAACGCTCAATGCTCAACGCTCAACCGTTTTGTCATTCCGAGCGGAGTCAAGAACGGAGCGGCTGGAGAAACCGCGACCTGGCCGGGAAAGCCCCCGAGTGGGCGAACGGGAAGTGAGCGAATCAAATGTTTGGAACATTTAGAGATGTCTCGACTCCGCTCGACATGCCAAGTTAGAAGCCTCTCGTGCCAAGTGTCAGTTCACTTGAGAACATCCGCCCGTTTCGCCGTTCTCTTCTGCAGTGGTTTCGCCGCCATGGCCGCGATCTACCGTGGCGCAAGACCCGAGATCCCTATGCGATTCTGGTCTCCGAGTTCATGCTTCAGCAAACCCAGGTCGTCACTGTAATTCCTTATTATAATAAATGGCTCCGCCGGTTTCCTGATTTCGCGTCAGTTTCGTGCGCCTCGCAAAACGACGTCCTCCACGCCTGGCAGGGTCTCGGCTATTACAACCGGGCGCGAAACCTTCGTGCCGCTGCCGGGATTGTGCGGGATCAGCACCGCGGGACCTTGCCTGGTGATATCGCTGCGATTCGCAAATTACCGGGCGTTGGCCGCTATATCGCGAACGCAGTCGCAACCTTTGCTTACAATCAACCGGTCCCAATCGTTGAAGCGAATAGCTCGCGTGTTCTGGCCCGATTGCTCGACATACGCGCCCCGATCGATTCTGCAATCGGCCACGAAAAACTCTGGAAGCATGCCGCGCAACTCGTCCCAACGCGCAGTGCGGCGCGTTTCAATTCCGCGCTTATCGATCTAGGTGCCCTTGTTTGCCTGCCGGATAAACCGAAATGCAGCGTCTGCCCCGTGAAGAAATTCTGCCTCGCAAAAAATCCCGGAGCGTTGCCCATCAAGAAATCCAAACCACACACAAAAAGACTTATCGAAAGACACGCATTTGTCGTTAGTCACGGCAGGGTTCTGCTCGAGCAATCATCCGCACGCTGGCGTGGCATGTGGATTTTGCCGCGATTCGAAACAGGAGCTTCTGACCAGCCGCTCTACAGGTCGACATTTCCGTTCACCCATCATCGGATTGCGTTTGTGGTGTACCGTCGTGCGGCGCCAAACAGAATTTCTCCAACACAGAAGTGGTTTGAATCCATCGACGACATCGCAATGCCATCGCCTCATCGACGCGCAGCGCAAGCCCTCCTTAGCGCAAAACAAGCAGCACGACCGCGCCAGCAGCCGTCGTCAGAATGGTGATCGGAATTCCAAACCGCGCGTAATCCCAAAAACCGATCTGGATATGATCGCGCGCTGATTCCACTACGATCATGTTCGCAACCGAACCAATGATCGTAAGATT
>WNGI01038592.1_pt1 | contig 12003 bp, 12 predicted proteins | sample 5400621 | NCBI WGS metagenome assembly WNGI01 (sample SAMN13153374, study PRJNA577476) | soil metagenome | isolation source: 20 cm soil or saprolite under Garry oak tree replicate 1 | place: USA:California | collected 2016-06-15 | reverse complement strand
CGTTTCCTCAACCCGCCGCATCGTGATTGAATCGTGAGCAATTTTCATTGGCGCGATTCTAAACGAAGACCTGAGAGTTTGATATGGCGAACGTTCAGAGTTCAATCCTTAGATTGCGAATGTTTGCCTATCACAAGCTGAAGCTTGAACTGAACCTTAATGATGATCAGTCGCGTCGGCCCAGCAAACATGCGATAATCCGTCTTAAGCTTTCCCGCACAACTAAAGAAATTCTTACGAGGTACGATATGAAACGTTTCTTTGCGGTCTCGATCATTAGTTTGTTTGCGTTCGCGACAATCGCGTTCGCGCAGGAGCGTCGTTTTACGATTGACGATCTGTTGAAGGTTCGCCGCGTCGGCGACCCGCAAGTCTCGCCCAAAGGTGATTTCGTCGCCTTCACGATCACAGCCGTAGACAAAACTGCTAACAAGAGCACGACGCAAATTTATCTGGCGCCGCTCAGTGGCGGAGAGCCGCGCCAGTTGACTAACGATGAGCACTCGTCTTCGAGTCCGCGCTGGTCGCCCGACGGCGACAGGCTCGCATTTATCTCCGCGCGTGACGGTGAAGATCAAATCTGGACCATTGATGTTTCCAGCGGCGCGCTGAGGAAGATCACCACACTTTCCACCGGCGCTGGCGATCCTGTCTGGTCGCCTGATGGCAAGTGGCTGGCCTTCGCTTCTGATGTTTATCCAGAGTGTCTGGACGACGCGTGTAACAAACGACGAGCTGATGAAGTCGCGGCAAGTAAGGTCAAAGCTCACGTTGCAACTCGTCTGCTATTTCGTCATTGGAAAGCGTGGAAGGAAGGCATGCGCACGCATGTGTTCGTGGTTTCCGCTGCCGGCGGTGAAGCGCGCGACGCGACGCCGGGCGATTACGATGCGCCGCCGTTCAGTCTCGGTGGGCCAACGGATTATGCTTTCTCGCCCGACTCGAAAGAGCTAGCATTTGTGAGTAATCACGACAAGGTTGAAGCGACTTCTACCAACGCCGACGTTTGGTTGGTCCCGATCAGAGGCGGCACGCCACGAAACATCACTACGGCCAATCATGGCTATGACGGATCGCCGCAATTTTCCCCTGATGGCCGATACGTCGGGTATCGATCACAGGCCACGCCCGGCTATGAAAGCGATCGCTTCCGTTTGATGCTTTACGATCGAAAGACAAACCAATCCCGATCGTTGAGTGAATCGCTCGATTCGTGGGTTGATGAGTTCGCTTTCGCGCCGGACAGCAAAACGATTTATCTGTCCGCCGAAGAGCGAGGAAGAGCGCCAATTTATTCAGTGGCAGTGACTGGTGGCCCAGTCCGGAAGATTGTCGCGGAAGGAGTCAACAGCGACATTCATCCAACCAGTGACGGTCACGCTTTGGTTTTCTCTCGCAGCAGCATGACGAAGCCGAGCGAGGTATATCGCGCTAATGTTGATGGCAGCGGCGTCACTGCGCTGACTACTACGAATGATGCGTTTATCTCTTCATTCAAACTTCAGCAGGCTGAGGAAGTGACCTGGACAGGTGCGCTGGGTGCGAAGGTTGCCGGCTGGATCGTAAAGCCGGCGAATTTCAATCCGCGCAAGAAATATCCGCTGGTAGTTTTGATTCACGGCGGACCGCAGGGCGCCTGGAACGATAACTGGGGTTATCGTTGGAACCCGCAAATCTACGCGGGCGACGGTTACGTTGCGTTCCTGCCGAACCCGCGCGGGTCAACCGGTTATGGCCAGCGCTTTGTTGCTGACATCTCGGGCGACTGGGGCGGAAAGGTTTTCACCGACATCAGTAACGGCGTCGCCATGGCGGCAAATCTTCCTTACGTTGATAAGAATCGCATCGGCGCCGCGGGCGCGAGTTACGGTGGCTATATGATCGATTGGATCGAAGGCCACAATAACGATCCGCGGTTTCATTACCGGGTGCTCGTGTCGCACGACGGTGTTTACAATCTCACCAGCATGACCGGAGTGACGGAAGAACTCTGGTTCACTGATTGGGAATTCAAGGGCACACCGTGGACCAACAAAGCGATGTACGAGCGCTGGTCGCCGCACAATTTTGTGCAGAACTTTCACACTCCGGTTTTGATTATCACCAACACGCTCGACTATCGCGTGCCGGAAGGCGAAGGGTTGCAGTTCTTCACCGCCGTGCAACGGATGGGCGTCGAATCAAAGCTCGTCGACTTTCCTGATGAAGGGCATTGGGTGCAGAAGCCGGCGAACTCGGCTTTCTGGCACAACACGGTTTTGGACTGGCTGGATAAGCACTTGAAGTAGCGCAAGTTTTCTCCCTCTCCCTTTGGGAGAGGGACGGGGTGAGGGGCGAAGCTACTGCGCAACATCAAACCCTCACCCTAGCCCTCTCCCAGAGGGAGAGGGGAACCGATCGGAGGTCTCCATGCCAAGTTGGCTTAAAGTATTACTCATCGTTATGATCATAGTCGTGCTGCTTGTCGTTGGCGTTGTCGGAGCCGGCGTGTTTTGGGTGATGAAGAACAAGGATGCCTGGATGGCCCGCGCCAAAGAAGTCGCGACTGAAGGAAAAGATTTTGGCGGCCACACTGACAATCAAGGTTGTGTTGATGAAGGCATTGCGCGCTACAAGAAAGATCCCGGGATCACCAGTGTGCTCTCGAACAGCGTTTTCATGCGCACGTGCCTGGAGGCAAGCCGCCCAACATCTGGATTTTGCGACAACGTTCCCAAACAAACAGAGTTCATCAAGACTGCCCAATGGCGACTTAACCAATGCCGGCAAATCGGTTTGGGATCAGACAACAATTGTCAGAATCTGTTTACGCCGGTTCAGCAGTTTTGCCAGGCGAGATCGTCACAATAAACCGGGCTCGTTGCGGCCAGGGTTTCTGACCCGCGCAATTCGCGAGCGGCCCAAAGGGCAGCCGCTTATGCATCAGACGTGGGGCAATCTGCTGTTCATGCACTGGCGAATTGAAGAGCGCGAGTTACGGCCGCTGATTCCGCAAGGGATTGAGATCGACACCTTCGACGGCACGGCGTGGATCGGGATCATTCCGTTCACGATGTGGGACATCAGAGCGTTCCCGCCATACGTGCCGGCCGTGCCGGGGCTCAGCTCGTTTCACGAGCTGAACGTGCGCACCTATGTTCATTGCGATCGCGTTCCGGGCGTCTGGTTCTTTTCGCTGGATTGCAACAGCGCGGCCGCTGTTATCGGCGCGCGCACGTTCTATCACTTGCCTTACTACAACGCGGAGATCGATCTGGAGCAGAGCGGCGACACGATTGATTATGCGCTTGAACGAACCGACGAACCCGCGGCCAGCTTCGAAGGCTCATGGAATATTGGCGAGACTATTCCTTTCTCGCATCCTGATTCGTTAGAGTTCTTCCTCACTGAGCGCTACTGCCTTTACAGCGAGAGAGACGGCGACTTGTATCGCGCGCGGATCTATCATCAGCAAACAGCGACGATGAACTCATATAAATCGACGATGATTGAATCGCTGGGCTTGAAATCGCGGGAAGGTGAACCGGTGCTGAATTACGCAGAATCGCTCGATGTGGACATCTGGGCGATTAAGAGGGTGGCAGAAACCCGACCGTTAGGGAGGGTGCCTTGATCAAGCTCGATGCACCCTCCCTAACGGTCGGGTTTCTGCCGGGCTTCTGACACAATAAACAGTTCTCGCGATCCCAGTTTGTAAGGCTCGCACTTAAGCGAACCGTAGAGATCGAGAACAGAGAACCCCGCGCGTTCCAGCATCCGCCGCATCTCTGCCACCGTGTAGATCCATTCCCGCGCCAGGCGACTTTCCGTTTTGCGGTCGCGCCCAAAAATGTATTCGCTATCGATACAGCTTTCTGCGGCAATGTATCGCTCTTTGATGGTCAGCGCAATATCACCCACCTCGTGTGAACTCTGTTCTTCAAAGTCAGGCAAAACGGATTCGGCCGCCATCCCGGTTTCGACGATGAAGCGCGCGCCCGGCTTTAGTGCTCGGGCAATCGCGTCCAGAAACTTTTCCATCTCGGCATGTTCCAGAAAGGCGAAGCTGTTTCCGAAACAATATGCGCCGTCATAAATTCTCATGCCGTCGATATTGCGCATATCGCAAAGCAAGAACTCGATCTTCGCACTGAAGTCAGTACCACCTGCGGTAGCAGGTGGGTGATCGGCATTGGCGTGAGCGGCTGGATTATGCAATGTACCCTGAATTGATCGCGCCTCTTCGATGAATTCTTCCGAGATATCAACGCCGGTTACCCGCAAGCCACGCTTCGCTAATTCGAATGACAATCTTCCATTCCCGCACGGCACATCAAGCACGCGCGCGCCGGCGTCGCAATTCAAATGATCGATCAGGAACTCTGCCTCAGCCGTTGTTTGTTTCGGTGGGATGGCTTTGCGCCACAGGTCGAGCGTGACACCGTGAAAAAATGTTTCGAACCAGTTGGAGGGAACGGGCATTACGGATTCAATAAACCATGAAAAGTAATCAGGAACCAGCCTGCGCAGCAGGCGGCCAGAATGTTAGCCCCTGGCGAGGCGGAGCCGAGCCTGGGGATCTCGCGCAGAATCAAATCCGAGCCTGCGAAGCTGGCGACAGACTTAACTCCACAAATGACGTTCGTCAAAGTCTATTCGATGCGCCCGAAGCAAAGCTTTAAATTCTTCTTCAAACGAATGCTTTCTATGATGCACTTCCTGATTCCGAATATATCGTCGCACTCGCTCGACTTGCGACTCGCTAACTGTAAAGGCGCCGAACCGAGCTTGCCAGCCGAACCTGCCATTTGTTTGTCGCTTCGCCCAACCTGAAGAGGTTGATTTTAGTTTGCTAAGAAACTCTGAAACGGAAATTGTGGGGCGAACCTTAGCCAGTATGTGAACATGGTCGGCGACGCCGTTAATTTCGATTGCTACTCCACCAAGTCCACGGACTATACCGCCAAGATATTCATGAAGTCGCGGGCGCAAGCCGTTGGTAATTAATGGCGCGCGCTCTTTGGTCGCATAGACGATGTGATAGAGAAGATTGGTGTAAGACATAGTGGGAACCTCTATCGCCTGCCACGCAGGCTTGTATAATTCATTTGACCTTGATCCCCAGGCTCGGCTGCGCCTCGCCAGGGGCTACACTCTGTCCGCCTGCTGCGCAGGCTCGTTGAATATTGCTGCTCGGGATCGTTGATTAGGTCTTACTTGGCGAGATAGTCGCGGCGAGACCTTACCGACACGTCCGGCAGGCTTACCTTCGCGAGCAAAGCATGATGACTGCCATCGCGCTTCAAATCGTCAGGATAGAACCCCAGATGATACTGATGCAGCAGCTCTTCGGCGATATCAATGAACCAATGAATCAATCACTCCGGCCGTTCCAGCGGCGGCAGCACGGCAATGAAATCGTTTTCGAATCGGCGTCCATAATCGTTCAGCAACTCACTCACGCGTTCATGGTTTTTTGATCTGATGATCAATCCGGCGTGATGCTTCTTCTTGACGCGATAGACGACCTCCGGATCGTCGTAAGCCGTCGTGTCCGGATATTCCTGCTTCGCTAGAGACAGAATGATTCCAGCATGTTCCTTGCGCGGTCTTAGTCCGGGTCGCGAATCAGCAACTTCCAGTTTGGCCCATTCGCGCCACAGATTGATTCCTGAGGCTGCTTCCAAAACGTCCGCGATGTAGGCGCCACCGACGCGCGCGGCGATCTCAAGAAAATAAAAATCACCGTCCGTCTCGCTCTTGATAAATTCCGCATGGGTCGCGCCGGTCTGCATCCGCATTGCTTTGATCAGCCGGCGATTGATGTCGAGTAATTCCTTTCTATCCGCTGAATCATGGGGGATCGTCTGCGAGATGTACGCGCCGCCCCCATGCGCGACCTGCAAAGGCGGCCGCCCATATTTGTTCACCCCGGCGAACACGACGCGACTGTCATAAACCAGTGAATCGACGTGAAAGACTTCACCCGGAATAAAACGCGCCAGCACGTGATATGAAGCTCGTTCGCGCAGAACTTCTCGCTGGTTCAGCTCTTTAATCGCTGCCCAGACTTCGTCTGCGGCTTCCAATTTGCGAATGCCGATCGCGGAAACATCTGAACGCGGTTTCAGCACCCAGGGTGGCGGAACTCGATCGATGTACTCGCCGATCTCCTGATCGTTTATGGCGGGCACGAATTCGGGAACAGTCAATCCCGCGTCGCGTGCTCTGACCGCCATCGCATACTTGTCGCGAAAGACTTTGGCCGCAGAGCTGCTCATGCCGGATAAGCAGAGGTGCTCGCGGGCGAGCGCGGCGATGACCACATCGAATTCTTCCAGCGCGACGATGCGATCGGGCATTCTCGTCCGGGCAATGTGACTCACGAGATCGAGAAACAACTCGACCGGCGCATCATTGGGCAAGGCAAACACTTCATCAAGCACGTCGCGTGGCCAATCCTCTTGCAGCATCTTCTCTTTGGTGACCAGGATGACGTTGCAGCCGGCGGCTTTGCATTCGCGCATGAAATCGCCGCCTTTGAAGAAGGTCGCAAAGCAGATGATGTTGGGTAGATTTGAATTATCCGCCGTCATGATTGAGTTGCGCAAATATACATCTTTGCTGCCGTTTGGTCAGCAGAATCGTGTATAGTGGCCGCTCTTTGGAGTGCGGCGGCTTGACGCCGCTTTTGATCTGCCAACTAGAAAAACAAAGCGCCGTCAAGCCGGCGCACTCCAAATTTTAATGATCTTTCGTGGGCCATACCCTGATGTCGCGATTCCTGAAGTCTCGATCACTGACTTCATCTTCGCCTCGACGCCTGCCTTCAAAAACAAGACCGCGTTGATCGATGGACCGACTGGACGCTCGCTGACGTATGCCGAGTTCGAAGATGACGTACGTCGAGTGGCTGCCAGTCTCGCAGACAGAGGTTTCAAGAAAGGCGACGTGTTCGCCATCTTCAGCACGAATTGCGTTGAGTACGCGATTATCTTTCACGCGGTCGCAATTCTCGGCGGCATCAACACCACGCTGAATCCGCTGTACACGGCTGAGGAAGCGGCGTTTCAACTGATGGATGCGCGCGCCAGGTTCCTGGTGACCGCAGCGCTATGCATCGAAAAAGCAACCGTGGCCGCGAAGCAAGCCAATATCGAAGAGCTGTTTGTCTTTGGCGAGGAGGAAGGTGCGACTCCATTCGCGTCGTTGCTTGAGGGTAACGGTGAAGTACCGCGGGTCGAGATCAATGCGAAAGAAGATTTGGTTGCGCTTCCTTATTCAAGCGGCACAACTGGATTAGCAAAAGGCGTAATGCTCACTCACTACAATCTGGTCGCGAACATGTGCCAGATGGACGGGCTCGACTATTTTCATAGCGACGATACGCTGCTGTGCGTGCTTCCGCTCTTTCACATTTATGGATTGGTAGTAGTGCTGAACATGGGCCTGCACCTGGGTGCGACGATCGTGATTATGCCCCGGTTCGATCTCGAGCTATTTCTCGAATTGATACAGAAATATCGGGTGACTCTCTCGCACATCGTGCCGCCCATCGTTTTGAAGTTGGCAAAGGATCCGCTGATCGATAATTACGATCTTTCAAGTTTGAAAACGATCTTTTCCGGCGCCGCGCCCCTGGGCGCAGACCTGTCCCAGGCGTGCATGAAACGAATTGGCTGCGGAATTCGCCAGGGCTACGGCATGACTGAAACGAGTCCGGTGACGCACAGCAGCCCGGCTGACCCGCTAATGATGAAACATGGTTCGGTGGGCACGGCCGCGCCAAACACGGAAGTGAAACTCGTCGATCCGGCAACCGGCGTTGAGCTTGGTCCAAATCAGGAAGGCGAGGTTTGCGTGCGCGGTCCGCAAATCATGAAGGGCTATCTTAACAACGATGAAGCGACGGCACGCACTGTAGACGCGGACAATTGGCTGCACACCGGCGACATTGGTTACGCCGACGAAAATGGCCACTTCTTCATCGTCGATCGGGTGAAAGAGTTGATTAAGTACAAAGGTTTTCAGGTAGCGCCGGCGGAACTCGAAGCAGTTCTGTTAACCCATCCGGCGATCGCTGATGCGGCGGTTATCCCATCTCGCGACGAAGAAGCGGGCGAAGTACCCAAGGCTTTTGTGGTGACCAGGCACGACGCAACCCGCGAAGAGATCATGAGTTTTGTCGCCGCGCGCGTCGCGCCGCACAAAAAAATTCGCGCCGTCGAGTTCATCTCCCAAATTCCGAAGTCATTGTCAGGTAAGATTCTGAGAAGAGTTTTGATCGAACAAGAACGAGCAAAGCAAGCGGCCGCCGAGGTCGTTTAGGCGCGGGCTACCGCCCGCGCGGTCGGGCAGTAGCCCGACTCTAAACATTGGAGGTTATTTGTGAGCGAACAAGTTTCACCAGACAGGGTTTCGCGCGCCGTGCGTGGATATTTTCTCGCGATTCGCGCGGTGGATGCCGAGGCTGTGGCAAATGCCTTCGCCGAAGACGGCACTACTCACGATCCGCATGGCTCAACCGCGATCACCGGCCGAGTGGCCTTGCGCGAATTCTTTAATTCGATCTTCAAGAATTTTAAGAGCGTCGCGTTGACGGAAGATTTGATCTTTATCGCCGGCGATGGGGCCGCGGTGAAATGGACCGGTAAGGGAACCAGCGCGAACGGCCGCGAAGTGAAGTTCGAAGGCATCGACGTGTTTGAAGTGAATCAGGACGGCAAGATCCAAACGATTCATGCGTATTGGAATCCGGGAGAAATGATCGCGCAGCTGTGAACCGATAACGGTCAGTACCACCCGCGTCAGCGGGTGGGATCAGGAGGCGATAAACGGCCTAGCGGACTCCTTGTCCCGCCTCCTAACGGAGGCGGGACTGACTTCACTCGTGCGCTGATTGAATCAAATGTCTCAAATCATAACCAGCGCGCCCGCCTGGACGATTCCGGGCTTTCTCGAAGCGCGCGAGAACAATCATCTATTCATCAGCGGGACGGACGCAACTTCGCTGACTCATAGATACGGCACGCCGCTGTTCGTTTTTTCCGAAGCGCGCATTCGCCGGAACATCGCCCGTCTGCAATCAGCGGCAAAGCAAGTCGAGCGACCGATCAAGTTCTGCTACGCGTCCAAAGCCAATTCGAACATGGCAGTGCTCGGCGTCGTGCGCGAGGCCGGCATCGACATCGAAGTCAACAGCGGCGGCGAACTTTACAAGGCCCTGCGCGCGGGTTTTCGTCCCGATCAAATCATTTTCAACGGCACGAGCAAGACCGATGAAGAGCTTGATGAAGCAGTGCGCGCCGGAATCTACTCGATCAATGTCGATTCGATTTATGAAATTGAGCTGGTCGAAAACGCAGTGCGACGCGCGCGCAGCGAACTGAATTCAGGCTTGCCGCCCGCGCGAATTGCTTTGCGCCTGGTTCCGGAAATCGGCACCCGCTCACACCTCGGTCTGCAGACGGCGCTGCTGACTTCAAAGTTCGGCATCTCGTCATCAGAAGTGCTCGAGGCATTTCGCCGCGGCTTGCAGAATCCGGATTTGATTCACGTCTGTGGCATACACATTCAGGCATACACATTCACGTCGGATCGCAAACGCCCGATGTCGAGCCGTTCGCCGAAGCGTTCAAGAGCATGTGGAACCACCTCATGACGATTCATCGCGAGACCGGTTTGACACTTGAACACATAAATCTCGGCGGCGGCATTCCGGTGAATTACTTGCGCGACAGATCGCAAGCGGATCAACTGCCGGAGCATGAACGCGACATGCTGGGCGCCGATCTTGAACCGTCAGCAGTTTTGACTGAGGCATTGCGCGTCGCGCGTGAATCAGCGCGAGGTGCGGAAGCTGAGCATTTACTTGATCAAGTGACAATCTTGCTCGAGCCGGGCCGCAGCGTTATCGCGGATGCAGGGGTTGTGCTTACCAAAGTGCGCAACATCAAACGAAGACCCGAAACCGATGATGTTTGGTTGTTGACTGATGCGGGCTACAACATCCTTTTGTCGATGAATAATTACAAGTGGTACTACCATCTGATTTCGGCGTCGCGCTCATGCGAACCGCTTGAAGCGCAATACAAAGTTGCCGGGCCGCTCTGCGATTCCGGCGATGTCTATTTTGATATTGAGCGTCATGGCCGCTTGCCCGATTATCGTCTGCTGCCGCGAGACGTGAAGCCTGGTGAAGTGCTCGCGCTTTTGAACAGCGGCGCTTACTCGCTGGCGCAAATGTTTCCTTACAACGGGCGGCCGTTGCCGGCGGCGGTTTTGGTGCGCGAAGGCGGACGAGCTGACTTGATTAGGAAGCGCGACACTTACGAGGATTTGTTAACGAACGACGTTTGGTAAGACGTCATCCGCAGATTTCACAGATTACGCTGACAAGTGAGGTCAGTACCGGGAGCGGTAGCGACCGGGTCATTTCACGAAGATCCGTCAAGTTGTGCGAACAGTAACCCGGTCGCTACCGCTCCCGGTACTGACTCCATAATCATCATCTGCCTCTAACAGGATGAACTTGAAATCTCAAACCTCAAACCATACCGAACTCATTCGCGGCCTTGGTCTAATCGCCGCGATCTCAGTCAACGTCGCGAACGTCATCGGCACGGGCGTGTTTCTTAAGGCGCGCGTGATGACGTGCAACGTCGGTACCCCGGGCAAGGCCCTTACGGTTTGGTTAGTCGCTGGATTGCTCTCACTCGCGGGCGCACTCACTTATGCAGAGTTGTTGGCGATGATGCCGCGCCCCGCCGGGGAATACTGCATCATGCGCGACGCATATGGCCGGCCGTGGGGATTTACTTACGGTTGGACGCAGTTTGCGATCGCCCGCAGCGCCTCGGCCGCAGCCCTCGCGGTGGGGCTTGCCATATTTCTTAATGCGCTGTTGAAGGGCGCGCTGAATCAAACCTTCTTTACTCTTCCTTGCCATATTTCTTAATGCGCTGTTAAAGGGCGCGCTAAATCAAACCTTCTTTACTCTTCCCTACCTGAACATTTCATTCGGGCGACTGCAACTGGTTGCGCTCGGCGCAATTGCGCTGACCGTCCTTATCAACTGCGCCGCAGTGACCTTCAGCGGTGGCGTGGCGACCTTTCTTACTTCTATCAAAGTCCTGCTTTTGATCGCGGTCGGCCTGGGTGCGTTCTTCTATGGCGGCGGCGATTGGTCGCATCTTTCTCAGGCGAATGTTGGCGGGACGTGCGAGGGCGTAGCGATAACCACGGGGGGCCTGGCGGGATTCGCCGCCGCAATGTTGGGCGCGCTGTGGGCGTATGACGGTTGGAACAACATCACGTTCCTTGCGGGCGAAGTGAAAAATCCAGAACGCAATCTGCCGCTGGGTCTAATCATCAGCATGTTCCTGGTGATGGGACTCTATTTGCTCGTGAATCTCGGGTACTACCACGTGCTCAATCCTACCGAAGTCGCGAGCGTGCCTGCGTCATTGTCCGTGGCCGCAGAGGTCGTGAGACGTTTGCTGGGAGCAATTGCCCTTACGCTGATGGCCGCCGCCATGATGACATCTTCATTTGGCGCGCTGCACGCTTCGATCCTCGCGACTTCACGCGTGCCTTATGCAATGGCGCGCGATCGGCTGTTCTTCAAAGGCCTCTCTAAAATTTCACCGCGCACACACGTGCCGATTCGATCGCTGGTTGTGCTCGGCGTTTGGTCGAGCGTGCTGACGCTGTCTGGTTCTTATGACCAATTAACGGATGCGGCGGTTTTCGCGCTGACGCTCTTTTATGCCTTTGTCGCCGGATCAATTTTCATCTTTCGCCGTCGCCTGCCGGACGTGCACCGGCCGTATCGCACCTGGGGTTATCCGTTCGTTCCGATCGTGTATCTGGCAGTAACCACCTGGCTGTTGGGTCGAATAGTTTGGGATGCGAGACCGGCAATGAGCACTACGATAGGATTGTTCCTGGCAGCTCATCCAATCTCGGCATTGGCGGAATCTTTAAAGGCGCCGCCGCTGGCAAGTCTAATCTTCATCCTGCTTG
>WNGI01024603.1_pt1 | contig 12003 bp, 5 predicted proteins | sample 5400621 | NCBI WGS metagenome assembly WNGI01 (sample SAMN13153374, study PRJNA577476) | soil metagenome | isolation source: 20 cm soil or saprolite under Garry oak tree replicate 1 | place: USA:California | collected 2016-06-15 | reverse complement strand
AAGGCTGCTTCTCCCTGTTCTTCGATCAGTTCCTGGAAGCTTGCTGAAAATCCTTCTCGACGCGCATGAGCTGGAAACGAGGGGGTCCCCGTTCTACTGTCGGAATAGTGTAGACTCGGCCCGAGTTTGGATCGGTGATGGTAATGGTTTGCTCTGCGTTCTCGTAATTGCGTACAATCGACCGAGTTAAAACGTCGAAGGGTCGGCCCATTAGAATATCGTAGGCTGGGGACTGGACGACGTGACATTGGATGAGAAGTGTGATATCCTCGAATCGGAAGGGAACGTCGCGAGCTAAACCGAGAGTCGCATCAAACTCGCCGTTGGCGGACTGCATCTGAAGCTTGATCTCCGGATCGTAGGGAATTCCTAGTTGATGGCTGACGGCGTCCGACATGGCTACGATCATGCTACCGGGATCGAGAATGCATTCTACCTTAGCCTTTCCTGCTAATTCCATATGGATGGCTCGTAACGAATGGGATTCTTTGGCACTTTTCAACGTTACTTTTTGACGGAGGTCGGGGGCGGAATAAAACGTTTGAGCTATATCCGGGACTCGATAAACACCCGGTTCAACCTCGACTGCATCTTCATCATAGTCTTCCAATACCGCATACGACATGATCTCTTCTACGATCTCGGATCCGGTGCTTGTATAGTTGGCTTGAGTCTTGTTGGCTGCCGGTAAGCGTCGAGAAGTAACTTTGTCCTTAACGCGATAGCGAAGATCAGGCGATAATGATAACAGCTCTTCAAGCGAGAGCGTGATACGAGTGTCCCTCAGAGAGCGGTCTAGGACTTTGTCGATGAACTGAGGGTTTTGGATCGGGGCGACCGTGTGGTAAGTTGCGTCTTTATCTTTTGGTTTCGAGGCCGCGCCAAAGTTTCTGTCGACTGGTGGGACATAATGTGCATTCTTGGCCTTCTCGTACGGATGAACGGGAGGCTCGGCTGGAGCATTTGACGATGTTGGTGCCGCGGCTGGCTGGGAACTAGATGACGATGGTCCCGGGGCTGCATTGGTACGACTCGGCTGTTTCTCGGTCGCTCTCGCTGACAGGCGTTCCTGTTGGGGCTGCTGAGCTCTTTCCGTCGAACGACTTTCGTTGGTAGCAGTAGGCTGAACGGTGCGCTCTTCGGCTGGTTTCGACGCTTGACCTCTCGGGGCTGCTGCTGGGCGTTTGAGAACCTCAACGTGCCTCTTCTTTCCTGACCGAGTCTGTAAGGCATAAATCTCCTGCTGTAAAGACCAAATCTTCGCTTCTACATCTTCTTCTTCCTTTTGGTGCATCATCGTCGCGACTGGGCTTGCGGAAACCTCGTTAAGGACAGGCTGACTTTTCGAGGCTGGACCGAGACTATAAAACATCGACGAGCCTGTGTTCTGTTGACTCGTACTCGGGGCCGGGGGTCTATCTGCTGCTGCTCCTAACTGACGACGCCACCACTCGTCCAATCGATCCTTTAACCATTGTCCTTCGATGCTTCTCGGTACGAAATACCCGTTCGGGAGGCCCAATCTTCCGTCTGGACGACGTAATGCCTTTCCTTCTCTTAAGTACTGCTCTGCCGTCGGACAGTTGGCAATATAGTGACCAGTCTCTCCGCAAAAGTTACAGCGGTCGTTTTCTCCGAGAAAGGCTCGTCTCGGCATCATATTTGCGCCTGCACCTGGTACTGACTGCGACGTTTGAGGTGCCGAGGTCTGGGCGAGAGCTGGGGGTCTACCACCATTGACTGAAGCTGTAACGGAGGCTATCGTTTGGGCAAAACGATCCAGGGCTGCGAATAGACGATCCTCCTGTTTGATTGGGGTAGTCTCGGTTGTGGTAACTGGCGTTGTTGAGGAACGAGCGTTACTTGGAGCTGGAGCATGGGCTGGCGGCATAGGAGTCATGAGGCTAGTCTCGGCGCTGTACATGTCCTGGGGAAAGAACGACGATCCCCTGAGTATAAAGACGGCTGCTCGATACACTTCTCCGATAGGATAACCGTCGTCTGGGTCTCGCTCTGGATAGGTGACCTGTAGCTTGTGAGCAACTCGGACGAGTAAGTCTCGAGGGAATCCCGCGACGAACTCCCGACGCGCCTCCATCTCCGATATCTTCTCTCTTGCGATTAGGTAGGCCGACATTGTCCGGAAGTCTCGATAGTATTCTCCCAATTCCGTCGTAGATGCTATTCCTGTATTCCGCCGCGTTTCCGTTAATCGACTGAGATCTGACCGACTGTACTTCCGATCCGCCTCCGCACCGGGATACGAAGCGACGACAGCTTCTTTAAACGCCATATAGGTGAATCTCGGTCCCGACTCAGGAAGGGAATCCCAAATCTCAAAGTCCTGCGTCGAGAGATAACGCTTGGTGTGATCCTTCTTCGCTTGATCGTCGTTGATGTTGGCTGCGTTCAATAGGAGCTCTACTTCTGAGAAGTATCGTAAAAGGTCTCGGGGGTTTTTCGAGTCGAACTTGGGGGCTGATCCGCTATTGCGGGCAGGCATAGAGGCGACAGAAGCGCCGTAAGGTTGAGGTTGATAGTATTGATAAGCTCCTTGAGGGAATCCCTGGTATTGGAACTGTTGTTGCTGGAATTGCTGAGGCATCGCCGCTTGTTGCTGTAGCTGGGGTACCGCTTGCTGGAAGACTGGTTGTTGCTGAATCGGCTGTTGCTGGACCGGCTGTTGCTGCTGAATCGGTTGCTGCTGAGGCTGAACTCCTTGTTGGGCGATGGGTACCTGCTGCTGTGCTGCGACTGGTTGGGTATTCTGTTGTGGTACTTCTTGGGCAATATTCGCGTTGTCGGGATCACCGACCTCGCCTCGGGGATTTTGTGGCGCGTTCTGTTGCTCCATAGATGCTCGAGAGATCGTAGTGTCGGGGTCTTGTTGATTGTTGGTGATGTAAGATAAAACTTCTTCTTCTTCGTCCGATTCTGCTTGGGGGCTAGGTACTCGAGGAGGAAGCGAGAGCGGGTATCGTTCTCGAGACGGCTCTGGTGTAGAAGTTGCTTTAATGACGCCTCGGGTGGGCGTCGAGCTGTTAAGGGTACTTGGCTTGAACGGAGAAGTGAACGTTGTGAACGTTAGATTGGCTGGAAGTCCGCCGGGGAATCGTCTAGAGATCTCGAACGATTCTTGAGAGTCTTCTACTTTGATTGGCTCGTCGGCTGGGCTCGATGGCTGATCTGGAGGTGACTGGGGTGAAGGGCGCGATTGTAGGGTCTGCGCTTGGCTATTAGGAGACTCTGATAAAATAGGCTCGGGTGAACGATAACTGGACGAGGTGTCGATTAACGGTATACTGATTTGCTTCTTACGAGTGGGTCTCGAGAAATAGCTGCTTGGGGGTTCGGTAACGAGACCGGAACGTGTTGTTGGAATTGTGAAGACTGTGAGTGTGGTTTTGTAGAAAAATAGAGGTTTGTCGAGTAATACTCGAGAGACGGCGAAATCTTCTGTATGATTCCAAGTGAAAAACTTGAAACCCTCGCGGTGGGCTCCAAAATATGATGCGCAGTACGGCGCACTCGACCTAAAAACACCTAAAAATACCTAAGGTGCAAGGGCACACCTTCAGGAGACGAATGAGGGTGAAGGGAGAAAGACACGAGAGTCGCACGAGAGTCGTACGAGAGTGACGAGAGTATGTAGAATTGGCCGAGAGATGCGTCGAGCTAATGTAGGCAAGCCAGAAGAGTCCCAGACTCTCGAGTGTATCTAGTAGGGGGTCTTGAGGACGAAGTAGCAAGGAGGGCGAATAAGAAAAGAGGTAACAACGCGAGTATAACTTTCCGAGAGGAGTTCGAGAGTACTGAACGCACGAGAGACGCTGATATGGCACTAAGACTAAGACGCAACGCAGACGAGACGCTATCGAGATCACTGGACGCTAGGCACTCTGTAGACACTTCTTGGGGGCGTAAAACACGACGTTGAAACGCTTTCTCTGAGGGGGGGAAGGGAAGTAACTGTGTATTCGTCGTGACTACGAGTTTTTGTAGTACTACTAAAAGGAGAAAAGTAAGGGAATGAAATCTTTAAAGGGGGGGAACAGTAGCGAATGAAACTAGTGAAACGAGAGTGTCTCGGGTATGAAGGAATGTCATATGATCAATAAGGCAAGAAGAGGTATATATAAGGAAATCATCAATCAGCTTACTGAGATTCGGCCGAGACTCCGTAGATCCGACTCCCAACTAGCTGAATACATCCATGAGATATCCTAGTAACGAACATTTGATGAACTTGAGGGCTAACCGACTACCAGTACGCAGTAGCCGAGACCGAGACTGAATCCGAGACTACAAACCGTCGGACTTGTCTTTCCAGGAGTGGAGAATGTCGTGGACTTCCGGGTGACTGGAGAGGTCTTGGGGGAGACGCATGGCATGCCAGGTAGTGACTACCGGGATAAGACGATGGGCTGCTACTGGCATCTCGTGTAAATATCCTCCTTGGTCCACGAGAGCGTAGTGAGAGGCGAGCTTCGCAATTATAATGAAAGGTCCTTTCGGGTTATACTCGACAGACCAACCGTTCAAGGATGCACGGTAGGAATACACCCAAACGAGCTGGCCGAGCTCTATAGAGATCTCGTTGGAGCTGCGTACGCTGCGAATCGAGGGGTCGACGATACGGTTAATGAGGTCGAGGTTAAAACGACGGCCGCTATATGGGCGCGTGAGCGACGAGACTTCCTCGGTGTCGTAGAACATAGTCTCGTGGCCTCCTCGGCCTCTTACTCGACAGGTAGGAGGGGCTCCGTAATGAGTAATGTCTTCTAGGGTCCTTCTAAAGGCGTAACCGATCGACTCTAAGACTCGTCCCGTCGTCGATTCACCACATTCTTGAAGCCTTCTCTGGACGTGGAGATGGCCACTGGGGAACTGTCGCTCGGGAGAGACTGATACTTCGCTCGGGTCGACCACGACGGTCTCAGTAGGAGAAGCTAGAGTCTCGTCGTCGGTCTGGATGGGAGACCCGTTGCCTAGTCCTGGAGAAGCGGGACTGACGGAGATTCTGTCAATGAGAGCTAAGGGAGGGGGGGTAGATAGACGTTCTGCGAGAGTAAGGCGAGAGGTAGCGTCGGAATTGGTAGAGGATTGGTCGACGATGGAAGGGTTCATGTTAGACGATTGAGTTCGTAGGGGAAGACTCGAATGGTGCTCGAGAGTCTCTCGTCGTTCTTTTAAGTCCTGCATCACGTTGCCGCGCCTCGTTGTGATGCCTAGTCGGCTGCCGTCGGCACTAGATCAAGTGTCGCAACTTCAACAATTGTTGCTAGTTTCGGAGATCGTAGTATCAGATGCTGTCGTCTCGTGCTTGATGGCCTCAAAGCTCTCGGTCCTTCGGTAGTTTCTCGGTCGTATCGACAGTCCTCTAATAGCGATTGTCCATGCAGCCTCGGTAGTCTCGGTAGCTTCTCGGTACTCGCTCGATAGTCTCGGTCAGATTCGTTCTTGCTATTTCTCGTCGATTGTTCCTCGGCCAACCGTCGGTAAGTCTCGAGCCTATGTGGTCAGTATCCTCCTTGTCCGCCTAGCCGCCTAGTCCGCTCATCATCCCCTCCCAACTGAAATTTTGACTGCCCTCAGTCAATTGCCACTGTGAGAGCGATCGCCAGCTAAGAAAGTCGCCGACCATGCCTAACTGGGAAGTTGGTCTTGGCTATTCCGTAAATCCAGGTCCCCGTGTCCCAAACAACTCCAAACGCGACTCTCATTTAGAGTGAAAACCCGTCGTGCTCCTCCCTCCAACCACTGCGACTATGGCTATCAAGGATACGGAGTCCGTCCGTAAAGTCGAGGTCCTTCTTGACGCGTTGCCCTCGCTCGCTAGCCTTAATGATCTAAACTTGGGGCAGGTTCTTACTTTCGCAGATAAGCTTAACTTTGTTCTCGTAAGTCGCCCTTCGCTTGCTTTCTCATTGCTCGCTAACCATCGAATAGGACCGTTATACTGGCTACGGCCTTGGGAACCATCAACTTCTCGAGCGCTTGGCGCATTACTGCCTGCCTGTCAAGGAGACCGTTGAGAAATGGCCCGAGCTCGGTACCGTCGGGAGCATCGGGCGAATTCTCGCATTTGCCGATGGTAAGTCCTTGTCTTCCGCGTCACCATTCGCATCTTTACGTCTTGTGTAGAGAATTTCAACGATGAGACTGTCGACGAAGCGCCAGATAACGCTAGGACCACGGGGAACAACCCTGTCTGGGGTTCTGAAGATGCCGTCGATACGATCCCTCTCAATAAACCATCGGATACGGGCGAACGCAACGGTGCAACCGACGATTTTGACTGTCCAACTACCGAGGACACGGGGAATTTCGTTGACGAAGGTGCCGAGAACGACGAAGGTGCCGAGAACGACGAAAGTGCCAAGAACGACGCGACTCCTGAGCTCATACCCGACTTGGAGATTGTGACGAAGGTGGTCGCTAGCAATGAAAAAGGGGGGTCTGTCCGCGCGTCTACACCATCGAGGAAGGCTATCGTCACTCCTGCTATCCAAACTAAAGTCGAGCAGATGGCCGCTACTCCCGATAAGGCCTCGCGAACTCGTCATGTCACCAAAAAGGTCAGCGCCTCCGTCGTGAACTCTGCCGAAGACGAGCCTGGGGACGATACGGTCGAGTCCGGCGTAAAGCCGCGGGCCCTCCGTCGTTCTACTACCGCAAAAACCGAGCCAGCCAAATCAAAGACGAAGTCTGGAGTTGTAAAAGGGACGCCGCCTGTTAGGACATCTACCCCCGTAACCATCGCCGAGGACGATACGGATGATGACAATGAGGACGAGGATGGAGATGAGGGCGAGGTAGAAGTCGAACGCAAGAACGACGCAAGCCTCCAAGCTCTACTACCTATAATGCGCAAGGCCGATTTCGACGCACGTACGGAAGTTCGTGACAAGGTGCTTGAGGAGTATGGGAAGAAGCAACCAGAAAGCTCCAAGGTATGTGTCTCGTCTCTTATACTGTTTCCTTTCCTGACAGCCCTCGTTTTGCAGTGTAAGAGCTGTCAGGACAACGAGAATTCGCCGGCGTGCGTTATCGACGCTGATAGGCCCACCACTGCCTGTCTTCGGTGCAAGTTTGCCCACATATCGAAATGCAACAAAGGGGGTGGGGTGGCCCACGAGACTCATCTTTTGAAACTCGCGCCGATGGAGCCGATGGCGCCGACGGAGGTCACAGTGGGCAGTAAACGAAAGCGCAAAAGGGGGAACCCCGAGACCGCGGAGATTGTCGAAACCAGGAACACCAAGAAGAAAAAGGCTGCTGGTATACCTGTTCATCGTTCGTCGGCTGGCGAGGAAACCAAGGCTGCCACTAGGAAGACTCGTTCAAGCGTCTCTCCATCTGTCGAGACTATCGATTCGCCATTCTCGTTCTCGAGCTTGCTTGAGATGAACAAGTCCCAACGTCTAGAGGCCTACGACGAACGGGTTGTGCGTGCCATTGACGCCCTTACGAACTTACGCAATGAAATCCAAATCATGGCGAGAGCTGAACGGGAGGTAGGGCGGCAGAGGGGTTTTGCTCAGGGGGTAGCGATGCCCAAGCGAGACGAGGATTCTGAATAGAGCGGTGTCGAAGTCGCGACGTCCAGCTCTCGTAGCCAAGTCCGAGTCATTTCCTTATTGTTGTCGGTCCTTTTCGTGTAGCCATATTGTTGTCGAGTCGTAGCCATTGAGATGGGTAGATGCATCGTTTTGTTTCGTGGAATCGTCTGTCGAGAAGCAGTCAATTGTCTTGAGAAACAAATGAGAAAGAGTGAAAAGAATGATATTGGTATATGTAAAAACTTTTGTTTTGCTTTTTATTATTGTAGTAACGAGAGATAGAATCAAAGGAACGTGTTTCGAGAGTTGTACTAAAGTATATCGAGTATCGTATCGTTTTTCTGGGTAAGAACTGTAGCTATTAGTGACTTTGATATTTCGTTTTGTAGTAGAAAAGGAAAAGAGAGAGAGAGAGATAAAGAGAAAAGAAAGAAAGAGAAATATAGTCCGCTTGTTGAAAAACGGCTCTTCGAGGCCTAGTAGTCCCGGAATTCGTTATGTCGGCTCTTCTTCAGCTATTCTTCCTCAAACCCACTCCCATCCGACTCGCTCTCTGTGCCGCTACTCGAGCATTCATCGTCGTCATCCTCATTGCCACTATTCTCGTCGTGGTCTGCTGGCGGGACTGGTATCGGATCATCGTCACCGAGACTATCGGATTGACGCATTTGTTCCAAACGCTTCAAGTGGACGTCGAGAGCATCTCGGGGAATCTCGAGACGTTTTCTAGCAAAGTAAGGCACCACACGGAACGCAGCAATCGGCCGGTCCAGGACGGCTCCATCCAATTCGCAAATGACATAGGCTCCTCCTCGGTTTCGAGCAATAACGACATATGGACCATTGTAACGTGGACGCATCTTCCGATTGAGGGCTTTCTCTATCGCCGTATTGCGCACGAGTACGAGATCACCGCTCTCGAAGTCAAAGTCTTTGATAGTGACGGCGTGGTCTCGTTCAAACTGTCGAGCGGCTTTAATGCGGGCCTCGTACACCTTGTCTCGTAGAGCTGTAACTTGTTCCAGACGCTTCTGTAGCTCCACTGCTCGGCGAGCAATCAGATCCGTAGTCGATAGGAATGCCTCTGGGGGTGGTAATAGATACGACGCTTCCACGATATCGAGAGGTAGCAGAGGGTGAGTGCCAGTGACCGCAAAATAGGGAGATACGCCCATTCTTCGTCTAACTGTGATACGTTCCGACCAGAATACCGTATTCAACGCTTTTGACCACTTGCTCTCTTCTCCATTCGACGCTTTGTAGAGAGATTGACGAACATCGAAGTGGGTACGCTCGACGAGACCATTGGCTTGAGAATTGTAGCCTGAGATTCGAATATGATGGACTTTGTACGTTTTGCTGAGATACTCGCAGGCGCTGACGATAGACGAGCCATTATCGGTCACTATTTCAGCTAGAGCTCCCCAACGACATAAGAGATCCTCGAAGATCCAGTCGCCAACAGCTTTGGACGTCTGACTGCGAAGCGCACGATACTCGGGATAGTGGCTGAGAGAACATCGAGCCTGAATGATGTATCGGTACTTGTTCGACGGTGGCAAGTGTAGAATGTCGAGGTATATTTTCGTGAATAAGGGGGCTGGCTGTGCGACTACCGGAGGGATTCGGACGAGACGAAGCTGACGTTCTTGACACAAATGGCAAGTCTGGATGTACCACTTGATATCTTCGTGAATATGGGGCCACCAGAATCGTTCTAAGACCAAAGCTCTCGTTGCATAGAAGCCTTTATGACCGACGGTATCGTGGCACTCTCGCATAACTTCCAAACGACGCGACTGTTCAACGACCAGCTTGTGCATCCCTTGAGCATCTTTTCGCCAAAGCTTCGAGTCTCGAGTGAAGAACCGGAGGACGTAGCGGAGGAAGCTATTGAACACCTTGTCGTCCATGTGGGTAGGGCGCTTCAAGTCGTCTAGATACTTTGAAACCTCTTCTAGCCGAGTTTCTTCGTGTTTTGCTGCCTCGCTTCTTGGAACCAACGAATATTCGAGAGAATCGGAATCAGATACAACTTGAGGGAAAACATCCACCGTCTGCGAGAATACGTCGACTGTGTTATCGTTACGAGCCGCTCTATCGTTCCCCATCGGGACAAAAATGTTTGCAAAATGAGCGACTGTCGCTATGCCTCGAGACTTATATGAGTGATCCGCGAGAGGAGAAGGATTGATTGCATGAAGGAAACCATAGAACCCATCTACCCAATCATCAAATTCATCGTCCAATGCTTCTTCGTCTCTAACCTCATCATCTGGCTGCCTGGGACGCCGAGATAAACCATCTGGACCGTGGTGAGTTGCAGGAACATGAACCAATTTGAAATGAAACGTCAAAATCGCGAGGATCCACCGATTTATGCTAGCTGATGGCGCAATGTCGGGATTCTGGAGCATGCCTTTGATATAACGAGCGTCTACCTCAACCACTAAGTTGCGGACGCCTAGAAGGTAGATCTTAAACTCTCGAAACGCTCGATAGAGTCCAAAGATCTCGAGTTTTGCCTGCGAGAAACGAGACTCTCGTTCGTTTAGCGTAATAGAACCGAATCGACAGTAGTAACGTTTCCGGGGGTCCAGCTCGTCGCATTGACAGATGTAAAAGCCTGCTGCGATAGGACAAGCATCTGAGGCTAAGATAACTGCCGCCATGGACTCGTACTTGATTGGTCTCGTTGCCGGGTGCTTGGCTACTGCTGCCTTCAATAACTTTTGCGATTCAAGCTGTTCTTCTCCGAAATGGAAGTCGACGTTCTTTCTTGTTAAGAACGTTAATGGAAAGGCCTTCTTGGCGTAGTTTTCGATGTAGCTTCTGCAAAGTCCTGCTGTACCGAGAAAGGCTCGAAGATCCGAGAGCGAATGACAAGGGCCCCAGTTCGATATGACTGCTATCCACTTCTTCTCTATCGTCCGACCCTCGTAACCGCACTCATGACCGAGAACTACGATTTTGTCTGCGCACAATGTGAGTTTGACTCCAGAGAAGGTGCCGCCGGCGTATTTCATGCGTTGTACGATTCGATTGAGTGTCTGGAAATGCTCCCATACGAAGCGCCGTATGCCTCGGTTCTCCGGTATCGTCTCGAAAGTTCCATCTGGCAATTCGTAACGGCTGGCGGGTCCTTTCACAGGTACATCGTCAATGTAGGGGATTGTGAACTCTGGAATTTCGGGCCTGAGGATGTATGTAACGTCGTCATGGAAGATAGGTACTGAGTTGGCCCAACCCATAGGTAGGGTGACGAGACGAAGGGTTCCGAAAGGCGTCTGAAACGTCGTCAAGTCTCGAGAGTCCTCGTGTAGCAATCGTTCGTCGTAACCGACATATAGGTCAAGCATAGCACCGCACGCTCGACAAGCGATAGGCGTAACTCCCGAGTGTTGAATGGTGACCTTGTTTAACGGTTCTAGAGAGTGTACGATTCTTGTTTTCCCGTTCTTCTTCTTCACTCCAAACCAACGAGATCGGTACGAGGAATTAGATGGCTCGTAGACTCCGGCGTCGATCTTGGTGCGTATGATCTCGCAAATCTCGTGATAGATCCCTGGGGGAATAGGGATATTCTTCTGGACCCAAGGAACATGAGGAATCGTCGGAATCTCGACTGGCGGGAAGAACTCTTGCTTGAAGCATCCTCGTTCTTTATCTGTCCAGGCAAAGCCTTCGTTCTGCTCCATCATGAAGTGGTGTAAGAGCTTCATCTCTTCAGGCATCAAAAATCCGTCTCCATGGGCCGCTTCTAATGCTTCTTTTCTTTCTTGGGTGTAACGGCCGGTTGGTGTAAAGCTCGGCGGTCGAGGGTTCAACGATGGCATCGTCGCAAGTGGGTCGCCGGTGATGTTGCGGACTATTCGAAACTTCTCCGGGAGCGCGCCGAGAACTGGCTTAACCTTTTTATCGACAGGCTTGTAGCGCTTCCCAAAGACGGCGACTGGTGGTGTGGTATTGTTGGTATTGTAGATTGACGTATTATTCGACTCGGCACTCGTAGTCAAGACATTGAGAGAGTTAACGAGAGATTGACGAGAGGGAGTCAAGAGCTTGTTTGATAAGGAATCGGAAGGAACGAGAGTTGACCGAGTATTGGGAATATGAACATTATCAGAGGTAGTAATTGGAATCTGTACTTCGTCGTGCACCACTGCTGCGCTCAAGTATAAATAAGCGAGAGAGTCGCTTGGCGCCTCGACGAGATTAGGTAAAGTTGTTGGTTTATCTGGTATAGGGGTGTAGGCGACAATTTCTAGGGGTATCCGTTGTTCTTCATCGACTGTGAATATGAAGGCTGCTTCTCCCTGTTCTTCGATCAGTTCCTGGAAGCTTGCTGAAAATCCTTCTCGACGCGCATGAGCTGGAAACGAGGGGGTCCCCGTTCTACTGTCGGAATAGTGTAGACTCGGCCCGAGTTTGGATCGGTGAT